>QFCE01000759.1_pt1 | contig 27363 bp, 20 predicted proteins | sample 5346091 | NCBI WGS metagenome assembly QFCE01 (sample SAMN09062252, study PRJNA434731) | Human gut metagenome, whole genome shotgun sequencing project. | isolation source: stool timepoint A chromium assembly | host: Homo sapiens | collected 2015 | reverse complement strand
TGTGTGTTTTTTTTTGTTTTTTGAATGAAACGGTGGAAAAGATTCTGCTGGGGTTTGCTGCCGGGGTGATGGTGGCTGCGTCGGTGTGGTCGCTGCTGCTGCCGGCCATCGACGGCGCAGCGGCGCTGGGCCGTCTGGCATTTTTGCCGGCGGCGGGCGGCTTTGCCGTGGGCTTTGCGCTTTTGCTGCTGCTGGACCGTTATTTGCCCGAACCGGCGATCACCGGGGGCGGCGGCGCGAAAACAGGCATGATGGCCCTGGCTATCACACTACATAATATCCCTGAGGGAATGGCCGTGGGTGCGGCCTTTGCGGGAGTGCTCTCAGGGAACGTGGGCGGCGCGGCGGCCGCGGCGCTGGCGGCGGGCATCGCCATTCAGAATATTCCGGAGGGCGCCATCATTTCCCTGCCCCTGGCGGGCTGCGGGATGAAAAAGCGCCGGGCCTTTGCCGTGGGCGTTGGCTCCGGCGCGGTGGAGCCGGTGGGCGCGGCGGTGATGCTGGCCCTGACCGGGCTGCTGCAGCCGCTGCTGCCCTGGTGCCTGGCCTTTGCCGCGGGGGCGATGCTTTTTGTGGTGGCCGACCAGCTGCTGCCCGAAATCGGCGGGCGCAAGAGCGCTCTGGGCGTGGCGGCCTTTGCCGCAGGCTTTCTCGTGATGATGGTGCTGGATGTGGCGTTGGGATAAGGCCGGGCGGATTCCGGCAGGACTTTCCCCCCCCAGCGCAATGATTACAAAAAGAGGAGCACGGAAAAGCATGCTTTTCCGTGCTCCTCACACATATCATCCAAAGGGAACAACAGGGAGACGTTTCTGCGCGCCGCGCAGCAGGCGTCAGCCCTCTTCAATCGCAGCCTGCGCCGCGGCCAGCCGTGCGATGGGCACACGGAAGGGCGAGCAGGACACATAGGTCAGGCCCACCTTGTGGCAGAAGCGCACGGAAGAGGGATCGCCGCCGTGTTCGCCGCAGATGCCCAGCTTGATGTCCGGACGGGTCTGACGGCCCAGGTCGGCAGCCATCTTCACCAGCTTGCCCACGCCGGTCTGATCCAGGCGGGCGAAGGGATCGCTCTCGTAGATCTTCTTGGCGTAGTAATCGCTCAGGAACTTGCCTGCGTCGTCGCGGCTGAAGCCGAAGGTCATCTGCGTCAGGTCGTTGGTGCCGAAGGAGAAGAACTCGGCCTCGGTGGCCACCTGGTCGGCGGTCAGGGCGGCGCGGGGGATCTCGATCATGGTGCCCACTTTATAGTGCATCTGGCTGCCGGCGGCCTGGATCAGGGCGTCGGCGGTTTTGCACACCACGTCCTTGACGTATTTCAGCTCCTTAACTTCGCCCACCAGAGGGATCATGATTTCCGGGGCGACGGTCCAGTCGGGGTGTCTGGCCTGCACGTTCAATGCGGCCTGAATAACGGCCTTGGTCTGCATCACGGCGATCTCCGGGAAGGTGACGGCCAGACGGCAGCCGCGGTGACCCATCATCGGGTTGAACTCATGCAGGGAAGCGATGATGGCCTTGATGTCCGCCACGGTCTTGCCCATGTCGGCGGCCAGCTTGGCGATGTCTTCCTCATCGGTGGGCACGAACTCATGCAGCGGAGGATCCAGGAAACGGATGGTGACCGGGTCGCCCTCCATAGCCTCGTACAGGGCTTCAAAGTCGTTCTGCTGATAGGGCAGAATCTTGGCCAGGGCGGCTTCGCGCTGCTCCACGGTATCCGAGCAGATCATTTCCCGGAAAGCGGCGATGCGCTCAGGATCAAAGAACATGTGCTCCGTGCGGCACAGGCCGATGCCCTGCGCGCCCAGCTCGCGGGCCTTTTTGGCGTCGCGGGGGGTGTCGGCGTTGGTGCGCACCTGCAGCTTGCGGTATTTGTCGGCCAGAGCCATGATGCGGCCGAATTCACCCGCGATGGCGGCGTCCACGGTGGGGATGATCCCGTCGTAAATATTGCCGGTGGAACCATCGATGGAGATATAGTCGCCCTCATGGAAGGTCTTGCCGCCCAGGGTGAACTGCTTGTTTTCCTCATCCATGTGGATCTCGCCGCAGCCGGACACGCAGCAGGTGCCCATGCCGCGGGCCACCACGGCGGCGTGGGACGTCATGCCGCCGCGCACGGTGAGGATGCCCTGGGAGGCTTTCATGCCGGTGATGTCTTCGGGCGAGGTTTCCAGGCGCACAAGAACCACCTTTTCGCCCCGGTCGTGCCAGCTTTCGGCGTCGTCGGCGGTAAAGACGATTTTGCCGCAGGCGGCGCCGGGCGAAGCGCCCAGACCGCGGCCGATGGGCGCGGCGGCTTTCAGCGCGTCGTTGTCAAACTGGGGATGGAGCAGGGTGTCGAGGTTTCTCGGATCGATCATGCACACGGCTTTCTTTTCGTCGATCATGCCCTCGTCGATCAGGTCGCAGGCGATTTTCAGCGCGGCCTTGGCGGTGCGCTTGCCGCTGCGGCACTGGAGCATATAGAGCTTGCCGTTCTCCACGGTGAACTCCATATCCTGCATGTCGCGGTAATGGTTTTCCAGGGTGGAGCAGACGTTGATGAAGTCGCTGTATGCCTGGGGGAACTTTTCAGCCATTTCGGAAATGGGCATGGGCGTGCGCACGCCGGCCACCACGTCTTCGCCCTGGGCGTTCACCAGGAATTCGCCCATAAGCTTCTTCTCGCCGGTGGCGGGATCGCGGGTGAAGGCCACGCCGGTGCCGGAATTGTCGTTCAGGTTGCCGAACACCATGGGCATTACGTTGACGGCGGTGCCCCAGGAATAGGGAATGTCGTTGTCGCGGCGGTAAACGTTGGCGCGGGGGTTGTCCCAGGAGCGGAACACAGCGCGCACAGCTTCATAAAGCTGCGTCTTGGGATCGGAGGGGAAATCCTCGCCGATCTGCTTTTTATACTCGGCCTTGAACTGCTCGGCAAGCTCCTTGAGGTCGGCGGCGGTCAGCTCCACGTCGAAATGGACGCCCTTCTTTGCCTTCATCTCGTCGATGAGCTGCTCGAAATATTTCTTGCCCACTTCCATGACCACGTCCGAGAACATCTGGATAAAACGGCGGTAGGAATCGTAGACGAAGCGCTCAAAATTGGGATCGGGGTTGCCGGCGATCATGGCGGCCACCACCTCGTCGTTGAGGCCCAGGTTCAGGATGGTGTCCATCATGCCGGGCATGGAAGCACGGGCGCCGGAGCGCACGGAAACCAGCAGCGGGTTTTTCAAGTCGCCGAATTTTTTGCCGTTCAGCTCCTCCATCTTGCCCACATATTCCATGATCTGGGCCATGATCTCGTCGTTGATTTTGCGGCCGTCCTCATAGTACTGGGTGCAGGCCTCGGTGGTGATGGTGAAGCCCTGGGGAACGGGAAGTCCGATGTTGGTCATCTCGGCCAGGTTTGCGCCTTTGCCGCCCAGCAGTTCACGCATGGAAGCGTTGCCCTCGCTGAACAAATAGACATACTTTTGAGACATCTGTGGTTGCTCCTTCCTGATACTTGAAAAATTCTGATCCAAAGAAATTGGTAATGGTCAAGCACACTTAATTATAATATAAATTTTTTCCGCAGGCAATCGTTTTACACGAGTTTCTTCAAGGATTTTCCAGCAAAGTTCGTCTTTTTACACAAAAATTTGTGCGTTTTGTGGGCATTCCGGCAAAAGCGAACCGGCCCGCCTTTTCCATTGCATCGGTCAGGGAAGCTATGGTACAATAAAGTGCTTAAATTGCACTGAGAGGAGGAACGGCTATGGATGCACCGCTGTACAATGCCCTGTGCGCGCTGCGCGGGCAAAAAGGGCTGCGTATGCACATGCCAGGGCATAAGGGAAAGAGTCCGGCCGCGGAATTTTCCGCCGCTGCCGCTCTGGATTACACGGAGATCGGCCCCACCGGGAACCTGTATACCGGCGAAGGGCCCATTGCCGCCGCCGAAGCGCTGGCCGCCCGGGACTGGGGAGCGGCGCAGGCCTTTTTCCTCGCCGGCGGCTCCACACAGGGAGTGCTGGCGGGGTTGTCGCTGTGCGCTGAACCTGGAAGCACGGTTTTGCTGGACCGCAACGCGCACCGCGCCTTTTACAGCGCCATGGCGCTGCTGGACCTGACACCGGTGTATCTGGACAAGCCCACGGCGGAACAGGTTTCCGCAGCGCTTTCGGAGCACGAATCCGTCCGGACGGTGTGCATCACCTCCCCCACCTATTACGGCGTGATCGCGGATGTGGAAAAAATCGCCGCCGCATGCCGCGCCCACGGAGCACGTTTCCTGGTGGACGAGGCCCACGGCGCCCACTTCCCTTTTGTGGGCCGCGGACCCTGTGCTGCGGGCCGGGGAGCCAGCGTATCCATTTCCTCTGCCCACAAAACGCTGCCCGCCTTGGGGAGTACGGCACTGCTGTTCACCGACGGCTCCTTCTCCCCTGCCGCCGTGCGGGAAAAAACCGCTCTGTTCGGCACGTCCAGTCCGTCTTATCTCCTCATGGCCTCGATCGACTGGGCGCGGGCCTATCTGACCGAGGGCGCGGGCGGTGCGGCATACCGCGCTGTGGCGGCGGAGACGGCCCGTCTGCGTGCGCAGATCAATAAAAGAGGAGTGTTCCGCGCCCTGTGCGAAGCGGACGGCGTTTCCCTCGACCCCACCCGGCTGACGGTGGACACGGGCCGCGCTGGTTTGTCCGGCGACCAGGCCGGGAAACACCTGGAACAGGACTACAACATCTGGCCCGAGATGACCGACCGGGACCGGGTGGTGTGCATTCTCACCTGCGCCGACACGGCGGAAGAGCTGGAGCGGCTGGGAGCGGCCTTTGCGGCGCTGGAGCAGTTTGCAGCGGCAGCGCCCTTCCGCCCCTGTCCGCCGCCGCCGCCGCCCCGGATGCGCCGGCGTATTCGGGAGGCCGTGTTTGCGCCCCGGCGCATGCTTGCGCTGAATCTGGCCGCGGGCTGCGTCAGCGCATCGTCGATCGCGCCCTACCCGCCCGGCGTCGGCGTAGTGGCTCCGGGGGAAGAAATTACCCGGGAAATTATAGAATATCTGGCGGCGGTCGGATACGATGTGTCCGCTCCGGTTCCTGTGCTGAAGGAACCCGGTTTTGTTGGAAAGGAAACGCTATGAGTATGGAATGGAACCGCAATCTGTATGAACGCATCCGCGCCGCCGCTGACCGCGGGGCGGTGCACCACGCCCTGCTGCTCACCGGGCCGAAGGGCAGCGGCAAGGGGGAGCTGGCCCGTTTTATCGCCGCGGCTATGGAGTGTCAGGCCCCGCAGGGGCGGCCCTGCGGCGTGTGCCCGGCCTGCCGGAAGGTATTCGACGGCATCCATCCGGATGTGATCGCCGTGCGGGATGAAGAGCGGAAACTGCTCAGTGTGGACACGGTGCGCCAGGTGTGTGCCGACGCCTATATCCGCCCCAATGAAGGCGCGCGGAAAGTGTATGTATTTGAGGACAGCGGCCAGCTGGACGGCCGCTGTCAGGATATTCTGCTGAAAACTGTGGAGGAAGGCCCCCGCTACGCGGCCTTTTTGTTCCTGTCGGAAAACGCGGCGGCCATTCTGCCCACGATCCGTTCCCGCTGCGTGGAGCTGAAACTGCGCGGCGGCGAGGAAACGGAAGAAAACGGCGCGATGGTGGATCGGGCTGTGGAGCTGGGGGACTATCTGTGCCAGAAACGGGAAGATGTGCTGGCGGCGTATCTGTGCTCTCTGGAAGGGGCCAAGCTCAAGCGCACAGATCTGACGGCGTTTCTCTCCGCGGCGGCGGAGTTGTGTACTCAGGCTCTTTTGTGCCAATATGGCCGCCATCCGGCCAAAATCTATGAAGAAATGGCGGAAAAACTGGCAAAAAGTTTGACAAAGGAGCAGCTTGCGGGCATAATAGAGATACTGCGGAGCGATCTGGATGAGAGCGCGTTCAACGTGGGCGTGGGCCATATGCTGGGCGCGCTGGCGGCGCGGCTGTCTGCCTTTCTCTCCGCATCGGGCCGCGGCTGAAAAACGGCGCGGCAAACCGTTATTAAAACATTGAGGGAGGTATCCCATTGATTGAAGTAATCAGCGTCCGCTTCCGCGGCGGCTGCAAATCCTATTTTTTTGATCCTCAGGGCCTGTCGGTGCCGGAGGGCGAGCAGGTGGTGGTGGAAACGGCTCAGGGCGCCGAAATCGGCACCTGTGTGCGCACCAACCACGCGGTGGAGGATCACGCAGTGATCCAGCCCCTGCGCCCGGTGCGCCGCATTGCCGGCGAAGAGGACAAGCGCACGGCGGAGAAAAACCGCCAGCGGGAAAAAGAAGCCATGATTGTGTGCGAGAAGAAGATCGCGGCCCACAAGCTGGAAATGAAGCTGGTGGACGTGGAGTGCAGTTTTGAGGGCAACAAGATCATCTTTTTCTTCACTGCCGACGGACGGGTGGATTTTCGCGAACTGGTCAAAGATCTGGCCGGCGTGTTCCACGCCCGCATCGAGCTGCGCCAGATTGGCGTGCGCGACGAGGCGAAAATGCTGGGCGGCCTGGGTATCTGTGGCCAGCCCTTCTGCTGCAAGCGGTTTCTGGAGGATTTCCAGCCCGTGTCCATCAAAATGGCCAAAACGCAGAATCTCAGTTTGAACCCCGCCAAAATCTCCGGTTCCTGCGGCCGCCTTATGTGCTGCCTCAAATACGAGCAGCATGCCTATGAGGACGCCCAGACCCGGATGCCCAAAAACGATTCCTTTGTCCAGACGCCCGACGGCCCGGGCAACATCAGCGCTGTGAATCTGGTCAGAGAGACTGTGACCGTCCGGCTGGATGATGCGCCCGAAGCGCCCAAAACCTATCAGGTGGACGAGATTATTGTGCTGCGCAGCGGCAAAGGCGGCCGCGAAGGCATTGATATTCCGCCCCGCCCTGCGCGCATCGAAAAAGAAGCTGCGCTGGACGAATTCGGCATGGAGATTGTGGAACGGGAGCCCTTTGTGCGTCAGTTCCGCAACAGTCCCTCTGTCCGGCGGGAAACTGCCGAACGCAGCGAATCCAAAGAAGGAAAAGGCAGTAAGGAAAACCGGCGCGAGCCTAAGGCTCCGTCCGGAGATGCCGGAGAAAAGGAGCGCAGCCGCCAAAAAGCATCTGCCCGCCGGTCCCATCGGGGCGGCCGCGGCCGCCGCGGGGGCGAGGCGCGCGGTGAAAAGAAGCAGAACCAGGAGGCTAAGCCGGTGTTTGCGCCCCAGTCCGGCGCGCCCCGCCCGGTGCGCTTCGGTTCCAGTATGCCCATTGCGGGCAACGCCGCCGTGTCCGCCGGCGAAGAGCGGGCCAAAGAGGGGAACCGTTCCCGCCGCCGCAGCCGCCGGGGTGGCCGCCGCGGACGCGGCAGCGGCGGCGACACGCCGGCCAAAGAAAACTGACATCTGCGTTCCGCCGGGACATGTCTTGTGCCCCGGCGGGATTTTTTATTTGATTGTAAATAAAAAGGGGAAAAACAGTTACCACCCATTCTTTTGCGGAGACTGCGTGCAATGGAACTGAAACATTTCAGGTGAAATCACGGCACAAAACTGAAAGACATCCGCTTAAGCGGCGTATTATCCAAAAGCTTGTAAAATGATGGGAGAAGAATATGGAAAAATATTCCGACGAATGCGGGCTGAAACGGCTGGAAAACAGCACATTTCTGTGTGGATGCAGGCTGTGGAAAATACGGGAAAACTTTTTCGGAATGCTTGCAAAGCGGCGCGGCGTTTTATATAATAGTATGGTTAAATGAGCGCCTTTTGGAAAATACTTCGTTTGGAGGTTTCAGGAATATGAAAAACAGCGAAAAGACCCTGGATATGATCGTCAACCTGTGCAAAAACCGCGGCTTTGTTTACGCGGGCAGCGAGATCTACGGGGGTCTTGCCAACAGCTGGGACTACGGCCCTCTGGGGGTGGAGTTCAAGAACAATGTGAAAAAAGCGTGGCTGAAGAAATTCGTTCAGGAAAGCCCGTACAATGTGGGCCTGGACGCGGCGATTCTCATGAACCCCCAGACCTGGGTCACCACGGGCCATGTGGCGGGCTTTTCCGATCCGCTGCTGGACTGCAAAGCCTGTAAGGCCCGCCACCGGGCGGACAAGCTGATCGGTGCGGAGCATCCGGAAGTCAATGTGGACGCGCTGACCTTCGATGAGATGGACGCTTTTATTGCCGCTCATGAAGACGTGGTGTGCCCCGTGTGCGGCAAGCACGACTTCACCCCGATCCGCAAATTCAATCTGATGTTCAAAACCGCCATCGGCGTTACCGAGGATTCCTCCTCCACCTGCTACCTGCGTCCGGAAACGGCCCAGGGCATCTTTGTCAACTTTTCCAACATCCAGCGTACCACCCGGAAAAAGCTCCCCTTCGGCGTGTGCCAGGTGGGCAAAGCCTTCCGCAACGAGATCACCCCCGGCAACTTCACCTTCCGCACCCGGGAATTTGAGCAAATGGAATGCGAGTTCTTCTGCAAGCCCGGCACCGATTTGGAGTGGTTTGCCTATTGGAAGGACTTCTGTTTCCAGTGGTTGCTGTCCCTGGGCATCAAGGAGGAAAACCTGCGCCTGCGTGACCACGAGCCGGCGGAGCTGGCGTTCTACTCCCGCGCCACCACCGACATCGAATACGCCTTCCCCTTCACCGAATGGGGCGAGCTGTGGGGCATTGCCGACCGCACGGACTACGACCTGGGCCGCCATCAGGAGGCCAGCGGCAAGGATCTGACCTATTTCGATCAGGAGACGGGCGAGCATTACATCCCCTATGTCATCGAGCCGTCTCTGGGCTGTGACCGTGTGGCGCTGGCCTTTTTGTGCGAGGCCTACGACGAGGAGGTTGTGGGCCAGGACAAAAACGGAAAGGACGATGTGCGCACGGTGCTGCGTCTGCACCCGGCGCTGGCGCCCTTCAAGTGCGCTGTGCTGCCGCTGAGCAAAAAGGAAGTCCTGGCCGGCCCGGCCCGGGAGCTTCGCCAGCAGCTGGCGAAGGAGTTCATGGTGGACTACGACGACACCGGCTCCATCGGCAAGCGTTACCGCCGTCAGGACGAAATCGGCACGCCGTTCTGCATTACGCTGGACTTCCAGACTGTGGGTGACGAGACCACGCCGGCGGACCACTGTGTCACCATCCGCGCGCGCGACAGTATGGAGCAGGTGCGCATCCCCATGGACCAGGTGGCGGATTATATCCGCGCGCGCGTGGCCTTTTAAGGAGCCGCGGACGCAGCCGTTGCCATGAGAAAAAAACAAAGAGAACCGGAGGCGGCTTCCCGCCTGCCTCTGCCGCGCCGGCGCCGGGGACTGGCGGTCCTCGGCGCGGCGTGGATGCTGCTGTCTTACTGCTGTGTGGAGTGGTATGCCGCCCTGTGGCTGGAACCGGAATCCGCCGCCGCTGCTCACATGTTCGGTTTTTTGTGGGCTGTGGCGCTCACCGGCGTGTCCCTGGCTCTGCCCCGCTGGATCGGCAAGGTGGTCTATGGACTCAGCTTTTATTTCTTCGCCATTTTTGCCGCTGTGCAGAGCGGGTATTACGCGGTGTTCGGCCGCATGATGTGGCTGGGCGACCTGCGCTACGCCGGAGAGGGCGGCGCGTTTATGCACGACGTGCTGCGGGGCTTTTCCACGGAGTGGTGGATTGCCACGGTGGCCCTGATGGTGCTGGGCTGCGCCGGCTGCTTTCTGGTGCCCCGCGGCGCGCGGCCGGGCCGTCTGCGCGCGGCGTGCCTGATGGCGGCGCTGGCTGCGGCAGTGGGGCTGTTTGCCTATCCCCAGGCGATGTTCCGCGCCGACGCCAATGGCTGGGGCTATCAGAGCGAATACCGCCGCGCTATGTCCCGCGAGGGAGCGTATACCACCCTGTACGACGCCCATAAACTCTATGAGGTCTGCGGCATCTATCAGACCACGGTCAAGGACCTCTGGGAGCACAACCTCTACCCCAAAACGCCCATGTACCGCCGGCAGGTAATGCACCGTGCGGCGGAACTGGAAGAGTGGTTCCAAAGCCGTCCGGCGCACGAAGACAACGAGATGACCGGCCTGTTTGAAGGCAAAAATGTGGTGCTGGTGCTGATGGAGAGCATGGATGACTGGCTCGTCAATGAAACGGACACGCCTGCCATTTACCGCCTGATGAACGAAGGTATCAACTTTACCAACTTCTACACCGCCGATTTCGGCAGCGTGCGCACTTTCAACTCCGAATTCTGCGCCAACACCGGCATGTATCTGCCCACCAACGGGCAATATGCCTTTGATTACTGCACCAACGACTTTTCCGAAAGTCTGCCCAGCCGTTTCCGCGCCCTGGGCTACAGTACTCAGGCTTTCCACTACAACGACGTGACATTTTATAACCGCGGCGTGATGGAGCCGGCCATGGGCTATGAGGCGTACAACTGCTACAAGAACTTCGGCATGGTGGGCGACGCCCTGCTCTCGGACACAGGGCTGTTTGAAAATGAGGCGCTGATGCAGAAATTCTACGGCGGCGAAAGCGGGAAAGCGGAGGATTACACCGGCTTTTTCAACTTCATTATCTCCCGCAGCGCCCATATGACCTATACCTACGACGAAGAGCTGAGCCGGTTTGCCCTGGGGCAGTATCCCTGGTATCAGGGGTCTTCGGGCCATGAAGAAGTGGACTGCCTGCGGGCCAAAGCCCGCTGCTGCGACGATTTGTTCGCCTATCTCCTGCGCTCCCTTGCCGAGAGCGGACACCTGGAGGACACTGTGATCGTCGGCGTTGCCGACCATTATGCCTACGGCATGCAGGATCAGCAGCGCTTGATGGAGGAGAGCGGTGTGAGCGAACCGCTGCTGCGGGAAAAGACGCCCTGCTTTATCTGGTCTTACGGCGGGCCGGATGTGACGGTGGACAAGACGCTCAACACCTCGGACCTCCTGCCCACGCTGATCAACCTGTTCGGTTTGGACAGCGATTACCATTACCTGGGACGGGACGCCTTTGACGAAAGCTACCCCGGCTATGCCATTTTCCAGGAGCGTTCCTGGATCACCGCTTCCGGCGCCTATGAAGACGGCCGGGTCATTGCCGCTTTTACCGACGAAGGACCCGCTGATGAGGAGATCGAGGCCATGAACGACCTCACCGATACCTATCTGCGCATGAACAATCTCCTGCTGGAATCGGATTATTACGGCCGCAGAAATGCCGGCGCGTAACCGCGCCGGCGGGTTTGGAGTGCTGTATCATCCCATATCGTATCCGCCGATCGAAGCGGCGTGCCATCACTGAAAAGGAAAGGAAGATATCATGGATCGCAAAGAAGTAAAAACGTTGGCCATCACTGCGGCGAAAGCGCGGCTGCTGGCTGTGGAGGCGGTGCACCGCTGCGCCTCCGGACACCCGGGCGGCTCCCTGTCCGTGCTGGACGTGCTCACGGTGCTCTATTTCCACACCATGCGCGTCGATCCCCAGAACCCTGCCGATCCCGACCGGGATCGCTTCGTGCTCTCCAAAGGGCACTGCACCCCGGCGCTCTACGCCACGCTGGCTCTGCGCGGCTATTATGCCGTGGAAGAGCTGGAACTGTTCCGCTCCATCAAGGGCCACATGTCCGGCCATCCCGACATGGTGAACGTCAAGGGCGTGGATATGTCCACCGGCTCCCTGGGCCAGGGCATTTCCGCCGCCGTGGGTATGGCCATTGCCGGCAAGCTGGATGGGAAGGACTACCGTGTGTACGCCGCTCTGGGCGACGGCGAGATCGAAGAGGGCCAGGTGTGGGAGGCTGCCATGGCTGCGGCCAAGTACAAGCTGGACAACCTGTGCGCTGTAGTGGACGTAAACGGGCTGCAGATCGACGGCAAGACCGCCGACGTGATGCCTTCGGAGCCTCTGGACGCCAAGTTCGCGGCCTTTAACTGGAATGTGATCCATGTGGACGGGCACGACTATGAGGCGCTGGCGGCGGCTTTTGATGTGGCCAAAACCGTGAAGGGAAAGCCCACGGTGATTCTGGCCAAGACCACCAAGGGCAAGGGCGTTTCCTTCATGGAAAACGACGCCGGCTGGCACGGCAAAGCGCCCAATGACGAGCAGATGGAACAGGCCCGCGCGGAGCTGACCGCGCGCATGAAAGAACTGGAGGCGATGTGACCATGGCAGAAAAGATTGCAACCCGCGAAGCCTTCGGTAAGGCGATTGCGGCACTGAGTGCAGAGCATCCCGAACTGATCGTGCTGGACGCCGATCTGGCCGGGGCGACAAAATCCGGCGAATTCAAAAAGGCCTGCCCCGAACATTTTCTCGATATGGGCATTGCCGAAGCGGATATGGTGGGCGTGGCCGCGGGCCTTGCCGCCTGCGGCAAAAAGCCTTTCTGCTGTTCCTTTGCCATGTTCACCGCCGGGCGCGCCTATGAGCAGGTGCGGAACTCCGTAGCCTATCCCCGTCTGAATGTGAAGGTGGTCGGCTCTCACGGCGGACTCAGCGTGGGCGAGGACGGCGCGACCCACCAGTGCGTGGAGGATCTGGCTCTGATGCGGGTCATCCCCGGCATGACGGTGGTCAATCCCTGCGACGGCGCGGAAATGCGCGCGGCGGTGCAGGCTCTGATCGATTATGACGGCCCCGCCTATCTGCGCCTGGGCCGCAGCGCGGTGGAGACCGTGACGGAATATGAAAGCGGAAAGCATACCTTCCAGCTGGGCAAGGGTGTGACTCTGCGCGAGGGTAAGGATGTGACCATCGTGGCCACGGGTATGATGGTGCAGCTGGCGCTGCAGGCGGCAGAACTTCTCGCCGCCGAAGGCATCGACGCCCGGGTGCTGGACATCCACACCGTCAAACCGCTGGACACGGAGCTGATTTTGAAAGCGGCCAAAGAGACCGGCGCTATCGTCACCAGCGAAGAACACAGCGTCATCGGCGGCCTGGGCGGCGCGGTGGCGGAGTTTTTGTCGGGCCACTGCCCTGTTCCCGTTATCCGCCACGGCGTGAAAGATGTATTCGGCCGCAGCGGCAAAGCCGCCGAGGTGCTGGAGGCCTACGGACTCACCGCCGAAGTGCTGGCCAAGTGCGCCCGCCATGCGGTGGAAAAGAAAAACGGACCGAAGGATTAAACGGTAGCCGGCAAAGAAACCAGTGAAACGCTCCCCCTGCGCCGACGCGCAGGGGGAGCGCTTTTTTGCGGCGGCTGCTGCTGCGCGCAGACGGACGCCGGACAGCCCTTTCAGCAGGCTCTGTTGCTATTTTGATTTTATTTTAAAATGACAGCGCGGAATGGATTGGACTATCGTGACATCCGAATGTTCTTCGTGAAAATTTTGACTAAAATGTTGCAATAAAAACAGCGCATTATGTGATATGATGCAAATGTAAAAATGTATCCATTTGCGCCAGGAGCCGCTCATCCTGCGCAAAGAAGAGAAGCAATGCAGCTGATAATTTTGTTATGGGAAAGGATGTGGCACGAAAATGTATTGTGTCCGAAAAGTTACTGATGATCTGACCTGGATCGGCGCCAACGACCGGCGCCTGGCTCTGTTCGAGGGCGTCTACAAGATCCCCATGGGCGTGTCTTACAACTCCTATGTCCTGCTGGATGAGAAAACCGTGGTGTTCGACACTGTGGACGCTTCCGCTTCCAAGCAGTATCTGGAGAATCTGGATCACGTGCTCGGTGGCCGTAAGCTGGACTATGTCATCGTCCAGCACATGGAGATGGACCACGCCGCTACCCTGGGCGAACTGGTGGTGCACCACCCCGAAGTGACCATCGTATGCAACGAGCTGGTAGCCCAGATGATGGAGCAGTTCTTCGACTTCAGTGTCCGCAGCCGCCTGTATCTGGTGGCCGAGGGCGACACCTTCTGCACCGGCAAGCATACCTTCACGTTTGTGGCCGCGCCCATGGTGCACTGGCCCGAAGTCATGGTCACTTACGATATCGGCGAGAAGATCCTCTTCTCTGCCGACGCTTTCGGCACGTTCGGCGCCCTCAACGGCGCGCTGTTTGCCGACGAAGTGGACTTCTTCCACGACTATATTGATGAGGCCCGCCGTTATTACACCAACATCGTGGGTAAATACGGCCCTCAGGTACAGGCGGTGCTGAAGAAGGCCGCGGGCATCGAGATCAAAATGGTTTGCCCCCTGCACGGTTTTGTCTGGCGCAAGAAGTTCAACCAGTTCCTGGAGAAGTATATCCAGTGGGCCACTTACACCCCGGAGGAGACCGGCGTGGTGATTGCCTACGCTTCCGTATACGGCAACACCGCCAACACCGCCGACATCCTTGCCGCCAAACTGCGCGAGCTGGGGATCAAGACCGAGGTGTATGACGCTTCCTATACAGCCGCCGACGAAATTCTGGCCGCAGCGTTCCGCTACAGCCACCTGGTCTTTGCTTCCACCACCTATAACGCGGGCATCTACATTGCCATGGAGAATCTGCTCCACGACATTGTGAACCACAACCTGCAGAACCGCACCGTGGCCCTGATCGAAAACGGATCCTGGGCGCCGGCTGCTGGCGGGCTGATGCACGACCTGCTTGCCCAACTGCCCGGCACCAAGTTCATCGATCAGACGGTCACCGTCCGCTCCTCCCTGAAAGAGCGCCAGATGTGCGAAATCGACGCCATGGTTCAGGCGATCGCCGCCACCATGCCCGGCGTCTGCGCGGCACAGGCCAAGAAGCCTGACGCACGTGCCATCCTGCGCACCAGCCCTGCGGAAATGGCCGCGGCGGGCGGCGTGGAAGCTGTCGATCCCAACGCCATGTTCAAATTCTCCTATGGCCTGTTTGTACTGACGGCCAAGGATGGCGCCAAAGACAACGGCTGCATCATCAACACTGCTTCTCAGCTGACCGATACGCCCAAGCGCATTACCGTTGCAGTCAACAAGGCCAACTATACTCACGACATGATTCTTAAGACGGGTGTGTTCAACGTGTCTGTCCTCAGTGAGGACGTGGGCATGGATACCTTTAAGCGCTTTGGTTTCCAGAGCGGCCGCAGCGCTGACAAGTTCGACGGCTGCGAGGGTCTGCAGCGCAGCGCCAACGGTTTGTATTACCTCACCGGCTGCACCAATGCGGTGCTCTCCGGCAAAGTGATCCAGTCCATCGACTGCGGCACACACACCCTGTTTATTGCCGACGTGACCGAGGCCAAGGTCCTGTCCCAGGAGCCCTCCGTTACCTATGCCTACTATTTCGCCCACATCAAGCCCAAGCCCCTGCCCGCCGCCATGAGCGAGGTCAAGAAGGGCTGGATCTGCAAGATCTGCGGCTATGTTTATGAAGGTGAAGAGCTTCCGCCCGATTACATCTGCCCCATCTGCAAGCACGGGGTTTCCGACTTCGAAAAACTGGGCTGAGACTGCCGCCGCGTGCGGCAAGCGCGGCGCAATCCCGGCAGCCGGCCTGTTTTCCGCATGGCAATTGTCCTGCCCCGGCGGCAGTGACAGAAAGGGGGAACGTGAAAAGCATAGCTTTGACTCAGCGCGCAACAATTTCGTTTTGTACTTTGGTGCCAAGATATCTGCAGGCGCCCAAGTGTGCCTGCACAGGAAAGAGGAGATTTACTATGATCGATGTAATGAAGCTTTGTACCTGCGACAATCCGGAATGCGAAAACAATCCCAGACGCTGTGCTGACGCCTGCGATACGCAGGCGGGAGGACACGAATTGAGCTGTACATCCTGTGTTGCCACGAATCTGGAGTGCAACTCTCTCCCCCGTTGCTTTTTCCACAAGCTTGGATTCAAATCCGAAGAGATCAACACCTGGACGTTCGAAGAATTTGCCATGAAGGTTATGGAGTCCACCCTGCGGGAGAAAGGGCTGGCTTGAGGGCCGGGATCTTCCGGCTGCTGCAGCCATTCTCCATCCCAACGTAAAAAAACTGCCGGGAAGCCTATGCTTCCCGGCAGTTTTTTACCGCAATTTCCCACAGAAGCAAGTGGAATGCCGCCCCTTCTTTTGGTTCCTGACTCCTGCCAATGGATCAGGGACGCTGTGTTTTCCCGGCAGGAAAAAATCCGTACAGTTTCCATGGCGGGGGCAGGGACAGAGTTTACTCTGCATCTTCCCCGGTGCGCCAGTGTTTGAGCCGGGGCAGCTGTTCGCACATCATGGCGCGCACAGCCTCTTCGCTCCAGCCCTCGCTCTCCGCCGCCATCCTAGGGGCGCAGAAATCGATCAGGGTGTCCATGGAATCGTAGACGAACCGCCCGTCGTGATAGCACCATTTGCAGTAGTCCCGGTTCGGCGTGCCGTCCGGCTCGCTGCTGAGCATTTCCGCTTCCTGCAGGGGCATCCCGCAGCACTGGCACTGTAGCGGAACGTCCGCCCCCAGCAGCGTGTCGACGGATACGGAAAACACCTGGGAGATCAACTGCAGGGTGTCCACGCTGGGCAGTGTTTCGCCGGTTTCCCAGCGGCTGACGGCTTGGCGCGAAAGGTGGAGCCGCTGCGCCATAGCCTCCTGGGTCAGGTCGTGCTCTTCGCGCAGGCGGCGCAAAATTTCTTTCGTTTCCATCGCTCTTTCCTCCTGTTGTCGTTTTGGTTGTTTCCATCATAGCACAGGGCGCGGGCAAAGGAAAGCAACGCGCGGTTGCGTCAGTCTTTCAGCACCAGAGCCACCGGGCAGTGGTCGCTGCCGTAGACGTCGTTCAGAATCTGCGCGTCCGCTACCTGATCCATCAGGCGCGCGGAGACAAGGAAATAGTCAATGCGCCAGCCGGCGTTCTTTTCCCGGGCGCGGAAGCGGTAGCTCCACCAGGAGTATTTCACCGTGTCGGGATAAAGGGTGCGGAAAGTATCGCAGAAACCGCTCTGCAGCAGGGTGGTCATTTTGGCGCGCTCCTGGTCGGAAAAGCCGGCGCGGCCGCGATTGGGACCGGGATTTTTCAGGTCGATTTCTTCATGCGCCACGTTCAGGTCGCCGCAGTAGATCACAGGTTTTTCCCGGTCGAGCGTCAAAAGATACTCCCGCAGGTCGTCCTCCCACTGCATCCGGTAGTCGATGCGTTTGAGTTCGTCCTGAGCGTTGGGGGTGTAGCAGCACACGAGAAAAAAGGCCGGGTATTCGGCGGTAATCAGCCGGCCCTCGTGGCGGTGCAGATCCTCGCCGAAATCATAGCGCACCTGCAGCGGTTCTCGCCTGGTGAAAATGGCGGTGCCGGAATAGCCTTTTTTATCGGCGCTGTTCCAGAAGCGGTGGTAGCCGGGCAGATCAAAGTCCGCCTGCTCCGGCTGCATTTTCGTTTCCTGCAGGCAGATCACATCGGCGTCCGCCGACGCGGCAAAATCGAGAAAGCCCTTGCCCAGACAGGCGCGCAGGCCGTTTACGTTCCAGGAGATCAGTTTCATAGACAATGTATCCTTTCTGTAAAAAAATAGAGGGCGATTTTTTGAAATTCGTGTCAATAGAGAGAATCATAAAATTTGAAACGGAAAGTTTGGTGAGTTTTTCACTTTTTGCACACAGTTTTCCACAGCAGGGGAAAACGGAGGAAAACGTGGGGCGTGAGAGCAGTGTATCATATTTTACCGCGCAGAACAATCGCTTGTGTGCAAGTATGCCTTGACAGGACGATTTTACCAGATACAATAAAAGTGCGTAACGGTAATGGAAAGTAAAAGGAGAAGAGAGGGGGAGCGTATGTGGAAGCGAACACCAAAATGCGGGATATGACGCAGGGCAGTCCGGCCAAACATATTTTCCTGTTTTCGCTGCCGCTGCTGTTGGGCAATGTGCTCCAGCAGCTCTACAATATGGTGGACAGTTGGACCGTGGGCAATTTCACCGGCGACACGGCGCTGGCTGCGGTGGGCATCGCCTTTCCGGTGGTGTTTTTGTTTGTGTCGCTGTTCATTGGCCTGGGCATCGGCTCCACAGTGGTCATTGCTCAGTTTTACGGCGCCGGAGAGACGGAACGGGTCCGCGCCGCCATCGACACGGCCTATGCTGCGTTTCTGATTGTAGCCATTCCGATTTCCCTGGCTGCTTTTTTCCTGACGGATCCGATTCTTTATCTGCTGCAGGTAGAGGAAGCGGCGCTCCCCGAAGCCAGGCTGTATCTGCAGATTGTCAGCCTGGGTCTGGTGGGCAGCATCGGCTACAATACCAACGCGGGTATCCTGCAGGGGCTGGGCAACAGCAAAACGCCCCTGATGTTTTTGAGCATTGCCATGGGGATCAACATTGTTCTGGACCTTCTTTTTGTGGCGGTATTTCGCTGGGGCGTGGCGGGCGTGGCTTTCGCCACCATCATTGCCCAGTGGTTTTCCTGGATATTCGGTATTTTCTACATTAACCGCATGTATTCGGAATTTCATCTGCATCTGCGAGGGCTGCACATCGACCGGAGCCTGCTGCGGCAGATCGTGCGCATTGGACTGCCTGCGGGCATTCAGAACGGGCTGATCGCTGCGGCCATCATGGCTTTGATGGCTCGGGTGAATTTATACGGCACCGATTTTACCGCCGGGTTTAATGTGGGCAATAAGGTGGATTGTTTTGCTTTTCTGCCGGTGCAGAGCCTGGCCAACGCCGCCACCACCTATGTGGGGCAGAACGTGGGCGCCGGGCGGATGGACCGGGTGCGCCAGGGCACGCGGGCGACTTTGGCGATGGGGGTGGTCTGGTGCTTTGCCATTGCGGCGGTGCTGATGCCGCTGAGCCGGCCCATTATGCTGCTCTTTTCCAAGACGCCTGCCGTGGTGGACGCGGGTGTGCTGTATCTGTGGTGGGTGCTGCCGTTTTATGCGCTGTTTGCCATACAGTTTGTGCTCAATAATGTGATGCGCGGCGCGGGGGATGCGGTGTTTCCCATGATCAGCAGCCTGATTTCCGTGGTAGTGGTCCGCGTGGTGCTCTGCTATGTGATTTCAGACGCATTCGGCCAGCAATATATGTTTGCCTGCTACGCCGGGGCCTGGCTGGTGGGTGTGATCCTCAGCGGCGGTTATTTTCTGCTGGGCCGCTGGAAACGCTTCGGTTCCATGGCTGCGGCAGAGAACCGGATGCGGGAAAAAGAACCATGAGGGAGGAAACCGCCTGCCGGCCGCAGGCGGTTTTTTCTGTCAGGAAAAAAAGTGATCCGTTTCTGTAACGAAAGGGATCCGGATGGGATATAACAAGTAGAAAGGGGGCGATGGAACGTGAAAGAGGCCATGGAAATGGAGGATATTTACCGCCGCCATGCCCAAACCGTGTATAAATTCCTGCTGGCCCAGTGCCGGGATGCGGATCTGGCCGAAGAGCTGACGGCGGAGACCTTTTATCAGGCAGTGCGCTCCATCGGCCGCTACGACGGCTCTTGCCGTCTGTCTGTCTGGCTTTGCCAGATCGCCAAGCATCTGTGGTACCAGCATCTGCGCAAAACCAGGCGGCAGAGCGAAACGCTGACAGAGGACATTACGCTTCCCGTTCCCTCGGCGGAGGATGACGTGCTCCTGCGTGCGGAATATCTCGACCTGCTGCGCGCCGTTCACACGCTGCCGGAGCCGGCCCGGGAGGTGCTGTATCTGCGCCTGTTCGGCGGATTGTCCTTCCGGGAAATCAGCGATGTGCTGGGCAAAACAGAAAACTGGTCCCGTGTGACGTTTTACCGGGCCAAGGAGCGGCTGAAAGGAGCGATGGAACAGGATGGAGAAGTATGAATTGCCCTGCGGCATTGTGGAGGATCTGCTGCCCTCCTATGTGGACGGGCTGACCGGCCAAGAGAGCAGTGCAGCGGTGCGGAGGCATCTGGAAGGGTGTCCAGCGTGCCGGGAAAAGTATGAGACCATGGGCGCGGCGGAACGGGAAGTTGCCCAGAAAGACGCGCCGGTAATAGACGCATTCGCAGCCTGGAATCGCAAAGCTGTGCGCCGGGTGGTGCTGGCCGTGGCGGGTACAGTGGTGCTGATTGTATTGGCACTGGTTCTGCGCACTTATGTATTCGGTACGCCGTTTCGGGATTATGAGCTGGAATGGACGGTGCAGGATTATGGCAGCTATGTGGATATCCGCGTTGCGCCCCTTGATCCAAACCTGCGCATCCTTGGCGGAACCTGGGAGGAAACCGTGGAGGACGGGCAGAGTACGTATCGCTTCACGGGGAAAAAAGTGCGTGCTTCCTTTTTGAATTTTTCCTCCGACAGCTACGGCTATGGTGCGCCGTCAGAGCTGCTGCATGAAATCTATGTGGGCGACACCCTGATCTGGGCCGACGGCTTGGAAATCAGCGAGGAGAGCCGCGCTTTGTACCATGCATGTACCCCCTATGTGGGGAATCCCTCGGCGCTGATGATTGTTGCTGCTGCAGTGGGCATTAACGATGAGGTGGGCGTGTTCGACAATGAATTGCAAACGGCGGAAGAACCTTACGGCTGGACGCTGCGGTTTGAAAACAATACACCCGGCGGCGCACATCTGGATGAACAGGGTATCGCTTGGATCAACTGGAACATGAGACGTAAGGCTGCGCAGATCCTGGCAGTGGTGGAAAACCTGGGTTATGTGTCCTGGAGCTACACGGATGAGAACGATACGCTCCACACCGAAACCGTGACACTGGAAGCGGTCAACGCCCTGCTGCCAGAGCTGGTCGTGCGTTACAATGCGCGCTTTCACACAAGCTGGACAGCCAAAGACAGCGTGAAGGATTATGCCGTCTCCCCTGCTGCGCTGGAACAGCTCAGCCGTCTGCTGGATCTGGCGGAATGAATCGTAAAACAGGCGTAAACCGACAGGATATTTTTCTGCCGGTTTACGCCTGTTTGTATTGTTGTTAAGATTTTATACAATTTGGAATGAAACCTGTGTAAAAAAGATACGACATACGGATGTCTTTTGTGAACCAAAAGAGCGGGCAGCGCTTTTTTTAGGCACAGTATCTCATTAAAATTGCCGCCAGCTGCGCCCGGTTGGTGGAGCCGCCGGGGGTGAGGTTTTTCTGGTTGCTGCCGGTGATCAGGCCTTCGGCCACGGCCCAGGACATGGCGTCTTTCGCCCAGGAGGACACCTTTGCGCCGTCTTTGTAAGCGCCCAGATCCGCCCGCCGGCTCACATCCCGGCCCTCATACTGCGCATAGCGGTACAGCACCACGGCGAGTTGTTCCCGCGTCAGTTTTCCGGTGGGGTTGAAGTTGCCGCTGCCGGAGCCGGTGACAATACCCTCCCCGGCTGCCCAGGACACGGCGGCGGAATAGTATTTCCCGCCGGGCACGTCGGCAAAGGACACGCCGCTCTCGCCGCGCACGGTATCCTCGGCGGCTTCGTAGAGGCCCTGTTCGTCCACCAGCAGGAGATCGGCGTCGGAGGCTTTGCCGTTGATGGGGATCTCCACCGCTGCGCCTGCGGTGGGGGCGCTGAGCACGATGCGGTCGGCCTCCTGCCCCGGGGCAGCCGGCGTAATGGCGGGGATGGTGAGCAGTACAGGGATTTCCCCGGCGGCCTCCTCTGCCGTCAGCGTGACGGAATAAGTGGAGGCCAGGGCCGTTCCGCTCAGCGACAGAACCAGCGAAACAGCGCACAGAGCGCTGAAAAGACGTTTTTTCATAACGGTCAAACTTCCTTTCCGGCGCCGCGGCAGAAAAGGCCGCAGGCAGTAGAATGGTTACAATAGTAACAAAAGTATAACAAAATAATTTCAATTTGTCCACCGGAAAGGCATTCCAAAGGACGGCTGCCCCGTATTTTTGGCAGATGGGACAGGAAATGTGACATTTCTCTGTTAAAATAAACCAAAGCATGGTATACTGTTTTTAGCGCTATCTTTGCGGCACAAAGGAAATTCCGCCCTCTTTCATTCGGAGCGGCGAGAAGGAGAGAAAACAATTATGGAAAAAGAGAAGTTTTATATCACCACGCCGATTTATTATCCCAGCGACAAGCTGCACATCGGCCATACCTACTGCACCGTGGCCACTGACGCCATCGCCCGCTACAAGCGCCTGAAGGGCTTTGACGTGATGTTCCTCACCGGAACGGACGAGCATGGCCAGAAAATTGAAGACAAAGCCCGCGAGGCCGGCGTCAGCCCGCAGGAATTTGTGGACCACATTGTGGAAGGTCAGCGGGGCGTGAAAGATCTTTGGAAGCTGATGAACGTTTCCAACGACCGTTTCATCCGCACCACGGACGACTATCATGTGGAGAGCATTCAGAAAATCTTCCGCAAAATGTACGACAAGGGCGATATTTATAAGGGTACCTACAAGGGCAAATACTGCAAGCCCTGCGAATCTTTCTGGACAGAAAGCCAGTTGGTGGACGGCAAATGTCCCGACTGCGGCCGCGATGTGATTGACGCTGAGGAGGAGGCTTATTTCTTCCGCCTGAGCAAATACGCCGGCCGGGTGCGCGATCTTCTGGTCAACACCGATTTTCTGGAGCCTCGCAGCCGCGTAAACGAGATGGTGAACAACTTTATTGATCCGGGCCTGGAGGATCTGTGTGTGTCCCGCACCAGCTTCACCTGGGGCATCCCGGTGGATTTCGACCCCGGTCACGTGGTCTATGTGTGGGTGGACGCCCTGTTCAACTATATGACGGCCCTGGGCTACCTCAATGAGCGCTACGACGACTGCGAAAAATACTGGCCCGCGGACGTGCACATTGTGGGCAAGGAAATTGTGCGCTTCCATTCCATCATCTGGCCCGCCATGCTGATGAGCATGGAGCTGCCCCTGCCCAAAAAGGTATTCGGCCACGGCTGGCTGCTGCTGGACGGCGGCAAAATGAGCAAGAGCAAGGGAAACGTGGTGGATCCCTATCTGCTCAGCGAAAAGTTCGGTGTGGATGCGCTGCGCTTTTTCCTGCTGCGCACCTTCCCCTTCGGCTCCGACGGCAATTTTTCCAACGAACTGCTGATCCAGACCATCAACACCGACCTGGCCAACGATCTGGGCAACCTGCTCTCCCGTACCACCGCCATGGTGAACAAATACTTTGGCGGCGCACTGCCGGAAGGCAGCGGCGCCACGGAGGATGAGCAGTATCTCAACGGCTTGTACGCCGATGCCCGCAGGAGCCGGAGCGAGGTCAACCTGGCGTTCAACTTCCCCGAGGGCGATCCCGTCAAGTTTGATGTGGAGCTGATCTCCGCCGCCCTGATGCTGCGCGAGAAATACGAAGACGCCATGGAGCACTTTGCGCCCCACACTGCTCTGGCGGAAGTGTTCAGGGTCATCGATCGGGCCAACAAGTATATCGATGAAAATGCGCCCTGGGCTCTGGCCAAAAATATGGAGCAGAACGGAGCGCGGCTGGCCCACGTGCTGTATAATCTGCTGGAAGTCACCCGCATCTGCGGCGTGCTGCTGATGCCGTTTATCCCCGGCAGCTGCGAAAAGCTCTTTGCCCAGATCGGCGCCGCCGAAGATGGGCGTACCTGGGCCAGCGCGGCCCGCTGGGGTACGCTGGCGGAGAGCAGCGCTGTGAACAAGGGGGAGAACCTGTTCCCCCGCATCGACATGGAGAAGGCCCTGACCGAGCTGGAGGAGGCCGAGGCAGAGGCCCGCAAGGCTGCCCTGCCCCCCATTGAGCTGGAACCGCAGCTGACCGAGCCGGTGGATTTCGACACCTTCTGCAAAAACGACTTCCGGGCCGTGAAAGTGAAGGCCTGTGAAGCGGTGAAAAAGAGCGCGAAACTGCTCCGGTTCACCCTGGATGACGGCACCGGTACGGATCGCCAGATCCTTTCGGGAATTCATGCGTATTATGAGCCGGAAGAGCTGGTGGGCAAAACCCTGGTGGCCATCGTCAACCTGCCGCCCCGGAAAATGATGGGGCTGGAAAGCCAGGGCATGCTGCTCTCCGCTGTGCATACGGAGAAAGGCGAGGAAAAACTGAACCTGATCATGGTGGACGACGCCATTCCGGCGGGCGCGAAGCTCTGCTGAAACAAAAAGGTGGCTGAGATCGGATCATATTGAAAAAGAGCGCGAAAGCAGATGCTTTCGTGCTCTTTTTTGGCCGCAAAAGAGTGGCATAGTTGCATTGTGCGCTTCGTACAGTAGAGAGAAAGGGGCGGACGTGCTGTGGAAATTCTCTTATCGCCGCCGGTGCTGCTGACGCTGGCGGTCATTTTTGTCAACGGCTGGACCGATGCGCCCAACGCCATTGCCACGGCAGTGGGTACCGGTGCGCTGCGCATGGGCCGGGCCATTGCTCTGGCGGCAGTGTGCAATCTGCTGGGGGCCGTTCTTTCCGCGGCGCTGTGTCCGGCGGTGGCGGCCACGGTGCTGGAGATCGGCGACTTTAGCGGGCGGGCGCAGGCTCAGACGGCTCTGTGCGCGGCGCTGTTAAGCATTGTGCTCTGGGCCGTGGCGGCCTGGGCGTTTGGGATTCCCACCAGCGAGAGCCACGCGCTGCTGGCGGCGCTGTCCGGCGCGGCGGTGGCGCTGCAGGGGACGCTGAGCGGCGTCAATGCGGCGGCCTGGGGAAAGGTATGGTGGGGGCTGCTCCTTTCGGTACTCCTGGGACTGGTACTGGGAGGCGGCCTATGTGTTCTGATGCGTTTGTTTTTGGGACGCGGCTGCCTGGATCGGGCCGCGCAGCGGTTCCGGCGCTGGCAGGTCGCCGGCGCGGCAGCCATGGCCTTTTGCCACGGCGCCCAGGATGGACAGAAATTCCTCGGCGTTCTGCTGTTGGCGGAGGCTCTGCGGGCGGGACGGCCGCCGCAGCTGGAAAGCGCGCCGTTGTGGGAAGCGCTGCTGTGCGCGCTGGTCATGGGCGCGGGCACCGCCGTGGGCGGGCGGCGTATTATCCGCGCCGTGGGCCAGGATATGACGCCCCTTATGCCCTATCAGGGCTTTGCCGCGGATACGGCGGCGGTGGCGTGCCTGCTGCTGGCCACGGCAGGAGGCCTGCCGGTATCCACGACCCACACCAAAACCTGCGCGGTGATGGGTGCGGGCGCGGCAGGCGGCGGAAAAGTGGACCGCCGCATTGCGGGCCGGATGGTTCTGGCCTGGCTGCTTACCTTCCCCGCCTGCGCTCTGCTGGGGTATGTGCTGTCCAAATGGATGTTCCATCTGGCGTAAAAAAAGATCGTGCTCCCATTTTTCTCGAAAATGGGAGCACGATGCGTTTTGCTGTCGTATGGAAAGAGCGTCACTGGACCTTCAGCCCCGCGTCGGCAAAAATCCTGCGGGCTTCGTCCATTTCTTCGCCGGTAGGAGTGCGCTTGTCCTGCAGGGCGTAGTGCAGGCTTTCCGCAGCCCATTTGTAGCTGCCCATCTGATGAAAGGGCAGCAGTTCCACCCGCTCAATGCAGGAAAATCCTTTCAGATAATCCGCCAGGTCAGCCAGTTTGCTGTAGTTGAGCGTATAGTCCGGCACCACCACATGGCGCAGCCAGACGGTTTTTTGAGTATCTTCGCAATGCTGGAGCAGAGCTTTGGCATGTTCGCCGCCGCTGCCGGAGATCATGCGGCAGAGCTTTGGCTCCAGAGCTTTGATGTCCAGCAGAAGCATGTCCGCTTCGTCCACGGCCTCCCGGCAGGTTTCCAGGGGAATGGAGCCGGCGGTGTCGATGGCGGTGTGAAACCCTTCTGCGTGCAGGGCGCGGATCAGCTCAAAAACAAACGCGCTCTGCAGCAGCGGCTCGCCGCCGGTCAGCGTCACGCCGCCGGTGCGCAGGAAAGGACGGTAAGGCAGCAGGCCTTCCACCAGCTCCTGCACCGTGACTTCCCGGCCGCCTTTAAGCGGCCAGGTGTCCGGATTGTGACAGTAGATGCAGCGCAGCGGGCAGCCCTGAAAAAAGATTACATAGCGTACGCCTGGCCCGTCCACGGCGCCGAAGCTTTCCAGTGAGTGGATGCGTCCTGTCAGAGCCATGGCTCAGAACTTTTCGTGGAACGTGCGGCTGATCACGTCCAGCTGCTGCTCACGGGTCAGTTTGATAAAGTTGACAGCGTAGCCGGACACGCGGATGGTCAGCTGGGGATATTTTTCAGGGTGATCCATGGCGTCAAGCAGCGTTTCGCGGTTGAGGACGTTCACGTTGATATGGTGGCCGCCCTTTTCGGCGTAGCCATCCAGCAGGGCGTACAGGTTGGCCTCCTGGTCTTCCCTGGTCTTGCCCAGAGCCTGAGGGACAATGGTGAACGTGTAGGAAATACCGTCCTGGGCGTCCTCGAAGGGGATTTTGGCCACGGAAGACAGCGAAGCAATGGCGCCGTTGCAGTCGCGGCCGTGCATGGGGTTGGCGCCGGGAGCCAGCGGCTCGCCGCGCTTGCGCCCGTCGGGTGTGGAGCCGGTGTTCTTGCCGTAGACCACGTTGGAAGTGATGGTCAGCACCGACTGCGTGGCGATGGAGCGGCGGTAGGTCTGCTGCTGGCGCAGCGCATCCATGAAATAGCTCACCGCCCACTGGGCCAGTTCATCCACCCGGTCGTCGTTGTTGCCGTATTTGGGGAAGTCGCCTTCGATTTCAAAATCCACGGCCATGCCGTTCTCGTCGCGGATGGGCTTGACCCTGGCATACTTGATGGCGGACAGGCTGTCGGCCACCACGCTCAGGCCCGCGATGCCGCAGGCGGTGGTGCGTTTCATTTCCTCGTCCATCAGGGCCATTTCGATGCGCTCGTAGTCATATTTGTCGTGCATATAGTGGATGCAGTACAGGGCGTTCATATACACGCGGGCCAGGTGGCGCATGGTGACCTGGAATTTTTCCATCACCTCATCGAAATCGAGGTACTCGCTGGTGATGGGTTCGTAACGGTCGGTGACCTGTTCGCCCGTCAGTTCATCGCGGCCGCCGTTGATGGCGTACATCAGCGCCTTGGCCAGATTGGCGCGGGCGCCGAAGAACTGCATCTGCTTGCCGATGCGCATGGGGGAAACGCAGCAGGCAATGCCGTAGTCGTCGCCCAGATCGGGGCGCATCAGGTCGTCGTTCTCATACTGGATGGCGGAGGTGGCAATGGAAATGTGGGCTGCGTAGTGCTTGAAGGGCTCCGGCAGGCGGCTGCTCCACAGCACGGTCAGGTTCGGTTCCGGCGCCGGCCCCAGGTTTTCCAGGGTATGCAGATACCGGTAGGTCATCTTAGTGACCATGTGGCGGCCGTCCATGCCCATGCCGGCCAGAGACTCGGTGACCCAGGTGGGGTCGCCGGAGAAAAGAGAATCGTAGACTTTGGTGCGCAGGAAGCGGACCATGCGCAGTTTCATGATAAAATGATCTACAAATTCCTGAATCTGTTCTTCGGTGTATTTGCCGCTCTTGAGGTCGCGCTCGGCATAGATATCCAGGAAGGTGGAGGTGCGGCCCAGGCTCATGGCTGCGCCGTTCTGTTCCTTGACGGCGGCCAGATAGCCGAAATAGAGCCACTGAATGGCTTCCGTCGTGTCCTGGGCGGGTTTGGAGTGGTCGCAGCCGGAGCTGGCGGCCATTTCCTT
>QFCE01000387.1_pt1 | contig 27363 bp, 26 predicted proteins | sample 5346091 | NCBI WGS metagenome assembly QFCE01 (sample SAMN09062252, study PRJNA434731) | Human gut metagenome, whole genome shotgun sequencing project. | isolation source: stool timepoint A chromium assembly | host: Homo sapiens | collected 2015 | reverse complement strand
CGCTGGCGCATCCGCACGGAATTTGCGTTGAAGCGGAGCTGGGTCATGTTGGGCAGGCGGCGGACGGCGACAACAGTAAGGTCGACCTGTATACTAACGTCGAAGAAGCAAAGAAGTTTGTGAAAGACACCGGCTGCGACGCTTTGGCGGTGGCGATCGGCACGGCGCATGGGGATTATCCGAAGGGCTATGTGCCGGTGCTGAACTTTGAACGTCTGGCCGAGCTGAAAAAAGCGCTGGCTATGCCGTTGGTTCTGCATGGCGGCAGCGGCAGCGGCGAAGAAAACATCCGCAAGGCCGTCGCCGGCGGCATCAACAAGATCAACGTCTGCACCGACGCTTTCCATGCCGCGAAAAACGCGATGCTGGAAAAGCTGGAAGTCAAACCGAACGCGGATTATCTGGAGCTGTGCATGACGGCGGAAGCCGCGGTGAAGCAGTTTGTAAAGGAATATATCCGGATGATCGGCTCCAATAACCAGTATTTCTACGGCGAATCAGTTTCGACCGGCAACGAATAAATCCTCCCATTTATAAGTAAATAAGCGAGCATCTTACCCAAGGTGCTCGTTTGTTGTCTGTGCGGTTTTTTATATGACCCTAGGTCGATATCTAATGAAGGTTATTAAGCAGATGAAAATACAATTTTCTATATTTGATTTATTCGGAAAATGCGGGTAAAATAAAGTTATACTTTAAAAATATCGAAAGAAGGTGCTTTCATGTATATTCAAAGACACTTAGAAAATCAGATTTTAAATGCCTCTCGCTATTATCCTGTCGTCATGGTTTGCGGTCAGCGTCAGGTGGGAAAATCCACAATGCTGAATCATATCAAGGAACCGGATCGGCGCTATGTCACACTGGATGACGGCAATGCCCGCAGACTGGCAATTCAGGATCCTGCCCTTTTTTTTGAAACTTATGGATCACCGCTGTTGATCGACGAAATCCAACGTGTTCCTTCGCTTCTTTTAGAAATGAAAAAGATTGTCGATGAGAAGGCGCTTGCGGGCGAAGAGAACAACGGGATGTTTTGGATTACCGGATCGCAGAAATTTAAAATGATGCAGGGTGTTTCTGAATCTCTGGCAGGCCGGGTTGCCGTTTTTGATATGGCCGGATTGTCGGCTGCTGAGATCGAGGGACGTCCCGTCGGACTTTTTCAGCCGGATCTAAAATCTTTGCGGGAACGCCTGAAAACCAGCGTGAAGAAGGATATCCATACGATTTATGAGGATATCTATCGCGGAAGCATGCCTAAATTGCGTGTTAGTGATCTTGACAACGATCGTTACTATATGGACTATATCAATACCTATCTTGAACGTGACATTCAAGACTTGGCGCAGGTTGGAAAACTGAATGAGTTTTATGATTTTCTTGTCTTTGTCGCTGCCCGGACGGGGCAGGAGTTGAAATATGATGAAATCGCTAAGACGATTGGCGTTTCCTTGCCGACCGCTAAATCCTGGATATCCATTCTGGAGCGGTCCGGCGTGATTTTTATTCTGCGTCCTTATTTTTCCAACATTTCCAAACGGTTGGTCAAAACTCCTAAAGTTTATTTTATGGATACAGGACTTGCGGCTTATTTATGCCGGTGGCCGAATGCGGAGACCTTGGCGAACGGTGCGATGGATGGTGCCTTCTTTGAAACTTATGTCGTTACGGAAATTGTTAAGAGTTATTACAATGCCGGCAAACCTGTCGATTTGTTCTATTACCGGGATACGGATAAGAAGGAGATCGACCTGCTTGTTGTGAATGGGGATCAGATCACGCCGATCGAGATTAAGAAAGGCAAGGAACCTTCAAAACCGGATAAGAATTTTAATGTTCTGCAGCAGTTTCATCTCGACGTTCAGCCGGGAATCATTCTATGTTTAAGCGACGAGCTGATTCCGTTTAACCGCCAGTCCTGGTACTGTCCTGTATCAGTACTGTAGTCAAACTGAAAACAATGACCTGGACAGGGGGATTGACCGGATCACCCTAGCTGGAAAACAGGATGAAAAATTACAGAATGAAGTTTTATTGGATCACATTATTTTGCTTTTCCATTTTGGCAGGGCGGATAAACGACAATTTACCACATTAAAATGACGAGGATTGATAATCCGGAACGAATCGTTTATGATACTTTTATAGACAGGAACAGGAAATTGATGTTCCTGTTAAAAAGAAGAAAAGGAGAAACAAACACATGAAAATTGCATTAATGAATGAATTCAGCCAGGCCCCGAAAAACACGATTATTCTGGAACAGCTGAAAGACGTCGTCGAACCGATGGGTCATGCCGTTTATAACACCGCGATGGCAAAACCGCTGCTGGACAAGGACGTTCCGGAAGCGTATACGGAAGAAAATCCACGTCTGACCTATCTGCATCTGGGCATTCAGGCCTGCCTGCTGCTCAACAGCGGTGCGGTGGACTTCGTCGTTACCGGCTGCGGCACCGGCCAGGGCGCGCTGATGTCGCTGAACGCGTATCCGGGCGTTGTCTGCGGCTATTGCATCGAACCGTCAGACGCCTACCTGTTCTTGCAGATCAACAACGGCAACGCACTGTCGATCCCTTATGCCAAAGGCTTCGGCTGGGGCGGCGAGCTGAACATCCACACGATTTTTGAAAAAGCATTTGGTTCTCCGAAGGGCATGGGCTATCCGAATGAGCCGGGCCGCAAGGAATCGCAGAACCGCAACGCCGCGCTGTTAAACGAAGTGAAGGCCGCGGTGGGCAAGCCGGTTCTGGATGGCTTGAAGGCGCTTGATCAGAACATGGTTAAGGAAGCGCTGACGCAGCGGTTCCAGGACTGCTTCTTTGCCGGCTGCCAGAACGCCGAGCTGGAAGCGTATGTACGTGAAGTCTTAGGCAAATAAAGTATGAAAAACGTGACCCTTCCGCGCTATACGATCGGCCCGGACGCACTGAATGATCTGGAACGTGTCGTTTCCGCTTACGGACGCAAAGTGGCGCTGATTCATGGTGCGAAAGCCTATGCCGCCTGTCAGGCGCTGTTAACCCCGGCGCTGGGTTCGCTGGACGTTGTCAGAGAAGTCTGCTATGGGCATGAGGCAACCTATGAGAACGTCGCCAGGCTGACAGAGGATCCGGATGTGCGGCGGGCAGACGTGCTGGTCGGCATCGGCGGCGGCAAATGTCTGGACACGGTGAAGCTGGCCGGCGATCAGCTGGGAAAGCCGGTCGTCACGATTGCGACGATCGCCTCCACCTGCGCGGCAGTAACCAAGATCAGCATCATGTATAACGCCGACGGTTCGTTCAAGGATATTCCAAAGCTGAAGGCCGCGCCGGTACACTGTCTGATCCCGACTTCAGTCATTGCCGAAGCGCCGATTCAGTATTTATGGGCCGGTATCGGCGATACGATGGCGAAGCATGTGGAGTGTACGTTCTCCGCCCGCAACGATTCACTGGATTATGCCAGCGAACTGGGCCGTACGATCAGCGCGATGTGCTTTGAGCCGGTGATCGCCCACGGCGTCAGCGCGCTGCGCGCAGCGAAAAATCAGGAAGTCAGCGACGATCTCGAACAGATCATCCAGAATATCCTGATTTCCACCGGCAGCGTTTCACTGCTTGTCCATCCCGATTACAATTCCGCACTGGCGCACGCTCTGTTCTACGGGTTGACGGTGCGCGAGCATATCGAGAAGAACCATCTGCATGGCGAGGTTGTGTCCTACGGCACGCTGGTGCAGCTGATGATGGACGGTCAGAAGGAAATGCTTCAAAAAGCCTACGCCTTCCATCGGCAGATCGGGCTGCCGGTCTGTCTGGCCGATTTGGAGCTGAGCAAGGACGATCCGTTAAGCGACGTGCTGGAAATGGCGGAAAAGAATCAGGAACTCAACCATGTTCCGTATCCGGTCACCCAGGCGCTGATCCGCAAGGCGATCGACGATCTTGAAAACTACGCAGGCTAAACAGTCTGAACAAAGGGACAAGCCGTCCCTTTTCTTTTAGGTAAAGGAGGAAATAAAACCTATGGAAATGACACTACGCTGGTATGGAACCGGCTACGATTCCGTAACACTTGAACAAATCCGTCAGATTCCGGGCGTCCGCGGCGTCATCACGACGCTGTATGATACGCTGCCGGGCGAAATCTGGACGCCTGAGCGGATCGCGGCAATGAAAGATGAGGTCGAGGCTTCCGGACTGCGCGTCAGCGGGATTGAAAGCGTCAACGTTCACGATGCGATCAAAGCGGGAACGGCGCAGCGCGACGAAATGATCGATCATTATATTCAGACGCTGGAAAACCTGGGCAAAGCGGACATCCACATGGTCTGTTATAATTTTATGCCGGTTTTCGACTGGACGCGGACCGAGCTGGCCCGCAAGCGTCCGGACGGCTCGACGGTGCTGGCGTACACGCAGAAAGCGGTGGACGAATTGAATCCGGAAAAGATGTTCGCTTCGATCGGCGCGGACACCAACGGTTTTATCCTGCCGGGATGGGAACCGGAACGGATGGACCGGATCAAGGAATTGTTTGAGCTGTACCGCAGCGTCGATGAGCAGCAGCTGTTTGAAAATCTGCGGATTTTCCTGGAAGCGATTATGCCGGTCTGCGACCGGTATGATATCAACATGGCGATCCACCCGGATGATCCGGCCTGGAGCGTCTTCGGTCTGCCGCGGATTATTATCAACGAGCGCAATCTTCAGCGGATGATGAAGATGGTCGATAATCCACACAACGGCGTGACGTTTTGTTCAGGTTCTTATGGAACAAACCTGGAAAACGATCTGCCGCACATGATCCGCTCGTTAAAAGGCCGGATTCACTTCGCACATGTCCGCAACCTGAAGTTTAATACGCCGGATGATTTTGAGGAAAGTGCACATCTGTCCAGCGACGGCAGCTTCGATATGTATGAAATTATGAAAGCACTGTTCGATATCGGTTTTGACGGCCCGATCCGACCGGATCATGGCCGGATGATCTGGGGCGAGAAAGCGATGCCGGGCTATGGTCTGTATGACCGGGCGCTGGGTGCGGCTTATCTCAACGGTCTGTGGGAAGCGATTGTCAAAAGCGAGGGACGCGTATGCGATTAACTGATGAAGGACTGAAAGACCGGCAAGTCTGGCTGGATCACGGCTACACGCTGCCGCAATACGACCGCGAGCGGATGCGTCAGGCGACGTTGGCCACGCCGCGCTGGATTCATTTTGGCGCCGGGAATATCTTCCGCGCGTATCAGACGCAGCTGATGCAGAAGCTGATCGAAGCCGGGGAAGTTTCGGAAGGTCTGATCGCGGCGGAAGGGTATGATGATGAAATTGTCGACGGAATGCTCAATCCCCATGACGATTTGAATATTCTGGTCACGCTGAAAGCCTCGGGCAGCGTGGAAAAAACGGTGATCGGCAGTCTGGCCGCCGCCTTGAAGCTCGATCCGGCCAGTGCGGATTTCACGACACTAAGAAACTTATTCATCCAGCCGAGCCTGCAGCTGGCCAGCTTTACGATCACGGAAAAAGGGTATCGTGTCCGCGATGAAAAAGGGCAGATTCTGCCGGAGATCGCCGCTGAGTTTGAACGGGGGCCGCAGGCGGCGCTCAGCTATATCGGCAAGGTTGCCGCGCTGCTTTCCGCACGGTATCAAAACGGGGCGCTGCCGATCGCGCTGGTCAGTATGGATAACTGTTCGCACAACGGTGAAAAGCTGAAACAGGCGATTGTGACGATGGCTGAAGGCTGGACGCGCGCGGGCAAGATGGAAGCGGGCTTTCTGGACTATGTGCAGGATGAAGGTCAGGTTAGTTTCCCATGGACGATGATCGACAAGATCACGCCGCGGCCGGATCCGGCGATTGAAGCGTTATTGAAGCAGGACGGAGTGGAGGATGTCAGCCCGATCATAACGGCCAGGCATACCTACATCGCGCCGTTTGTCAACGCGGAGGAGTGCGAGTATCTCGTTGTTGAGGACCGCTTTCCCAACGGCCGTCCGCCGCTGGAAAAAGCCGGCGTGATGTTCGCGGACCGGCAGACGGTGGAACAGGTGGAGCGGATGAAGGTTTCGACCTGTCTGAATCCGGTGCATACCGGTCTGGCCGTATTCGGCTGTCTGCTCGGCTTCACCAAAATCAGTGCGGAAATGCAGGATCCGGATTTAAAGCGGCTGGCGGAACGGATCGGCCGGGTGGAAGGGCTGCCGGTTGTGACAAACCCGGGAATTCTGGCACCGGAACAATTTCTTGACGAAGTGCTGACGCTGCGCATCCCGAATCCCTTTATGCCGGATACGCCGCAGCGGATTGCGACCGATACCTCGCAGAAGCTGGGCGTGCGGTTTGGCGAAACCGTCAAGGCATATTTGAAGGAAGGCCGCCCGCTTTCCGATTTAAAGGCGATCCCGCTCGTCTATGCCGGATGGCTACGTTATCTGTTGGGGATTGATGATCAGGGGCAGCCGATGCCGTTAAGCCCGGATCCCATTGCTGGACACGCTGCAGCCGCTGCTGGAAGGCATAACGCTGGGGCAGACCTGCCCGCCGCTTACCGGCGTGCGCGTTATTTTAAAGAATTCCGCGATTTTCGGACTGGATCTGGAAACCGCAGGTCTTATCGAACGGGTGGAAGCTCTGTTGACCGCGATGCTGCAAGGCCCGGGCGCTGTGCGGCAAACCTTGCATGAGCAGTTAGATTGAAACGCTTGTGAAAAGATAAATGACCGATACAAAACCGGGTTTTTGTGCTATTGTTAGAGTAACTGAGTGAGGAGGATGAATATGATTTATAAAGAAGGAATGCTGGCGGGCAAGGTCGCGTTAGTCACCGGGGCCAACCGGGGACTGGGCTATGCGATGTGCGTCGGGCTGGCGGAAAACGGCGCGGATATTTTCAACATCGGCCATGGCGACGATACGAATATCCGGGAAGCGATCGAAAAGCTTGGACGCCGTTATCATTACATGAAGGCAGATTTATCGAAACCGACTAAAGCGCTGACCGACGAGATCGTCGCGGAAGTCGTTAATGTCTACGGGCATCTGGATATTCTGCTGAACAACGCCGGCGTCAACCGCCGCGCGCCGTTTCTGGAATACGCTGAAGCGGATTGGGATTACACGCTGAATTTGAATCTGAAGCAAGTCTTTTTGCTTTCGCAGAGTGCGGCCAACCAAATGGTGAAGCAGGGAACCCGCGGTAAAATCATCAATATCGCAAGCATGCTTTCGTTCACCGGCGGCATCCTCGTGCCGGCTTACACCGCAAGCAAATCGGCGATCATGGGGACTGACGAAGGAAATGGCCAACGAACTGTCAAGCAAGGATATCAACGTCAACGCCATCGCGCCGGGCTACATGAAGACGCCGCTGACGCAGGCGATGCAGGACGACCCGGTCCGCAACAAAGAAGTGCTCGACCGTCTGCCGATCGGTTACTGGGGCGATCCGTCCGTGCTGCAGGGACCGGTGGTCTTTTTGGCAAGCGAAGCTTCCGACTATATCTGCGGCGCGACGATTCCTGTCGACGGCGGCTGGCTGGCGCGCTAAAGAAGTTATCGAATCAAAGATTGAATCCAAGGCCGGTTTTTCCCTGCGGGAAGCCGGTCTTTTCCTTTGTTCAAGCTCTTGCCCTTAGAACTTCATGAATCAGGAATCTTGATGAATAAATTGATATTAAATGTATCAATTGATACAATTTAATTGACTTATATCATAATTGAGGGTAATATTCTATTGAGGTGATCGCTCGTGAATCTGAATTACAATCAAAATTACTCGTATGAAGAAATTGCGGTACTTTTGAAAAGAATAAAAGAATGCATAGTGAATGATAATTACATTTTATCTCAAAATGAAAATCGAAAAGAAAACATGGATTTCATCAGAGAATACAATATCTATTCGTCAAAACAAAAAGCGATCCTTTTGAATATTCGAGTCGAAGATTTTTGTCATTCCCTGCAGAATACAAAACCTGGTTATGAATATGAGACCCTCTATGTTTTTGCGCCGCATGCGGAACTCTATCATGGGGATGATAGAAAGGAACGAGTACAGATTTATACGAAATTTAACATCATTCGATTGAAAAATGGAGAACGTGTGGTTGTTATCTCATTCCATCCTTTACATAAACCAATAAAAACACTCTTTCAACAGGACAAAAGAAGATTACCGCAAAGCGATGAGCCGTCAAAATCAAGCTTAATGTCCGTGGAGAGCGGAGTGAAAACGAGCTCCTTCTCCAGCATGAAGACAAATCTCTTATCGATATTTAAGGTGAATGTAGGCTTTGCGTTGTTGAGCGCGGATTGAAACAAGGAAGATAAAAAAAGGAGAAATGAAAATGGAAAAAAAGTATGGGTTTTGTGAAGAATGCCGGAAAGAGGTTGAATTCATTTTGACTGAAACCAGTATGAATGGACGAATTAAAAACGAAGAAATTCACTTCCTTGGAAAAGAAGCGCGATGTCCGGAATGCGGTTCCTTACTTTACATACCGGAAATCAATGATTTTAATCTTAAAACTCTATATGATGAATATCGCCGCCGTAAAGGGATTGTTTCCTTAGAAGTAATTCGGGCAATTCCTGAAAAATATGCGATCGGGAAACGTCCATTATCCCTGCTTCTTGGATGGGGAGAACAAACGTTTACCCGGTATTACGATGGGGATTTGCCAACGAAACAATATTCAGAAATCTTGAGTAAAATCTACGAAAATCCAATTTATTATGCCGAACTGCTGCAAGCGGGGAAAGAAAATCTGAAAACTACCGCGGCTTATGAAAAAAGTAAAAAAGCAGTTGACGCTTTGATTTTAGAAGCTGATGAACCTATTTCTAAAATTGAAGCAGTTGTTCGCACAATCTTGAATCAATGCGGAGATATCACCCCGCTGACCTTACAAAAAGCACTCTATTACATTCAGGGATTTTATTATGCCTTCCATAATGAATTTTTGTTTTCTGAGAATTGTGAAGCGTGGATTCACGGGCCTGTTTACCGAGATATTTATAACCGGTACCGGACTTATCATTTTGATCCGATCATTCCGTGCGCTCCTTTGGTTTCCCCAGCGATGACGGAAGCCGAAGCGGCCGTCATCCATTGCGTAGTTCAATATTTTTGTTGTTACGGTGGAAAAACGTTGGAACAGTTTACGCATCAGGAAGATCCTTGGCTGAACGCGCGTAAAGATTTGCCAAAGTTAACTTCTGCCCGGCGAATCATACCCAAAGAATCCATCGGTGATTATTTCATGCGGCTGAAAGAAAAATACAATATGGAAAAACCTGAGGACATCCGGTTTTATGCTGAGGATAGGTTTTTGACAATCATGAAATAAGACCGAGCTTGGATCAAAATCACATTTATCAGAAGCGGACAGGCTTCATTCTTTCCCTTTTGATCAAAATAGCTTACAATAAAGCTAACGTAGAAACAGGATTTGCGGCCGAAAGTCTGGCAAGTGCGGATCCGGGAGGCAGGATATGGCGGATCTGACGAAAAAAGCGATCGCGGAAGGCTTGAAAGAATTATGCCATCACAAGGACTTTAACAAAATTTCTGTGCGGGACATCACGGAACAATGCGGACTGAATCGTCAGACGTTCTATTATCATTTCCAGGATAAATACGAATTGCTGGACTGGATTTATTATCAGGAAGGGTTTGTTTATCTGGCCAGCGACGTGACCTTTGACAACTGGCATCAGCACATGGAAAAGCTGCTGACCATGATGCGCGAAAATCAGATCTTCTATGAGAATACGATCAGCGCTTCGCCGCAGTGTTTTGAGGATTATCTGTTTCAGATCACCTGCACGCTGTTTGAAGAAGCGATCCGCCGTCTGGATGGGAGCCTGCGGCTGCAGGAGGCGGATGTGCGGCTGTATTCCCGCTTTTACAGCTATGGAATGTGCGGGATTATCTGTGACTGGGTCCGGGGCGGAATGAAGGAAAGCCCCAAATCCCTGTCGCTGCGGATTCGGAAATTGGCCAACGACAGCGAGAAAATGGCGAATCTGCGTCTGCAGGGGCAGTTCTGAATCAAAGAAAAAGGCTAGATCCGATGGATCAGCCAGGCTGTCGTGTCTTCGATACTCGTCTTTTTTAATAGATTGAAGCATTCTTCACTGATCAGCGATCTGTCATATTCCGGCAGATCCTTTTTTTTCAGCGTGCAGGTCAGATCGACGAGATTGCGGGCGGTCTGCCTTCCGGATTTGCCGCGGCGCAGCCGATGGCGGGCGGCGGTTTCCAAAAGTGATTGCTTCAGCTTTGCGTCCAATGACATTTCCCATCCCTTGCTTTCTGAAATTATCATATAGGAACGATCAGGATTTGCCTATAAGCAGTTTGCCCGTTGTGTCGTAATTTCAGACAGATTTCGATCCGTAAAAAAGACCGCGGAAAACCGCGGTCATGAAATCCGTCATCCAAAGAAGAATGGAAGCTTACAGAGAAGCGAGGTATTCCTCGACAAAATGGCTGGCGACTGCGCCGTCGCTGGCAGCGGTGATGACCTGCCGCAGTGCTTTGGTGCGCACGTCGCCGATCGCGAAGACGCCCGGCAGCGAGGTTCTCGTCGTTTCATCCGCGGCGATGTATCCATGATCCAGATCCAGCTGTCCTTCAAACAAAGTGGTGTTAGGCAGCTGACCGACCGCGACAAAGACGCCGTCACATGCGATTTCCTGCAGCTCGCCGCTGAATTTATCGCGTAGCCGCAGACCGGTGACCTTCTGATCGTGCAGAATGGCGTCGACCGTGCTGTTCCAGATGAATTCCAGATTATCGCAGCTTTGCAGCGGATTGAGGTAAACCCGGTCGGCCCGCAGCGTGTCGCGCCGGTGAATCAGGATCACCTTCTCGCAAATTCGCGAGAGGAACAAAGCGTCCGCTGCCGCGGTGTTGCCGCCGCCGATCACCGCGACCGTCTTGCCCTTATAAAACATGCCGTCGCACGTCGCGCAGTACGCTACACCGCGCCCAACCAGTGAATCCTCTTCCGGTACGCCCAATTTCCGCGCCGACGCGCCGGTCGCCAGAATCACGGCGTCCGCCGTCAGCTCGCGGCTGTCGGTCACAATCTTCTTGGGGACTGCGGTTAAATCCACGGAAAGCACTTCTTCCAAATAAGTTTCTGCGCCGAACCGTTCCGCCTGCGCCTGCATTTTCATGCCCAGCTCAAAACCATCGACGCCTTCGTCAAAACCCGGGTAATTGTCGATCTGCGCGGTGGTCGCCATCTGGCCGCCGGCCGACAATTTTTCCAGGATTACAGTGCGGAAACCAGCCCGGGCGCAATACAGCGCCGCCGTGTATCCGGCGGGGCCGCCGCCTAAAATAACGACTTGTACGTGTTCCATCATCAGATCCCCTGTTCTTCCAGCCAGCTCATGATCGCGCCGCGGGATGGTGGATTGACCAACGTTGAACCCTGGACGCCCTGCTTGAACAGGATCAGCGACGGAATCGTGTTGACGTCGAATTTTTCTTCCAGCTCCGGCTGTTGATCAATATCGACTGTCCCGATCCGCACCCGGCCCTCCAATTCTTTTTCCAGCTTGGCGATGACCGGGGCTAAACGCCGGCAGTACATGCACCAGGGCGCCTGGAAATCCAGCATGACCGGCAGGTCGGAATGAACGACCTCCTGATCAAAATTATCCTTTGTAATTACCGTTGCCATAACGAATCCTCCTTTATGTTATTCTGGTTTCATTATAGCCGTGAAAAACGCGGGAAAACAAGGAATTTGCCTGCAAATCCCCGGGAAATCTTTCAATTCCATGAAGAAGGATTGAATAAGACGTCGATTTTCGTTAAACTTAAGCACAAGACAGGGGGATGTTCATGACTGGAATTCTAGGAAAAACAATCACGGATTATTTCAACGGTTTTCTAAGCACGCTCGCTGAAAACAGCGGGCTGTTGTTCTGGAAAGGCGTTGGCATACTGCTGATCATCGTCGGCGGGAAGCTGGTTTTGAATCTGATTTCTCAATTAACTGCCCGGCAGATCAAAAAATCCGAGGAAATGCCGGAAATGCAGGCGCGCCGCGTGCAGACAATGATGACGATGACGCGTAGCACCTTCCGTTATATCGTCTACGGCATCTGCGCTTTGATGATTCTGGCGCAGCTGGGCTTCGGCAACGCGATCAACAATTTGTTGTTATCCGCCGGGATCGGCTCGCTGGCATTAGGCATCGGCGCGCAGAGTTTAATCAAGGACGTGGTCACCGGGTTTTTCATGATGTTTGAGAAGCAATTTTCGGTCGGCGATTATGTCAAGCTGGACGATATTGAAGGCACCGTGACGGCGACGGCGATGCGCGTGACCTACCTGAAAAATTTCGCCGGGCAGCAGATCATCATTCCCAACGGCACGATCGGCCGGGTGATCAATTATTCCCGGATGGATTCGTTGGCGAAGGTCACGGTCAGCACGCCTTATGAAGCGGACAGCCGTCAGGTGATGGAACTTCTCGATCAGGCGGTCAAGGCGTATGCCAAGCAGGTCAAGGAGATCATCATCGAGGAACCGAAGGTTCAGGGAATTACGGAGCTGGCGGATTCCTCCGTCAACATCACGGTCATCTGCCGGACGCTGCCCTTACGGCATTGGGAGGTCGAGCGGGGACTGCGTCTGACGGTCAAGGAAGCGCTGGATGAGGCCGGGATCGGCATCCCGTATCCGCAGCAGGATGTACATTTGAAAATGGAAGCGGAAGATTCATCACAACCAAATTGACGTTGCGTTCTGGCAGCGGTAAAATAAGGGCAATGAGCTCCATTTTCAGGGGCAGGGGGGAGAATAAAATGGCAAAACCAATTCAAATTGATACGTTTAAAGAATACCAGTATTTGTCGGAAGCGACGTTATCCGCGGATGGGCGGCGCTGCGTTTATGTGCAGAGCCAAAGCAACGCGGAAGGCACCGGGTATGAGCACGATCTGAGGTGCTGGGACTTTGATCAGAAACGCAGTATTCCGTTGACGTCAGGCCATAAAGAACGTAATTTCCTGTTTGAAGACGCGGAACATATCCTGTTTCCAGCCGATCGGACCGGCGAGGATGAAAAAGCGGCGAAGCAGGGGAAGACGCAGACGACCTATTACCGCCTCAATCTCAACGGCGGGGAAGCACGGAAGGCGTTCACGCTGCCATGGAAGGTCACGGCCTTAAAACCGGTCGACGGGGAAACTCTGGCCGCGCTGGTTTTGAAGGATCTCAACGAGCTGCCGGTAGAGGGGCTGGAAGGCAAGGCGCTCGACAAGGCGCTGGCGCAGCGGGAAGAAGAAAAGGATTACGAGGTTTTAGACGAGCTGCCGTATTGGTTTAACGGCCGCGGCTTTATCAATAAAAAAAGAACCTGGGCCGTGCTGGTGAAACCGGGCACGGACGAGGCTCAGATCTTATCGCCGAAATACATGGATGTGCGGCATTTTGAAATCAGCCCGGATCACACGAAGATCGCGATCGCCGGTCCTGAATTCGATTCCGTCAACAGCCAGACCTCAGTTTTGTATTTAATTGACCGGGCCAGCGGCGAGCGGACGACGTTGGTGCCGTCGGGCAAATGGAGCTTCGGTCATCTCGGCTGGCTCAACGATAACCAGCTGGCCGTGACCGCGACCGACTATCAAACCTGGGGATCCAGTGAGAACGCAAAGCTGTATACAATTGATGTCGCCAGCGGTGCGATGACGCTGCTCAACGGCGAGGATCTGTCGTGGGGCAGCTCTGTCGGCAGCGACGCCAAGCTGTATGGCGGCCGCGGCTGGAAGATCGTGAACGGCGAGATCTGGACGTGTTGACGTGGGATAACCCATTCCGAACTGACGGTGTTTGATCGTCAGGGGCAGCGCCGGGCGTTAACGACGGCGGAAGGCTCCGTCGATTTCTTCGACGTGCAGAACGGCCGGATCGTGATGAGTGCAATGCGCAAAATGCGGCTGCAGGAGCTGTACGAATTGAAAGACGGCGTGGAAATCCAACTGACGCATGTCAACGACGCTGTGCTTGCGGAGTCCTATGTCGCTCAGCCGGAGAAGGTCAGCTTCACCAACGACGGCGTGCGGATCGACGGCTGGGTGCTGAAACCAATCGATTTTGATCCGGCGAAGACCTATCCGGCGGTGCTGGATATCCACGGCGGACCGAAAGCGGCGTATGGCGAAGTCTTCATGCATGAGATGCAGTATTGGGCTTCCCAGGGCTACTTTGTGTTCTTCTGCAACCCGCGCGGTTCTGACGGCCGCGGCAACGCGTTTATGGATCTGCGCGGCAAGTATGGAACGGTCGACTATTCCGATATCATGACGTTCACGGATCTTGTGCTGAAAACCTATCCGATGATCGATGAACGGCGCGTCGCGGTTACCGGCGGCAGCTACGGCGGGTTTATGACCAACTGGATTATCGGTCATACCGACCGCTTCGCGTGTGCTGCCAGCCAGCGCTCCATTTCCAACTGGTTCTCCAAGTCGCTGACAACCGATATCGGCTACTATCACAACATGAGCCAGATGGACTCGACGCCCTGGGAAAATCCGGAAAAAATGTGGGGCTTCTCGCCATTAAAATACGCGGACAAGGCGGTGACGCCGACGTTGTTCATCCATTCCGATCAGGATTACCGCTGCTGGATGGCGGAAGGCTTACAAATGTTCCAGGCGCTGAAGCTGCATAACGTCGACGCCCGGATCTGCCTGTTCCATGGCGAAAATCATGAGCTGAGCCGTTCCGGCAAGCCGATTCACCGGATCCGCCGGTTAAAGGAAATCACGCAGTGGTTCGATCAGTACACCGATCATCTCAGCGTGCTGGAACCGGAAGAAGAAACGAAAAACGAAACAGAAGCATAAACCAGAAAGATCAAAAACGGACGGCTTATCACAGTCGTCCGTTTGTTTAGGTTAAATTAAAGGTAATATTCAACGAAATCGACAGGGATAAAACATTGTGGTTCGTCTGACTTTAACCCCACGTTTTTCGCATCGTCGTGTTGATCAGCACCTGATCGCCCCGGCGGACCTGATTGCGGCGCACAGCTTTCCAACCCTGTCTGCGGAAAAACGGTTCGGCGGTCAGCGAAATATCACTTTGCAGGAAGACCGCGCCCTGGCTGCGGGCCTGAGCTACAATGGCGTTCAACAAAGTGGTGCCGACGCCCTGACGCTGAAAGTCGGGGTGGACGTAGAAACAATCCAATTGAGTCGGACTTTCCAGATTCGCAAAGCCTGCCAGCTGATCTTCACAGAACGCGCCGATCGTCCAGGTGATTAAAAACCGCTCGGCCCAGCCGGGTTTTTCAGCGCCCGCTGTCCAGGCGGCGCATTGGCTGGGAGTGTAATCCCGGATGGCGACTTCCTGGACGCTGCGGAGAAACAAGTCGCGGATTGCCGGTAAATCAGCGCGGGTGACCGGGCGGATTTCGATTACCGCCATAACTCCTTCTGATGATCGAATAAGAAAGCGTCCAGACCAGCCAGAATTTCCTTGTGATGAACGCCGTACAGCGAGGTCTTTTCAATCGCTTTATCCGCGGCTTTGCCATGCAGCCAGACGCCGCAGCAGGCCGCTTCCATCGGTGTCAATCCGCGTGCAGCGAGGGCGGCGATCATGCCGGTCAGCAGATCGCCGCTGCCGGCTTTGGCCAGGCTTGGGTTGCCGGTCTTGTTGACGCAGCGCAGACCTTCCGGCGAAACGATCAGCGTGTCCGCGCCTTTTAAGACCAGCGTCACCTGATGAGCGAGCGCGTATTCCTCGGCGCAGCGGATCCGGTCCGCCTGGATTTCCTCAACACTGCGTCCGCACAGCGCGCTGAACTCCCCAACATGCGGTGTGAGAATCCAATCGCCGTGAGGGGTGTTGAGCCACTCCGGATGACGAGCCAGGCAGCGCAGCGCGGCGGCGTCCAGAATTACCGGCACGGAACTGCAATGCAGCACTCTTTCCAATAACGTTTCCAGGTTTGTCAGATGATCGCAGCCGCTGCCGATCGCCACAGCGTCGGATTGATTAAGCAGAGCGGTCAGATCCGCTTCCGAAAGCGTGTTGGGATGATAGACGACGTGCGGACAGGCGGTCTGCAGGATCGGATAAACGGCGGGATCGACAAGCGCGTGAAGCATGCCGCAGCCCATCGCCTGGGCCGCTTCCAGATTGAATTGGGCTGCGCCGGCCATCCAGGGACTGCCGGCGATCACGGTTAACCGGCCTGTCGTGCTTTTATAATCGTTGTCGTGCAGCCGCGGCAGCAGGCGCGTGACCTGCAGCGCGTCCATCTGGATCCAGCGCGATGCCTCCGGCTCCGCGAACCCCAGTCCGATCGGAATCAGCCGGTCCAGCTTCTGATGTTCCCGGCTGAATAAGTGAACTGGCTTCAACGCCCCCAACGCCAGCGTCAGCTCGCTGTGCAGGGCATCGGAATCCCCCAGACTGTGATCCGCTTTCAGACCGCTGTTCAGGTCGATGCTGACAACGGACAGCCGCTGCTGGTTGATCCAGCGGAAAGCGCTGCGCAAAAAATCCGGCAGCGGGGCATGAAAATTAAATCCGAACACGCAGTCAACGATCACGTCGTAGCGCTGCGCCATCGTCTGAAACTGGGTTTCGCTTAATTCCTGATAACCATAGATCAGGCAGGAATCCGGCAGCTTCTGCCGGGCTTCGATCGCCGCCGGAGTACGGATGTCGTCCAGCATCAGAATGATCGCCACCTGCCGGTTGGCCGCTAAGCAATGCCGGGCGATCACAAACCCGTCGCCGCCGTTGTTGCCGCTTCCGCACAGGATCAGAAACGAGTCGTTTTCCGGATATTCGTGCAGCAGCGTATCGGCGCAGCGTTTGCCCGCCAGCTCCATCAGCTGTGTTTCAGTTTTGCCGCTGGCCGCTTCCGCCGCGGCAATTTGATTCTTCTCGAGGATCACAGGGATCACCTCCTGGCACTATTCTAACATAAATTGTTCCGACGCCGAAAAGAATGGTATAATGAAACCTGAAAAAAGGGGGTATTTCTTTGATTTGGAATGAAGCTTTGGAACAGTATGTCAGCGATCATCAGGATGAGGTTGTGGAACTGATCCGCACGCTGGTGGCGATCCCAGCCTTCAGTAATCATGAACAGGCCCGCGCTGAGTTCTGCGTGAAGTGGTTTCGCGATGTCGGCGCGGAAGATGTGAAAATCGATGAGGCAAGCAATGTCATCGTTACGCTGGGTGACGTTCAGGCCGGCAAGGCCGTCGCGTTTATGGCGCACCTGGACACGGTGTTCCCGGATGAAACCGGCTTTGAGCTGGTGGAGGAAGACGGCTGGCTGAAAGCGCCGGGGGTCGGGGACGACACGGCGAACGTCGCGCTTTTGATGGTCATCACCCGGTATCTGCTCGAGCAGAAGTGTCCGCCGAAGCAAGGTGTTTTGATCGTGCTGAACGCCGGTGAGGAAGGTCTGGGTAACCTTAAAGGCTGCCGCCGGCTGATGCAGGATTACGCGGATAAGCTGAGCGAGGTTTACTCGTTTGACGGCTCCTATAAAGGTTATGTCAACAAGGCGGTCGGTTCCGTCCGCTACCGCGTCGAGGTGAAAACGGAGGGCGGCCATTCCTACGGCGCTTTCGGCAACCGCAACGCGATCCGCGTGCTGGCTTCCCTGATCGACGCGCTGTACTCTGTCAAAGTGCCGCAGGGCGGCAAGACCACCTATAATGTCGGCACGATTGAAGGCGGCACTTCCGTCAACACGATCGCCCAGCAGGCTTCGATGTTGTTTGAATTCCGCTCCGATGTGCGCGAGCATCTGGATCAGCTGCGCGGCATGTTCGACAGTCTGATCGACGCTTACCGGAAGATGGGCGTGGAGGTCAACGTCGAGATTTTAGGCGAACGGCCGTGCATGGGCGAAATCGACCAGGAGAAACAGCGGACGATTGAGAAAAAGGTCGAGGATTTGATCGAACGGCGGATCGGCGTGCGGCCGGAGGGACACTCCGGATCGACCGACTGCAACATTCCGTTTTCACTGGGCATTAACTCGTTATGCTTCGGCGGCTATCTGGGCGAGGGCGCGCATACCCGCGAAGAAAAAATCGAAAAAGCGTCGCTGCTTCCGGGGCTGGGCGTCATGATGGAATTTGTTCTGAATTATTTTCTTTGATTTGAATTCTGAAAAAACGGCTTGATTCCGTGATTCGACTTTATTTAATTGATGTTCAATGCTATAATAAAATCGATTAGGGGGTACCTTTCTAATGGAAAAGAAAACAGTACAAGATTATATCGACATTATCAATCAGAAAAAATGGGATGCCCATAACATCCAGTGGCTGTATATTGATATCAACGCCAAAGAGCTGATGACGGAAGTGGAGCCGAAAGTGAACAATCTGACGGCCTGCTGCAAAGCGATGATCGAAATCATGCTGGAAGGCGACCGGTTTATGGAATTGCCGAAAGTCAAAACCAAGATTGGCGGCGCGCTGACCGTGCGTTATTATTGCGACAACTTGAGTCCGGAACGCCGGAAGTATTCAGAAGTCAATCAGTAATGAAAAGGGCCGCGCTTTCGCCGCGGTCTTTTTTATCAAAAAAATAGAAAAGAGGAGAGTCGTATGGATAAGTATCGTAAGCGCAGAGCAGTGGCCGTCGCCCATGAAATGGTCGATCTGTTAGCGGAAAAGGGGTATATCACCTATTATGCCGAAAATGTGGAGGAAGCCCGCGACAAAGTGCTCGAGCTGATCCCCAAGGGCGCCAGCGTCGGCGTCGGCGGATCGGAAACGCTCAAAGCGATGGATATGATCAATATCCTGCGCAATGGCGATTATCACTTTTTTGACCGCTACCAGGAGGGACTGCCGTTTTCCGAGGTTGAGGAAATCTACCGTCAGGCCTTGTTGGCGGATGTCTTTCTGACCAGCAGCAACGCGATCACGCGGCAGGGCCAGCTGGTCAACATCGATTCGTCCGGCAACCGTGTCGCAGCGATCAGCTATGGACCGCGCAAGGTCATCGTGGTCGCCGGGGTAAACAAGGTTGTCGATACGCTGGACGACGCGATGAAGCGGCTGCGTCAGATCGCGCCGCTCAACGCGATGCGCGTGCATCACAAAGCGCCGTGCGTCGAAACGGGAAAGTGCATGGATTGCCAGATCCAGCAGTCGGTCTGCAATTCCGTCGGCATCATCAACCATGGCCGGAAGACGCCGGGACGTTTCACGATCATCATGATCGCTGATGAAATCGGGTTCTGATCCACTTAAAACGAATGGGACACGATTAAAAAGTAAGCATAAAAAAAGACATGCGGACGATCCCGAAAAGGGAAGCCGCATGTTTTTTATCGATCAAGAGTTCAGCACAAATAAGACAGATCGCTGAGCCGGCGCACGATCCGCTTGCCCCCGCGCAGCCAAAGTTCTGAAACGCCGCCAGCGGAGCCGGCCAGCTGAATCGAATTCAGCGCTTCCGCTTCCAGGCCCAGCCACAGGGCATGGAGGATGCCCAGCGTATCGCCGTGCGAAACAAGAAGCAGGATTTCCTCCTCCTTTGCCAACAGCTCTTCAAGCAAGGGCTTGAGCTGGACGTATTGTTCACGGCGGGTCTGGGCGGACGAGAACAGCCGGGCGTCGATCGTGATTTCCGGCTGAAGCAAATTTTCTTTCAGCCAGGCCACGGAATGGCCGACAGCTTCGCCCAGGTTCCGCTCCCGCAGCCGGATTTCTTTTTCCGGTGTGACATTCAGTGCCTGGCTGACGATCTGCGCTGTGTGCCAGGCACGCTTGAGATCCGAGGAAAGAAGCCGGATCGGCTTGTCCTTGAGTTCTTCTTTCAAACGGAAGGCGATGCGTTCGGCCTGTGCGATGCCCAGTTCGGTTAAATCCCAATCCGTCCACGAGCCGACCCGGCCGTTGAGATGGTGCTCGGATTGCGGATGCTGCAGCGTATAAATGATTTTCATACAAGACCTCGCTTTCCCTGTCTTTCGAGATGTCAGGAAATCCATTATAGCCAGACCTGGCGGGAAACGCCAGCGGAGAAGGGGAAATCGCTGATAAAAACGTAATTTTTTGACCTTCATTGCTTCTTCAGCAAGGCTTAAGAATTTCTTTTGAATTTCCAGAAGGGGATCTTCATGTTTAACGGGTAGAATAAAACCAGTAATCAGGAGGACCCTCAAGATGGAACAGAAAACAAAGTGGCAGAAACGTGTGCGTTGGTTCTCAATCGGCGCGGTTATTATCTTTACTCTCGTCATGACGGCGGTGTTGTTCGTTTTATTTCAAAGCGTGGCTTCAGATCCGGCGCAGTTTAAAGTCTGGCTGGAACAGTTCGGCTGGCTGGGCCGGGCGGTGCTGGCGGGCATGATGGCGCTGCAGGTGTTAGTCGCGTTATTGCCGGGAGAAATCATTGAAACCGGCGCGGGCGTCGCTTACGGCCCGATCGAAGGCTTGATCCTGTGCCTGATCGGCGCGGCGGTCGGCACGGCGCTGATCTTCTGGCTCGTGCGCCGCTACGGCTCCAGCTTAGTCGAATGCCTGGTGCCGAAGGAAAAGCTCGATAAGCTTTCGTTTATGAAGGATGAACAGAAGCTGGACAATTTGATCTTCCTGATCTTCTTAATTCCCGGCACACCGAAGGATATCATCACCTACTTTGCCGGGTTAACGCCGGTCAAGTTCTCGCACTTCCTGGTCATCACCACCGTCGCGCGGATTCCGTCGGTCATCACCTCGACGCTTGCCGGGGACAAGCTGATCCAGCAGGATTTCGCATCGGCCTTCTGGATTTATGCGATTACGATCGCCTTCAGCGGCGCAGGGCTGCTGCTCTACCGCGCGGTGATGAAAAAACGCCAGCAGAAAGCGCTGGAGCATCAACGAAACGAACAGGCGAAAACCAAGAAAGGGAAGACGGCCTTTGTGCCGTCCGAGGGATAAATCATGAAAGTCAGCGTCTTAATCCCCGCTTATAACAGCGAGAAAGAAATCTATACCTGCATCCGTTCCCTGTTGGAACAAACCTATCACGACTTTGAAGTGATCGCCGTCGACGACGGCTCCACGGACCGCACCGGATCGCGGCTGGACTTCTACGCGAAGATCCATCCTGAGCTGATCACGGTCATCCATCAGGAAAACCGCGGCGTCTCGGCAGCCCGCAACGCGGCGTTAAAGGCTGCCAAGGGTGAATTCATTTTGTTTCTGGACAGCGACGACTGGATGAAGCGGCGCACGCTGGAAACGCTGGTCGCGGCGCAGGCCCGGTATCAGGCCGACGTCGTGATCTGCGGCAACGTTTATGAAGGCCGGATCACAACTCGCCGCCACGTCCGCCGCGTTCAGATTCCGCACAAGCGGACACTGATGAAAATGTTGATGAAGGACCGCCAGGTGCGCAACTACGCCTGGGGCAAGCTGATCCGGCGGTCGCTGTTCGACGGCCTGCAGTTCTGGGAAGGCCGGGTGTTTGAGGACGTCCAGCTGATTCCCCAGATACTGCTGAGAGCGGAGAAGACCGTGATCGTTCCGGATACCCTGGTTCATTACAATACCCATCGGCCCAACAGTCTGACCTATTCACTGCGCCCGGATATTCTTAAGGATATGCTGGACGCGTTCCAGGATCAGGCCCGCTGCATTGTCGCCTATGATCCGTCGCTGACGCGTCAGGCCCGGGTCATGCTGGCTAGGGTGCGGTTAGTGATCGGGGGCGCGCTGGCGCTGCACGGCCGCTTTGATGATCCGCTTCTGGATCAGATTCTGCCGTTTTCTGAACCCTCGCCCAGCACAGAATTCCTCGTTCACCGCAATCTTTACTAATTCTTAAGCTTTTTATCCGTTGCAACTTCATGAGTTTATTCTATACTAAAGGAAGAATCAGTGAGGGGAGCAAACCATGCAAAACTATCAAATTCTCGTCTGCGAAGACGAAGTCGAGATCGGCAACGCGATCGAAATCTATTTAAAGAACCAGGGGTACGGCGTTCATCGTGCCTATAACGGGAAGGAAGGGCTGGAGGTTCTGGCCCGTCAGACGATTCATCTGGCGATCGTCGATCTGATGATGCCGGTCATGGACGGGCTGACGATGATCATGACACTGCGGCAGAGCTATGATTTTCCGGTGATCGTGCTGTCGGCGAAGTCCGAGGACATGGACAAAATCACCGGCCTGAACATGGGCGCGGACGATTATATCACCAAACCGTTTACGCCGATGGAACTGTTGGCGCGGGTGAATTCCCAGCTGCGCCGCTATGCCAAATTCTTAAGCCTGAAAGAACATCAGAGCGAGGATGAACAGGTCTATACGGTCGGCGGCTTGGAGCTGAACAACGACACCAAGGAAGTGTCGCTCGACGGCAATCCGGTGCGCCTGACGCCGATCGAGTTCCGGATTCTGCAGCTGTTGATGAAAAATCCGGGACGCGTTTACAGCGCTGAAGAAATCTACGAACGGGTGTGGAACGAGGAAGCGATCGCGACCGATACGGTCATGGTGCACATCCGCAACATCCGTGAAAAAATTGAGATCGATCCCCGCAATCCGCGGTATTTAAAGGTGGTGTGGGGTGTCGGCTACAAAATAGAGAAGGGATAAAGGAATGAACAAATCCAAATTTTCAGAAAAACTGTTGACCGGTTTTCTGGTTCTGATCTGTTTCCTGAGTCTGATCCTTGTCCCATCGGCCGGGTCGATCAGCGAAAACGCCGGGCCGGAAACGCACCGCGAGCTGTTCGGCCAAAGCCGCACGGTTCGTGCCTGGGTCAACGACTATGCGGTCACGATGATCCGCGATCTGATCAACGAGGTCAACCATACCGATCTGGGCTATGCGGATCTGTTGATCAGCGCCGATCAGCAGCAGCGTCTTTTAGAAGACGGATGGACGCAGAGCGAGATCAACGAACAGAAATCACAGCTCGACTGGTCGCTGCAGCAGGAGTTTAAAAACAGCCTGCAGCTGGGCAACCTGCATGCCCTGGCGATTGACAACGTCACCAAGACGACCGTGCGCAGACCCAAAACCAACGCGTTGGCCCAGACCGACAGCGAATTATCCAAAAACTATCAGTTTTGGATCCGGGCGGAATACGACAGCTACGGCGTGCTGAGCGTCACGTCCAACAGCGGTTATGGCTATTCGGATTTTTATCCGCTGAGCGTACTGGCGGACTATGTGCAGTATTATGGGGATTTCTCCCTGGAGCTGCATGAGCCGGTGCTGAAGGATATCACACTGATCTTCGGCATTCCCAACGTGCTGGAAAGCGACGACGCGATCACCAGCCTGATCCACAACGCCGAATATTATTCCTACCGGCAGCTGGCCTCGCGGATCAACATGGTACTGTACTTCATCCTGTTTTTAGGCGCGCTGTACTTTACCCGCGGCAAGATGCGCGACACCCGGCTCGGAAAGCTGCTCGACCGGATTCCGCTGGAAGCGCAGATTTTGATCAGCGTCGCGGCGCTGGCCATGATGGAGGAAATGTCCTATAATCTGGGCGGCATCATGCTCGATCTTTATTCCCAGTCGGCTGACGACATAAATGGCGTCTTCCAGATTCTCGGTTATGAGTTCACGTTCCTGTTGGAATGCTTCGGCTTGTATTGCGCGATTTACTGGATCCGCGCCGCGCTGCGGGACGGCTGGCATCAAACGTGGGGCAAGATGGCGACGATCACGCTGTGGCGGCGGCTCTGGCATGGCGTGCGGCATGGCTGGTCAACGCTGAAGCAATGGACCAAGGAATGCTTTACCGTTGATTTCTCGGAGAAGGCGCATTCCCGACTGATCCGTTTAATGGTCGTCAACGTCGCACTGATCAGTGTTCTGTGTCTGCTTCTGGACGATTTCTTTGCGGCGGTTATCTACACGGTCTTCCTGTATTTCATCATCATGCGGGCTTTGAAGCGGCTGCGCAGCGACTATGAGACGCTGCTGGGCTGTACCCGGCGGATGGCGCGGGGCGATCTGGAAACGGAAGTGCGTGAGGATTTAGGGATTTTCGAGCCGCTGCACAGCGAGCTGGATGATATCCGCTATGGCTTCAACACAGCGATCGCGGAAGAAACCAAGAGCCAGAAGATGAAAACGGAACTGATTTCCAACGTCTCCCACGACTTGAAAACCCCGCTGACCTCGCTGATCTCCTATATCGATCTGATGAAGCAGGAGCCGGACGAAGCCAAGCGGCAGGAATATCTGGCGGTGCTGGAACGCAATTCCATGCGTCTGAAGCATCTGATTGAGGATTTGTTCGAGGTCAGCAAGGCGAACAGCGGCGATCTGAAGCTGAACGTCGTGGATGTCGATCTTGTTTCCCTGATCTCGCAGACGTTGTTCGAGCTGGCTCCGGCGATTGAGAAAGCCGGACTGACGATCAAGACCTCGTACAGTCACGATAAGATTGTGCTGCCGCTGGATTCGCAGAAGACGTACCGGATCGTGGAAAATCTTGTTTCCAACGTGACGAAATATTCACTCCGCGGCTCGCGCGTTTATCTGACGTTGATCGAGCGGGGCGAGGAAGTAGTGCTGTCGATCCGCAACATTTCCCAGACGGAGATCGACTTCGATCCGAACGATTTAGTCGAACGCTTTGTGCGCGGGGATAAATCGCGCAACTCGGAAGGCTCCGGGCTGGGGCTGGCGATTGCCAAGGGCTTCGCGGAGAGCCAGCACGCGCACTTTACGATTCAGACGGATGGCGATTTCTTCAAGGTTATCGTGATCTTTAACCGCCGCGCGCTGGAAGATCTCAAACCCAAACCGGCGGAAACTGTGAAGCTGGACATGCCGCAGGCGCCGCTGATCGACATTTTAAAAAATAACGAAAATAAAATTTAGGGATTGACAAAGCGCTTTCATCCAGCTTATAATAAGCTCGCAAAAGACAAAGGGACATGTAACTGGTAATGCAGGCAGGATCTCATAAAACAAACGGAATCCGTAAGGAGGACGTGGCTTTTATGATGGATCCTGCCTTTTTGTTTTCCTGCCTTGGGGCCAGAGGGAGGAAAGCGAACAGGAAACAGCCCGGCGATCTGGCGATTATGGAGGAAGAAATCTATGGATTATAAGCATACTGCCGCCGAAATTCTGAAATATGTCGGCACAGAAAAAAACGTCGCTCAGCTTGAGCACTGCTCGACCCGTCTGCGCTTCACGCTCAACGATCAGAAAAAAGTTGATGAGGACAAGCTGAAAGCGGTCCCGGGCGTCATGGGCGTCGTCCGCAGCAATCAGTTCCAGATCATCATCGGCAACGACGTCGTCGAGGTGTACGACGCCTTGTTGAAAATGATTGATTTCAATAATCAGACAACCCCGGCAGCTCCGGCGGAGAAACAGAAGCTCGGCAAGATGGCGCTGGACTTTCTGATCGGCATCTTCCAGCCGTTAGTTCCGGCAATTGCCGGCGCGGGCGTGCTGAAATCGATCCTGATTCTGTTGGTCGCGCTGCATGTCATGGACGACGCGAACGCGCTGTATAAGATTCTTGCCGCGATTTCTGACGCAACGTTCTACTTCTTACCGATGATGGTGGCTGTGACGACCGCCAACAAGCTGAAAAGCAACCGGCTGGTCGCGATTGCCGCGGTCGGCGTAACGCTGCTGCCGGCGGTGACGACGATGATCGCCGAAGGCACGACGCTGTTCGGCATTCAGCTGCAGAGCATCGCCTATAATGCGCAGGTGTTCCCGGCGATTCTGTGCGTCAGCTTCCTGGCGTTCATGGAACGGCTCATGAACAAAATCTCGCCGAAACCGATCCGGATCTTCTTTGTTCCGATGATCGCACTGGCCGTCACCGTGCCGGTCACCCTGTTGTTCTTAGGTCCATTAGGCTACAATGTCGGCCAGATCTTCACCGCGGCGATCCTGTTCTTATATGACAAGCTCGGCTTTGTGGCGTTGACAGTTCTGTCGGCGATCCTGCCGTTAATGGTGGCGACCGGCATGCACAAGACGCTGCTGCCGTACGCTCTGGCGACTTATGGCGAGCTGGGCTATGAAATGCTGTACCTGCCGGCGTCGCTGGCGCACAACATCGGGGAATCCGGCGCCTGCTTCGCGGTCGCGTTAAAAGCCAAAGATGAAACGCTGAAATCAACCGCCTTCTCCGCGGGAATCTCCGCCTTCATGGGCATTACGGAGCCAGCGCTCTACGGCGTGACGCTGCAGAATAAGAAAGTCCTCTACAGCGTCATGCTGGGCGGCGGCCTCACCGGCGCGTTCTTAGGCTTACTGTCAGTCAAGGCGTTCGCGGTCGTCGGTCCGGGCGCAGCCAGTATGTCGATGTTCATCGACAGCACCAACGGAATGAATATCGTCTGGGCAATCGCGGGCTTCGCGCTGGCGTTAGTTTCCTCGTTTATCTTTACGCTGATTCTGTGGAAGGAAGAAACCCCGGCGGCTTCAACTCCGGCCACCCCAGTGAAACCGCTGGAAGGCAGCCATGACGTTCTGAATGTGCTGTGCCCGATCGTCGGTCAGGTTGTCGCGCTGGATCAGGTTGGCGATGAAATGTTCTCCAAGAAAGCGCTGGGCGACGGCGTTGCGATCATTCCGGAAGTCGGCGAGCTGCGCGCTCCGGCCGACGGCACGATCCAGATGGTCTTTGAAACGAAGCATTCCTTAGGCATGACAACCGCTAACGGCACGGAAATCCTGTTCCATGTCGGCTTAGATACCGTCAATCTGCAAGGCAAGCCGTTCACGCCGAGGGTCAAGGCCGGCGACAGTGTCAAAACCGGCGATCTGCTTCTGACATTTGATATTCAGGCGATCAAGGACGCCGGGCTGGATCCGATCACTCCGGTGGTCGTCACCAATTCCCAGGACATGAACGTCAGTGTCGTGAAGACGGGCCATGCCGAAAACACCGACGTTATCCTGCAGACGCAGAGAAAGGAAGACTGATATGCGAAAATTCCCTGAAGGCTTTTTATGGGGCGGGGCGACCGCTGCCAATCAGATCGAAGGCGGATGGCGGGAAGGCGGCAAGGGCTGGTCGGTTTCCGACGCGGCCCGCGCGCACTTCGACGCCGACGTCAAGGATTATAACCGCCACAACCAGATCACAACCCGGGACATTGAGGAAGCGCTGGCCCATCCGGAGGACGAGGTCAACTATCCGAAACGGCACGGCAGCGATTTCTACCATCATTATAAAGAAGACATCGCGTTGATGGCCGAGATGGGCTTTAAGGTCTACCGCATGTCGATCGCCTGGAGCCGCATTTATCCTAATGGCGATGACGAACAGCCTAACGAGGCCGGCCTGCAGTTCTACGACGAGGTGTTCGACGAACTCAAGAAATACAACATCGAACCGCTGGTTACGA
>QFCE01002010.1_pt1 | contig 27516 bp, 19 predicted proteins | sample 5346091 | NCBI WGS metagenome assembly QFCE01 (sample SAMN09062252, study PRJNA434731) | Human gut metagenome, whole genome shotgun sequencing project. | isolation source: stool timepoint A chromium assembly | host: Homo sapiens | collected 2015 | reverse complement strand
GTGTTCGCCGTCGATCTGCTGTCGGGCGCGAAGGAGCGCTATCCGATGAAGCCCCGCAAGAACCCGCCGGGCAACCCTCACCAGATCTGGCACTCCATGAAGGACCTGCTCGGCTGCGACCAGGTGTACGAACGCTAGGAGCGGGGCGTTGGGGTGGCGCACGGGAAGGGAAGGAGTCCTTTCCGCAAAATGTTTCACGCGAAACACCGGCCGTAAAAGAACGGATGTTTCACGTGAAACATCCGGATTCCACCCTCCCGACCTACCCCGGCCTCGAAGCCCCTTCGAGCGCGATTTGCCTCTCCAGACCCTTCTTGCAAACGACAGAACGCCCTCGAAGGAGACTTCGAGGGCGTCGTGGCAACCAGCGGCTACTGCTCGCTTTTGCGATCCTTACGCCGGTCGAGAAGAGTTTGGGCCTCTTCTGCCGCAGCGAAGAAATCGCGTAAGCGTTCTTCGTTTCTAGGATGGTAGACGGCGTATGCTACGAGGTTCTTGTCTTTTTCCTCGATCGGTATACCGGTGCGCTTTCCGGTTTCCAGCAGTAAGCCGATCTGCTTTTGCGTCTTTTTCCATATGAGGACGTTGCCTCTGAGCGGTGTGCTGAAGAACTCCACGTTGTTGCCTGCCGATACGGGCCTGGTCTTGGGCTCGAATCCGTAATCGATACATGCGGCTTCGATTTGATCCCAGGCAGGGTTCGTCTTGTCGCTCATGAATTTCACCAGCGTTTGCGTTTGCAGATCTTTCCACGAGATCGAGGTTCGGTTGGCAAGCGGATGGTCGTTTTCTACGATTGCGAGCAATTGAATCGACACGAACGGCCTACTGATCAATCCCTCTTGTTCGGCGTGACGGGGGTTGGTGTATCCGATGAACAAATCGATGGACTCTCTCGATAGCAACGTGAAGGGGTCGTCGATGTTGCGGTCGAAAACGATGTTCGCGTGATGATTTTCGCGGGCGATCATTGCCGTCATAGAAGCGAGGGAGGCTATGTCGGAGTCTTCCATGTGTCCGACCACGTGAATAGGGCGCTTCGCTTTGAGCTGTTCGAGCGTGTTTCTGGTCTTGTCGTATTCGTTCACGATGACCCCGGCGCTTTCGAACAAGATGCGTCCGCCTTCGGTTAGCTGAACTCCTTTTTTCCCTCGATCAAGCAGTTCTATTCCGAATTCTTTTTCAAGGGCGAGCATGTGCTTGCTCAATGCCGGTTGGGTGATGTTGAGGTTTCCGGCCGCCTCGGTGAAGTTCAGACATTGAGCGAGCTCGATGAATTCTCTGCAGGATTCGATGTTCATGATGACCCCCCCTCCGCCGAATGAAAACCCATTCGGCGATTGCATTGCGAGGTTCGATGCCCCCCCAGCATCGCTCGTCTTAAAAGCCATTGTAGCATCCTGGGTGATTTTGAGAGGTACACGCGCTTTCCTTAGGCCTGTTGGCATGGTCTTATAACGCATCGGAATGGGAGGGGCTTGAATCGGAATGCATGCGGGGCGATGTGTGCCGAAACGTTATTTCCCTATCTTCGAGTTGCTTTTCATACTGAAGGAAGATGCGATCTCCTTAATGGGGTCGTCGTGGGCAGGGTCGAAAATAAGGAGGAGGGTATGGGTAAACTGCATATGTCGCGACGGGATTTCGTCAAAGTCTCGGTCGTGACAGGCGCGGCGTTCGGCATCTCCGCGTTGGCTGAGCCGAGTTTGGCTGTTGCTGACGATGCCGTCGATAAGCCGGTGGGAGGTGACATCAAGCGTATCCGAACAGGGTGTCGCGGCTGCGGCAAAATGGAATGCGGCGTTATCGCCGTAGTGCAGAACGGGCGTGTCGTTCGGATGGAGGGCGACCCTACGGCGTTCCAGTCGATGGGGAACTGCTGCACCAAATCGCAAGCGGCCATTCAGGCGGCATACCATCCTGATCGTCTGCATTATCCTATGAAACGAACGAACGACAAGGAATCCGATGATCCCGGTTGGGTGCGTATTTCTTGGGATGAGGCCATGACCACGATCGTGTCGAAATTCGACGAGCTGCAAGCGCGCTACGGAGGCGAATCGCTGTTCGGCATGTGCGGCACGTCGCGCGTGTGGTGCATGTTCGGAGCGTCCAACGGCATGTACCTGTGGGATTCGCCGAACATCGTGCAGGCGTGGCAGATCTGCAAGGGCCCGCGCCATTTCGCCACTCTTATGTGCTCGAGCTTCGCCGACAGCTGGATGGAGACGGTTGCCCATCCTGATGTGTACGTGGCCTGGGGCGGTGCATCCGAGATGTCGAACTACGATGACAGCTGCCGCACCACTGTGGATGTGGCGACGCGCTCGACCACGCACATTTGCGTCGATCCGCGCGAAACGAACATGGGTAAAGAGGCGGACTTCCAGCTGCACCTGCGACCCGGTACCGATGGGGCGATGGCGTTGGCTTGGACGAACGTCATCATTGAAAACAATCTGTACGACGAGTTGTTCACGAAGAAGTGGACCAACGGTCCGTTTCTCGTGTGCGAAGACATGGAGCCGACCGGCTGGACCGAGGCTTCGCCCATTGTCATGACCCCATTCGAACTCAAGACGCATTTGCTGAAGGAATCGGATCTGCTGGAGGACGGAAGCCCAAAGCGTTTTATGGTTTGGGACAACCTTGCTGGGAGGCTGACCTATTTCGATTCCGAAACCGGTTTTTGGGAAGGTGAGGAATGGACGAAGCCGACGGCCGGGAAGGAAGCTTCGCAGGAGAATCTCGCGCCTGGCTTCCATCAAGGTTTTGTCATTGATCCTACTCCGTTCGACCCTGAAATAGATCCGGCGTTGTTTGGGGAATTCGAAGTGACGCTCAAAGACGGGTCGACGCATAAGGTGCAGCCGGTGTTTCAAAAGTACGCCGATCGCTGCGCGGAATACACTCCTGAAGTCGCTGAGGAAATCACCGGGGTTCCGGCCGATCAGATTCGTGCGGCGGCTATGGCTTACGGCACGCCCCTTCATCCGGAAAAGGGTTATGGCAATGGCGGTATTCAGTACATGCTGGCCACCGAGCATGCGAATACCGCCATCCAGAATGTGCGCGCGCTTGATTATCTGACGGCCATCACGGGAAATTACGATACGCCGGGCGGTCAGCGTGCGTCAACGCGCGCTCCCATCGAGGGCGGTCAGATGGGTTTTGCCAACAACGGTTCGGGCATGCCCATGCTTTCGCCGGGGCAGATGGAGAAGATCTTAGGTCGCGATGAGATTCCGCTGCTGTATTGGTGGGGCATGTGGGCCGATGCTGCGGCTACGTGGAATGCGGTGCTCACCGGAGAACCGTATCCGGTCGTTGGCGCGTTCAATTCGTCGGGGAACTTCATGAACCAGTGCAACACCACCACGACATGGGAGGCTCTCAAGAAGCTCGATTTTTATGTGGAATGCAACCTGTGGCACACTCCTGGCGGTGGTTTGTGCGACATCGTTTTGCCTGCCGCTCATTTCTTGGAGTTGTCCAGTCCGCGTTCATCCCAGGGCGCTTCGGGCGCTATGGGCGCGACGGTCAAATGCATCGACCCGCCTGGTGAAGCGAAGTTCGACGGCGAGATCATTCGCATGTTGTACGAATACAAAGGCCTCCCCTATAACGTTATTCCTGGTTATCCTGAATATCCTAGCGTCGAGGAAATGCTGGACATGTCGGTGGCGGGTTTCGAGCCGAAGGGATGGAAGGTATTCGAGCAGCGTTTCCAGGAACATGGCTGGTGGGATTGCAAGGAAACTGAACCGGAATTGTGGGGAACGTATCGCCGCTACGAAACCGGTGCGAATCGCGCTCGCAATGCGGGTGGGTTCGTAGGTTCTCAAGGTGATTGGCTTCCCGGGTTCTACACTCCGACAAAGAAGATCGAAATATGGTCTACGGTCATGGAGTCGTTCCATCCCGATGGCGAGTGGAATCTTCCCACGTATCGCGAACCACCGCACAGTCCTGTGAGCGATCCTGACATGTACAAAGAATACCCGCTGATCATCACTACGGGACGCCGCATTCCCGTGTACTTCCATTCCGAGCACCGGCAGCTGCCGTGGTGTCGCGAGCAATGGCCGGTGCCGCGCGTGGAAATCAATCCAGACGATGCCGCCACGTATGGCATAGAACAGGGAGATTGGGTTTGGATTGAGACGCCATATGGGAAGATTCGCGAGGTTGCCGATTTGTACTACGGGATCCGTCCCGGCACTATCAATTGCGAGCATCAGTGGTGGTTCCCGGAATTCAAGCAATCGGGATCGGGCCACGAGCTATGCGCGGTCAACCACTTGATAGACAACTGGGCGCGCGATCCGCATTGCGGCGCGTCTAACCTGCGTGCGTACCTCGGCAAGATATACAAGGCAACGCCCGAGAACTCCCCGTTCGGCAATCCGGTGCCTTGCGACCACAACGGCGTTGAGATCATCCACGATGCTTCCGATCCTCGTCTCAAAGAATGGCTGCCGACGTACGAAGGGAGGGAGTAGGCCATGACCCAGTATGCTATTGTCACCGACTTGAATCGGTGCGTCGGGTGCTTGGCATGCGCTGTCGCATGCAAAGCCGTGAACGATGTGCCCATTGGCAGTTTTTGGAACAAGGTTTTACGCATCGGGCCGAATGCTTCTATACAAGGTGCGCAGGATGCGGATTCTTATCTTTACTTCCTGCCCGTGCAGTGCCAGCACTGCGCCGACCCCGAGTGCGTGAAGGTGTGCCCGACGGGCGCCTCGCACAAGCTTGAGGACGGCACGGTGCAGGTTGACAAGTCCAAGTGCATCGGCTGCCAGTTCTGCGCGATGGCTTGTCCCTACAACGTTCGTTACTTGAACGAGCAGGAGCGCGTGGTTGAGAAGTGCACCCTTTGCGAGCAGAAGATCGCCCAGGGTGAGCTGCCGCAATGCGTCAGCCAATGCGGTGGCATGGCGCGCTTCTTCGGTGATTTGGATAAGGGCATCGAATCGTTCGAAGGTGCGGAAAACGGAACCGAGCGCATTGTTCTCGGGGAGTTCTGCAAGCCCTTCACGGATGAAGACGTGCACGTGCTGCCTAATGTGGGAAACAATCCGTCGGTGCGCTATATCCTGCGTGACCATGAATGGCAAGGAGGCGGTGAATAATGGAGCTCCAGTGGCCTTTGATCGTGTTCACCACGCTGGTGGCGTGGAGCGCGGGGCTGTTCGGGACGCAGGCGCTGATGGCCGCGTTCGGCGTCGGGAAGAAGGCGCAGGTCCCGGCCTGGATCGCGAGCGCCGTCCTTCTGGCCGTCGGCGGGATCGCGGTGTTCTTCCACCTCGAGCACTGGGAGCGCATCTTCAACGGCTTCGGCCACCTGACGAGCGGCATCACCCAGGAGCTGATCGCCATCGTCGTGCTGGCGGCCGTCGCCGTGGCCTACCTGGTCATGCTGCGCAAGTCCGACGACGGCGCGAGCGTGCCGAAGTGGCTGGCGTGGCTGTCGGTCGCGCTGTCGGTCGCGCTGGTGGCCGTGATGGCGCACTCGTACACGATGGCCGCGAGGCCGGCGTGGGATAGCGTGCTGTGGATCCTCTACGTCCTGGGCAACGCCTGCGTGCTGGGACCGGCGACGTTCGCGTTCCTCATGGCCGCAGCGCCGCCCGCAGGTCAGCCCGCCGGGCGCGCGGCCGACGCCGGGGCTCCCGCAGGCCTCGCTGCCCTCGTAGGCGCCGCCGCGAACGCCCTGGCCGCCCTCGCCTTCGCGATCTTCCTCCAGCTCTCCGCCGGCTCCTTCGCCGACGTCGGCTACTACTTCGACCCGACGCATCCGACCGAGGCCATGGCCGACGCCGCGGCGACGGTCGGCGCGCAAGCGCCCCTGCTGTGGCTCGGCGCGGTCGCCGTCGGCGCTATCGTCCCGCTCGCGGCGGCCTTCATGGGCAGGCGCTCCGGCAACTGGAGGCTCTGGGCCCCGGTGGCTATCATCGCCGCCCTGGCGGGCGCCGTCTGCATGCGCGTGGCCTTCTACAACCTCGGCCTCAGCGTGTTCATGTTCTACTAGGATGGCTCCGCCGCGCCGCCGGTCCGGGCGGCGCGGCCTCCGGCCCGCCCGCGGGAGCGCCGTCCGCCCGGCGCCCTCCGCGGGGTCCGGAGGGGGAGAACCCCCTCCGGGCGAATTGTTCCGCGTGAAACATCGGCAGCAAAAGAACGGATGTTTCACGTGAAGCATCCGGGTTCCGCCCCTTCCGCACCCCTCCGACCCCGAAGCCCCCTCCGAGCGCGGTTCGTCTCCCCAAACCCCCTTGCAAACGACGGATCGCCCTCGAAGAGGGCTTCGGGGCGTCCAGACGCTAAAGCAGCGGCACGTCGCCGTGGAGAAACGCTTCGAGTGGGCATTCACTCGAGCCGACCACCAGGGTTCGCGCATGCGGCACGAGGTTAACGAACGCCGTCAGGCCTTTGAGCGACTTCACGCGTCCGCTTTTGACTTCGATGGCGGTTACGGATTCTCCCTGCGCAAGCACGAAATCGACCTCGTTCGAGCCTTCCCTCCACCAATGAACCTCGAAGTTCTGCTTTTTGGACTGCGCTAGCAGAAACGCCCCGACAGCGCTTTCGACCAGGTGCCCTTTGCGCTCGGGATCGGTGAGAAGGAAATCGCGATAGCGTCCATACGTTGCCGTCATGAGGGAGGTGTCGTACACCATGAGGCGGGGCGAGCTCGCCTTCTCCCTGATGAGTTTGGGGTCGTGCTTCTGCAAGCCGCAAAGCAGTCCGGCTCCGTCGAGAAGGTCGAGGTAGTGCGCGACGGTCGTTGTGTTCCCTGCGTCGTCGAGCTGGCCCAGGATCTTGCGGTACGACAGCTCCTGCCCGGAATACGGCGCGCCGAGGTGGAAGAGCTTGCGCATCAGCGCGGGTTTCCGCACCTCTTCGAGGGCGATGACGTCTTTCGAGATGCTGGGCTCTATCACGGCATCGTTGATATAGCTGAGCCAGCGTTGCTCGTCGTCTTTGAGCGCCGCTCCGCCGGGATAGCCGCCGAAGAAGAGGAAGTCATCGAGGGAGTAGCCGAACGCATCCTTGCATTCGGCGAATTCCCAATGGGTGCTCCGGATCGTTTCGAATCGACCGGTAAGTCCCTCGACCAGGCCTCGTTGAAGGAGGATCGACGACGATCCGGTCAAAACCACGCGCAGGTCGATGCCGCTCCAGGTATCTTCGTCCCACAGTTCCTTCACGACGGCCGACCATTGGCTGACCAGCTGCACCTCGTCGATGACGAGTAATGCCGATGGCGACCCCTCGTTGATGAGGTTGCGGGCTTGGAGCCATTGGGCGCGAAGCCAGTCGCGACTCGAGGAGTCGATGCTTGCCAAGGCGACGTGGCGCGGAAGGTCGACCTGGGCGAGCGCCTGTCTGATCGCAGTGCTCTTGCCGGTTTGGCGCGGCCCGACGAGCATCTGGATGAAGCGGCGAGGTTCTCGCATGCGTGCGACGAGCGTGTTGACGAGAGGTCTGCGGTATTCGTGCATGGTCGCCTCCTATTGAGCAAATTTGCTCAATAGTAGCGCAAATTTGCTCAGCGGACAAGCAACGCCTTGATGCCTAAGAACACTGGCCGCAAAAGAACGGATGTTTCACGTGAAACATCCTGAGGTAAAAGAACAAATGTTTCACGTGAGACACTCGGGCTCCCGCCCTTTGGTTCCTCCAATTCCGATGCCCTTCTCGAGCACGGCTCGCCTCCCCGCACCCTCCCTGCAAACGACGAATCGACCCCGAAGAAGGGCTCCAGGGCGCCGGCGACTGGACGGACGAAGTTGACCTTGCGTGTGCGGCGGGCGTGAAAACTATTCGCGTCCTTCGATCACGTCGAGGAACTCCTGCTTGCCATGAACGTCCATCTTCTGGTAGATGTGGCGCAGGTGCGTGGTCACCGTGCCGCGCGACAGATAGAGCTCCTCTTGGATGCGGGTGCTCGAGCGGCCCTTCGCGAACAGGATCATGATCTCGGTTTCCTTCGGCGATAGGCCGTACTCGCCGGCCACGTCTTTGCAGCGATCTTGAAAACGCTGGCGTTTCGGTTCGGCTACGTCCTTATCCTCGTCGCCCTTCGCCAGCGCGATGAGGTCGTTCTCGTTGAACACGAACATGTACGAGATGAGGATGGCCAGCGTGGCCATGAGCGCGATCAGGCTGAGGCTTTGCGGCGAGAACGGCGCGAACGTGCACACGAACTGTCCCAACGACGAGCCCAGCAGCACGCCGAGCGTCACCATGCCCCAGCCGATGCCGAACACCATGATGCCCGACAGCCGGTACGTGAACGAGATGTCGGCGAGCAGTATCCAGATAAGCACGTTGAACGTGCCGTAGCCCGCCAACGCGATGGTGCTCTCGATTTCGGAGAAACCGGTGAACACGGGCAGCAGCATGAAGAACACGGCCATGACCAGCATCACCGAGCGGTACACGGGGCGCAGGCCCGTCTTGCTGGAGAACAGCACGCAGCCGTAGATGATGGCGATGGTAAGCAGGCTCGACCATAGCAAGGGGAAACGGTAGAAGGTGTCCACGGTCGCGGCGTTCGCGGTGATGAAAACCGCGCGCACTACGCCGTCGGCCATGCCGATGAGGCATGCGCATATGCCGATCTTCCAGGAGAACTTGCCTAAGTGGATCTCGAAAGGCTGCACGACGGGTTCGATTTTCGACGACCACGTTTTCAGCTTCACGAACAGGATCCAACCGGAAATCGCGGGCAGCAGCGCACAGATCACGTATGCTCCAACGGGCGGCAAGGCGAGCACGGCGGGGAAGAGGGCCGCCGCGATGAGGAAGGCGAGCGGCGTTTCGAACGAAGTGCGACGAGGATCGACGTTGCGGTACAGCTCGCCGTACCCCAGATCGATCAATCCCGATCCGGCACCGGTCAAGATCGAGCCCAGCGCGCATAGCTCGATCGACGGAGCATCTGGCAGCGTCGCGCAGGCGAGTGCAAGCGTGCCGACGGTGGTGAGGGCCGGTCCGAGGAACCGGAAGGCGCGGCGATTGATAAGCGTCGCGAAGCGCCGATGGAAGATCGCGCTCGCGAACAAGGTGGCGCATAGCACGAGCGTCGACCCCAGATACGCTCCTGCGGGCAGCGGTTCGCCGTTCCAGGTGATGGAGCTGGTGGCGGTGCCCAGGAACATGAGGTACACCCAGGCGCGCGCCAAGGCGAAGCCGACCATGCGCAGGTTCAGAAGGCTTCGCGGCGACGTTTCCCGCAAGCGATCCTGAGCGGTTGTCAGCGGTTTCGGCATGTGCGTCACGAGAATTCCCCCTCAAGATCTCGATCCCCTGCGGCTCATTATAGCGTGCTCGATCCTTCCGGCTTGCGTGGCCCGCTATGTTGATGTTTGACGTCATGCTTCGTTTATCAGGGGTTTCTCCAAAATCATGGGAAACGCATGATGTCGCAGCGGCTGCTTCGCTCGACTTTTTGCAGAAATGCATGAAGCGCCTAACGGCATCGCGGCGCATGCTCGAACAAAGCAGCGGGCGCGGAAGCCGCGGCCGCCGCGAAGGACGAGACGGAGAAGGAGGAGGAATGGGAGAGCTCAATCTGACGCGCCGTGCGTTCACGAAGCTGGCTGCCGTGACGGGCGCTGCCGTGGCCTGCACGGCCGCCGCCCCGAACGCGGCGCTGGCCGAGGATGCCGGCGCGGCTGCGCGCGGCGACGACGTCAAGCGCGTGCGCACGTGCTGCCGCGGCTGCGGCAAGATGGAGTGCGGCGTGTGGGTGACCGTGCAGAACGGTCGCGCCGTCAAGGTGGAGGGCGATCAGTCGTCGTTCCAGTCGAGCGGTAACTGCTGCGGCAAGTCGCAGTCGTCCATCCAGGCGGCGTACCATCCCGATCGCATATACCATCCCATGAAGCGCACGAATCCCAAGGGCGAGGACCCCGGCTGGCAGCGCATCACGTGGGACGAGGCGATGCAGACCATCGGTGAGAAGTTCCAGCAGATCATCGACCGGTACGGCGGGCAGTCCATTTTCAACATGGCGGGTACGTCGCGCCAGTGGGTATACGGCCCCTATGCGTTCTACAAATGGTTGTTCGATACCCCGAACGCGCATGTGGCTTCCGAGATCTGCAAGGGGCCGCGCCGCCTGATGGGGTGGATCAGCTCGGTCGACGGCGCCCCGTGGATGGCGTTGCGCGACGGGCCGCGCGTGTACGTGCAGTGGGGAACCGCGCCCGAGAACTCCAACTACGATGACAGCTGCCGCAACCTGGTGGACAAGATGGCCGAGGCCGACGTGCACATCTGCATCGACCCGCGCCTGTCCGGCTCGGGCAAGGAGGCCGACTACTGGCTGAACCTCAAGCCCGGCACCGACGGCGCGCTTGCGCTGTGCTGGCAGCACATCATCATCGAGCACGACCTGGTGGACTGGGAGTTCGTGAAGCGTTGGACCGATGCGTCGCTTCTGGTGGTCGAGGACATGGAGCCTACGGGCGGCCGCTACATCGACCTGTCATCGCCTGTCCAAGTGCCGCCTTTGGAGGACCTCATCGGCACGAAGCTGAAGACCCGTCTTCTGAAGGAGAGCGACCTGAAAGAGGGCGGCAGCCCCCACAAGTTCTATGCGTGGAACAAGAACGCCAACGACGGCGCGGGCGGCCTGGTGTATTGGGATGCCGATGCCACGCAATGGGAAGGCTGCAACCACGTTGCCCCCACGCGCGATCAGATGGAAGTCGTGTACAAGGGAACGTCGCAGGAAGGCTATCTTCCCCCGCTGTCTTACTGGGAGTTGGAAGAGGCCGGCATCGACTTCGATCTGAAGGGGACGCACGAGATCGAGCTGGCAGACGGCACGAAGCACGTTGCCAAGCCCGTGTGGGCTTACCTGGAGGAATCCGTGAAGGAGTGCACTACGGAGTGGTGCCAGGAGAAGACGGGCCTCGATCCGGCGCTCGTGGAGGAGGCGTGCCTCGCGTGGGCGACGCGTCCTGAGGGCCAGACCTACGGCAATGGCGGCATCCATCTGAACCTCGCTCCCGACCAGGTGGGCAATTGCGCTCAGACCGTGCGCGCCGTTCTGCACCTGTCCTACATGACTGGCAACTTCGACGGCCCGGCCGGCAATCGCGGCCTGACCCGCACGCCGGTCGACGAGCAGGCCACCGCCGCTCCCGGCGTCAACATGCCGCAGGAGGTCAAGTGGACCCTCAAGGGCATGGAGGCCATCACGGGCGAGCCGCAGTGCCCGCCGTTCTACCTGCCCGACGTCAAGCTGGAGCCGACGAACATCCCCGACCGGCGCGAGATTCTCAGCAACATGGTGGGCGCCGAAAAGTTCCCGATCCTGCCGTACTACAACGAGTGGGCCGATGCCACGTGCATCTGGGAAGCATGCATCAACGGCGATCCGTATCCGCTCAAGGGCGGCATCAACGAATCCGGCTCGTTCATGAACATGTCGAACGCGACGCTGGCATGGGAGGCCTTGTCCAAGCTGGATTTCTGGGTTGACATCAACATGTTCCATCATCCCGGTACCGAGATGGCCGACATCATTTTGCCGTGCCAGCACTGGACGGAGCTGAACAACATCCGTGTGAGCCAGGGCGCGTCCGGCGGCATCGGTTTGACGCAGCGCGCCATCGAGCCGCCGGCGGACACCAAGTTCGACTACGACATCAACCGCCTGATCTTCGAGGCTCTCGAGAAGCAGGGCAATCCCAACGGGACGTGGATGAGCATCAAGGGCGATGGCCCGGGCGCATACCACCACGACGACCGCCTGGAGGAGTGGTTCCAGGCCCACAACGAGAAATCGGGTTTCGACACGCGGTATCCGGGTTGCAAATGGGAGCATTTCGAGGACTTCAAAGAGGATTTCCAGGAGAACGGCTGGATCAACGCGAAGGAGATCGAGCCCGACCGTTGGGGAACCTACCGCCGCTTCGAGACCGGTTGGATGCGCATGGGCAAAGACGCCTGCACGGCTGCTCCGTGGTCGGTCGACGACTCGGGCCAGCCGGTGAACAACTTCGGCTGCCCCACGCCCAACGCGCTCGTGGAATTCTGGTCTATGGCGTTCGAAACCTACTGCATCGACATGGCCAACGAGTTCGAGCCGGGCAAGTTCGATCCCATCAAGGAGATGATGCCGAACTACGAGCCGCCCGCGTCGTCCGCCGACGGCGGCAAGATCGACCTGGAAGAGTATCCCATCATCCTGACCACCGGTCGCCGCATCCCCGTGTACTTCCACTCCGAGCATCGCCAGCTGCCGTGGTGCCGCGAGCTGTGGCCTGCGCCGCGTCTGGAGATGAATCCGGCCGACGCTGCGGAACTGGGCTTGGAGCAGGGCGATTGGGCTTGGATCGAGACCGAGTGGGGCAAGGTGCGCCAGAGCGTCGATTTGTACCATGGCATCGCGAAAGGCTGGGCGAACGCCGAGCATGCCTGGTGGTTCCCGGAGCTGCCCGCCCCGACGCACGGCTGCATGCTGTCGAACATCGAATGCATCTGGGATCCGCACGGCCAGGACAAGTTCATCAGCTCGCATCACATGCGCGGCGTGCCGGTGAAGATATACAAGGCGACGCCCGAGAACTGCCCCGACGGCAAGGTCATCCCCTGCGCGCCCGAGGACGGCACCGAGATCATCTACGATGCCTCCGATCCGCGCCTGAAGGAATGGCTGCCGAACTACGAGATTCGAAAGGAGGCGTAGGCTATGACGCAGTACGCGATCGCCACCGATCTCAACCGGTGTGTGGGCTGCCTGAGCTGCATGGTGGCCTGTAAGGCGGTGAACAACGTTCCCATCGGCAGCTACTGGAACAAGGTGCTGCGCATCGGTCCTTCTCTGAAGGAAGGTGCTACGTCGTCGCATGACGTTGAGATGTACTACCTGCCCGTGCAGTGCCAGCATTGCGCCGACCCCGAGTGCGTCAAGGTGTGCCCCACGGGCGCCTCGCACAAGCTTGAGGACGGCACGGTGCAGATCGACAAGGCGAAGTGCATCGGCTGCCAGTTCTGCGCGATGAGCTGCCCCTACAACGTCCGCTATTTGAACGAGGAGGAGGGCGTCGTGGAGAAGTGCACCCTGTGCTCGCAGATCGTGGGGCAGGGCGGGTTGCCGCAGTGCGTCATCCAGTGCGGCGGCCGCGCGCGTTTCTTCGGCGATTTGGAGCAGGGGATCGAGTCGTTCGAGGCTCCGGCCGTCGGCTACAGCGCCGACCGTTCGTACGATGGCTTGTACGCGGGCAACCGCGTGACGCTGGGCGAGCTGGTGAAGGACTTCGACACCGGCACCGACGTGCACCATCTGCCCAACGTAGGCAACGACCCGTGCTTCGCGTTCATCTTGCGCAACCGCGACTGGAAGGGTGATGAATAATGGAGCTCCAGTGGCCTTTGATCGTGTTCACCACGCTGGTGGCGTGGAGCGCGGGGCTGTTCGGGACGCAGGCTCTGATGGCCGCGTTCGGCGTCGGGAAGAAGGCGCAGGTGCCGGCGTGGGTTGCGTCGGCCGTCTTGCTGGCGGCCGGCGGGATCGCGGTGTTCTTCCACCTTGAGCACTGGGAGCGGATCTTCAACGGGTTCGGGCATTTGACGAGCGGGATCACGCAGGAGCTGATCGCGATCGTGGTGCTTGCCGTGGCCGCCGTGGCCTACCTCGTGCTCATGCGCAAGTCCGACGACGGCGCGAGCGTGCCGAAGTGGCTGGCGTGGCTGTCCGTCGCCTTGTCGGTCGTGCTGGTCGCCGTCATGGCGCACTCGTACACGATGGCCGCCCGCCCCGCCTGGGACTCGGCCCTCTGGATCCTCTACGTCCTCGGCAACGCCTGCGTGTTGGGCCCCGCGACGTTCGCCCTCCTCTCCACCTTGGCTGCAGGGGGACCCGCAGGTCAGCCCGCCGAGCGCGCAGCCGGCGCCGGGGCCCCCGCGGGTCTCGCGGCCCTCGCCGGCGCCGCCCTCAACGCCCTCGCGGCCCTCGCCTTCGCCGCCTTCCTCCAGCTCTCCGCCGGCTCCTTCGCCGACGTCGGCCTCTACTTCGACCCGACGCACCCCACGAAGGCCATGGCCGACGCCGCCGCGACGGTCGCCTCCCAGGCCCCGCTCCTGTGGCTGGGAGCGGTCGCCGTCGGCGCGATCGTGCCGCTGGCCGCCGCGTTCATGGGCAGGCGCACCGGCAACTGGAGGCTCTGGGCCCCGGCCGCCATAATCGCCGCCCTCGTCGGAGCCGTCTGCATGCGCGTCGTCTTCTACAACCTGGGGCTCTCGGTCTTCATGTTCTACTAGCGCGTCCCCCGGGTCGCGCCTGCGGAGGCCCCTCCAACGAAGCAAGTCCCTCCGCAGGCGCACAGGGCGGCCCCGGCCCTCCTCGAGCGCGATTCGTCTCCCCATACCCCCTTGCAAACGACGGATCGCTCTCGAGGAGGGCTTTGCCAATGCTTTCATTAACGATAGATTTGAATTTTGACAATCCTCGATAGCCGTTCTATACTATCGAAATAAAAATCTATCGTTAATGAAAGCATTGACACATGGAACTGATCGATTTCTCCCTCTATGAGCGCGGCTGGATAAACTACGGAGGCTCGGAGCGCAAGGAATCCATCCTTGTTCCCAACGGCGACGGAACCTTCAGTGACTACATGCTCAAATTTCGCAAACGCACGCCTTTCGGCATGAGGTACAACCACGTTTCCGAATACCTCGGCTCGCATATCTTCGAGCTGCTTGGATTCGATGCCCAAAAGACCTTCCTCGGCACATTCGAGGGCGAGGACGTGGTTGCCTGCAAGAGCTTCGTAGGCGCGGGCGAACAGTTCGTCCCGTTCAACGATGTGGGCGAGAGCACGCTCGACCAGGATAAGGAACGGTATCAATACGAATACGCGGACATCATGCAGATGCTTCGCGACAATTCGAAGCTCGTCGATGTATCGGGGACGATCGCAATGTTCTGGGAGATGTTCGTTGTCGATGCGCTCCTCGGAAATTTCGACCGGCATGGAGCCAACTGGGGATTCGTCAAGCGGAACGGAGCTTATTCGCTCGCGCCGACCTTCGATAACGGCTCGTGCCTGTTCCCCGCGCTTGTCGACGAGGACGAGATGGAGCGCGTCATGGAATCGGAAGACGAGACGGCGAAGCGCGTATACGGGTTCCCCACTTCTCAAATCCGGTTGCGCGGGCGGAAAAGCTCGTACTACGACGTCGTGTCCAGCTTGGAATTCGACGAGTGTAATCGAGCCCTGCGAGAGGTCATGGAGCGTATGGATTTGGAAGCGGCTCATCAGCTCGTGCGATCCGTTCCGAACATAAGCGATCGGCGCAAGGAGTTTTACTGCCATATGCTCGATGCGCGCTATCGGGTCATTCTGGAAGCCCCCTATTCGGACCTGGTGAGGAGGGGCGCATGAGGGAATCGACGACTACGGGGATGATCAGCCTCGATGGTCCCGGGGGCCTGGTATACGAGGTGGGGGCGATCACGTACCTGGTGCGCGAGGACGAGTCGTTTCGCTATACGTTCGTTCCGAATTGGCCGGTGATCGATTTGCTCGAGCCCCCGCTTTTCCAGGGGGTGCCGGGGTACGACCTGTCGTTGCGCAAGACGGAATACGTGCGCGAGAACGTCACCCCGACGTTCGTGAGCGAGCGGGCGCCGTCCGAGAGCCGCGAGGGCTTGTGGCAGCTCCTCGATGCATGCGGCATGGAGTACCTCGACAAGATCGAATGGCTCATCAGGACGGATACGCGCTACATAGGAGATGGCTTGTACGTTCGGCCATTTGAAGAACGCGAGGTCGGTGCCGATGTCGACGTGGCCGACGCGATCGCGGGCGCCGCGAACTCCGAGCAGGCTGCAAGAGCGGTGCTTTCGGCGCTGTGCCGAGGCGATGCCCTCTTTCTGAACGGCGAGCCTATTGCCGACAGCGAGCGCAAGGTGCTGCACGACGTCCTTCTATCCATGTACGAGAAGGCGTATCGCGCGCGCGAGGAGAAGCGCATCTCGGGCGTGCGCGCGGCTGCCGAGCGGGGCGCGTACAAGGGCCGCAAGCGCAAGCCGATGGACGAACTTGTGCTGCGTGAGGTGGTTTCGAGCTATGAAGCGCGCGAGCTGGATGCCGAAGAGGCGGCGGCTCGGCTCGGCGTGAGCGTCTCGACGTTTTTCCGGAGACTGAAAGAGCTTCGGTTGCAAGGGTAATGGCTGTGCAGCATGCTCATGCCTTCTTCTGCTCGTCGATGGTCTGCTCGACCAGATTGAGGATCTCCTGCTGGTTGTGGACGTCCATCTTCGCATAGATGTTGCGAAGGTGGGTCTTCGCGGTGGACTGCGTGATGACGAGCGTGTCCGCGATATGCTGCGCGGTGCGGCCGCGTGCCAGCAATACGAGGATCTCCTCCTCGCGCCCCGTCAGCTGGTACTGGTCGGTGAGCGCATGGCACGCGTTCTGCAGCTTGTTCGCGTGGGGAAGCGCATCGTGAACGTCGGGTGCGTCAGGGCCGGGCCATTGACCGCGGATTGGCGTGTGGTAGTCGGTGATGCTTCCCGAAAGCGACGTGATGGCTCCGCAGGCGAACAATACGACAAGCGCGATGACCGAGCTGGACACGAATACGTCGGGCGACATATGCTCCAATAGAAGAGAGCTCGCCGCTTTGCCCGCGGTGAACGAGAGGAACGCGACGCACCAGGGCATCAGGTAGGGTCGTTTGCTTTCGATGAGGAAGGGGGCCAGCATGATAAAGAGGAACACCAGCTTCTGCGTGATGTTCAGCAAGACGAGGTAGAGGAATATCCACGTCTCGTTCACGAAGGACGACAGCCACAAGGCAAGAAGCACGGTGGGTATGAGGAACACCTTGTACAGCTCGAGGCTCCGCCTGTTCCAGAAGTACTGGACGAGCACGAGGATGGCCGCTCCGCCGCATGCGGTGCCCACGGCCGTGCCCAGCTGGATGATGAGCGATACCGTCCCGCCGTCTTGCAGGGGAATCCATTGGTAGTGGATATGTCCGAACACCACGGCATAGCAAGCCAGCGACAGCATCATCGTCACGACGAATACTCGTCGACCGCGAGGAGCCTGGTCCGAGGGGACGATGAGGGATCGATCGGGGCAGCCGATTCCCGCCACCATGCTCCGCTCCGGGCTCGCGCAGGCATCCTCGCTCGGGATGTCGTCGCGATCCGCACGCGGCGCGCGCGAACGGGCGTATTCCCTGAAATAGCAGAGCAGCACCATCGACACGATGGGGAGCAGCGATACCGTGCCGTAAGCGGCATCCACCTTCAGAAACGCGATGAGGCTGTTCATTGCCGCAACGACGATCGTTCCCAGGCCCAGCACGGCGGCGCAGGCGCGCGCCCCGTAGGGAAAGAGCGCTTTCATCCAGAGAAACAGGATGACGCCCTCTCCAAGCCCGAATACGATGCGCGCGATGGAGGATACGATGGGGTTGTCCTCCCATACGCTTTGCTGCAAGACGACGAACATGGAAGCCGACATCAACGCTCCTGCGCCGATGACGATCGCGGCGGGAACGTGGGTGGGCGCGTCCAGCTTGCGATACGCAAGAGCCAGCATGATCAGGAGAAGGAACGATACGAGCGACGCGACGGCGTGGTAGTCGCCGCTGATATTGACGGTTCTGATCGTCGAGAGGCGGTCGCCTTCGATGGCGAGCAGCGCGCATCCGAAGCCGATCGAAGCGATCGCGATTCCCGGCACCTCGCGAATCGCCAGCGCAAGCGGCGACGATCCTCGTTCGTCTGTCATGCGGACCCCCTTTTACTCACATCCCCATGGCGATAAGGCTCGTTCGAGCATTGTCGTCAGTATAGCAATTCGCCGATACCGCGGCGGCGGGCGGATGGCGAAATACCACTCTCGGTGGTAGGTCTTTCATGAGCTCGATAGTAGGGTTTCTGACCTGGTTGAACAGAGTTCGCATCAGCGGTGGGGTGCTCAACTCGCGCTCGATCTGCATCATGGTTCGCACGGACGCTTGGTCCGGCCCGCTCGTTGGAGTGCGGGTGAAAAGGGAACCGGCAGAGGAGGAGCTATGGCGAACACCACGCAAAGGCGGTCGTTCGGCACCATGAGCCGTCGCAGCTTCATGAGGCTCGCAGGGGTGACGAGCGCTGCGCTTGCGCTGACGTCGGCAACGGCGCCGGCGGCGCTTGCCGAAGAGCACGACAGCGGAACGGTTGCGTCGTCGGACGGCGTGCAGCGTATTCGCACGATGTGCCGCGGGTGCGGCAAGATGGAATGCGGCGTGTGGGTGACGGTGGAGAACGGCCGCGCCATCAAGATCGAGGGGGACGAGAGCTCGTTCGCGTCGTCGGGGAACAGCTGCAGCAAGTCGCAGGCTTCGCTGCAGGCGTGCTACCATCCCGATCGGCTCGCGTATCCCATGAAACGCACGAATCCCAAGGGCGACGACGATCCGGGTTGGGTGCGCATCAGCTGGGACGAGGCTCTCGCCGAAGCCGGCACGAAGCTCAACGAGATCAAGGAGCAGCGCGGCGGGAACTCCATGTTCTCGATGTGAGGCACCAGCCGCATCTACTGCATGGCGAGCGCGCTCGGCATGCAGGGCATTCTGAACACGGCGAACACCCATCAGGCGTACCAGATTTGCAAGGGTCCCCGCCATGTGGCCACCGGTATGGTGTCGGCTCGTGCGTACAGCTGGATGGCCACGGTCGACCGGCCGAGCGTGTTCGTGCAATGGGGCGGCGCTTCGGAGCTGTCCAACTACGATGACTCGTGTCGCACGACGGTCGATGCTGCGGTCAAGGCGGACAAGCACATCATCGTCGATCCGCGTCAGACGAACCTCGGCAAAGAAGCCGACATATGGAATCCGCTGCGTCCCGGCACCGACGGCGCGGTGGGGCTCGGCTGGCTCAACGTGATCATGGAGAACAACCTGTACGACGAGCTTTGGGTGAAGCGGTGGACGAACGGCCCGTTCCTCGTGTGCGAGGATATCGAGCCTTCCGGTTGGCAGCAGATGGGTGCCGGCGGTCCAGAAGAAATCAAAACGCGCCTGCTCAAGGAATCCGATGTGCAGGAAGACGGCAGTCCGAAACGGTTCATGGTCTACGATCAGTTGAACCAGCGGCTTACGTATTTCGATGCGGATACGGGATACTGGGAGGGCGAGCAGCCGCGTACGCTGACGGGGAAGGAGGCGCGGCAAAAGCACCTCGCACCCGGCGTGACGCAAGGTTGGGTGCCCGATCCTACCGGGTTCGATCCGGAGATCGATCCTCAGATATTCGGGCAGGTGGAAGTCACCCTGAAAGACGCTTCGACCTCGGTCTGCAAAACGGTGTGGCAAACGTTCTCGGACTACGTAGCCGATTTCACGCCCGAGAAAGTGGAGGAGATCACCAGCGTTTCGGCTGATGCTTTGCGCGAGGCGGCCATCACCTATGCGACGCCTATCGATCCATCGACCGGATACGGCAACGGCGGCATCCAGTACATGCTGGCCATCGAGCATGCGTGCAACTCGGTCCAGAACAGCCGTATCTGCGATCTCATCGTGGGGATCACGGGGAACTTCGACACCCCCGGCGGCAATCGCGGCGCAACGGCCGCGACTTTCGACGAAGAGTTCGCCATGATGGGCAGCGGTCTGCCCATGGCGTCGGCTGACTTGTGGGACAAGGTGCTGGGCGTGGAGGACATTCCTTTGCTCAAGCATCACGGCATCTGGGCCGATTCGACGGCCATTTGGGATGCGTGCAACAACGAAGGGGCGCCGTACCCGTTGTACGGCGGCGTCTGCCAGTCGGGCGATGTGATGAACATGTCCAACGCTCTTTGGGGTTGGGAAGGCTTGAAGAAGCTGGACTTCCTGCTGGACATCGACCTGTGGCATACGCCCACGTCGCAGCTGGCGGATATCCTGCTGCCTGCGCGCCATTGGCTCGAGGTGGATTGCCCTCGCCGCTCCCAAGGGTCTGGCGGCATGGAGGGAAGCCATTGCAAGTGCGTGGAGCCGCTCGGCGAGAGCTGGTTCGACGTGGACATCATCATCCAGCTGTGCAAGGCCATGGGCATTCCCTGGAGCGCCGACCCCGACGATCCGTGGCCGGACTCCATCAAGGAGCTTGATGCGGCATGCGAGCCGATGGGTCTTACCTGGGAGGAGTGGAAGCAGGAGTTTCAGAAGACCGGTTTCCGCGACTGCAAGAAGGAATACCCCGACGACTGGGGCACTTACCGACGCTACGAAACGGGCCACTGCCGCTCCGATGGCAAGCCGGGCTTGCAGACGCCCACGCTCAAGCAGGAGATATGGTCGACCATCATCGAGACGTACCATCCTGACGGCCGGTACAACCTTCCCACGTATTCCGAGCCCCCGGAGAGTCCCGTTGCGCAGCCTGAGCGGGCTCAGGAGTACCCCTACATCATGACGACGGGCCGTCGCATTCCCGTGTACTTCCACTCCGAGCACCGGCAGCTGCCGTGGTGCCGCGAGCTGTGGCCGGTGCCGCGCGTAGAGATCAACCCGAAGGATGCGCTTGAGCTCGGCATAGAGCAGGGCGATTGGGTGTGGATCGAGACAGAGCGCGGCAAGGTGCGACAAGTGGCGGATCTCTATCACGGCATCCGCCCGGGGACCATCAACTGCGAGCATCAGTGGTGGCTGCCCGAGTTCCACGGCGCGACGAAGGGTTTCGACCTCATCAGCATCAACTGCCTGGTGAACAAGGACATGCGCGATCCTCTGTGCGGATCTTCGTACGCGCGCGCTTACAACGTGAAGGTGTACAAAGCCACGCCCGAGAACTCGCCGTTCGGCAATCCCGTGCCGTGCGACGTCGACGGGACCGAGATGATCACGTCGCCCGATGACCCGCGTTTGAAGGAATGGCTGCCGAACTACGAGGGGAGGGACTAGGCTATGACTCAGTATGCGATTGCCACCGATCTCAATCGGTGCGTAGGCTGCCTGGCATGCTCGGTGACCTGCAAAGTGGTGAACGACGTTCCTATCGGGTCGTATTGGAACAAGGTGCTGCGCATCGGCCCGAATCCGAAGTTCGAAGGCGCCGAGTTCCCCGATGTGGAGATGTACTTCCTCACCGTGCAATGCCAGCACTGCGCCGACCCCGAGTGCGTGAAGGTGTGCCCGACCGGTGCCTCGCACAAGCTGGAGGACGGAACCGTGCAGATCGACAAGTCCAAGTGCATCGGCTGCCAGTTCTGCGCCATGTCGTGCCCGTACGGGGTGCGGTATTTGAACGAGGAGGAGCGCGTGGTGGAGAAGTGCACCTTGTGCGAGCAGAAGATTGCCCAGGGCGAGCTGCCGCAGTGCGTCACGCAATGTGGCGGCCGTGCGCGCTATTTCGGTGATCTGGAGCAAGGGATCGCAGGTTTCGAGGGCCCGGCTCCCATCGATATCGCTTCAAGGAACGTCGACTACGATGCGACCGTCCAGAGTCGCGCGAAGTTGGTCGACGAGATCGAGTCGTATGCCGAAAGCGATGTGTATCGCCTGCCGAACGTGGGGAACAACCCGAGCTTCGTGTACATCCTGCGCAATCGTACGTGGCAAGGAGGCGGTGAATAATGGAACTGCAGTGGCCTTTGATTATCTTTACCACCCTGGTTGCCTGGTCGGCGGGGCTGTTCGGGACGCAGGCGCTGATGGCGGTGTTCGGCGTCGGCAAGAAGGCGCAGGTGCCGGCTTGGGTTTGCTCGGCCGTCTTGCTCGCGGCCGGCGGGATCGCGGTGTTCTTCCACCTGGAGCACTGGGAGCGGATCTTCAACGGGTTCGGGCACCTGACGAGCGGGATCACGCAGGAGCTGATCGCGATCGTCGTGCTGGCGGTCGTCGCGGTCGCGTATCTCGTGCTCATGCGCAAGTCCGACGACGGCGCGAGCGTGCCCAAGTGGCTGGCGTGGCTGTCCGTCGCGCTGTCGGTGGCGCTCGTGGCCGTCATGGCGCACTCGTACACCATGGCCGCGAGGCCGGCGTGGGACTCGGTCCTCTGGATCCTCTACGTCCTCGGCAACGCCTGCGTGTTGGGGCCGGCGACGTTCCTCCTCCTCTCCGCCTTGGCTGCAGGGGGACCCGGGGACCAGCCCGCCGAGCGCGCAGCCGGCGCCGGGGCCCCCGCGGGTCTCGCGGCCCTCGCCGGCGCCGCCCTCAACGCCCTCGCGGCCCTCGCCTTCGCCGCCTTCCTCCAGCTCTCCGCCGGCTCCTTCGCCGACGTCGGCCTCTACTTCGACCCGACGCACCCCACCAGGGCCATGGCCGACGCCGCGGCCACCGTGGGCGCGCAGGCCCCGCTCCTGTGGCTGGGAGTGGTGGCCGTCGGCGCGATCGTCCCCCTGGCCGCCGCCTTCGTGGGCAGGCGCACCGGCAACTGGAAGCTCTGGGCCCCGGTCGCCATCGCCGCCGCCCTCGTCGGAGCCGTCTGCATGCGCGTCGCCTTCTACAACCTGGGGCTCTCGGTCTTCATGTTCTACTAGCGCATCCCCCGATAGCGCCTGCGGGGGCGCCGCCGACCAGGCGAGCCCCTCCGCAGGCGCACGGGGGCGGGGCGCTACGCCCGCAGGCGCACGGGTCGGGGGCCTCCCCTGCGCGCACGACCCTCCCCGGCCCTCCAAGAGCGCGGTTCGCCATCCCCACACCCCCTTGCAAACGGCGAACCGCTCTCCCGGAGGGCCCGGATTCAGGCTTTTTCGTCTCGGCGGTGGCGCATGATGATTTCGCGTGATTCATCAAGTGCTTCAATGAGCGGCTTGAGGCGTTCTTCGTTTTCCTGCTTGTAGATGCAGTAGATGATGAAATGCGCATCCTCGTCCGAAATGGGGATGCTTACGGTTTGGTTTACATCTTCGAGAAATTTGAGTTGCCGAAGATTCTTCTGCAAGATGAGCACGCCGCCGTCAGGAGAGGTAGTCGCATAGCTTGTCACGGCACGCCCTAGTTTGGGACGTTTTTTTGGCTCGAATCCGTGTTCGTGACATATCTGCTCGATCCGTCTCCATCCCGAAACGGAGTATTCATCGATGAACTGGATAAACGTCTCGTCAGCTAGTTCGTCTATGCTGATTTCCGAGCGATCAGCAAGTGGATGGTCGCGATCAACGACGGCAACAAATGGCGTTTGAACAAGCGGGCGGAAAACCAGCCCTCGCTCTTCGAGCGCATGAGCCTCGTCGTACGCGAACACCATATCCACCTCGTCTCGATCCAACTGATCGAACAGAGGTCGATCCTGATGGTGCTCAAACAGAATGGGTACATGGTGCTGGTCATTGAGCAGCACGGTGGACAGCGAGATGATGCTCGACACCGTGTTGTCGTAGAGTATCCCGTCTACCCGGATGGGCCGTTCTTTCACGACCGTGGCTATGGCTGCTTGGGCCCTGTCGTATGCATCGACCATCTCCATCGCGCATCCGAACAGAATACGTCCTGCTTCGCTCAGTTGCACGGTTCTTCGGTCGCGGATGAATAACTCGGCGTCGAATTCGCGTTCCAGCGCAACGATATGCTTGCTCAGCGCAGGCTGGGTCATATGCAGCTTCTCAGCTGCTTCGGTGTAGTTGAGGCAGCGCGCCAAAACGATGAACTCGCGATAGAAGTCGATGTTCATAGGACCCCCTTCCGCCCGTTAGAGCGTTCCCCGCTTCATGGTATCACGTCGACGGCGTCCGCGCGTTTCCGGATTGTCTGTGGTAGAAAACGGAATAACGATATGCACCTTCATCTCGGTTGGCCTGCGACGTTCGTTTTCATTATTTCCATATGCTTTGGCTGCTCGCCATACTCGGGTTTAAGGAAAGCCTCGAGAGAAGGAGGGTGTATGGGGAAGACGACCGTGACAAGGCGCGCGTTCGCTCAGCTTGCCGCCGCGACAGGTGCAATAGCCGCTATGGGTGTTGGAACTCGTCCTGCGGTGGCGCTTGCCGATGGCAATTCGGGGGCGGCGGGCGAGCGGGGGATCAAGAAGATACGCTCGTGCTGCCGCGGCTGCGGAAAGGTCGAATGCGGTGTGTGGGTGTACATCCAAGATGGCAAAGTGGTTCGAACCGAAGGTGACGAAACCTGCTTCAACACTATGGGCAATCATTGCAGCAAGGGGCAAGCGTCCATTCAGGCTGCATATCATCCTGATCGTATCAAGTTCCCAATGAAGCGCACGAACCCGAAGGGCAGCGAAGATCCAGGTTGGGTGAGGATCAGCTGGGACGAGGCCTACCGGACCATTGCGGACAATATTATGCAGTTGCGTGAGAAGTACGGTCCTGAAAGCTTGTTCACGTGGTGCGGTACGGGCCGACAGTGGTGCATGCAGTCCGATGCTGGCATGGCGCTTGAGCTGTTCGGTACGCCGAACATCATCGCGGCGTACCAAGTGTGCAAGGGTCCGCGCCATTTTTCGTCGCGTCTCGACAACGTTCAGGCGTGGTCTTGGAGTGAGGTGATAAACCATTCGACGAAATACGTCCAATGGGCTACCGATCCCTCCGTTTCGAATTACGACGATTCGTCTCGTTTGGTAATTGATGTGGCGCGCGAAGCTGAGGCTTTTATCGTGGTTGACCCTCGCCTGTCGAATCTTGGCCGCACTGCGAAGTATTGGTTAAACTTGCGACCTGGCACCGATAATGCCATGGCGCTAGGATGGTGCCATATCATATTGAAGCACGATCTGGTGGATTGGCAGTTCGTGAAACGCTGGTCCAATGCCTCGTTCATCGTCGTGCCCGATATGGACCCTTCGGGCTACACCGAGGCGGTTCAAAACACGAAAAGCCCCTACGAATATCGTACGCGTTTGCTGACCGAAGCCGACATAGATCCTTCTATGGTTGACTGGGAGATTGAAGGCGAGGGGAATCCAAAACGCTATCTTGTGTACGATCAGATCAATCGGCGCTGGACATATTGGCAAGCCGATCCCGAAGACGCGCATTGGGAAGGCGAGACCTGGACAAAACAAACCTCTGGATTCACGCAAGACGTTTCGCGTCTTCGCGACGACGAATCGAAGGTGGCTGGCTGGATCGCGGATCTGTCGGAATTCGATCCGCGTATCGACCCGGCGCTTACCGGGGAATTCGAAGTAAGGCTTAAGGACGGAAGTACGCATATCGGCCGTCCTGCATGGGATTTGTGGGCTGAGTACCTGCAACAATTCACTCCCGAACGAGTGTCGGAGATCACGGGCGTGGATGCCCAGCTTATCGAAGACGCCGTGGTTGAATGGGCAACGCGCGATGACCCGCGCATACCCAACGGCGGTATAAATTACGGTCTGGGCGTGGAGCATGCGGGCAACTCAACGCAGAATTGCAGAGCCATTATGGCGGCTTGCGCAATGGTAGGCGCCATCGACACGCCGGGCGGCCAGCGCGGTGCGACGAACGGATGGACCGAACAGTCGGGTCCGTGCGCCATGCTTCCGTCGATGGCGGCATTCGCGTTCATGCCCACGCCCGACTTGTCGCTCAAGATGGCCGGAAATGAGAAGATGCCGCTTCTATACTGGTACGGTGTGTGGTGCGATGCCAATGCCGCCATGGAATGCGCGCACAAGGAGCCGGATGCGCCCTATGAGATTCATGGTGGCATGATCGGCTCGGGCGACCATATGAACATGGGCAACGCAAAGTACAATTGGGAAGCGCTCAACATGCTCGACTTTCTGTTCGAGGCGAATCTGTGGCATTCCCCTACTTCAGGTGCGGCCGACATCCTCCTTCCGGTCTGCCATTGGACCGAGATCAACGCGTATCGCATTGCCCAAGGGGCATCCGGTGGGTTTGGCCTATGCGTGAAAGCTGTTGATCCTCCTGGCGAATGCAAAAGCGATCCGTTGTACTTCATGGAGCTGTCGAAGTATTTCGGCGTCCCAGCGTTTGACGGCGACGATCCGTGGCTCGAGAACAAACCTGATGCCGATCTCGAAATCGAAAACCTCACGATTCAGTGCTGTGTCCAAGGATGCGCGCCATACAACAATTGGAACGAGTTGGAGGCTGCATTCCAAGAGCACGGTTGGTGGAACATGAAACGCGAGATCCCGGAAGACTGGGGCACGTACCGTCGATACGAGGTGGGGCAGGCGTATCGGTTGGCTCCCCATCAGCAACCGGCTCAGCTGAACATCAATAAACCGGGGTTCCCCACGCCTACGATGAAACATGAGTTTTGGTGCACTTCCATCGAATCGTTCTTCCCGGAGGGGGCGGATGGCCCTGAGCTTGCACCCGGGTTCACTTCCGAAGCGCTGCCTTATTATGCAGAGCCCGCACACGGCCCTGTGGTCGATGCGGAAACGTACAAGGAGTATCCCATTACCTGCATCACTGGACGACGCATACCGGTGTACTTCCACTCCGAGCACCGACAGCTGCCCTGGTGTCGCGAGCTTTGGCCGGTGCCTCGCATGGAGATCAATCCCGATACGGCTGCTGAACTTGGACTCGAGCAAGGAGATTGGGCCTGGATCGAGAGCCCTTGGGGCAAGGTGCGACAGACGGTCGATCTCTATTACGGCATTAAGCCGAACATGATCAACGCTGAGCATCAATGGTGGTATCCGGAGTTGGCTCAAGCGGACAAAGGATATGAGTTGTCATGCATCAATTGCATTACCGATCGGAAGACTCAGGATAAATACAATGGATCGTCGAATGTGCGCACCTATCCAGTGAAGGTGTACAAAGCCACGCCTGAGAATTCCCCCTTTGGGAATCCTATCCCTTGCGGAAACGATGGGACTGAGATCATTCATGACTCTTCTGATCCTCGCCTCAAGCTATGGGAAATCGGCGCTGCTGGCATCCATCCGGATCACTTCGAGTAGGAGAGGGGGAATTATGACGCAGTACGCTATCGTCACCGATCTCGATCGTTGCGTAGGTTGTCTTGCCTGTTCGGTTGCCTGCAAGGTAGTCAACGGCGTTCCGACGGGCTCGTTTTGGAACAAGACATTGCGCATTGGCCCGAATCCTCGAGAAGGCGGCAGTGGGCAATGGCCCGATGTGGAGCTGTATTTTCTCAATGTGCAGTGCCAGCACTGCGAGAACCCCGAATGCGTGAAGGTGTGCCCGACGGGCGCCTCGCACAAGACCGAGGACGGCACCGTGCAGATCGACAAGTCGAAGTGCATCGGCTGCCAGTTCTGCGCGATGTCGTGCCCGTACGGGGTGCGCTACCTCAACGAGGAGGAGCGCGTCGTGGAGAAGTGCACCTTGTGCGAGCAGAAGATCGCTCAGGGCGAACTTCCTCAGTGCGTGAGTCAATGCTGCGGTATGGCACGCTGGTTCGGCGATGCGGACGAAGGTATCGAAGGTTTCGTCGGGCCTCGCGGCGAGATACTGGGCGAGTATATATCGCCATTCTCGGATGATCAGGTGTATAGCCTGCCGGATGTGGGCAATAAGCCGTCGCTCAGGTACATCTTGCGCGATATGAAATGGCAAGGAGGCGGTGAATGATGGAACTGCAATGGCCTTTGATTTTGTTCACCAC
>QFCE01002428.1_pt1 | contig 27668 bp, 25 predicted proteins | sample 5346091 | NCBI WGS metagenome assembly QFCE01 (sample SAMN09062252, study PRJNA434731) | Human gut metagenome, whole genome shotgun sequencing project. | isolation source: stool timepoint A chromium assembly | host: Homo sapiens | collected 2015 | reverse complement strand
TTCATCCGGTGTGTTGTAAATCGCGCCGCAGACTAAGGTATCGCCGCCGACTTCACCGTTCTTTTCAACGATGATAACGTTAGCGCCCTTCTGAGAAGCCGCGATCGCCGCCGCCAGGCCTGCTCCGCCGCCGCCAACAACGACAACGTCTGCGCTCTGATCCTGCTGTGCTTCAGAAGCGACTTCCTTCATCCAGTTCGCCGGATCCGCGCCTGCCTGCGTCAGGCAGTCTTTCACAGCGTTGATGACCGCCGCGGAAGTGATCGTCGCGCCCGCTACGGTATCGACGTCCAAACTCTGATTGGCTACAATTTCTTCCGGAATCAAGACTGTCGGTGCTTTCCCGCCTTCATCCAATTCCGTTCCCGCCGCGTTTTTCAAAACGCCGCCGATCCCCGGTGTTTCTGAATCCTTTGTTACCTTAACGGAAACAATGGCGTCCTCGCTGACTTCAACGGTGACTTCAACGGCATCGTTCATTCCCTGCGATGTCGCGGTGTACGTCCCAGCCTTCATGCCTGTCGCGGCCGCCGGCTCATCCTTCTTCGGAGTTGAGCATCCGGCCATTGAACAGATCATGAGGAAACTGGTCAGGTAAAGCATTGCTTTTTTCATTCTTCATTTTCCTCCTTAAATCTTGTTAAAATTATATCATGTTATTTTTTTATCAACACACACTAAAAGGAAATGGGTTCTCGCTTTTTTCGTGACTGCTCCCCATCTCCTTTCACCGCAGCAGGCTGACCGGCAGCCTCAAACCAAAAACGCCGGTATTTCCGGCGTCTTTCTGTTTTATGATTTCCTTTATTTTTGCAGCGATCCTGATCAGAACCAGCCCGCGCTATTCCCGCGATTCCGACCGTTTCGGATTTGTCGGTCGCTGCGTCGATTTCGCTGAAGCTTTGCGAAATCCCCGGGTCAGCGCCAGCGCGTAATACAGAATGCGTTCCAGAACATAAAGCACAAGGACAACCTTTACGGCTGCAATCGAAAAAGCCATGCTGGAAGTCTGAACGGAAGTTGGGCGGTAGACGACGTCATAGGTAATCGGCCCTTCACTTTCCAACATGTCAAACGTGACCAGTCCGGTGTTCTTTGCAGCGTAAGGAATAATCGTGGCGATCACTTCGCCCTCCTTGATCGCATCAACCTCATAGCCGTAATAATACGTCCGCGGGACGGTGAGCCACTGGCCGCTTGGCCCCGATTTTACAACAAACTTGAAATGCCCATACTCGCTTTCATCAACGTTCTTATCATTGATCAGCAGCTTCATACTGCTGTCGATAAACGATTCGCTTGGCGACACCGCCCATTTCACCCATTCGCGGTAATCCTTGTAATCGACGTCCACGTCATACGGCAGATAATCCGCGCTGCTTAACTGCTGGACATTGTAGACCGCAGTTTCCTGGGTTTCTCCATAAACATTCAGCTGCGCTTCCTCCACCGTCATGGAATCCGGATAGCCGTAGATCTGATCATAATTCACCTTCAGCATAGAATAGGTTGGAATCAAGATCACGATTACGCTGACTGTTTTCAGCAGGATCCTGAATTCCACCCGCTTAAAATTCCGGATGAAAACAGACCAGTAATACCCGCCGGCCAGCGCCAGCATCGGAATGCAGACCGGCAGCAGCCGCTGCACAAACTGCATGAAGCTGAAAAACGGAAACAGCTGCCAGGGAAACAGCTTCGTCATCATCAACATCGACGCATAGCCGATAATCCAACAGTGAAATATAAACGGATTGCGCTTGCGCTTCTCCTTTACCGCGAAGCCGATCAGCGGCATGAAGATCAGAAACGGCCCCGGAGAATTATTCAGATACACCGTAGTATCGACGGTGAAGTTGAAGATTTCCGACAGATCGACAGCGGAAGCCGCCAGTCCGCCGCCCAGATTAAACGTATGCGAGACGACCATATCCACCGCGCCCATCTGTTCCAGCATCGGAGCGATGAAGAACCAGGCGCAGGCCAGCGCCGCCAGAATCGCCTGCAGGATATTCAGGATCCGGATTTTTTCCCGCCACAGCTTCTTCATGTTGATCAAAGCGAAGACCGCGAATACAATGCACATTAAGATAAAGCTGATGTTGTGCGAAAGCACCAAGCCGCAATACCCCACCGCCAGCCAGATCCAGCGCCGGCTGTCCTTGTACATCGTCTGATAGATTCCCGCCAGACAGATCGGAATGAAGACCAGCGCCAGCAGCTCGCCCAGTCCGCCCCGCCGCAGAATGTCGGTGATGCTGTGCGTGTTCAGCATGAACAGCAGCATCGCCAGAATCGCCGCATAACCGCTGCGCTTGCTTACCTTATAGCTGCACAGGCCGATCATCATCGTCGCGATCCAGACTAACCCGAACACATATTTCTTATACACCAGCACCGGAAGCATGCCGTCCGTCAACAGCGCGGCCGGCCAGTACAGAAAGAGGTTGCAGTAAAAGATCGGCGTCGGATATCCGAAATTGTAATTCTGATTCCAGAACAGATAGGGGTATTCGACGTTGTTCTGCTGGGCCTCCATCAGGCTGATAATCCGGTTGATGTGGAAACCGGTATCGGCGCCCAGATGAACCTGACCGTTGTTAAAGGGAAAGCAGAAGAACGAAGCGATCAAGAATGAAACGAGCGCGATGATCAGAATTGTACCGGCCCACATCAGGATCGGTTTCTCTTTTTTTAGTTGAATCACGTGATTAATCATGGCTTTATATTTCATCATATTTCTTTTAAGTATCCTTTTTTAGTGACTATCTTCTTATTGTACTCAAATTTTCAGTAATTAAAATAGTAAAAAAGTAAAATTAAACATTTTATCATAATATCACTATCTTATTTCTGTTATCTACTCTGTTATCTACGCTTATTAATTCTGATCTTCACGCTTGAATGCTTGCCTGTTTCAGAAGCCAATGGAATAGGTCGGGAGAGTGCGCAGAGCGAAAAACAAAAAAATTCCTGATCAAACTGATCAGAAATCGTTTTTGTTTCTTTTTGCATTGAACTCATACTTTGCCCAGGAAATTCAGCAGCTCCGCTTTCCGCGTTTCACAATCGACCTTGCCCAGTTCAAATAACTGCTTCAAAGCTTCCGCATCGCCGGAGAACCGCTTCACGCCCAGATTCTTGGAAGGTCTTAACAACAACGCTCTGCCTTCCTTCTGTAAATCACCAACCAGATTCATTTCTTCATAATATACATCGCTGCGGATTTTCAGTGCGTCGATCAACGCCTGATTATGATACGCCAGCTTCGAGGTATTCAGCAGCATCTTACTGCTCGGCTTGCGCACATAGCCCTCATCCTTGGTCACGATCACCAGATGCTTATCGCAGCCATACCCCAGCGAACGCTTGATCGGCACCATCGTCGTGACGCCGCCGTCGATATACAATCCATCGCGATAGGGCACCGGCGAGCCGGCCAGCGGTAAGGTGCAAGCCCCTTTTAACAGCCGCAGATCGTCGTCCAGTTCCTGTTTCCTGACCCACTCCACTTTGGAAGTATTTAAATTGAACAGGCCGATCTCAATCTCCATCGGCGACTTTCGCAGCGCGTCCAGTTTATAATGGATCGTGTCCTTCAGCAGCCGGTCAAACATGAAGTCATAGCCAACGTAATGCCGTTCCTTGAATAATGGATTCAGTCCTACATTCCGTTTGTCCGGCATGTAGATAACGCCGACATCATACAGATACTGCTTATTCCGCATCGCAAAGCTGCACAGGTTCATCGCGCCGGCCGAAATGCCCACGCCGTAGTCAAATTCGATGCCCTGGTCGATCAGCCATGTCAAAACCCCAGCCGTATAGGCGCCGCGCATGCCGCCGCCTTCTAAAACCAGTCCGGTTTTTCCCATAAATTCACCTCAATCATCCAGTCATTTATTGTAACAAAAAAAACTGAATTTACCACTACAAAATCATGGTTTCGTCGCTTCTTGAACCATTTTTACGAATTCTTCCGTCCTTTTGGCTGATAAAATCCGATGCGGACAGTCCTTGCCGGAGAAATCATGATGCTGCCTGATATCTTCAATCCGCAGATCATACACCTTCATCAGCTCGGCGCACAGCGCGGCCGCATTCGCCATTGTCTTTTCAAAATCATTGCCTTCGTTGACGCACAGCTCGATACCGATGCCCGTCATATTGCCGCCGTTTTCCGTCATTTTATCGCCCGCATGCCAGCCGACTTCCTCATCCGGCAGGGAATGATAGATGGAATGATCGTCAACCGTATAATGCCAGGAATTGATATCCGTTTCATTCGTCTTTAAATATTCGTTATGATGCCAGGCGTCCGCGCTGGCTGCTTCGTTGTCTGTCTCGTGAATGACGATCCAGTGGATCTCACGTTGGATCCCAGGCCGGTTCTGATGTCCCTCGGGAATGTAATCATGCACGACTTCAATCCCATTGACTGTCTGCAGCTGCACGCCTTCAGTATGATAGATCCGATTTTCCCGCACCGGCCACAGCCACAACAAAAGCAGCGCAACGACGATCAGCCCTGCCAGCACGCCCAGAATCGCCAGCTTGCGGCGGACCGACGCTTTCAGGCGGTAACGTTTATGTGCCCGTTTCTGTTTTCCTGACGAAGAACGCGAGGAAACCGCCCGTTGACGCGCGGCGGTTTTTCCTTGTTGAGTATTCATAAAACATCCCCAATCTGCGAAATAAACTTAATTTTATTTTAACATGTTCCTCCGCCCAACACTGAAGGAAATTCTTAATTCTTTCTAAAGCATGCTATAATCAAAAACAAAGGCAGGAAGTGAATATGAAGAAAGTTATATTTATCAGCGGTACGATGGGCAGCGGAAAAACCACGGTCAGCCGCTTATGCAACGAACAGCTTACCCGCAGCGTCTGGCTGGATGGGGATTGGTGCTGGATGATGCATCCGTTTCAGGTCAGCGACCAAACTAAAGCGATGGTTCTGGACAATATTACCTATTTATTGAATCAGTTCCTCGCCCAGCCGGACTTCGATTATATTTTGTTCAGCTGGGTGATGGACGACCCCGAAACCGTGCGTTCGATTTTAAAACGGCTTCACGGCGAGTTTACTTTCAATCATTTTACCTTATCGCCTTCCCCTGCTCAGCTGCGCCGCCAGCTGCAGTCTGACATCTACCGGGGCCTGCGAACACCGGACTGTCTTGAGCGCAGCTTGGCCCGGCTTCCTCATTATGACGACATTGACTCAGAAAAAATAGAAACAACCGGACGCGAACCCCGGTCCATTGCCCGGGAAATTCTATTTCGGCTGCGCTGACTCTCTTCAATTTCATCTGAAAAAAACCTCTTACCGAAAGAAGTTTTTTTACAATTTCTTTTATGAGGATATTTCCGCAGAATTTAGAAAAACATGTGTTCCACAAAGATCCGCAGCCCGATCAGAATCAAAATCACACCGCCCAGCACCCGGGCTTTTTCTTTGACCATCGAACCAAAGCGCTTTCCCATCGCCGCGCCGATCAGACTCAGTCCGAAAGTGATCCCGCAGATCAACAGACAGGCGGTAAAAATATTGACGTGAATGACCGCGAAGCTGATTCCCACTGCCAGAGCGTCGATGCTGGTGGCGATGGCCTGCATCAGGATCGTTGGCAAGGTCAGCGTTTTAGTTTGACAGCTTTCACATTCCGGTTCCCGGCTTTCCTGCCATGCCTCTTTAATCATGTTCAGCCCGATCACCCCCAATAAGATCAGCGCGATCCAATGGTCGATTGAGCTGATCGCGTCGCTGAACATCCGGCCGCAGAAATAACCGATCAGCGGCATGATCCCCTGGAACAGACCGAAGGCGCCGGAGGTGATCAGCGCTTCTTTGCGGTGAAAGTTTTCATAACATAAGCCGTCGGTGATCGAAACGGCGAACGCGTCCATCGCCAGACCGACCGCTAACATAACTAACGTGACCACATCCATAACATTTGCATCCATACATTTCCCTCTTTCTTCCTAAAAAAAGACCCAGGCATAAGCTCGTTAAAGCCTATGCTTGAGTCTTGTTCATTAAGCCAAACCAGGCGGCAAACCGCCATTGTGTTGATTTGACACGCAGGTTTCCCCACGCAAACTACTCCCTCAAGAAGTATGTTCAATATACCAAAGTCTGGATGAAGATGCAAGCCTTTTCGCCTGATTTCCCGACTGTTTTTGACAAAGGAACGCAGGTGTCGGAATTCATTTAAAATTACCGATCCACAGCGGGCTGTTGATCGCTTTCAGATGATCCTGAAATTCATTTGTTCCATACAGAACATCGCGTTGATTGATCAGTTCAATCTGGTTTTCGATAATCCAGTTTCTGAATTCCCCGCTGGTGCACGCCTGCAGCTCTTTGCACCGATGGAGATTGCAGGTTGATTCTTCCATGATGTGATCATCGCAATAGCCCGGATGCCAGCCGTACATGAAAACTTCCTCTGCTTCCGTCCACCGCAGCGCCATCATTTTCTCCAGCGGCTGATAATTTTTGAAATCCTCCAGTTTATAGCTTGAATTGGTTGCCAGACCAGAAGAATAATAACGCAATGACTTATACTTCGGATCACATTCTGTCGGGTGGCGATGATCCGGCGCAGAGGAGAAAATGTTATAAGCGATTCCATATTTTTCCACAATCGCTTTAAACGCCTTCTCAAGCGGCAGATCGCTGTTCTTTACATTGGCGACGTCGGGATATTTGCCCAGGATGCTGAAACACAGCTGCATCTGCGCATCAAATTCTTTATACGCATCTTCATAAGTTGCTTCCCGCATTAACTCCGGATGCCGGTGTCCCCATCTAAAACGACCTGCTTTATTGACTAATGAAGGGACTTCCTCCGGCGGCAGGATCGGACTTTCCCACAGATGCCGATGCCAGCCGATTGACAGCCACGGCTTATCTTTCAGCCAGGTTAACGCGGCGACGGTATCCGGCGAATCGAACATCACGTCCGCGGAGGACGCAATCCCGCATTCAAATGCCTTAAACGCACCCATGTCATAGGCTGGCGTATAGCCGACGTCGTCGACTCTGAAAACCAATCTTTTTCTCATTGACACAATCCTCATCTTTCTGCGTTCATTATACAAAATCTTTAATTGTCTTCGATCGCAAAAAAAGTTCTTATATCAGTAGAAAAGATGACATTTAACGATTCTGCACAGCTGTTGTGCGATCCATATCGTCTGGGAAATACGCCGTTTTCCCTGTTCATATAAGAAACAACCCGGATAACCGGGCTGCCTGTTTTTGCGGGAAATGAATATTGTGATCTTCGTCGCGGGGCTAACGGGTGAAGGACTTTGCCAAATCCTCAGCTCTGATCCGTTTTACCTGCCGCCATAACCGCGGCTGGATCTGAGGATAGGTCAACTCATCGGGCAGCCCCCTGAACCAGCGGACTTCCGCCATTTCAAATGCGGGAAGCGGTCCCGGTTCGCCTGAGGTCGCATAATAAAGCATCCCGCTGGTGGACCGCTCATCCTGGCTGACGGTGTAAATGCAGCATGGCTGAAGTGCCGCTTTGGTGATGCCGGTTTCCTCCCACAGCTCGCGTTCAGCCGCCTGACGCGGAGTTTCATCCGGTTCAATATGGCCGCCTGGAATTTCCCAGGTAGCCCGCCGGGCATGCCGCGCCCACAGCACCTGATCACCGTCAAACAAAACGATGACGACATACTTCAGGGGAATCGCTTCGGTATGGGGATGAAAGCTGACCTGCACGCTGTTCATTCTCTGCGCCTTCTTTCTGCTCATTTCTGGATTCCAGTATTCTTTCCGGCATGCCATCCGTCAGCATCCGATGCCGATTCTCCTACATCATCGGTGCGAACAGATTCAGGATGGCCCGGACCAGCCGCACTACCGCCGGCGTATCCCGGCAATCCTTCAGCGTGACTTCGCGGCAATCCTTCAGGGTGTTGATATAGTCCTGCTTCATATCTTTGATGATCGAACTCTTATAGGTCAGCACCCCGCACTCAAAATGCAGATAGTAGCTGCGGTAATCCATGTTGGTCGTACCGCACAGCCCGATCTCATCGTCGCTGACAAAGGATTTTGAATGAATAAAGCCCGGCGTGTACTCGTAAATCTTCACGCCCGCTTTCAACAACGGCTCATAGTTGGCGCGCGTGACCATAAACACCAGCTTTTTATCCGGTACGTGCGGCACCGTGATGCGCACATCGACGCCGGCCTTGGCTGCGGTTTCCAGAGCCCGCTGCATCTCATAGCCAATGATTAAATAAGGTGTATGAATGTAGACGTAATGCCGGGCCTGATTGATGATGTTGAAATGAATCGTCGCCCCGACTTCTTCCTCGTCCGTCGGACTGTCGGAAAACGGCTGGATGTAGCCGTCGCTCTGCGGTTGTTCCTCCGGCTTGTAGACCGGCCAGTAATCGTCGTAGTTACTCGGGGCCATGTCTTTATAAACAAAGTTCCAGAACTGTAAGAACATGACGGTCAGACTCCACACGGCCTCGCCCTTCAGCATCACCGCCGTGTCTTTCCAATGGCCGTATTTCTCATACGCATTGATGTATTCGTCGGCCAGATTGATCCCGCCGACAAAGCCGATTTTTCCGTCGATCACACAGATCTTGCGGTGATCGCGGTTATTCATCTGGATTACCAGCCGGGCTTTTAACGGATTGAACACGGCGCAGCGGATTCCCAGCTTTTCCAAGATTTTACGGTAATTGGCCGGCAGCGTATAAACGCAGCCGGCGTCATCGTACATCACCCGCACATCAACGCCCTGCTTCACCTTTTCGATCAAGATTTCCAAAATGGAATCCCACATGATTCCGTTGTCGATGATGAAATATTCCAGAAAGATATACCGCTCGGCTTTCTTCAATTCCTGAAGCATATGCCAGAACTTCACCTCACCGGTCGGACAATAGGTCGCTTCCGTATTCTTATAGACCGGATAGTAAGCGTTGTTGAGTACGTACCGGAACTGCTTGACGACCTGTTCATTCTGATCTTCAATTTCAGTCAGGATTTTTTCATTGCGCGGCAGCACCGGATGCGTCCTGGCCGCTTCCGCCATCGCTTCCCGGCGCAGTGCCTTCGGCATTTTCCGTCCCCCGAACATCAGATAAAACAACCCGCCGAACAGCGGGAAGACGAGCACCAGAATGATCCAGGCCAGTTTATACGACGGATTTTCCTGTTTATTCACGATGTAAATAATTAAAAAGAAGTTGATGAACCGAAGCAGGTCGCTGACCAGCTTGAACCCGGACAAACTCACCATCACGCCGATGATTAAGCCCAGCTGAAGCAGAATTAAAACGGCCACGATGAAAAGCCGGTTCGCCATGATATTCAATATTTTTTTCATCGCTTTTCCTTCTTTCCCAAACGCAGCGCATCCCACTGTTCCCAAACGCGCACGCCTGTTAAATCAATAAACGTTTTCACCTCGGCAATCCGCTGCGGCATCTGCGCAAACTGTTCCGGAGCATGAGCGTCCAGCCCGTAGACCGCCGTGCAGCCAAAGTTTCCGGCAATCTCCCAGAACCGCGCCCATGGATAGGGATAGCGCCAGCCTTCGCGATAGGCCAGTTTGCCATGCTTCATGCCCTTGAGATTGATTTCCAACGGTACCCCGGCCTTCACTGCCGCCGCGCAGAGAATTTGCGCCGCTTCGTCGCATGCCAATGACCAGTGATCGCGGCTCAGCATAAAGTATTCCGGATGCGCGACATAATCCGCCAGACCTTCCTCTAACGCCATCGCGATCCGCCGCGCATAAAGCAATACGCTTTCATCCGCTGCCGCCTCGCAGAAATCCATGCCGCCGGGGGTCAGGTAGTGGTTGCCAATGATCATATAGTCCGTTTCCTCCCGAAGCGTTTGCAGCTCCGGACGCAGCGATGGGAAATATTCAAACTCAAAACCGGTAAGAATTGTAATCTGATTCCGGTATTTCTCTTTCAGGTTTGCGATTGAGTTTAGATAGCCGGCTTTTTCTTCAATGTTCATGCGGTCGCGCTGATCCCTTAAACACGCAAAGGGACAATGATCGCTGAAGCCTAAAACCTTCAATCCGGCTTTGATCGCCGCCTGAACATACGCTTCATCCGTGCCGACGGCGTGATGGCAGCGGGCGGTATGAGTATGGAGATTAAAATCCGGCATGCTTTCACCCCTCAATACGTCCTATTATAGCGAAATCCGCGCTACTTTGCACGAAAGACTTTCTTAAGATCCGCTTGAAAACAAGCGTTGAAAAAGCTTGGAAAACCTGCCTGGACTAAAGTGTGGCGGCCTGGCGTCCATTCTGCTTCAGCTTCACAAAGCGAACAAGCAGGATGATATGAAAAGAACCGGCAGCGCCGGTTACAGGTGATATTCAAAAATACATTTCTGAACGTCGCCATACTGATACAGATAATGCGCCTTCGGCACATCGACAATCGCTTTTAATTCCCCGCCCAGCTCTTCCAGCGTCCGCCGTGAGGGCAGATTGTCCGGATTGCAGGTGATGATCAGCGAATCCATGCCGTATTTCTGCTTCGCCAGCTGAAACAACAGCCGGCAGGCTTTGAGCGCGTAATGATGCCCGCGGTACATCGGATACACGGTATACCCGATCTGACCGGCATAATACAGTTCCTCATTCATCCCCATCCGCAGATCGCAGCGTCCCACAGCAGTGTGCTTCCCATGTTCGCGGATCTCAAAAACGATTGACGGCACATCGCCGCGTCCCGCCTCTTGTTTGATTTCCATAACCTTGACCAGATCAATTTCCTGATCCGTCAGCACCTCTCTGCGAAACAACCAGTCCATAACCTTCATCCGCCTATCCTGTCGCCGCTTCGTCCAGCAGCGCCTGAATCTGCGCCCGCGTCAATGCGCCTTCCAGTTTCTTCTGCGCGCCCAGATAAAAGGTCGGGACATAATAATAATCGTATTGCTCCGCCAGCTGCGGATTCTCGCCTTCGTCAATCTTTGTAATCCGGATATTCCGATAACGCGGATCTTCAAGCAAAGCGTCGAGATCCTTTTGCGCCTGACGGCAATACGGGCAATTTTTTAAAATAAACATTGTGATTTCCTGCATGGTTTCACCTTCTTATCATCAGTTTACCAGAATCAGGAAAAAGTGACAATGCCTTTGCCTGGAAGAAGTCCCGACAAGTTTCGATCCATTCCGCGATTTCTTTCAATTCTTTTACGAATTGGCGGCAATGAAAGTTCATCGTTCAGAATATGATAGAATAAAATTAATATCAATGGAGAAATACAAAACGCGAAAGGAGGCTTTCAAACATGCTGAAGAAAACAGGGGTGCTGACTTTATGTGTCCTGCTTCTGAGCGGCTGCGCCAAGCGGGTTGAAAATCCCGGCCCGCCGCAGATTACGATTTTAGAAGACGCCGTCATCGAGGTCAATCAGCCTGATTTTTCAGAAGATGTGCTGCGCGCTTATTTCAAGGCTGTCGACAGTCAGGGCAACGAACTGCCTCAGGAAAACGTCGTCTTTCTGAACAACGCCAACAATGCCCTGCTCGGGACTTCCTATATCAAGGTCAAAGCCGTGGATAAAAACGGTTATTACGACGTGAAAACCCTGAAGGTCACCACCGTCGATCACACCGCGCCAACCTGTGTGCTGCCTGTACAGCCGCCGGTCTTTTTAGCGGGAGAAACGCCCGAACTGACGGCGAAGACCGCCGGGATTCAGCTGCGTGATAATTTCAACCGTGAATCCACGCTCGCCAAAAACTTCCGCTGGCTGATCAGCGACGTTGATTATGCTGTGCCGGGAACGTATTCCCTGCCGGCCCGGTTTCAGGATTCCTCCGGCAATGCCGTTGAAATCACGCTTGAGGTGAAAGTCAGCGACGATCCGGTGGAAAAAGCACAGGCTTGCCTGGAATTGATTTTAGAGCTGTGCCAGGGATCCTCCAATTATTTCATCCTCGACACGGCCGACGCCGAGCAGCAGACTGCTATTGTAAATTATGCGCAGATCATGGATTTCTTCTTCACCGCCGCGGGCCGACAGGCCATGGAAGCTTCCGCTTTTGGGAAGCGGATCGTTACCGAAGGCGGCCAGACCCGCTGGGTTGCCAATACCGCTGCCGCTTCGTGGCAATATCGTAAAACGGAATTCACGCTGCAGGATGCGGATGACGAACAGCTGATCTTCGACGCAAAGACAAGCTGGCAGGTTCAGGATCAGATAGTTGAGGAAACGAGTGAGTTTATTCTCGTGAAGCAGCAGGGCGTCTGGAAAATCGACAGCTTTGTCAATCCACTGGACGGACCGCCGGCAAATTCGAAAGTCACGCCGTCCGCTTCTCCCCAGACTTCGCCTCAGCCCGCCAATACTCCGCAAGCTTCACCCTCGTCCCAACCCCCGGCAAGCGCCAGGCCGAAAAACGGATAAACACGAAACCAGGAACTTTGATCTGCGGCTTTAACATTGGCTGGCTGCGGTTCAGGCCGGACGATCCGTTTATTCTTTTTGGCAATTCTGTTCAAAATAAAACAACGTCTGGAAGAATTCCCGTGAATCCTTTTCCGCAGACGTTGTTTTTTTGATTCTTCACTCAGTCATCAGGCTGGACTTCCTCCCCCTGCCGCCAAGCTTGCTTAATCCGCCATCAGGTTGTTGCCGGACAACAACGGCGTCGCCAGCGCCAGACAGGCCAGTCCGATCACACCGTTGACAATCAGCCCCGCCAGCTGAATCATAAACGCCGGCACTCCCGGAATCATCACCAGCGTTACGACCGTGATGCCGTAAGGAATCGCCAGAATCAGACAGAAAACCATCTTGATCATCTGTTCCATAAGCGGCGTCGAGCGGCTTTTCATCAAGCGCAGACAAACCAGCGAGGCACTGAGAAACAGCCACCCAAAACCGGTCATCATCAACGCCGCCGGCACGAGTTCCGCCCAGCTGCTGCCCAGCACAAACGGACAGAGAACCAACGAAGCGAACACCACCGCCACAATGTGCAGCATCGAGGGTACCATCAGGGCCGCCAGCTTTTTCATCGGCCGGTCCGGGATCAGATATAAATAGAACACCCGCAAATCCTGGGCGATCCGGTCGGTCGTCGCACTGGTGAACAGGACGATCAGAACGAAGAACTGATAAAAACCGAATCCTTGTCCATTCATCCAGACAATCCCCAGATAAATCACGATCAGCAGCACTTCCTGCAGCGATAGCAACCGCCGCGTCTTGCGCAGGATCAGAAGATTCTTGGAAACCAGCGCCGCCGCTCCGCTGCCAAAGCGCGCCTGCTTCACTGAAACAACCTTTTCGTGGGTTTGGCTCTGGGCGCGCCGTGCGCGGGCATTCTGCCGCAGCTCGCTGATCCATTCCGCATCCATGATCGCCTGTTCGTAGAAATCACCCTTAACGTTCAGAATCAGCGCGGTAATCCCGGCGCAGACAAGCAGCGTCGCCGCAAACCCGATCAGACAGGCCGTCATATCCTGGCTCACCAGACCGATTAACGCCATTTTGCACCAGCCGAACACCGGTACCCAGTTAAACAACGGATCGGCTACAAACCGGGTGATCGTACTCTGAATTCCGCCGTCAACACCGACGTTGCGGATGGCGATCAGACCGATAAACCCCAGCAGCACCGCCAGAAATCCATATTTTATCCACTTCGCCTGCGGCTTCACCAATTCCAGAAAATAAAACCAGGTAAATAAGGCAAACGCAAAGTAAAACATCAACAGGCTGCTCAGGATTAACGAAAGCACTAGCGGAACGGTCAGAATCACAGTGGAGCTCATCATCATTAAGATATACGCCACGGCGATCAGCGCATAGATCAGACTGCCTTCGACCGTTTCAATCAATAAGTAAGCCAGCGTCTGTTTTCGCGTAAACGGGCCTGCGAAAATAAACTGAGCATCATCGCGCGTCACGATCGCAGAGCGTTTCTGCAAGATCATAACCGTCATTAAAAACAGCACATAACCGCAAAACAACATCATCCACCCCTGCACCGACTGGACGTTCATCATCGCCGACATCATTTCCCGGTTTGACACTGCCGAATAAATGGAAAAACCGAAGAAAGCCAGGACGAACAGCGTTACGATCGCTGAAACAGGCTTGGAAAACAGCCGGCGGAGCTGCGCTTTGAGCTTGACAAAAAACAGATAGCTGAGCGCGTTCATCCCTGTTCTCCCTGCGTGCAGGCAAAGAAGATTTCCTTCAGCGACTGATCGCCCAGATCCTCGCGCCGGACTTCCCGCACAATTTTTCCATGATGCAGAATATACGCGTCATCCCACAGCGACTCGAACATGTCGATGATATGCGTGGAAATCAGAATGCTTTTGCCTGCGCCGCGCAGCTCTTTCAGCAGCTGCAGCACCGTTTCGATCGCCGCCGGATCGAGTCCGATCATCGGTTCGTCGATCAGGATCGAATCCGGATCCGCCAATAACGCCAACACCATTGACAGCTTCTGCGACATCCCTTTGGATAATTCGCGGGCCGTTTTTTTCGCCTTGTCCGCCAGCTCCAGCCGTTCCAGCAGCGCCTGTGCCCGAGCTTCTCCCGCTTCGGCCTGATAAGCCCGGCTGATAAACTGGATCTGTTCCCGAATCGGCAGCTGCTCGTACAGCACCGGCGTTTCCGGAATGTAGCCGAAGCGCCGTTTCGCATCAATCGACGAATTCGGAAAACCGTCGATCAGAATTTTACCGTCAAATTTAAGCAGACCTGCGATACTTTTAATCGTCGTGGATTTACCTGCCCCATTGGGGCCCAGAAGAATCGTAATCCGGCCGTTGTGCGCCGTCAGCGACAGATCGTCAACCGCTTTAAACGAACCGTACTTTTTTGTTACGTGATAGACTTCAATCATTGAAATCGCCCTCCCATTTTTATGTTTCTTATTTTATCATATTTTTCTTATTTTATTTATTACAAATCCCTGACATTTTCTATTGCCATCCTCCTTACCTCTAACTTACGCCCGGACGCCAGGGACGGGTCAAGGGGTTTCGCTTTCTTTTCCAGTCCATGATTGAATTATCGCTTTACTTTTAAAATCAAAGACGCTTTTCCAGATCAGCCGAGATTCTTTTTTTGTTTCCAGCAGATCAGTTTCAGCCCCAGTCCGGCGCCGGCCTGCAGCATCATCAGAATCCACAGTCCAGCTGGCATCGGCTTGCGCGCACAGGCGATCATCACCAGATACAGCGCCGATAAAAGCAGAAGCAAATGTGCGAAAGCCGTCCGGGTAATAATCTGTTTCCGCAGCCGGTCGTCAAGCTTCTCCTGCAGCGACGCCTGACGTTTCAGCAGCTGTATCCGAACCCGATAGCCTGAAGCGCACAACATCGTCATCATAAAACCGATCAGTCCGATTACAAAGATCAGCGCGATCCCATTCCCTCGAAGTCCGGAGAACAAAAGTCCGATCAGCAAGCCGCCCAGAATCAGACTGATCCTGCTCATCTGCCGGGCGATCGGCGCATAGGATTCCAATTTTGTCGCCGCATCCGTATGAATCGGCGCCCGCTTTTCGTCCGTCCAGAACAAGACAATCGAATCCTGGCGAAACGCCGGATGCCAGCCGGAAGCTTCCATCCATGCCAGATATTCCTGCCGTTCAGCCGGATCAGAAGGCAGGTAATCAAATTCATACTGTCTGAACTGCGGTTCACCCTGAACCAACACCCAGCATAAACCACCCCAGGCTGCCTTCTCAAACAGCCAGCCTTCCTGCGCCAGCTTCTGCAGCCGCAGCTTTTCCTGCTCTTCCTCAAATACAAGCCCCTGAGCTAATATGATTTTCTTCTTCATCAGTTACATTCCTTTCTCCTGCATTCTTTTCCGGGCCGCCGCAACAATCGTTTCCCGCCGGGTCAATTCATGACGCAATAAGGTCTTTCCTTTATCGGTCAGCACATAGGACTTCTTTCCTTCCTTTGCGGCTGTCTGCGCGATCAGCTCGTTGACGCACATCTTTTTAAGCAGCGTATACAACGTGCCGGGCCCGATCATTCCCGGAACCCCTGTCATCTGTTCAATATACTTCATAATCGCATAGCCATGCAGCGGTTCGATCAGCGCTAATAAGATGTAAAACGCCGCGTCGGTCAGCTGTTCTGTTTCAAAGGTATCTTGTTTTGGCATTCCTATTCCTCACAGTCTATTCACGATATATCCATTTAAGATATATCTATTATAGATATAATATCATTCCCTGTCAATATCATCGCGGAATGATTATTTCCTCAGACGCTGCTCTTCAGGAAACTAAAAATTTCAAACCTGACTTCATTTGCATTTCCTGTCTGCCTTAACTTATTGCCTCAAAAGCACAAAAAAAACCTGCCCGCGCAGGTTTTTCTGCCAGAATAAAATTCAGACCATTTTTCTATCTGAAGCAACGCCAGGATTCTGCCAAAAAGGCCGGATCGGAAAGGAAAGCCGGGATATCCGCGGCTTAGTCCTGACTGCCCGCAATCCAGCCCTCCAATGTCGCAGTCTTGATGTTTCCCGGACGTTTCACGTCGCCGATTTTCCAGGTATGACACGTAATTCCATAAAAGCGGTCAGCTTCCTCGCTTAACGGTTGAATGCCCGTGCAGACGATCAGCACCCCGGCTGGAATCGTCAGGCGCACGCCGGCTTTTTCCACAACAACATGATCCGGATTTACCTGCAAGCAGCGGGTTTCCCGATGGATCGTCAGATTGTCACAACGGCTTATATGCTCGTCCAGCGCTAAACCGACAAGCTGATTTTCCCCGCGGTGAAGCTGACTTCCCTGTTCGATCAGGGCAACCGGGCATCCAGCCTCCGCAAACTTCAGCGCCAGCTCGCAGCCGATCGCCCCGCCGCCTAAAATCACTACGGATTTTCCTTCAGGAAGCGGACTTGTATACGCCTGTGCAGGCGTCAGCCCCCGCTCAATCCCGGGAATCGGCGGAATTACCGGCTCCCCGCCCAGTGCCAGAATTAAATGATCGGGGTTCAGGGCTTGGACGCTTTCCGGGGTCGCCTTCGTATTCAGCCTGACGTTTACCTCTGACTTCCCGACTTGTTCTATCAGATAATCCCGGTAGCGCCGCAGATCCATTTTATATTTTGCCTGATCCAGAACAGTCAGCGCGCCGCCCAGACAGGACTTCTGTTCCAGCAGCGTGACCTGATGTCCCCGCTGCGCCGCCGTCAGCGCCGCCTTCATCCCGGCCGGACCGCCGCCGATCACGACGACATGCCTGCGTCTTTTAACCGACGGCTGTTCCATGGACATCCAGCTGCCGTTCATATAGGCGGGATTCACGGAACAGCCATGATCGCGCCGGTCGGTCGTCCAATGCATGCAGCTGCCGCAGCGCAGGCAGGGCACGATATCCGCTTCCCGCCCCACTTCCGCTTTGTGAATCCAGTCTTCGTCCGCCAGCAATGACCGTCCCAGAACCACAAGATCGGCGTCCTGTTCCTCAATCACCGCGGCAGCTTCCTGCGGCGTCATGATCGCCCCGACTACCGCAACCGGGATCGCAAGTGTCTGCTTAATTGCGCGGGCCAGCTGGCGGTTGACGCCATGCGGCTCCAGCGCAGACGTCGCCATGTGGATGTTGCCTTGTTTGTCCATATCCTGTCCGGCTGACACATTGACCATATCCAGATACGGCTCGGCCTGCTTCAGAAAGGTCAGCACCTCATCCAGTCCGATTCCCCCCTCGATCCATTCCTTCGCGCTGATCCGAAGATCCACCGGATAATCCGGGCCGACTGCTTCGCGCACTGCCTTGATTATCGCCAGCGGAAACGTCATCCGATTTTCAAGACATCCGCCATAGCTGTCCGTCCGATGATTCAGCGCCGGTGAAAGAAACTGTGCCGGCAGCCAGCCATGCGCAAAATGAAGCATGACCATATCGAAGCCCAATTCTTTAGCGTCGCGGCAGGTTTGCGCGAATGCGGCCGCCGTCTGATCCATCTCTGCCGGCGTCATGGCCTTCACCCGATTGCCATAGGCGTTAATTCCATCTGTCGATCCCCACAGCACATCTTCTGGATGCGCTCCGCGTCCAACGCCGCCCATATGCATGACCTCCAGCGACACCGCTGATCCCCCCTGCCGCATAAAGTTCAGCCATTGGCGCGTTTTCTGAATCTGGGCTTTGGAAAACAGATACTCCGAATCAAACCAGGCGTTGGGCAGATTTACTCCACCGCAGCCCGCAATCAGAATCGCTGCTCCGCAGCGGACGCGTTTGTCATTGAGCGCCTCGTTCATCGGCGCGGAAATGATCCGGTTGGCAATCATCAGGGAATTGATTTTTAACGGCTGAAACAAACTCGCAAACTTCATGAAACTCACTCCTTTTTATTGATACAAGCATGAAGCGTGCCATTCACGCCTGTTTCTAAAAATAAATTCATTTTTATTCAGAATTCCTGCGGTTCATCCAAGTCTCCATGCGTTTTTTCTGCTCTTTTTTCCCCGGAAAATCAAATATTGAAGCGGTCCGGCCGTTAATTCCTGTTCCCTGCTTTCGCGTAGTTTCCCACCGGTTCACAGTGTCGAACACTTTTCGACACTCCTCTGAAAAGCGTATAAAAAAACCTGATCTTTTGATCAGGCATGCGGTTCCGAGCGCATCAGTTTATCAAAGATCAGATAGGCCGCAAAATAGAACGCCGCCAACATAAAGGAAAACAGCACGGTAAATTTATCAATGTTCTGCAGCAATGTCGCTAACAAGACCTTCGGCTGCAGCACATCCCAGGTATTCAGCCGCAGAAACCGGCCGATGTAGACGCCATAACCACATAACAGACTGATCACGCTCATCCAGCAGAAGTTAAACACTTTATTTTTGCGCCATTTGACGCTCTGATGGATCAACGATGTGGAAAACAGACCGTCGACTAACGCCATCAAAATTCCGCCGACAATATAAATCAAGCGAACCCAGCCCGTTAAACTTTGCAGATAAACGCCGTTGCCGCCAATCAGCTGCGAGCCTTGAAGATGGATCAGATCCGTGACCATGTAACAGGCGTTGGGCAGAAACAACAGCCAGCCTAATGCCAGCGTCAGAGAAAACGGCCCCCAGTGTCTGCGCCAGCTGGTCAGCAGATAAGCCGGCACCGCCAGCGCTATCGGCATGAACGCCAGCCCCAGATTCCAGAACAACCATCGTAAATGAAGCTGAATCCCGGCTTTCCGCAAGCCCAGGCCCGCCAGAATATAAAGCAGATGAAGGGCCAGGATCAATCCCAAAAGCATCATATTGCGTTTTTGTCTGCGTTTCATTGTGATCACACTCCTGACATCGACCGTATTATACCCAATTTTTATGCGCTTTTCTTTAAGTTTTTCTTACGTCTTCCTGAATGTTGTTTTCACAAGCGCTTACTTTCGCTCAACCTCAGGCGTAAAGAAAAAACGAATAAAAAAGAAAAGGATCGCGAAGATCCTATTTCAGTTTTTCAAACATTTTTTTATAGATGCCCTTCAGCTCTTTTTTCTGGCTGTCGGTCATGTTGCCCTGGCTCGGGCTGAACGAATCGACGGTGCTCAGATGATCGCCCACAATCTTTCCGTTTTTCACGACAAAGACCTGCGGTACATACAATGCCGGCTCACCATCATCGTCCGTTTTCAGAAAATCCTTCACCAGATCAATAAATTCGTTGTAGCTTTCCTCCGTGTTGCCGTCGTCCGTGCCCATATCGACGTAATAAATCGTCAGGCCCAGTTCTTTGGCAACCTCGTTCATTACCGGGACCGCCTGCGTACACCAGGCGCAGCTTGTATACCCATAATACAGGATACCGCTTCCGCCTTCTTTATAAATACGGTTGGCTTCCTTGAGCGTTACCCGCTTGAACTGATGCTCGGCCACATTGAAGCCCTGATATCCGCTCATATCGACGTCCACCATCTTCAAATCGTCTAAATAATGCACCGGCGTATTATCCTTCTGACTGCAGGCACCAAGCGCCAACAGGCAGCAGCCTAACAGAACTAAACCTTTCAGGATCTGTTTTTTCATATTCTGCCTCCTTGCCATAACAGTATTAGTATAAATCAAAATCGCCCGTTTGGCTAGAATTCAATCGTTGAATCTTCTTCCAGCCCCTGCGGCGTCAATCGCAGAATCCGCTCCGTCACCTCGGCTAAAAAGCGGCGGTCATGACTGACGGCGAGGATGCAGCCGGGAAACGACGCCAGCTGTGCGCGGATCTGGCCGGCGGATAACGGCGAACAATTCCGCGTCGGCTCGTCCAGAAGCAGCACGTCGTTGTGATCGACAACCAGCTTCACCAACAGGATCTTGGCTTTCTGGCCGCTGGAGAAAGTCCCCATCGGCTGCCGCATCTCCTCCGGCGTAAATTTCAGGGAACCTAAATGATTCTGAATCCGCGTGCGGAATGCCTGATCCTGACCTTCGCTTAAAAAGTCAACCGGATTTCTATCCATCGGCAGCTGTTCCTCGTAATTCTGCGGCATGTAGCCGACACGCAAATCTCTCCGATCCTTCAGCTGTTTCCAGATCAGCCGCAGCAGCGTCGTTTTCCCACAGCCGTTGGGTCCGATAATTGCGACCTTCTGCGGCCCGACAATCTGAAGGTTGATATCCTTCGCGCAAAGATGCATCCCTGCCCAGAGCTGCGGCTGATGGAAATCCAGAATCTGTTTGCGGGAATTGGCAATCCTGACTTCCGGATCAAAAAACAATTCAATCTGTTCCTCACCTTCAAACTTATGCGTCAGCGGTTTGTCTTCCAGCCGTTCTCCTAACGCCTTAACCGACCGCATCTTGCGCTTGAGCATCTTGGCGGCATGCGGCTGTTGCCGGGAGACGGAATTCAGCGCATGATCGACGCTTTGGTATAGCCGCCGGTAACGCTCCATCTGCGCCGCATATTCCTGATGTTCCTTGACGGACAGCTGATTCTGCCGGTTTGCCAGGGCTTCGCGCTGCCGCACGTAATCAGCATAGCCCAGATGCACAAACGTATGCCGGGCCTGGGTCTTGCGGACGATCTGTTCCAGATGCAGAATGCCGTTGGCGCAATGTTCCAATAGCGTTTCATCATGGGAAACAAACAGAATGCCGGCCGGGCTGTCCAAAATAAAGCGTTCTAAAATTGCCAGCGTTTCCAGATCGAGATCGTTGGTCGGCTCGTCCATTAAAATCAGATCTGGTTCGTTTAACATCAGTTTGACCAGCTGCAGCTTGACCTTTTCCCCACCGCTCAGCTGACCCATTTTTCTTTCCAGCAAATCAGCGCTGGCCCCGACGTCTTCCAGCCGCACGTACAGCTCGCCGATCTTCTCATAATCGGGAATTTCCGAAGGGGCTTCGCTCATACAAAAATCCAGGCCTGACGTTTCATGCCACCGTGCGTCCAGCGCCTGAGGAAGATAGCCGATCACCGCCCCGCGGCGGTCAATCGTCCCTTCCATCACGGTATATTCTGAAATCAAGTCTGGATTGTAAATTGCTTTAAACAACGTGCTTTTGCCATTCCCCTCTTCACCGATCACCGCCAGTTTATCGCCTGCGACGCAAGTAAAGCTTAAATGATCGATCAGAATTCTATCTTTGAGGGTCTTAATTGTAAGTTGATTTACAGTTAACATCCGCACCACCTCCTTAGGAAGCGGTAAACGGTAAAAAAAGAGAACGACAAAAAACAAGATTTCAGAAATTCAATTTTCTTCGTCTTATTTTCTGTACATCCTCTCACCTCGCATCATCTTGGTCTATGATATCAAGCCTCTTCGTTTTCGTCAATCTTTGTGACGATAATTTCGTCATAGAGGCTTTCAATTTTTTCACGCGTCGCCATGCCTTTGGAAAAGGCGGTCGCGATGCCGCAGCAGTTCGCATATTTAAAGGTTGTAATAATATCGCGGGAACGCAGGTAATTCATCACGAAGCCGGCGATCATACTGTCGGCCGCGCCGACGGAATTGACAACCTCAGCGTCAATCGAATTGGCATGGTATACACCGTCCTGATTGATCAGCAGCGAGCCGTCCTTCCCCATCATCAAGATGACGTTCTCCGCGCCCAGCTTTGCGCACTGCCGTCCGGCATGGATCAGCTGTTTCTGATCGGCAATCACCTCGTCAAACATCGTTTCCAGATCCTCGATATTCGGCCGGACCAGAAACGGCTTGTATTTCAACAACCGCAGAAGCAGCTCATGATTGACGTCAAGGACAAACTTCACGTCGTTTTCAATGCACAGCTGAATCATTTTCTCCGTCAGATCGACCAGATTATCCGGACAATTGCCCGACAGCACAAAGATGTCGCTGCGGTTGAGACGTTCTACCCGTCTTAACATCATCCGCATATCTTCTTCCGTAATACTCGGACCTTTGGCGTTCAGCTCGGTTTCCAACAGGTCGCCTTTAACCTTCACGTTAATCCGGGTGTGACCTTCAATGAAGGTGAACACCGGTTCGATATACTCATATTTCTGAAGCAGGCTGATGAAGAAATCCTTAGTAAAGCCGCCGACAAAGCCCAGCGCCCGGGACGGAATCATCAGATTATTTAAAACGATAGAAACATTGATGCCCTTGCCTCCGGCCTCGTAGTATTCCAGCGAACTGCGGTTGGTTTTCCCCAGCTCGACTTTATCGAATTCCATATAGTAGTCCAGCGACGGATTCAACGTACATGTATAAATCATAAAAAAGCCCCTTTCTCATGAATTTATTTTAGCACATTCTGAATCAGGAAACGGCAGAATTCTGACTGAATTTTCCCATAAATCTCGAATCTTCCCGTTTTCCGATATTCTGATAAGCAATTCGAAAGAAAAGAGCTCTGTCAGGGAATACAGAACTCTTTGTCCCGCAAGGTCCGCCGCAGGGATTCGGCAGACTGCGTGAGAACAGCCGCTCAGGGATTAGCGCCTGTCCTCAATTATTTTTTAAATTTAAGAAGAGGAAAAATGTTTAAAGCGTTTATAAACTTTTGCGATCCTCCTTTCTGTATTTCAGTATAGAAAACCGATGTGGTGATAAAATGGAGTTTGTGTGAAGAAATGATGAATTTGATCATTTTCAGCTTTACGCCCGTCTGGTTATTTGGTTCCTATTCTAAAGCCCGTTGTTATAATAGAAAAAATCCTGTTCAGGGGAGGGAACAGGATTCTTCGGAAGGCGGGAGGGGAAGCCCGCCTCCGCATATTATTTTTATGAATAAGAGGGGAAAATATTTATTTTGTAAAGGGAATTTTATCTTTATGCTTTTTTCTGATGAAGTTTAACTTGGATGCCTCCTTCCTTGTATGCTTGTATTATAGGGCAAGATTATGGGATAAGAATCAAAAGCAGGTGAAGGTTCCGTGAACTTCCTGAAGAATTTCTTAAGGCTTATCCTCTATTCAGCCACAGCTGGATTTTATCCAGGCAGCGATCCAGTATCACATCGTTCCAGATTCCGGCGCCGCCGTGATCGGCATTCTTCACTTTGATAAAGTCAGCCTCGTGTCCCTCCTTCAATAAGGCTTCCATCAATTCCACACTCTGCGCCATGGGTACATTGCGGTCTTTATCGCCGTGGACAATCAGAAACGGCGGCAGCGGAGCCTTGCCGATATAGGTTGTGACGGAGGCCTGACGGGCCTTCTGCGGATGGTCTTTAACCGCAATCCCGCCCAGCAGCTTTCCGGCAATGGAATCCGCGCCGGCATGTTCCCTGGCTGACAGTTGATCCGCCATGCTGAGCAGATTGACCGGACCGTAGAAGTCGATCACGCCTTTCATTGCGGGCAGAAACGCTTCGCCGTTTTCCAGGGGAAACGCCCCGGCAGCCTCGCTGACTGCCGTCAGGGCCGCTAAATGTCCGCCCGAGGAACCGCCCCATAAAATCAGCTGATCGGGATCGCCGTGAAGGCCTGGCGCCTGCGCGCGGACATATTGAATCGCTCGTTTGACATCCATCAGCTGCGCGGGGAAAGGCTCGCATTCGCTGCCGCGATATTCGATCATCGCCACGATAAAGCCGTGGACGGCAATCTTTCCCAGACTGCAAATGTTGGATTCCACATTCTGCCAACGCCAACCTGAACCCTGGATAAACAGAAGAATGGGAAAGCGCTGCCCTTCTATCATTTCCTCAGCGACAAATGACGGCTGTAAGAACCGGATGTGGAGTCCCCGATCTTTTGCCCTGGCATATTCCTGAAGCGGCAAAGCGTGGACGCTTCGTTGATGAAGATCAATTTCAATCTCTGTCATGTGCGGCGTGGTGAGTTCAGAGGCAGGAAATTCTTCATAAGTATAAAATTTTGCTTCCATAATTCTATATCCGGCGGATCCTGATGCCATTAACGAAGGAATCCGTCGCTCTCCTTTTCTTCATTATACCGCCGTCTTCCTTGCAGGAAAAGAAAACCCGCCAGGGGAAGGCGGGCTTTCTCCGGCAACCAAGGAGGGGAGCCTTGATCACCTGATTATTATTAAGGTTGAGAGGGGAAAAACATCTTGTCCTGAAGGGATTTTCTGTTGGTCTTATCCTTTGGACAATTTTATTATAAGAAAAAATTATGGGAAAAGTATGGCATTGACATGTGAACTTCATCAAATTTTCCATATTCGAATTTCCCGGATAGAATCTGAGTTCTCTGATAATTGTTCATCTACAATACTGGTTCTATAAATTTTGGTGTTGGTGGAAACCAACGCCTTTTTTTCTTGAGCATAAAAAAAGAGACATAGGTAAGAATTTCCGTTACAATAAAATCACCACAAATTACAGAAAGGAAATCTCACTATGTCCATTACTCATTCTATCGTATCTGTTCTCAATTTAAAAGACCCTCATCTTCATTTCTCTGAGGATTGTGTCTCTTCTCAGTCGATTCGTGGTGTTGACTCCCTTGTCTTTTCCGGCTCGCTTTCTTATGACCCTCCCTCTTCCTGTCCTCTCTGCGGGTCCTCCAACCCCGGCTCGGCTATCATCAAACATGGTACGAAATCCTCCCTCATCACCCTGCCTTCCGTTTCCCGCCGCCCCGCTTATCTCCGCCTCAAAAAACAACGCTTCCTTTGTAAACATTGCGGCCATACTTTTACGGCTTCGACTTCCATCGTTCTCCCTCATTGTTTCATTTCCAATAACACTCGTCTCTCCATTGCCCTCGACGCCAAGATGAAGACTTCTGAAAAAGATATCGCTTTCCGTCACTCTGTTTCTCATGCTACGGTGAATTCCCTTCTTCAACAGCTCTATCAGGATTTTAAAGTCCAGCGGAATTTTCTTCCCCCTCATCTCTGTTTTGACGAGTTTCGCTCTGTCAAAGGGGTTGATGCTTCAATGTCTTTTCTCTTTCTTAACGCGGAATCCGGTCAGATTCTCAATATCCTTCCTGATCGCAGAATGCCCGCTCTCATCCGCTATTTCATGAGCTATTCCAGGAAAGCCCGCGAAGCCGTTAAAACCGTTTGTATGGATATGGTTTCCCCTTACTTCTCTGTCGTTCACCACTGTTTCCCTCACGCCAAGATCATTCTTGACCGCTTCCACATCGTTCAGCTGCTCAGCCGCGCTCTCAATAAGACCCGCGTCAATTTCATGAATCAGAGTAAGCCTCATTACAATAAGCTCAAACGCTATTGGAAACTCCTTCTTAAATTTGAAGATGACCTGAATGATCAGGACTTCAAAAAATGGGTTTGCTTTCCATCTCTGATGCGCGAAATTGACATTGTCCACTTCTTAGTTGAACTGGATCCCGAGCTCAAGGCGACTTATGAGCTCTATCAGAGTCTCCTTACCGCGCTCAACCGGAAAGATCCTGACGCCTTCCTCCAAGCTTGTCTGAATCCCGATCCTTTGATCTCCAAGCCCATGAATACCGCCATTCAGTCCTTAGTGGAACGGAAAGAGGCAGTGATCAACGCCTTGACTTACTCATTTTCTAATGGCATGATTGAAGGTACGAATAATCTGATTAAGGTCATCAAGTGCCTGGCTTTCGGTTATCGCTCTTTCATTCAATTTAAGACCCGCATTTTACTTATTTCTAACACCTTAGTTCCCTGCCGTTTTCTCAATCAAAACCACCCGTAAAACGGGTGGTATCCTCTGGCCCTATAAGGGCCTTTTGTTGCACTGGGCCTTCGCCCATTGAGGCCTGACAGCTGCAACACTTTCTCCAGCTGCCTCTCAAAGAGGCTTCCCTATTGCTTTATTTCACCGGCTCACCCGTAAACGGGTCGATAAATTCCTTCATGCTCATTTGATCTGCCAGTTTGTCTTCCTGCAACTGGTTTTGAATAAACTCTTTGATTACTTTTTCATTCTTTCCTACCGTATCCACATAGTACCCTCTTGCCCAGAATTTTCTGTTCCCGAATTTGTACTTCATGTTGGCATGTCGTTCAAAGATCATTAATGTTGATTTACTTTTCAAATATCCCATAAACTCTGAGATGCCATACTTCGGTGGTATTTCGATCAACATATGCACATGATCTGGACACGCTTCCGCTTCCAATAGCTTGCATCCCGGTTTTCTTTCGATCAACATTCTCAGAATCTTTCCGATGTCCAACCTCAATTTGTTATAGATCACCATTCTTCGATATTTTGGAACGATGATGATGTGATATTTGCATCGCCATGTCGTGTGTGATAAACTGTTTTTGTCATTCATTTGACAAATACCCTCCTTTATTTTGTTGTTGGCTGTCAGACCTTCTTCATTATATCGGAGGGTATTTGTTTTTTTAACACTTTAAGCTCTGGCACCACGCGCATAGCACGTGGTATCCACTTCGTATTAAAAATGAGTCCCATTTCTGGAACTCATCTGCGTCTTTCTTGTTTCGGTTTTTCTCTCACCAACACTATTTTTGAAAGAGCCACAATACTTACGGCGTTTCTCAATGAAAAAAACCGCAAGAGGGAAAGTTGCGGTTTCTCATGGGAGAAAGGAAACGGGGGATTTCCTTTCGTACTTATTATGAACAGAGAAGATCAAATTTAAATTAATTAAGAAAGGAAAATTTTAGAAATGAAGAAATGTTTTGTGGTCTTCTCTGTTTCCATTATTAGTATATCGGAATACTGTGTGTTGTTTATGGAAGCATCGTGAACTTTTTGTGAAAATCAGATCTGGATATTGAGCGGATTACGAACAGTTAATGTCGTCAATCAGAACACCAGTTAAGGCAGGCCGGTGATCGGAAAGGGTATTGTTATCGTTAGTCCCGGCCGAAAAAAACAACTTCTGAGGGAGGGACAGAAGTGTTTCAAAGACATGAATTAACAGAAGAGAAAAATTTGGAATGATCAGTTTATGCTTGTGGATAATTGAATATTCGCCAGCTTGGGCTTCTGACTGGATACTCCCTTTCTTAAGGACATTATTATAGAAAATCATTTTGAACGTACCGAGCATTTTTTGTCTAATGCGTGTAAACCCTCTTTAAGGATAACAAAAAAGTCCCGGTGTTTCCGCAAGTCATAATAGAAAGCAGAAAAAACTGCGCCGGGGAAAGCGCAGCCTTTTCTCCCGTGAAAACCGGGACTTTTTTGTTATCCTTAAAGACGGCTCACACGCATTGGACAACCCATGGCCGGTACGTTCAAACTGCTTGTCCACACTACTGACCATCAGAAAACCCCCCCTGATCCAC
>QFCE01000020.1_pt1 | contig 27739 bp, 30 predicted proteins | sample 5346091 | NCBI WGS metagenome assembly QFCE01 (sample SAMN09062252, study PRJNA434731) | Human gut metagenome, whole genome shotgun sequencing project. | isolation source: stool timepoint A chromium assembly | host: Homo sapiens | collected 2015 | reverse complement strand
TTGTCGCATTTTTCTTCTGTTGCCGAGTTCATTCTTCATTCTCCGCAAAAGAAACTCACTTCCCTTATAGCAAAACTCTTATTTAAAAGAAAAAAACAACTGCGAAGCATCCAACTAATCGGAAAGTTTTCCGCAGCCGTTTCTTTCATTCTCTCTTTTTCGTATCCGTTTTCTTATTTCGAACGGATCAGAAATCCATCCGCTTCCTCTTCGTTTACTGACCAAGCATGGAAAGTACAGCACTTTTCGGCATTGCGCCCATCTTTTTATCTGCGACATCGCCGTTTTTAAATACGATAAATGTCGGGATACTCATCACTCCATATTTCTGTGCGATCGACATCTGCTCATCAATATTGATCTTACATACTTTTGCATCATTTACTTCATTTGAAATCTCTTCCACTACCGGTCCCATCATCTGACATGGTCCGCACCAGTCTGCATAAAAGTCGACCAGTACCGGTTTTTCCGACTGAAGTACCTCTTTCTCAAAATTTTCTGCTGTTAATTTTACAACTGCCATCTGTATTTCCTCCTTATGATTTCATTTTGTATATCTCTGTTATTAAGATTCCACAAATGCGATCTCTGATTCAAACTTTTCAGATTCAATCTCCGCTCACCTTGCGTCTAATCTTCATTCGTTTTATCTTGTTTTTCATTATAGAGAACTTTCCGTCCCGTTTCTGTGACAATGTCACACAAGCTTTATATTTTTGACAACTTACCGCTGTCCAATACTTCGATTTTTCCGCGCGTTATTTTGATCAGGCCGTCTTTCTGAAATTGCTTTAATAATCTGGTCACAACTTCTCGTGCCGTACCGATATCCCGCGCAAGCACATCATGCGTAATAGAAAACAGATCCGTCCCCGCAAGCGCCCGATGCTCCAAAATAGATCCCGCCAGCCGACTCGCCACATTCGAGAAAACATACTGATTAAACAGCCACATAATATCCGAAAATTTTTCTGAGATCATTTCCAATGTATAATCTTTCACTTCGGCATTCTCTTCACTTATCTTCTGATAGATACATTTCGGGATCGTGCAGATCTCAGAATCCGTCTCCAGTTCCATATCCAGTTCAATATCCATCCCCCGCATCATGCAGGCTGCACTCAAGATGCTGACATCTCCGTCCAACAGCCGAAACAACGTGATCTCCCCACCGCCGGCAGATGTTACAAACACACGCGCCTGCCCCGAATAAATGATCTGAACTCCCGCGCATTCCTTTCCGCCATAATGCAGCATCGTTCCTTTTACATAATGATTGCCGATCACACCTTGCAGCATCCTATTCTGCTGATCCTTTGTCAGCTTCTCCCAAAAAGGAAATGCCGATGCCAGCATTTTTTCTTTTTCCTCTTTATTCCAGTCCATTCTTTTGTCTCCACCTTTTCTTTGAAAACTGCCGGATATATCTCTTCTCTTTTATATCTCTTCTATTTATTTTAACAAACAATTTCTTTTCCCGCCAGATGCAACTTCCGTCAACCTCAAAATGCTCTCAAAACTCTCTCAAAACCGAAAAAAGACAGAAGCATTCCGCCCCTGTCTCTTTCCCGATCACATTTTCATGATCCTCTTATGATGCCTTTTACGCCTCGTCAATTGCTTTTCCGATATCATGGCGCATATATTTGTTCTCAAACTGTACCCACTCGGTCGCCGCATAAGCGTTCGCCCGCGCTTCTTTTAAATCTTTTCCCTTGGCCGTGATCCCGAGCACGCGTCCGCCGTTCGTCACGATCCGATCGCCGTCGAATTTCGTACCGGCATGAAAACAGTAATATCCGTCATGCTTCTTAAACTCTTCCAGCCCTGTGATCTCATATCCTTTTTCATAGCTCACCGGGTATCCGTCGGATGCAAGCACAACGCAAACTGCGGCATTGTCCTCAAACTGCAGATCCACCTGATCCAACGTTCCGTCAATGCATGCTTCCATCACTTCAATAATGTCATTTTTCATTCTCGGCAGGACAACCTGTGCTTCCGGATCTCCGAAACGTGCATTATATTCCAGCACTTTCGGTCCGTCCGCAGTCAGCATCAGCCCGAAGAAGATCACGCCTTTGAACTCGCGTCCCTCCGCTGCCATCGCGTCAACCGTTGCCTGATAAATATGCTGTTCACAAAATGCTTCCACTTCTTTTGTATAGAACGGACTCGGAGAAAATGTTCCCATTCCGCCTGTATTCAATCCGGTATCCCCGTCGCCCGCACGCTTGTGATCCTGTGCGGACGTCATCGTCTTGATCGTCTTTCCGTCCACAAATGACAGTACCGACACTTCGCGTCCTGTCATAAATTCCTCGATCACCATCTCATTTCCGGCCGTACCGAATTTCTTATCCAGCATGATCGTCTTCACGCCCTCTTTTGCTTCTTCGAAATCCTGACAGATCAGAACGCCTTTTCCAAGTGCCAGACCATCCGCTTTCAGAACGATCGGATAAGAAGCATTTTCCAGATAGGCAAGCGCCGCCTCCGGATCCGTAAAATTCTCATACCCCGCTGTCGGAATGTTATATTTTTTCATCAGATCTTTGGAAAATGCTTTAGACCCCTCCAGGATCGCTGCATTTTTCCGAGGTCCGAATGTGCGGATCCCCGCGGCTTCCATCTCATCCACCAGTCCGGCAACAAGCGGATCATCCATTCCTACGATCACCAGATCGATTTCCTTTTCTTTTGCAAACGCAACCAGTTTGTCAAACTCCATCGCGCCGATCGGAACACAGACTGCATACTCTGCGATTCCTGCATTTCCCGGCGCGCAGTAGATCTGATCTGCTTTCGGGCTTTTTGCCACACATGCGGCAATAGCATGCTCTCTTCCGCCGCCGCCTACGATCAATACTTTCATGACTGCCTCCTCTATTGAATTACTGTCTTTCCGTCTTTCACTTCGACTCTGCCATTTGCGATCAGATCGATCGCCTGCGGAAGAATCTTCCACTCCGCCTGCTCCATCACGCGCCTCTGCAGGATTTCCGGCGTATCGCCGTTTTCCACTTCCACCGCTTTCTGCAGGAGGATCGGACCGGTATCCGTTCCCTCATCCACAAAATGCACCGTTGCGCCGACTACTTTCACGCCGCGCGCAAGCGCCGCTTCGTGCACTTTCAGCCCGTAGTATCCGGTTCCGCAAAAAGCCGGGATCAAAGACGGATGAATATTGATCATCCGGTTTCTGTACGCTGCGATCATCTCCGGCGGGATCACCACAAGGAATCCGGCCAGTACGATCAGATCCGGCTCGTAAGAATTGACACGCTCCAATAATTTCTCATTGAACGCAGCCCGATTTTCAAAATTTTTCGGCGAAACACATTCCGCCGCGATTCCATGTTTGTCGGCGCGCTCCAACGCGTATGCATTTTGATTATTGCTGATCACACCTACGATCTTCGTATTTGTGACCGTTCCGTTTTCCACACTGTCAATGATCGCCTGCAGGTTCGTTCCGCCTCCGGACACCATCACCAATACCTTTAGCATAAGGTAACTCCTTTTTCTCCATTCTCAATCCGTCCTACCACATACGGGGTATCTCCTGCCTGTCGGATCGCTTCCATTGCTTTATCCACATCTGCCGGAGCCACTGCGAGGACCATTCCAAGTCCCATATTGTAGGTGTTGTACATCATCTGCTCTTCCACCTGACCTTTTTCTGCCATCAATGTAAAGATCGGTGGGATCGGGTAACTGTCTTTCTCGATCACGGCATGCGTTCCGTCTTTTAACATTCTCGGGATATTCTCATAGAAACCGCCTCCGGTAATATGACTGCATGCTTTCACAACGACGCCCGCATTCTTCACATTTCTCAGCGCTTTCACATAAATTCTCGTCGGTGCGAGAAGTGCCTCTCCCAACGTCGTTCCCAGACAGTCATAATAGGTGTCGAGAGATTCTTTTGTGATCTCGAAAATCTTCCGCACAAGTGAAAATCCATTGCTGTGCACTCCGCTGGACGCCATACCGATCAGCACGTCTCCCTCTGCAAGATCCTCCCCTGTGATCATCTCTTTTTTGTCACAGACACCTACGGCAAATCCGGCAAGATCGTATTCGTCCTCCGGCATCAGTCCCGGATGTTCCGCCGTCTCTCCGCCGATCAGCGCCGCGTCGGACTGCTTGCATCCCTCCGCAACTCCCTTTACGATCGAAGCGATCTTCTCCGGGTAATTCTTTCCGCATGCGATATAATCGAGGAAAAACAGTGGTTCTCCGCCTGCGCAGGCAATGTCATTGACACACATTGCAACCGCATCGATCCCGATCGTATCGTGCTTGTCCATCACCATCGCAAGTTTCACCTTTGTACCGCATCCGTCTGTTCCGGACAGCAGCACCGGCTCTTCCATCTCTTTGATCTTTTCCAGTGAGAATGCACCTGAAAATCCTCCAAGTCCTCCAAGCACCTCGGGACGCATCGTCCCCTTCACATATTTTTTCATCAATTCCACAGACTGATACCCGGCCTCAATATCCACTCCGGCTGTCTTATAATCCATTGCCATAATCGTATCTCCCTTTCATCGGTTGTTCCGGTCGCACGGACCTGCCGCCCAACTTTTTTGTTCGCGTTCCTTATTTATTTTCCAGATATGCTTCATAGCCGATCTCATCCAGCTTTGCGGCTTTGCCCTGAACGGTCTCTTTCATCTCCTGTGTATACGCTTTCAGCTTCTCCAAAAGATCCGCATCGGAAACCGCGAGTATCTTCGCTGCCAGGATCGCCGCGTTCATGCCGCCGTCGATGGCAACTGTCGCAACCGGGATTCCTGGCGGCATCTGTACGATTGAAAACAGCGCGTCCTCACCCGCAAGATTCTTTCCGGACATCGGAACGCCGACAACCGGCATCGGAAACAGTGCCGCGCACATTCCCGGGAGATGAGCCGCCATACCGGCGCCTGCAATGATCACCTTGATTCCTTTTCCCTCTGCTGCTTTTGCCCACTCAAAAAATACATCCGGCTCTCTGTGCGCCGAAATGATCGTCATCTCATAATCGATCCCTAATTTTTCCAACATCTTTGCGGCTTTGCTCATCACTTTCAAGTCAGAGTCACTGCCCATTACGATTCCTACTTTTGGCATATCACGTCCACCTTTCTCGCTTTCAGTTCAGTTGATCCAGAGGTTCATTGAGCACTTCCGTTCCCGGAAGAACGAACCGTCCGTCTTCCAATAGTATAATCTGTTCTCCATTTTTTGTCACTACACTTATTTCTTCTAACTCTTCATAAGGTATGGTTATATCTGTGTGGCACTGGAAGTATGCTTTCGCCGGATCTTCTTTTCTGAGAAGCGAAATTTCGTTGTCTCTGGCAATGATTTCTTTCCCGTTCGGATTGTATACTTTGATGTCTTCACTCCAACTGTAACAGGTGTCTCCCACCGCAAAGTGAGGACCTGTTTTCTCCGCGATCAGAATCGGCATCTTATCCTCGATCTGATATTTTTTTCCCGTCACATAAGCTGTCGTATTCGTGCCGATCGCAAATTCACCGAGCGGAAGCGTCTCATGATTATGCAGCACATTATCGTAAATATATTTCCGGTTCTCCTCTTCTTTCTCGAAGTTGGCGCATGTATAATCTGTGATCTTTCCGTCTGCAAACGTCAGTTTCAGATCGATATACTGCAATTCGTTCAGATAGACTCTGCTGACGTGAAGAACGCCCTCCGTCCCCGAAAGTACCGGAGATGTAAATACTTCACCTACCGGAATATTTACGTCTGCCACACAGTTTTCAAAAATCGTCTCTTTCTCCGGATCCCGCAGTTCATGAAGCTGTATTTTCAAATCAGTCTGATTCGCGCCTTTTCCCTTGACCCGCACATAAACACCCTGATCCAGCGCGTCAATGATCGTCTGCTGCACCCGTTCGTACAAACCGGCGTCCAGCGTATTGATCCGGATCACATCGTCGAAAATCTCGCTGTACCGCTCTCCGATCTCCGGCACCGGATACGCCACGATCGTAAAGCTCCGCTCCTCCCCTTTGATATACCGGTTCACAAGCTGCCCCGATTTACTGTCATATAAACGCACCAGCTCCTGCTGCACGCCCGAATATGAAAGTGATTCCTCTTTTACCTCCGGTGAAAACGGCTGTTCTCCGAAAATTTCCATCACCGCAGGTCCTGCAAATTGTGCCGCCTGCTCTTTATTCTTCTCGTATACATTTTTGAGCACGTCCAGTTTCCGCTCCACATAACGCTTATCCAAAAACAACGCCTGATCCGATCGATGATCGTACTCATATTGTTTGTTGGCGATCGCACCGTAATATCCGATCTTGATCTGTTCTTTTTTCGTGATCACGCTGGATGCCGCGCGGTAAATGACCGGCTTCAGTCCCATTTTTTCAAAATTCTCCACAGCAAGCCGGACAACCCGTTCAAATCCAAGGCAATACCGGATATTGACAACTGATTTTTTAGACAGATCTTTTCCGGTATTGACAAATCCGATCCGGTACCCCTCTGTGTAAACGTCCGCCATTTTCCGCAGCGTTTCCTCCGGAAGCGACGCCAGATGTTTCGCCGTCCGGATCTCGTTGTCCGTAATATATTCCCCAAAACGGTACAAATACCGCAGATCCGTTAAATCCGACTCCATAATGATCCTTGCTGCAAACGATAATTCCGGATAAAGCTGTTCTTCGATCCGGTCTGCCAGAAACACATCACAGTAATCGCTGGCATACCAGTAAACGATCTCTTTCAGCGTCTTGTACTCCGGTATCTCCTCTTCAAAACAGTTATAAATCTCAATGAACAATTCCTGAAGAATCGTCAGATAGTCGAGCCGCGCTTCATAAGCGCAGGCAATACCGCCGCGCAGCTCCGCGTACAGAAAACTTAAAATCTGACCGTAAGACTCTCCGAGCACCCGAATCGCATACTCCGGGTTGGCATAGCTCTCCCCGTAACATTCCGGCAAAATATCCGAATAAAGCCGACGGTTGATCTCCCGCATTTCTTCCAAAGACAAAGTTTCCCACTCACCGGAAGCAACTTTTTGTCTCACGGATTCTATTTCCAATAAAAAAACTGCGGTTTTCTGAAAATAATCCCGAAACGGATCTGTTACACTTTCTTCCACCGCAATTCTCCTGATACGTTCCAGAGAAAGCGCATGCCGTTCCTCGCACTGTGCATTTCGCTCGCTCTGCCATTCTCTGTTCCATTCACTTTGTGTCATAAACAAACACCCTCCCGTCTAAACTTATTTTCTGTCAGTCTTCCCTGTCTTTTGATGTTCGCCTAGAATCCCATCACAAAGATCATGAGCAGACAGATCAGTATCAGTATATTCAGCACGACGCCGACTTTACATGTCAGATAGTTCTTCTCGCGTTCCCGTCTTCCTTTCACCGAAGCCCGGATCCCCATGCCTGCCAAAATAACCGCGAGCACGCCCATCCCTCCGACAAACCCGACCGTCTGTCCGCGCAGGATAAACGCAGCCAAGATCGCAGCAACAAGAAGCAGGAACGCTCCCGCGGCATACCAGCAGGACCAGATTCCCATGCGGGAATGTTTCAGCACTGTCTGTCCGTATTTTCTTGTCCCATATTTTTTACGTTCTTTTTCCAACGCTTTCTCCTGAGCACTTTTTTTATTTCCGAACATCATGTTTTCTCCTTATTCTATTGCAGATCATAAACAAAATATACCCCAGAACACCGCCGATCGTGTTCAGAAGAATATCATCCACATCAAAGCTTCCGACTCTTGTAAAAAGCTGGAATATCTCCACCCCGAAGCAGAGTACAAAACTGTAGAATACCGTTTTCAAAAAGCCTCTGCTGTGGCTCGCCACGGATATAAAAAATCCATATGGCACAAAGATCAATATATTTCCGAATAAATTGGCAAATACCGCAAATGTTCCCAGCTCCTCGCGGTATTCGATAAAGCGGCTTATCTCCTTAAAAAGTACAAGATTATACCGATATTCTTCCACAGTACCGGTACGTCCATACAACTCGGAAAAGCACAGAAAATATACGAGAAAAACAATGTACAATACAAACAATATTTTCCCGAGCATCCGGACTTTTCTCACTTGTTTCTGATTCAAATCATTACCCCTTACTTTGCTCAAAAAACGGAAAACGAGAAGCAGATCCGCATAAATTTTCCGCTTCTCATCTGATTCCCGTTTCACATTTAAAATGTAATTACATTTCTGTTTTTCAAAAGACGCGCTCCGCCTACGATCGAAAGGATCCCCGCTGCAACGCCTGTCACAACCATGATCACTCCCACGACGATCCCGATCGCACCGGAAGCTGTCATTGTCTTATATGCCTTTTCCATCTACATCCACTCCGTTTCCGCCCGAAAAAATTAGTTCTGCTTTGCACCGTATGTTTCATAATATGCGTCGATCGCCTGTTTCAATGTATCGTCGATCACAACTTTTCCGTTGCATTCTTTGTTGTACAGACACTCTACAACATCTTCCATCGTCACGATCGCCGCCGTCTCGAATCCATACAGATCTTTCACTTCATCCAGCGCGCATTTCTCCCCGCCTTTTCCGACTTCCATACGGTTCAGGGACACCATCAGTCCTACGATCTCCACGTCTGCCGCTCCTTTTACTTTCGGAACGGTCTCTTCCATGGATTTTCCGGACGTCGTAACGTCTTCGATCATCACAACACGGTCTCCGTCTTTCAACTTGCTTCCAAGGAAGCTTCCCTTGTCTGCACCGTGATCTTTTTCCTCTTTCCGGTCCGAACAGTAACGGATCTCTTTTCCGTATAATTCGCTGTATGCCATTGCCGTCACGACCGCAAGCGGGATTCCTTTGTACGCCGGTCCGAACAGGACGTCAAAATCATCTCCGTAAGTGCTGTGGATCGCTTTTGCGTAATACTCGCCCAGCTTTTTCAACTGTGTTCCGGTCACATATGCGCCCGCGTTCATGAAAAACGGAGACTTTCTTCCGCTTTTCAGCGTAAACTCGCCGAATTTCAGCACGTCGCTTTCCACCATAAATTCAATAAATTCCTGCTTGTAAGCTTCCATCTTCTTAAAACCTCCTGTATTTACAGGCTTTTTCAAGCCTTTTTCTTTTCACTCTCCGCTGCACCACTGTTACATCATCAGGCTGTTCGCTTCTTAAGAGATTCCTCCTCACCGCCGCCTTTTCCGGTAAAAATGAGAAAAGGATCTCTAAATCTTCCTAATTTTATCATATATTTCCTGTTATTTCAATCAAGGAACGCCTTACTTCCAGACTGTATTTTTGATTCCCACATTTTTCTCATAGAACACCGGTTTGATCCCTTGCTTTTTCTGTTTCTCATAATCATTGAGTACCTTGACGACCGTTCCGCTAAGCAGGAAGATCGCGATGATATTTACGATCGCCATCAGTCCCATCGTCACGTCCGCCAGATTCCACACAAGCGAAAAGTCTGCCTGCGCGCCGAGGAAGATCGCCACGATACAGGTGATCCGAAATACGAACAACAGTGTCTTATTATTCTTAATGAACAAAATATTAGATTCTGCGTAGAAATAATTTCCTACAAGGCTGCTGAACGCAAACGCAAAAATAGAAAACGTAATAAAATGGATTCCCCACTGTCCCACATTGGAACTGATCGCCGCCTGCACATACGGGATCCCGTCGAGAACGCCGCTCTTTCCCTCCACGCCGGACACAAGCAGCATCATCGCCGTACTGGAACAGATCAAAAGTGTATCGATAAATACGGAGATTGTCTGTACAAGTCCCTGATTGACCGGATGTGCCACATCTGCCGACGCCGATGCATTCGGCGCGCTACCCATTCCGGCTTCATTGGAAAACAGTCCCCGCTTGATTCCGATCACGACCGCGCTTCCCGCCAATCCTCCTGCCATCGCCTGAAAATCAAACGCATTTTCAAAAATCAGCGCAAAAACTTTCGGCAGTTCGGATACATTCATGATCATCGTCACGATTCCGATCAAAATATAAGAGATTGCCATGATCGGAACGATCACCGATGTGATCACACCGATCCGGTGGGATCCGCCCCAGATCACGACCGCGGTTGCCGCCGCCAGAACAAGTCCGACTATCATCGGCCAGATCGACTCCGTATAGTTCGGAATATAATATTCCAACGCCGAAGACATATTATACGACTGCAGTCCGTTGAATCCATATGCGAAACAGATGATCAGAAGTACGGAAAACAAAACTCCCATCCAACGTTTGCCGAGCGCCCGTTCCATATAGTAGGACGGTCCTCCGCGGAACTCCCCGTTCTCTTTCACCTTATAAACCTGCGCCAGTGTACTCTCCGCAAATGCCGAAGCTCCGCCGATCACAGCCATCAGCCACATCCAAAATACCGCGCCCGGTCCTCCTGCGGCGATCGCAGTCGCAATTCCCGCAATATTTCCTGTCCCGACACGGGAAGCTGTTGAAATCATCAGTGCCTGAAAAGACGACACTTTTTTCTTTCCGTTCTCTTCCTCGGTATTCTTTTCCATCAGGCTTTTGATCCCGTCTTTTAACAGACGGATCTGCACGCCTCTTGTCCGGATGGTAAAATATACGCCTACTGCCACGAGCATGATGATCAGCACATAAGTGTACATAAAATCATTCAGTTTTGTAAGAATATCGTTCATCTCTTGTTTTCTCTCCTCAATCCTGTCTTTCCTCTTTTTCGTAGTAACCGGATTATTTTATCATATGTTTACAAACAACTCAAACAAAATTGTAACCTTTCTCTGTGAATTTCCGTCTAATCAGTGTAAGCTGGTTTACAGTACATGCAGCATGTTTGAAACGAAAGGGGGAATCCGATCTATGGATCCATCAGAAAAAAGAAAGCTTGCCAGGAAAGCGATCCGGAAAAATCCAGATGCTTACGGCGCGCTCATCACCGAATACAAAGAATATCTCTACAAAATGGCGTACTTATATATGAAAAACGAACAGGATGCGCTGGACATTGTAGGAACAACCATTTTAAAAGGATTTCAGAACATCCACACGCTGAAAAATCCGGATTGGTTCAAGACATGGATCACGAAAATATTGATCCGCGCCGCACAGGACGAATTGAAGAAAGTCATCTATTTTGATTCCGCAGACGAAATCCAGATTTCCGAGCGGTACAACGGCGTTTCACTGGAAGAAAAGCACGATCTGTACTCTGCCATCGACCAACTCTCCGAACGTTACCAGACCGTGATCGTTTTAAAATATTTCAGCGGCTTTTCCGTCCGGGAAATCGCATTTGTCATGAACATTCCGGAGGGTTCGGTAAAAGCCTACTTAAGCCGCGCCCGAAGTGAACTGAAAAATATATTAAAGGAGGACTATCTTTATGCTAATTAATTTTGATGAAATCCCAATCCCATCCGATAAATTAGACAACATCGTCTCCGAAAATCTCGACGCGATCAAAAAACAGTCCCGCAAAAAGAAACAACACCGGATTTTTGCAGGCGGCGCTGCGGCGGCTGTACTGATCACCGCATTTTCCGCATTCTGCATTTCCAATCCCGTGCTTGCTTCCAAAATCCCGCTGATCGGAAGTATTTTTAAAGAAGTACAGGACGAACAGCGCTATACCGGAAACTTTGACGAAGTCGCCGAGCCGCTGACAAACGGAAACGTCTGCACCGCAAACGATGTCACAGTCACGCTCTCCGAAGTGTACTGTGATACGCAGGCCCTGTACGTCTCCGTCATGCTCGAATCAGCGAAACCGTTTTCCGAAGAACTCAAAAAAGGGACGGAACAGGATACCGGAGAGGGGATCGTCCACGAATTTTATCTTGCAAACTCACAGGAATATGATTTCTTAAAAACGCCTGCCGAATACGAGATCGACAATGAAGATCCCGATCACTTCCAATGGACGCCGGTTGCCCTGCGCGGTGAATTTACGGACGACTCCACGTTTATCGGCTCTTTCCGCGTGGACTTTAATCTTTATCCGCTGGCTCTGGAAACAGAAATCCCGGAATCTTTCCACTGGAAACTGACGGTTGACGAACTCGCAACCCACAGCGAATCCCTCACCGGTCCATGGACGTTTGAGACCGACGTCGCCATGGATTTAAGCAATACGACGATCACCGAGATCAATGAGAGCGGTCCGAACGGAGAAGTCGTTCAGTCGCTTGTCGTCACCCCTTACGAAGCAACGTTCCGTCTTGGGTATGACGAAGCGAAGATCCAGCCCGGTTACGAAGCGTTCGACAGCGTCCAAAGCGTTACGCTCGACGCCGACGGCAAGGTGATCCGCGACAAGGTCGGTATGTTTCCGACGACGGACTACAATCTGGTGGAAATCACAAAATATTATTTTGCGACGCCGGACGACGCCACTTACGTTGCCATTCAGGAAAAACTTCGCGACGAGACTTTCCAGCCTCAGCTGCGAGAATATCTAGAGAGCATTTCCGTTCAGAAGATCGTGATCCATCCGGAACTGCCGTAAGATCACATTTCTGTAAATGCAGAGACCGCATCCAACGCAATAGAAAAGAGACAGGGGCATGTCAAAACCTCCTGTCTCTTGTTCTTCTTAACCTATTCATTTTTCTTACTGTATTAATTTTTCCGATCCTCTCACTTCCAGCCAGGGATTCACATAATGTCTGCGCGTGATATGCCGGATCGTCCCGCTTCTCTCCTTATCCTCGAACCGTCTCTCCAGAATATTCATCGCCTCATACCCCATCTCGTAGATCGGCCGCAGAACCGAAGTCAGATGCATGTCCGCATATTCCAGTTCTTTGATATCATCAAAACAGACAAGCGCAATATCCTTAGATACTTTCAGATGATGTTCCTGCATATACCGAAGACATCCAAGCGTCGTCATATTGTTGCAGGTAAATACTGCCGTCGGCGGATCTTTCCGTTCCATCAGCGTCTTCATCGCCTGATAAGAACCCTCCTCTTTGAATCTGCCGCTTACAATGTAACTTTCATCCACCTTGATCCCATGTTTCTCCAGCGCCCGCCGATAACCGATACACCGGTCGTTTCCCGGTTTGGACGTACTCGGTCCGGTGATCACGCCGATCCGCTCATGTCCCTCTTGGATCAGACATTCCACCGCTTCGCACGCCCCCTCGATATCGTTGGAAAACACTCCGTCAAACTGATGCTCACGGACATCACGGTCGATCAGCACGACAGGGATCCCATCCTGTTCAAACTGCCGGAGCAGCTGCAATGTCACGTCGTCTTCCTCTGAAATCGGTGTGATGATCACACCGCGTACGATGCTGTTCTCCAGATTCCGCAAAATCTTATGTTCCCGTTCCAGATCATCATCTGTTCCGAACATAAATACATTGTAATCATTTTCAATCGCACAATCTGAAATGCCATGCAGAATTTTGCTGAAAAAAGGATTCTCAATATCCGGCACAAGAAACGCGATATTTCTGGATTTTCCCACACTCAGTTCCCGGGCGAGCGCATTTGGCTTATACGAAGTCCCCTCGATCACCCGCATGACTTTTTCCCGCGTCGAGCTCTTCACATTGGACTTGTTGTTCAGCACTCTGGACACGGTTGATGGGGAAAACCCCGCTTCTTTTGCTACATCATAAATATTCATGACATTCCTCTTTCTTTCCGTAGTTCCTACACGGATCATCTTTCAGAATGGTAGCAACAATTTGCAGAGATGTCAACCTTTCTTTCTTGCTTTGAGCATATCCATCGTCACCGCAAAAATGATCAGGACACCGCTTGTGATCTCGAGCACATGTGTGTTCAGTCCGAACTGTACGCCGGCATTGTTGATCAGCGTCATCAAAATAGTTCCAAGGATCGTTCCGGCTACAGCTCCGCGTCCTCCTGTCAGAGATGCGCCGCCGATAACCGCTGCCGCGATCGCATTCATTTCGTATCCCTCGCCGCCGGTCGGAAGCGCACTCTGTACACGGGCTGCCAGCATGATACCCGCAATACCATACAGCAGACCTGCAAATGCGTAAACCGAATAGAACATCGCCCGTACTTTGATACCGCAAAGCTTCGCTACTTCCACACCGCTTCCGATCACATATAAGTTTCTTCCGAAGATCGTAAATTTCAACACAAGGAAGATCACGACCGACACGATGATCCAAAAAATCGCCAATACCGGGAACAAACCTCCGATGTTAGTATTTCCCATATCCAGAAGCCGCTGATCCAGTCCGCTGACTGTAAGCGCGCCGCTGATGATCTTTACGATTCCATAAATGATCGTCTGTGTTCCGAGTGTCGCGATCATCGCAGGAACACGGAACTCATGAACGATAATGCCGTTGAGCAGACCGCACAATACGGAAACAACTACCGCAATTACAAGCGTCAGATAAAAATTCACATTGGTATCTCTCTGCAAAAGCGCCAGTACCATACAGGACAATCCCGTGATCGCACCGCAGCTGATATCAATCCCTCCGGTGATGATCACCATCGTCTGCGCTACCGCCAGAACACCGATGATCGCACACTGTTTCATCAGGTTTGTGATGTTGTATACGGTACAAAAGTTATCGGTTCCCACGGATGCAACGATAAACAGTGCCACAATGATAATGCCGAGCGTAAATTCCGTCTGTTGGAATACGCTGGTCAACGAACCATTTTTTCCTTTTTTTGCCTGATTCATAATGCCCCTCCTAACTTTCAATAGACGCCCGTTTCAGAACATCTTCTTCTCTCAGATTTTTCAGTTCTTCCGATGCAAATTCTCCTGTGATCTTTCCCTGCGCCATCACGATCAGCCGATCGGACAGTCCCATCACTTCCGGCAGATATGAGGAGATCAGTATGATCGATTTACCCTGTGCCGTCAGTTCTTCCATGATCTTGTATATCTCCTCTTTTGCCCCAACGTCCACGCCGACTGTCGGTTCATCGAAGATCAGAACATCCGGATCGCAGCATAACAATTTTGCGATAACGACTTTCTGCTGATTTCCTCCGGAAAGATTACCCACAAGCTGCATCACGCTCGGCGTCTTTACATTGACCCGCTTTGAATAATCCACTGCGCGGTCCTGTTCCGCTTTCAGAGAGATCACGCCGCCCTTGCTGATCATCGCATAAGAATTCATATTGATATTCGTCTTGATCGGAAGCTGAAGCGCAAGTCCGTCCGTTCTCCGGTCCTCGGTCAAAAAGCTGATCCCGTACCGCATGGCGTCGCTCGGATTTTTGATATTGACTTTCTCGCCTTTGACGTACACATCGCCCGTCAAACGTTTTTTCCACGCCGCACATCGCCCGCATCACTTCGCTTCTTCCGGCTCCGACAAGCCCGACAAACCCTAAGATCTCTCCTTTTTTCAGATTGAAGTTAATGTCTTTAAAATGAGAACTGTCGCTGAAATTTTCCACCCTCAGCACTTCTTCTCCCGGTTTTTGGTGTCCGATATTGTAAATATCCGACATCTCACGTCCTACCATCATCGCGATCAGGGAATCTTTCGTCACCGCGCTGATCGGTTTCGTATCGACATAAGTACCGTCTTTCAATACGGTTACTGTGTCGCAGATGTCCATCACCTCTTCCAGACGGTGAGAAATATAAATAATGCTGACGCCTTTTTCTTTCAGTTCCGCTATAAACTTAAAGAGAATCTCTACTTTTTCATTTTCCAGAAGAGCCGTCGGCTCATCAAAGATCACAACACGGATATCGTCATTGACCGAAATCTTACTGATCGTAACCATCGCCTGCATTGCGATCGGAAGTGTCTTGATCTTTTCGTTCGGATTGACATTCATCTCAAATTTATCAATGATCTTCCGGGTATCGTCCTGCATCTTTTTCCAATCCACAAGTCCCAGCTTCGTCTTCGGCTGTCTGCCCAGGAAATAATTTTCCGCAATGCTCAAGTCCTGGGCGATATTGACATGCTGGTAATTGGCGAACACACCGTGGCTCTGTGCTTCCAGCGCATTGGCGTTGACGATCCACTCGCCGTTGTAATTCATCTGCACTTTTCCTTTATCCGGCTTTTCAACTCCCATGATGCACTTGATGAGCGTTGATTTTCCGGCTCCGTTTTCACCGCACAGTGCATGGACTTCGCCTTTCTTGATCTCAAAACTCACATCGTTTAATGCAGTGACGCCAGGATAAAATTTGCTGATGTGGTCAATTTTCATAATTGTCTCGCTCATAATTCCATCCTCTCTGATTGACAACGGGAGGCGCGGCAAATCTTACAACTCTCCTGCAGCCTCCCGTTTAAGTCTCACTCAAACTCTCTTTTCAACACTTTCCTCTGTTCTATTTTTTCAGACGTGTCGGATCTAACAGATCCTGCATCTCGGCGTCGTCCATATTGTCTTTTGTAATGACAACCGGCGGACAGTTCACCTGTTTTTCACTCTCCGGATTCTCTCCGTTGATCAGTGTAAGGATTGCATTTTCCATACATTTATATCCCTGTGCATATGCGTCCTGTACAACGATCGCATCCAGGTATCCGTCGCGGAGCGCGGTGATCTCTGTATCATCGGAGTCAACAGCCACGTTCACGATCTTGTCCGCAATTCCGGATCCCTGCACTGCCAGGCACACGCCGTCGCCTGTGATGTTATTTCCGGAATACATTCCCATCAGCTTGTCGCCGTATGTAGAAATGATATTTTCCGCATTGGACTGTGCCGTCTCAACAACGTTTCCATTATAATATGTATCGGTCAGTTCCAGTCCCGGCGCATTCTTTTCCATATAGGAACGGAAACTGTCTACACGATGGTTCAACGCTTCATTTTCTACGTTTGTATTCATACCAAGCACACCCGAATCTGTGGAAATTCCTTTTTGCTCTGCGATTTCAAGGAACGCTTCCGCTGCCATCTCGCCGATCGTATCGTTAGAGCAGTAATAGAACTGGTTATAAGTTTCTTCATTTGCACCGTCATCGCCAACGCCGAGACCACAGTTTACGAAGTTCAGTACAATCCCTGCATTAGTCGCTTCCTGTGCTTTCGGCACGGTTGCATCGATCGCCAGCGTCGCTGTCACGATCGCATCCGGCTGTTTTGCGATACACTGTTCAAATGCGGTTACATACTCTTCCGTCTGGCTTTCTTCTGCCGGTCCTACAGTTGAAAAATCAATGGTAACGCCATGTTCTTCTTCCATATCTTTCATCGCATTTTCAATTCCGATCCCTACGTAGGTCCAGAACTGTGACGCTGTGGACGGCGTCAGATATACGATCGTATACTTCTCGCCTTTTCCGCCCTCGCCGCCTTTTTCAGGAGCTTCACCGGAATCGCCGCCTTTGCTGCATGCTGCAAGAGAGAGCACCATCGTTCCTGCAAGTACCGCTGCCAACACTTTTTTCATCTTCATCATCTTTCCGCCTTTTTGTTTTTCTTTGTTTATAAAACGCCTTTCTGCATGATAAAGCATCCATACGGCTGTCTTTCGCTTGTACATACCGTCACATATGCTTTTCCTGCTTTTTCATAAAATTTTGTCCGCTCGATCTCTCCGACCTGTTTGACGCTGTAACCATTTTTCTCCACCGCTGCGATCGCATCATCCCACACTTTCGGACGTTCGATCGTGATCCCCGCGTCTTTATCCGGAACCATATACTCTACCGGATGTTCGCAGTAATCGGCATCCAGCGGCATCAACTGCAGGATCGCGTCGATCATCTCCGCCGCAGTGTTTCCTTTCGCCTGAATACTGATCCCTCCCGGAGTCTTTGTGACCGGCGGATAAAAATCATCCGCGATGATGATCAGATCTCCGTGCCCCATATCCGCAAGCGCTTTCAACAGATCCGATCCGATTCTTGTAGGTATTCCTTTTAACATCTCTTTTTCCCCTTTCTTTTTATTCTAAAGTCCGCCGACTTTATTTTCTATTTGTGCTCTTCCAGAAACGCTTCGATCTCTTCCAGTTTCGGCATCGACGGCGTTGTTCCTAATTTTTGTACCGAAAGCGCCGCCAGTCCGTTTGCAAACCGAACTGCTTCCCAAATATCCTTTCCTTTCGACAATGCCGCCAGCAAACCTCCGTTGAATGCATCTCCGGCCCCGGTCGTATCCACCGCGTCCACTTTAAATGCCGGAACGATCTCTTCCTTACCGTCCGAGGAAACAAACACGCCTCTGGATCCCAGTGTGATGATCACTTTTTCCACGCCTTTTTCATAGAAATACTCCGCCGCTTTATGTGCGGATTCCAGATCTTCCACATGGACTCCGGTCAGTTCCTCCGCTTCCACTTCATTTGGCGTCACCATATAAACCTTGGAGAGAAATTCATCGGATATTTGGGAATATGGCGCGGTATTGACGATCACCTTGCATCCGTAACGATTTGCCATATCTACGACCCGTTCATTGGCATCCTGATTTACTTCTAATTGAAGCAATACATATTCGCTTTCTTTGATCCGTTCCTCGATGCTGTCAACTTCCGCGTCCGTGATCGTATTGCAGGCGCCCGGAACGATGATGATCTCATTCTGACTTGTATTCTCATCCACAAGGATCAATGCGATACCGGTCTCCGTCTCCTCTGTGAAAAAGAGACCGTCTTTCGGCATTCCCAGCTCGTCCATCGTCTCAGTTGCAACATTTGCAAAACTGTCCTTTCCGAGTTTCGTCACCATCACAACATCTGCTCCCGCTTTGTGTGCCGCAACACATTGGTTGAACCCTTTTCCTCCCGGTCCCATTTTGAACATCGAACCTTTTACAGTCTCTCCCGGCACCGGAAGATGCGGGCTTCTTGCCATCAGATCGACTACAAAGCTACCAAATACAACAACTTTGCCCATTTTCTTTTCCTCCTGTCTTCTCCGTCCATTGATTTCACTGTTTATAAACCAATGAATTTATGAAACATTTTGTAAAACCGCTTTCATATTTTGTAATTCAACAATAGCACCGCTTTTTCTGTTCGTCAATCTATTTTCTTTCTTTTGTGATCAAAACGTCAATTTTACCATCTTTTCTATGTGTTTTTAGTGCATTTTATACATATATTTTTGTTTTTTATTTATCAAACCGGTTTCAATTGTATTTTAGGATGACTTATGCTATAATTGCAATATCTTGTAAAGAAGTAAACCATTCTTTACATATTCTATCTATTTAATCCATCATTTTTATAGGAGGTACATTATGAATATCGCAGAAAGAATCGACCATACCGTATTAAAAGCAGACGCTACGAAAGAGACCGTCATCCGCTACTGTAAGGAAGCAAAGGAATACGGATTTGCTTCCGTTTGCGTCAACACCTGCCACACCGCACTCGTTGCATCTGAATTGAAAGGAAGCAATGTAAAGACCTGCTGCGTTGTCGGTTTCCCGCTTGGCGCAATGCTCACATCCGCTAAGGCATTTGAAGCGGCAGAAGCAGTCAAAGCCGGCGCGCAGGAAGTAGATATGGTGATCAATGTCGGTGCTGTGAAAGATAAAGACTGGGATTTTGTAAGAGAGGACATCCGCGCAGTTGTGGAAGCATCCAAACCGGCGATCGTAAAAGTCATCATTGAGACATGTCTTTTAACCGATGAAGAAAAGATCAAAGCTTGCCGGCTTTCCGAGGAAGCCGGCGCCGCATTCGTAAAGACGTCCACCGGATTTTCTACCGGCGGCGCCACCGTAGAAGACATCCGGCTGATGAAAGAGACCGTCGGCGACCGTCTGGAGGTCAAAGCCAGCGGCGGCATCCGCACACGGGAATTTACAGAAGCGTTGATCGAAGCCGGCGCGGACCGGATCGGAGCCGGAAACGGCGTGATCCTGCTGTAAGCAGTCGCCAAGGTCTCGGGCAAGCCCGGACTTTGGCTCGTCGCCTATACAAAGAAACGGGAGAAAGCGATGTTTTCGTCTGCTCTCTCCCGTTTTTTGTTTTACTTATTTAGTATTTAGCATCGCTGTGCAATAGGGATAACGCTGAAAATCACCGAAACCACGCGGTTTGAGACGTATTTTCCCTTGTACCCTGACGCTGCTTTTCCCAAAATGAATACTTTTAAACCAGTCTCAAAAATCATTTATTTTAGTTCACTCAGATCAGAAACCATCCTGACTCCCTCTACATTTTCGATTGCCTCCCGCACTTCCTTTGTATTCGCGCTCAATTCAACCGTTAATTTGTAGTTAAAAGAATCTTTCAGAGGATTTTCGTCAAATTCCTGTGCCAGCTCCGGATCGTCCGCAAAATATTCTGCCTGGAAATCTGCCCACGCCTGCTCTCCCGGCACATATTCCACTTCGGAAACTCCCTCGATCGCCCGGAATGCCTCCCCCGCTTTCTGAAGCTGTTCTTCCGTCACATCCGCTTCAAAAAATACCCGGAGATTTTTCGCCTGATAGACGGCATAAGAGGTCGTTCCGACCGACAGGATCAACGCCCCCGCTATCACAGCCGCAGCAATTTTCGGATACCGGAATGTACGGTTTTTTTGTTTCTTTCCGCTTACATTTTTTCGAAGTTCCTGCGCCATCGCCTCCGGCATCGTAATAGAATCCATCACAGATTTTAATTGTTTTTCTGTCATTGTTTTCGCTCCTTTCCCTACTCGGTCAACTTCGCCCGCAGCGCTTCTCTCCCGCGCTGCAGCCGTTTCTTCACGGCGTTTTCGGATAACCCTGTGATCCCTGAAATCTCTTTGATCCGATACCCCTCCAGATAATAAAGGACAAGAATACTTTTTTGCTGCGCCGGGAGGGCAAATAATTCCCGCAATATATTCTCATCTTCCGGACCGGCGATCAGCTCTTCGATCTCGCCCAGTTCCAGATAACTGTGCCGTTTCCTGAATCTGAAAAAATCAAGGCACAAATGATGTGTCACCTGCAAAAGCCACGCTTTTTCATGTTCTTCATCTGCAAATACAGGAGCCTTTTCCAGATAGCGGATGAACGCTTCCTGAAGGATGTCCTGTGTATCGTGCCGGTTTCCGACCTGAACATATACTGCGCGGTAAAGCAGATTGCCATATTTCTTTATAATGTCATCGATATGTTTCTTCTCCATAAGGTTATCCTCCTCTTTCACCTTATACACGCGCCGGATGTCCTAAAGGTGACTTGGATCTTATTTTTCCTTTCTTTTCCTCTCCATTTTTCTTTTTGGTTATTTTTTTACTTGTTTTCGGTTGATTTTTTATTCTTTTCCGGTTATTATGTGCTCATAGTATTCACGATAGATTTTTTAATTTTACCGGGAGGGATTTTATGACCATTCAGGAAATGAAAGAGAAAAAGAAAGAGATCGGCTACACCTATTCACAGATTGCGGAGTTATCCGGCGTCCCTTTGGGCACAGTCCAGAAGATTTTCAACGGCTCCACATCCTCACCGCGCTACGATACGCTGCGGGCATTGGAGAAAGTATTTCAGCTTCCTTTTGACGAACCGAAGAAGCCTACCGACATGATCCGGGAGGCTTCCGCCCCCTATTTCGTCAAAAAACAGGGAGACTATACACTGGAAGATTATTATGCCATTCCGGACGACATACGTGTGGAACTGATCGACGGCGTGATCTACGATATGTCCGCTCCGACTTCCGTTCACCAGCTGCTCACCGGTTTCCTGCATGCCAAGTTTCTTGACCATGTAATAAGAGAAAAGGGAAGCTGTCTTCCGATCGTCTCGCCGATCGACGTACAGTTGGATTGCGACGACCACACCATGCTTCAGCCGGACGTAGTGATCGTATGCGACCGCAAAAAAGTCGTCCACCGCTGTGTGTACGGCGCGCCGGACTTTGTTCTGGAAATCCTTTCCCCGTCCAGCCGGAAGAAAGATTCCATCATCAAGCTGAACAAGTATATGAATGCCGGAGTGCGGGAGTACTGGGTCGTCGATCCGGAGAAACGTCTGGTGCTTGTTTACGATTTTGAGCACAACAATTTTCCAATCATTTACGGATTCGACAGCCAGATCCCTGTCCGCATCTGGGAGGAAAAGTTCGTACTGGACTTCCGGGAAGCAAGCGATCATATCCAATTTCTATACGAAGACCGCTGATCCAAGATAAAACAGGGAGAGCCAAACGCTCTCCCTGTCCTGTCTTTCCCGAACGATTATTTTACGATTCCGACCATGTCTGCCACAGATGCAAATCCCTGCGCTTCCATATATTGTTCAATTCCATCCACGATCTCCATCGTCACTGCCGGATTGTAGAAATTGGCGGTTCCGACCGATACCGCGCTTGCTCCTACAAGGAGCATCTCGATCGCATCCTCCGCCGTTGCGATACCGCCCATTCCGATGATCGGAACGTTCACGGCGTTTGCCGCTTCGTAAACCATGCGGACTGCGATCGGATGGATCGCCGGTCCCGACACGCCGCCGGTCTTATTCGCCAGCACAAATGCTTTTCTCTGAATGTCCACTTTCATTCCCGTCAGTGTATTGATCAGAGATACCGCATCGGCACCGCCCGCCTCGACCGATTTCGCCATCTCTGCAATGCTTGTGACATTCGGGCTCAGTTTCATGATCACCGGCTGTTTTGCATATTTTTTCACTGCTTTTGTGATCGCCTCGGCGGCTTTCGGATCCTGACCGAATGCGATACCGCCCTCTTTTACGTTCGGGCAGGAAATATTGATCTCCAGCATGTCCACATCTTCATCTGCAAGCCGTTCCACAACTTCACAATAATCTTCTGTTGATTTACCGCATACATTGACAATGATCTTTGTATCATACTTACGCAGGAACGGAATGTCCCGCTCACAGAACAGATCGATCCCCGGATTCTGCAGACCGACCGCATTCATCATTCCGCCATAAGTCTCTGCCACACGCGGAGTCGGGTTCCCTGCCCACGGAATATTCGCAACTCCTTTTGTCGTCACCGCACCGATCCGGTTCAGATCCGCAAACTCCGCAAATTCCGCGCCGGATCCAAATGTACCTGACGCAACCGTCACCGGATTGTTCCACTCCACCCCGGCAATATTTACTTTCATATTCATCAGAGTTCCACCTCCGTTGACAGGAATACCGGACCGTCCTTACAGATCCGCTTATTGTTGACATTTGTGTGATGATCTTTTTCTTTGGATTTGCAGACGCACGCCAGACATGCTCCGATCCCGCACGCCATGCGCTCTTCCAAAGAAATATAGCATACAATATTATTTTCCTCGGCATACTGCTTGATCGCACGCAGCATTGGAGTCGGTCCGCAGGCATAGATCATATCCGCTTCCAATGCCTGTTCCCGGATCGCATCCATCACATTTCCTTTTGTACCGACGCTTCCGTCCTCTGTGGAAATATAGACCTCGCCGTTTTGCTCAAACTCTTCTTTCAGAAATGTCTGCGAGTCCCGATAGCCGACGACGATCTGCTTTTTCTCACATCTCATCTGCTTTGCAAGCTCCAAGATTGGCGGAACGCCGATTCCGCCGCCCATCAGGAATACCCGTTTTCCGTCTGCCAGTTCGTACGGGAATCCGTTTCCGAGCGGTCCGATGATCGGAAGTGTATCTCCCGTTTTCATCTCGGAAAACTGCTTTGTCCCGGTGTTCTCTCCGGTCACACGATAAACGACCCGGAGCATCCCCTGTTCTTTATCGATCTCGCAAATGCTGATCGGACGCGGAAGCAGTTTACTTCCGTCATTTGTATACATGGAGATAAACTGTCCCGGCTTCGCCGTCTCCGCCGCCTGACAGCGGATCCACATACTAAAAATTCCATCTGCAAGCTGTTCCTGCAATACGACAACAGCCTGTTCTCTCTGTCTTTCCATCTTCACTCTTCTCCCGCCTGCTTTATTTCTGCTCCAATGCACCGCGAATATCAGCAACCATCGCTTCTACTGCTGCCCTGGAAGCATCACCGAAGTTCTCTGCTCCGAATTTCGCATAGGCTTCCTGCTTGTATGCCGCAATGATCCCTCTGGATGAATTGACGATCGCACCCAGCCCGTCTTCATTGAAGAAATGTACCAGATCTTTTCCCTGTCCGCCCTGCGCGCCGTATCCCGGCACAAGGATGAATGATTTCGGCATCACTTTTCTGAGGACTTTTCCCATCTCCGGATAAGTCGCGCCCACAACTGCGCCGATATAGCTGTAAGAATCTCCCATACACTCCGCGCCCCACTCGGCAACTTTCTCGCCGACCAGTTCGTACAGCGGACGACCGTCGATCAGGCGATCCTGGAACTCTCCGCTGGATGGATTTGACGTCTTCACAAGAATGAAAAGTCCTTTCTTTTCTTCTTTGCAGACGTCGATAAACGGATTCACGCCATCGGAGCCAAGATATGGGTTGACTGTCACGAAATCTTCATCAAACGGAACATATTCTTTGCTTCCCACTTTTACTTTTCCGAGATGTCCGACCGCATAAGCCGCGGAAGTGGAGCCGATGTCTCCGCGCTTAATGTCCCCGATCACGACAAGCCCTTTTGATTTACAGTAATCCACGGTCTTTTTGAACGCCTGAAGTCCCGGGATCCCGAACTGCTCATACATCGCGATCTGCGGTTTCACTGCCGGGATCAGATCATACGTCTTGTCCACGATTTCTTTATTAAACTGCCATACAGCCTCAGCCGCGCCCTCCAAAGTCTCGCCAAATTCGGCAAATGCCTTTTTCTGTACATGCTCCGGAATGTAGTTCAGCATCGGATCCAGTCCGACTACGATCGGCGCGCCTGTCTTTTTAATATTTTCTACCAGTTTGTTAATCATTTTCTTATCCTCCTGATTGAGTTCTCTTTCTCTAGTTTACCACAATTTTCATAGACATGGAATGTCTTATACATGAAACTTCTTATGCATCTCTTCCCGAAATTCTTTCCATTTGAACAGCACGATCCCGATCAGGAACAGGAAGCAGACTCCGATTCCGATCAGACTCGGCCATTCCAGCTGAACCGCCCCGAATACAAGAAGCAGAAGCGGCACGACCAAACCATATCCCGCCGCCATGACGAGATAGATCATATATTCTTTCGCAGGATAACGCCGGATCGCAGAGATCACGACCATTGCCAGCAAGATTCCCATACTCACGATCGGAAGCACAAAATCCACCGACCAAGCGCGCCATCCGGTCAGATAATCCCAAAGGATACTGACCCCCGTTACGATCACGAGCTGCCACATCGCATTTTTTAAAAGATTATGCCGCTTAAAAAATCCGATCGTCGTGGCAAGCCACATACTCGCCGTACCTCCCGCCGTAAACAACGTCCAGCGAACGGTCGGTTTGTAGCTGAAATCCAAGTCGATCATAAACACGATCGCAGCAAGACAAAGAAACGTGAAAATCTTGTAAATCCGCATTTCCAGTTCCCGCGGTGTCTCCGGCTCCGGGAATTCCTCCTCCACCGGTCTGGATGAAATCCCCTGCTCTTTTAAGATCCGGTAAAAATTACGCTGGATATTTTCCGTGTCAAATCGTGAGGTAAATCCAAGCGACAGCTGATCGCCGAACGAACAGACACAAAGTTCCATCTTCGGTGTGCTTGTGTACACTCCGAACCGTTCAATATACGGAACATATTCTCCGGGCATGACAACGGAACTCATATTGGAAAAGATCGCCGTCGTGTTCTTCTCCGAGAATTTTGCTCCCGCGTGGATGCAGAGGTTTTTCAGTTCCGCCGGCGCAAATTTCAGAACCGGATGCATTTCCAGCGCGATCAGTTCATTCATATGCTCCGCGATCTTCTCCTTTGTCAGCTTGTCTTTAAAATCTGTTTTCACCTGTGCGAGGATCTCTTCAAATGTCCCCGCTTTCTCCCCAAAATGATACCCTGATTCGATCCAGCTGAAAAAGTTCAGCATCGAATCGGACGGGAAAAATTTCCTGAGATTAACCGGTACCATCAGGACGACCGGATCTTTCTCCTGAAGTCTTGTCATTTCCTCGTGGATCGCCTGGATCATCGCCGCCGAGAGCAGCACCGTCATCGATACCCCCAATTCCCTCGACCGCTTCAGCACTTCCGAGACCGACAAGATCCGCTCCCTCACCTGCAGAGGTCCGTTTTCTTTCCGCGGTTTTTTCAGCTGATACGCTCTCTCTTTCTTCTGCCGCGGTTTCTTTGTATTCTTTGTATAGTATTTTACAAATCCGTCATTTTCCTGATCCTGTACCGTCACGTCCTCCGCCCGGAGTTTTACGTCCGTAAGCCCGTCGTCTTTGTGCGCCAGATACAGATAATTTTTCACCAGCTCCCGCAAAAATTCCGTTGCTCCGGTCCCGTCGGTCAGCACATGGAACACTTCAAAATTGATCCGCTTCTTATAATATGTCACTTCAAACAGCAGGCTCTTTTTATCCCGGATATAAAGACGGCTGCACGGTTCTTTATACTCCTCCCGCACTTCCGGATGCAGGCTGCTCATTTCCAGATAACTCCAGAACAGCCCTTTCCGTATCACAGACAGAAACACCGGATATGTCTCCACCGTCTGATCCAGCGCTTTCTGCAGGATCTCCTTTTTTACCTCTTCCTTTAGCTCACAGTAAAACCGAAACACACGGGTATCCCGCTTTGTGCTCGCTGCCAGAAAGAGCTTTGCCGCATTGTCAAGCTTTCTCCAGCGTGCCCTTTTCTGATTCACTGTCGTCCCTCCTTAAAAATGCCTTGATATACTCAAGGCTCTCCCTGACTGCCTGATGCCGGACTCCCAGTGCAAAATATCCATGCAGCGCATCCTTGATCCGATGCATTTCCACTTGATTTCCCGCCTCTTCCAGTCTGTTTCCGTATGCCTCGCCCTCATCTCTGAGCGGATCGAATTCCGCCGTCAAGATCAATGTATCCGGCTGGTCTTCCAGATTTTCTTCCAGATACGGCGCAAAATACGGATTTTGAAAATCTGCTTCCTTTCCCGCATACAAATGTATATAATCCTGCATCTTTCCCGCCGTCAAAAGATAGTCGCTTCCATTTTCTTTCACCGACGGAAACGGCGACGCTTCGGAATAATCATTGTATGTTGCCGGGTACATCAAAATCTGTCGTTTCGGGAAAAAATCTCCCCGGTCTCTCGCCAGAAGCGACACCGCGGCTGCCAGATTCCCCCCGGCGCTGTCGCCGATCAGCGTGATCCGCTCCGGATCCAGACGCAGTTCCCGATAATCGGTAAAAAGCCGCTTCGCCGCCGCATAACAATCTTCCAAACCTGCCGGAAATTTATGTTCCGGTGCAAGACGGTACTCCACCGCCGCAACAAGATGCCCTGTCTCACCGGCAAGCCGCGCACAGATCCGCTCATAAGTATCGATACTCTCCGTCACCCATCCGCCGCCGTGAAAGAACAGTAAAACATCCGGGTTCACCAGGATTTTATTTTCATATGCATTTTTCATTTCTTCGTCCGAAAAGAAAAGCCGCACCGGCACTTCATGTTCTCCGTTGTATATCTTTTCATCGGTTGTTTTATAAAAAATCTTCATCGGATCCAGACGCTTCAGATCCGCCAGATGGCGCGACGCCTCCACCTCGATCCCGTCAAAAGACAATGCTTTCAAAATCATACGTGCTGCATGGTTCATCGGCATAGTATTTCTCCTTTCTCTATGTACGCATACCAACATCAATGTATCAAGAACATGCGCTTCTCAGCTCGCAGAGCCCAGCCGCGGATATCCCCTTGTACACTGACATTACGCAACTTATTATACTTGGAAAACCGGACAATGTAAAGAAAACGTCCGCAAATCGTTATCCACATCCCATCA
>QFCE01000082.1_pt1 | contig 27965 bp, 33 predicted proteins | sample 5346091 | NCBI WGS metagenome assembly QFCE01 (sample SAMN09062252, study PRJNA434731) | Human gut metagenome, whole genome shotgun sequencing project. | isolation source: stool timepoint A chromium assembly | host: Homo sapiens | collected 2015 | reverse complement strand
AGATTGATAAGTTCGCGGACTCCGTTCCCGGTATAAATCCCGTCCATGGTCACACCGGGAATCTTGCGCAGCTGGCAGTACTGCATAATGGCTTTTCTTGCCGAAAAGATACCCTTGGAATCAGAGTAGCCCTGAGAGGTGCGCACATTGCTCAGCATGTCCAGTATGACCTCCTGCGGTGCCGAAAATCCAAAGGGATAGGGATTGCCGATATTCAGCTTCAGAATCTCCATTCCGTTCTCTTCCATACGGGCGGCTTCATCTACAACCGGTCCTCTTACATCGTACAGCACATTGTCCAGCTTGCTGGATTTTGAAAATGTTCTCATAATCTGTCATTCCCACCCTTTCTTTTTGTTTATCTTTCACATCATATCTTTAATATCATCTCATATTTAAGGCATTTTCGCAAGTACCAGCCGCATTTTCTCTTTTCTGCCTTGGCAGTATCCGCGTACAGGGAAGGAAATACACCTCTCCGCAAAAGAATCTTGCTTTTTATCAGGAAAAAAAATTTATTTTTTTCTTTCTTTTTGTAACACTTTAGTGTATAATAACGTTCGTAAAAAACCAAAAATGGACGAGGAGGAATTATTATGTCTTATACTGAAGAGGTATACGCAAGAGTTGTGGCACAGAATCCCGGTGAACCGGAATTCCATCAGGCAGTCAAAGAGGTTTTGGACTCCCTGAAGGTCGTAATTGACAAAAACGAAGACGAATACCGCAGACTTTCCATTCTGGAGCGCCTTGTTGAGCCGGAGCGCATCGTCTCCTTCCGTGTTCCGTGGGTAGATGACAACGGAACCGTACAAGTAAACAAGGGCTACCGTGTACAGTTTAACAGCGCCATTGGGCCGTACAAGGGAGGTCTCCGTTTCCATCCTTCCGTTAATCAGAGCATCCTGAAGTTCCTTGGCTTTGAGCAGATTTTCAAGAACTCTCTCACCGGTCTTCCCATCGGAGGCGGCAAGGGCGGTTCCAACTTTGACCCCAAAGGCAAATCTGACCGCGAGGTCATGGCCTTCTGCCAGAGCTTCATGACAGAGCTTTGCAAATATATCGGCGCTGACACAGACGTTCCAGCCGGAGATATCGGTGTGGGAGCCCGTGAAATCGGCTATATGTTCGGACAGTACAAGAGGATCCGCGGCCTTTATGAGGGCGTTCTCACCGGCAAGGGCCTTACCTACGGTGGCTCTCTGGTTCGTACTCAGGCAACCGGTTACGGCGTTGTCTACATGCTGGATGAGATCCTGCACGCACACAATGATTCCATGGAAGGAAAAACAGCCGTTGTTACCGGTTCCGGCAATGTTGCCATTTACGCTGTGGAAAAATTGACGCAGCTTGGCGGCAAGGTAGTTGCCATGAACGATTCCAACGGTTACATCTATGATCCGGCCGGAATCAATCTGGATGTTGTAAAGGATATCAAAGAAGTAAAACGCGGACGTATCAAAGAATATGCAGAACGTGTAGAAGGCTCTACCTACACAGAAGGACTTGGCATCTGGAACATCAAATGCGATGTTTACCTGCCCTGCGCAACCCAGAACGAGCTCGGACTCGACGCAGTAAAAACACTTGTGGCAAACGGCTGCAAATATGTGGTGGAAGGTGCCAACATGCCCACCACTCTGGACGCAACCAACTATCTTATGGAAAATGGCATCCTCTTCATGCCGGGCAAAGCTGCCAACGCCGGCGGCGTAGCTACCTCCGCTCTGGAAATGAGCCAGAACTCCATGAGAATGTCCTGGTCTGCCCAGGAAGTTGACGAAAAGCTTCACACCATTATGAGAGACATCTTCAAAAAGGTTGACGAAGCCGCAAAACGTTACGACTTAACAGACAACTATGTAGTCGGCGCTAATATTGCCGGTTTTGAAAAGGTTGTTGACGCAATGAAAGCTCAGGGAATCGTATAAGCTTTCTATCGGACATACTTCAGCAGGGATGTACCGCCGCAAGGCAGTACATCCCTGCCTTTATGTCTGTTCCTGTCTGTTTGTCTGTACCTGTTCACACGTCCATATCTGTCCGTATGTCCGTTCAGGTCTATTCATCCATGCCTGTTCACATGTCTGCTCTGCCCGTACATTCGCCCCTCATTCAAGGGCTCAGATAGTTCTTCATGGCTTTCAGCGCATTTTTTTCCAGACGGCTCACCTGTGCCTGCGAAATTCCGATTTCCTCTGCCACCTCCATCTGTGTCCTTCCCTCGTAAAACCGCAGTTCTATGATATGGCGCTCCCGCTCTCCCAGTCGTCTCATGGCTTCCCGAAGAGACAGATTTTCCACCCACCGCTCTTCTTTATTCTTTTTGTCACTTATCTGATCCATGACATATAAGGTATCTCCACCTTCTGTATACACCGGTTCAAACAGGCTTACCGGGTTCTGGATGGCATCCAGCGCATAGACGATCATCTCTTTTTCTATCCCTATTTCATCTGCGATCTCAGCAATATCCGGCTCTTTCAAATGCTGCTTTACATAGTTCTCTTTCGCATAAATTGCTTTATAGGCAATATCCCTCAGGGAACGGCTCACACGGATGGAATTGTTGTCTCTTAAATACCGTCTGATTTCTCCGATGATCATCGGCACTGCATAGGTTGAAAATTTCACATTTAATGTTGTATCAAAGTTGTCTATCGCCTTGATCAGTCCAATACATCCTATCTGAAAAAGGTCATCCGCATTTTCATTGCTGTTCTGAAAACGTTTGATCACGCTTAAAACCAGCCTGAGATTTCCCTTAATGTACAATTCTCTTGCTTCCTCGTCACCCTCCTTGATCCGCTGGAAAAGTGCTTCTTTTTCTTCTGCTTTCAATATGGGAAGCCTGGATGTGTTCACTCCACAGATTTCTACTTTGTTAAGCGCCATCTTAAGAATCCTCCTTGTCTTCTTTTGCTATTAAAAATGATTCTCAAGGCAGCGGCGAAATATACTTTTTTCCGTGAAATATAAAAAATATAAGCCCTTGACACAGCATTTTCATACTGTGTCATTGCTCTTTATGAAGACATTTTTCCTCCTGGATTTCCACAAGGATAATATCCTCCCCAATCTGGCGTATGCATTCCCAAGGAATGATGTATTCACTTTCCCGTCCCCAAAAACTGCAGAAGTGTCCTGGCCCGGGTACAATGAGTGCTGTGAGGCGGTTGACCGCACAATTAAATTCTACATCAATGGGACAGCCCAGACTTTTACAGGTACATGTATTTATGACTTCTTTTTGTTTTAATTCACATACTCGCATAAGAAACCCGTTTTTTGAAAAAATATGCAAATCCTCCTTAAAATATGTATATACCTTTATTGACACCTGTCAAATAAATAAAGTATAATGATTTTGAAAAAAGGGGAAATGGCCGAAATGCCGTAACAGAAAGGGGAAAATTCTGTGAGATGTCCGTTTTGCAATCAAGAAAACACCAGAGTTGTGGATTCCAGACCGGTGGAGGATACAAATTCTATCCGTCGCAGACGTCTCTGTGATGCCTGCGGGAGAAGATTTACCACTTACGAAAAAGTGGAAACCATTCCTTTGACTGTCATCAAAAAGGATCAGACCAGGGAACAGTATGACAGAAACAAGATTCAGGATGGTGTGCTGCGCGCCTGTTATAAGCGCCCGGTTCCCATGGAAAAAGTAGAAGAAATGATCAATTCCATTGAAGCAACGATCTTCAATATTGAAGACCGCGAAATCGGCAGTACCCGCATTGGTGAAATCGTAATGGAACACCTGCGCGATCTGGATGCCGTGGCCTATGTGCGCTTCGCTTCCGTTTACCGCGAATTCAAGGATGTCAGCACCTTTATGGATGAGCTGAAAAAATTCATGGAGTAAATGAAAAATCCCGCCGTTCAAACTCTGTTTAAGAGTCAGTAAACGGCGGGGTTTTCTTATGTATCATTCCAAAAGACTTCGCATTCCCATATGCATAGCTTTAAATTATCTTTTTCAGTTTTTCGTCATGCTCACGGACCAGAATATCCTGTATTTCATGATATGCCCTGATATCGCTGGTAATGTGGATGACTTCATTCAGCTTGCGGCTTAAATCAATATGCCCTTCTGCTATGGTGCGTATATTTTTTTCAATCACATTTTCAATATGAAGCTTGATCCCTGATACTTCCGTATCAAGTCTGCTTACTTTTGCATCAAGAGCACTTACTTTTGTATCGAGGCTGTTTACCTTTGTATCAAGACCGCTTACTTTTGTACCAAGGCTGTTTACCTTTGTATCAAGACCGCTTACTTTTGTATCAAGACCATCTACTTTTACATTGAGATTATCTACCTTTTCCAAAATTTGTTGCAAGAGTTCTCTGTCTGTCATAGCATCGCCCTCCTATGTATGTGCATTATAGCATATGGGAAATATGAAATCTACAACAAAAAAAGAAACCATTGCAGACTGCTCCTGTAGATACATTCATTCTGCTTTATAGTTTCTCTTTCGTATTGGATATTAAATTTTAATCGGGGCAACAGGATTTGAACCCTTTCAATTACTATTTTGGCTAAAATACATATATTTGCGATTTAAGACACATGTCCGCAAACGCGCATTTTTACGCTGTTTTTAAGCAATTCTGTTTTTGATGTATTTCTAAAAATAATACGTTTTTACTTAATTTATATAGACTATGCAACACGAAATGCAACACGCCAGCGGGGAATTTCCTCGCTGGCACATAAATATCATGCCACCTTGACAATGGCCTCAAATCCCGCTGCCAGGAGCCGCCTTACTAAATCGTCCGCATTCTCTCGGCTGCTAAATGCACCTGCCTGAACGCAGTACATGCCGTTCGATTCCTTGACGAATGCATCAAATCCGGCAGTTTTCAAACTTGCTACACGGTTATCCGCATTGGTTCTGTCTTTGAACGCACCTGCCTGCACATAGTTCTTTCCACCGGTCTGTGCCTGTTTCTGCGCCACGGCATCATTTAATATCGCCATAGTCTTCGGACCTGCCAGACCGTCCACGCTCAGACCATAATCGCTCTGGAATCTCTCAACTGCGTTTTTGGTAGAACCACCAAAAGCGCCATCCGCACCATATCCGCCGCAGTCATAACCCATGTAAATCAGTTTTTCCTGCAGCTCACGCACATCCTCACCGCGATCGCCATTGCCCAGCACTCTTGCCGGTGCAGTTACTTCCGGATTCTCTCCCTGCATATACTGCTGGGTTTTCTGAATGAATTCATCCCACAGACCCTCATCTAAAATCCGACGCGGGCAATGTTTTCTGGATGCGTCATAATGACGTTTCAGACGGTCTGTGCCCCATCCGTACATGTTCAGCAGGTATGCTGCCAACTGTTCCGCATTGTCTACAGCTTTGTAGTAATCACTTTCCGGATTTACGCAGATTTCCACGTTGATACTGTTACGGTTCGTGATGCCGTATTTCCCTTTACCGTCTCCCACTGCCCAGGCTCCGTCCTGATGTTCCAGCGTCTGATGAATGCTGTTATCGTCCACATAATAGTGCACGGTTGCAGCCAGATTTCCCGTCTGCATGGCCTGCGCATGTGCTTCGTCCGATGCGCCCGGATTCCAGTTGTCTGTTTCGTGGATCACGATATTCTCCGGGTTGTTCTCCCCCACGTAACAATTCTTTTTTGTAATCGCCTGAATAATACTTAACATAATATTTTCCTCCTAAATTGAAATAAATTTGGAGGGCTTATTTGCCCTCCGTGTTATTCGCTTTTGTTCGCCTGTTTGATAATTTGATTTATATATGTACTCAATCCAGCCACCAATATACCCTGAACAATGGCCGTAAATACCGCCAGGGCAATCTCCTGTTCGTTTCCCAGCGGGCAGGTGGCAAACACCCACACCGCTGCCAAAATGATTCCGATTGCTCCTAAAATGGCCGGAATGTACTTGTCCTTGACCGCCTGTGCCTGCTTAAGGCCAGTGCCGACAAAATACAGCGCAATTGCCAGCACCAGCAGCTCCGGCTTTACGTAGTTTAAAATCTGCTCCATAAATTACTCCTCCTTTAACTCTTCTGGCATCTCCAGAAGTGTTTGATATAGTTTTGTTGCAACATCATTACCGCCCAATTCATGGTATGCCGTATAAACACGCTTGATAGATTCTTTTGCGTATATCGGACAGTATTCTCTTTCCTGGTACTTGTTGTAGTTATGCACCAGATTTTCTCGTAAAAGAGACTGTACGCCCTGCGCAATTGCACGGCTCTCTCTTTGCTGGTTCCTCATTTTTTTGATGATATACCCCAGCGCTGCGCCTATCACAGCAAACAGCCAGGGAACCCAATTCTGCTGCAGATACGTGATTATTTCTGTCATTTCATTTTTCCCTCCCCCGGCTTTTGAGCCGGCGCAAATTTATATAATTAGAAATAGACCCTCTCGGGTCTGGCTCTGATCTCTCGCATATTCTATTCTCCTTTTCAAATAAAATCCACACAAAAAGTCATTTTTCATAAACTGATTATTTCGCAATATAAGAAACATTAATATTTATTCCGATTGTAGTATCCACATCATCGAAAAACATAACAGATGCTGTTCCATCATTTTTTATTAATACCCTACAATTTCTGTCTTTATTGTATTGCTCATAAGCGTATATCTCTACAATCGGCCGAAAACTGGCAGAAATGATACCAAATTGATACTCTGTATTGGCTTGCAACTTTTTTTGTGGCATTCCAGCACAATGGAATAATACATATTTACTATTCCGGTACAAAATTGCCTTTGGAAGATAAGTGGATACGTTTTTCTCTTCTCGTTTAGTAGTCAAAGAGGAGTTTAGGTCACTAATGGACTTATTAATATCCGCAATCCCCAACTTTGCTTTAATAAGATTTATAATTGTACTCCATTTTATTTTTTTGATAGCCGACTTTCCGGTGAGGAAGTAATCATCGTCAGCCGGCGCTGTCGTCTCCTGCCATTCGCTAAATAGTTTGTTTTCTCCCGAAAATCCCATCCTTATCCCTCCTTAATCATCCAGTCAATTTCCAGTATCTCTTCTCCGGTCAATTTTTCCAGATCCGCTGCCTCTACCTGCATAATATTAACCTCATGCTCAATTTCCAAATACGGCTCCAGTTCCTCCAGGAATTTGTTAAATTCTGGTGATTCGATACTCAGTCTTGCGCCACCAGTCTCATTCCCGTTTTCATCTTTTTCTTTCTTGCCGTATTTGAGGATCAGTTTTCTCTCTTCTTCTGTGTACTCGGTCAAAGCATCCTGAATCAAACGGGTATTCCTGGCTGCCGCATAGCCTACTTTCCCATTGTGCTTCAACACCGCTTTTAATCCGTTTAACATGGTTTTTAGTTCCGAATTTTTAAATGCTTTTGTCATTTCTCATTCTCCTTCTGGTATAGATTTTGAATCAGTTTCATCATGATGGGGATTAAAACACGGTAGTTCCAGTCCTCAACTTTTCCATCCTCCAACATTGCGGCTTCTGGAATGGCATCGTATACGTCTTCTGCAAAAAATCCTGGAATTGGCTTCCCGCATAATGGATCGGAATTCTGCAGGTATCCTCTGATATATTCAAACCATACTACAGGGATATCCAATGCTCTTTTCGCATCTTCCAAAGACATGTCCGAAACATAGTTTTTATATCTCCTCGATGACGAAGATGCATAATAAACGGTACTTCCTTTTAGCACTAACGCCCCGCCCGACGAGCTCGGACCGAGACCATTAAGTTGAAACATTCCGGAACCGTCTCCAAAGTCGCTGTATCCTCTCAGGTTCACGACCAATCCATAATAGGTTACGATATCACCCCCATCATTGACTGTAATCTTACTGTTTTCATTCCAACTAATTCCGCCGCCCCGCGATGGAGACAAACGCATCTGATACGCCTGCATTGTCGAACTTGTATAATATTCTCCTACCAGGTCGTTTCTGCTTATCGTCCAATTTCCAATCACTCCTTTTTTCATAGTGACTGTTCCGGTGGTATCCGCAATAAAGTTTCCATTTCCCAGATTGATGGAGCCTCTTTTTACTGTGACTTCTCCTTCAGAATTCACAGCGAAATTCCCACCAAGGCTAATGCTTCCTTTTTTTACAGTCACTGTTCCGTCTGTGTTCGCAATAAAATTATTCCCCAGGTTAATACTTCCTTCTTTAATAGTAACTTTTCCTTCGGATGTTACTATAAATTTTGCACCACCAATGTTGATGCTGCCCTCGTAGATTGTAACTTTTCCCTCGTCTGTGACTACAAAGTTCCCATTTCCCAGGTTGATCTGCCCTTTGGTGATTGCCACTGTTCCTCCTGTATTGACGGAAAACGTTCCGATAGCGATAGATCCTTTCTTAATAGTGACAGAGCCTTCCGAGGATGCAATAAAATTCCCACCAAGATTGATGCTGCCTTTTTTTATGGTCGCCGTTCCAGTTTCCATGTTGATGACAACGTTTCCATTTTTGTCCTGCAGCACTCCGGCCTTTATGAGATTTGCGCTCATCACTCCCGTATTGATATAGGATGCATTAAAATAAATCTCTCCTTCCGCTGTGATGAATAATCCCTTGCGCTTACCGTTTTCTGTAAGTTTATTGAATATATCTTTCTGAGTCTGGCCATCTACGGCACTTATGGCCTCCCCTTTTGAAATCTCTTGAACAGTCTTTCCTCCGATAGTAACACTGGGGGACATCCGAAGTTCACCCGTCTCCAGATTCCAGTAATTTCGGCCAAGCTTGTCTGACAGTTCACCGGTCATGATATAGGTGGCATTTATATACAGCTCGCCTCCATCTTCAAAGATGCCTTTAATAGTCCCGCCTTTGGTCATCAGGTTGATGACGTCATAGTGGGTCAGGGCTGCGATATCACGCACCACGGATATCCGCTGCACATCAATCACCTGACTGGTGCCTCCGGCAGCGTACAGGGTAATCTCAATGTCAGATATATCTCTTGTTCCACTTACCGCAACTCCGTTGGCATCTACCACGGCAACGCCACTGGCATCCGTCACAATGGTATACAGCATATGTTTCAAACTGCTTTCATCTGCTGCGCTCTGATAGATCGTCCTCCAGGTCTTCCCGTCCGCTGTCTCCCTTACGCGGAACCGGCCGGCATAGGTTTTCCTGGCTGCGCTGATTCCGTCCCGGTAATAGGCATTGACATTGATTACAGATGGCGTGTGGAGGTTATCCTTCCCGATTTTCACCACGTTTGCATTTGTCTCCATGATGTAGGTTCGTCCATTCTGGCCAGGTGCTCCCGGCTCGCCTTCCGCGCCACCGTACAGTTTGGCCACAGTAAATCGCTTCCGGACATGCAAAGAGCTTAGATATGTCGCCTTGATCTCCACCCAGCCAGAATCTGCCGTCAGTCCGGTCACAGTGAATACCCTATTGTCCCTGTCCCAGGTACCTGTGATAGTATCGGAATGGGTTACCGTGTACACACATTTCGTGGTGATATCCTGGGTTCCATATAGGACAGTTGGGGATGTCTCCACACCTGCAGGAAACTCTCCGTAATTCCCCTCTGAATCTACAGATATGGCCTGGTAATCATTACTCAAACTCATGGTCATGTTGTTGGCCAATTCTTTGAAATAATCGGATGCCGGTACCTGGTCTATATAAAACGCCTCTGATGACAGGTGAAAATCCCCGTTGTCCAGGTTCCAAAAATTCCGGCCAAGCTTGTCAGAAATCGTTCCGGCAACAATGATATCTGCCACAAGACCATTGGCCGTCATGGCCGTAGTCCATTCCCAGCTTTTGCCGTCTTCCGTCCGGCGCTTGGAGATCATGATCCCCTGGGTTCCGATTCCCAATGCGCCATACATAGGACTTTCCTCGTCCAGGTTCTCAAAAAGCGCTGCCAGGATATCCTGCTTCTTGGCCACATTGTATTGTGCCCGGAGGCTTGTCTGCGCGGCATCCAGGAATCCGGCAACACGCTCTGCCACCAGGGAACCGTCCGGCCGCACCACGCTGTCAATTTTCTCTACCGCAGAAGAAACATGTGAGAAATAATTGTACTGAAAGTCTCCTAAAACCACAGTGGCCGGTTTCTTTCGGATGGAATCATATTCCAGTTCTATCACACGGGCATCTGTGATGATTCCCAACCGGCTATGCCTGCAATGTACGGTATCGCCCAGAGAAACATCTTCCAAGACTTCGTAATCCTTGTAGAGATCTGTTCCTTTCAAAACGACCATATCCGCAGTAATGGTGACTTTCGGCTTGTCAAGCCCCAGCTTGAACTGCTCCTCGCATCTCTGCTTTAAAACCTTATTCAGCTCTTCCTGGGTATCGCATATGGTAACACCTTCTTCCTCGTCGCCGTCTTGCAGATCCTCCCGCATCTTGACATCTTCAAATTTCACCACCGCCGCCATGATGGTTGGATATGTATTCGCCAGCGGCGAATCCACATATCCCGTGGTCATCATCCTGCCGTTAAAGGCTCTCGGATAAATCCTTGTCACCACTTCCCTGGTGTCGATCTCTTCTTCCAGACCGTCCTGTGGGATATTCTTCCCATAACGCAGCTCCACGCCGTAATCTCCGCCCACCCGGTCGTTGATGATGATAGTAAAATTGTCATACAGGATTTCTCCGCCCCATCGCTTCACGAACGAATTATCAATATCTCCGTTGATAGCCTCCATCAGATTCTTATACTGGTAATAGGCAGTGGCTGCTTTGGTGATATTGGATTTTCCTTTGTACTTCGCGTTCGGCGCGGTCATGATGTCCAGCGCCTGCTGGCCATTCTTCCCGGTTGGCCGAACATCTTCCAGAATACAATCGCCGATAGAATCGTAAAAAACCGGTTCCATGGTGCAGGTCACACCGGAATCGGTTTTGATGATGTTCTGGATCCGGAAAAGCTGGTTGCCGTTGAAGGACGGCATCTTTACCACGGCCTTTTCTTCCAGGTACTTCCACCGCCCTTCACCGTCTATAGGATGCTCCAGCGTCGCTTCCCAGGCATCATTTAAAATCGGATGTACAATGGCGGATGTCGGGAACAATGTCATATCCCCGTTCTTCTCATAGTTCCGGTTGTCCGGGCTATAAATCTGAATCATTACAGACACCTCCAGTTCGGAATTACCTTCAATGTAAATCCTGACGTAACGCTGATGGTGTTGTTTCCAGGCTTTAAATATAAATCTTCGTAATCCCCCGTCACAAAGGTGTTCATCAGCTTTCCATCAGATTCCCGGTATGCCAGCATCCTCCCCGTGTCAATAGTCAGGTTCTGTCCAACTGTGGCTTTCATGGTCTTGCCGTTTACGGTCAGGGTGCAGGATCCATTACCGGTTATCCTATAAATCGGTTCACATAATTCGTAGGGATTGTTTTTTACATCTGCCGGAGCATGCTCATCTTGCCCGGCCAGAAGATACACATAACCCTCACACAAGAATACAGCCGTGAACTGTCCTGTCTCCATACTGATCCTGTTGGAATCCTCAAACCATACACGTTTCACCTTGTAGAAAAAATTCTTGTTCTCAGAAAAAATAAGCTGGTTTTCTCCCCGTTGAAGCAGCCATTTCTTGGCATTCTGATAGTCTGAAAACCAGTTCTTTTTACTGTTCGAGAATTCCAGCATGATAGGAATCTCAATATCTTCTACCGTACCGTCAAAGGAATAAACTTGCCCGTTTCTTTTTGCCACGTCCACTTCCTCTGCCCGGTATTGTGTGGCAGGGATGCTGGGAAATCCAACAATCCTCAGCTTATTTTCTATTTCCGTCTTCCCTGCATAACTCATTCCACTTAGCTCGTTCATGATTTCCCCTTTCCCCTGTTGTAGGAAATATCTCTATTGTTGATTCCCTTTTGTGATGTTTTCACAATATAGGACTCAAATTTTTTATTCCCAATGTAAACCGAAAATTCCGGTTTTAAAATATCTTCATTTTCAAAAATCCCAAGCATAACGGCTGCAAGTTTTTCATAATCAATAACCGGTGTATCTCCTGCATTCTGGCTCAAATTATACATCCCCTGCAATCCACCAAGTTGCCGATAAATTGCATTCTCTTGCTTTGTGAGCACCGCCTCACCTTCGTCCAGATACGCTGGGAAGAAATCAGAGGGAACATAATCCATACCAACTTTTAGCCGGGGAATATTGGGGATATGAAATCCATATCCCCCTATTCCGGGAACCCAATCTGGAACCTCTATATTATTAACACCATCAATAAACCAGTTGATCCCGTCTATCATGGCATTTATCGGTGCCTTGAATATATTCGCAATTCCAGATATGATATTTTCAAAAATACCTACTACTCCACTCCAGGCAAGCTCCCAATCTCCGGTAAATACTCCTGTTATAAAATCAATGATCCCTTCCAGGACGCCCATCACATCGTCCATTACCGAACTTACAGTTTCCATGATCGCCGGAAACATTTCATCAAACAATGCCCTGATTGCCTCTACTGTAGGTCCTAACCCTGATGTCAAGAGGTCAATAACCGGTTGTATGGCATCCAGGATACTTCCCATAGCCTCACATACTGTTTCAAGTATCGCACCGAAAATATCGGCAAACAGGGTTCCAAGTTCTTCCAAAATCGGAGTCAACACCCCTACAATCAGGTCGATCAAAGGCTGCAGAGCTTGGATCAGCGGAGTGATCGCTGACTGTATTAAGTTCACGATCGGTCCAAGTAAAGCAATGAACAAATCTATGATAGGCTGCAGTAAGTCTATCATTGTTGCAAAAATAGGTGTCAGTGCAGAAACAAGTTCAAGCAATGGCGGCAATAATGCACCTATGATTTCCATAAGCGGAGGAATCAGCGCTTGCAGGATTTCAACCAGTATCGGCAAGACTGCTGACACTACCCCCGCAATCAGCGGTGCCAAATTGGAAACCATATCCAAAAGTAGTGGAAGAATTCCACTGATAATCTGCATCAGCGGCGGAATCATTGCCTGAAGTGCTTCCATTAACACAGGTAAGATTTCCTGGATTATCGGAAACAGTGCCTGTGCAAATCCAGTGATCATTTCAATCAAAGGCGGCAGATTTTCTTCTATCAGAGGAAGCATCTCCTGGATGAGTGCTGACAGCATTGGGATCAACTGTTCTCCCAATGGAATAATAAGCACTTCGATACTGCGTTTTAAGCCTTCAAATACAGCGCCGATGTCATCATATTTGACTTCTTTTATCTGCCCCATAGCATCTGCTGTGTCGTAAGCTCCAGACTGGATATCTGCAAGCTGTGTCACTACTTCGGGGCCAAGGTCCTCCCACATAGTTCCAAAAAGGTTTACACCTGCCGTATTTTGTGCAAGTGGGTCTTCCATTCCGGCAAGAGCGTCAATCGTTTCTTCAAACGCTTCTTTTGCGCTTTCGCCTCCGGCTGCAAACTTTGCAGCCATCTCATCTGCATCCAGACCGATTGCTTCAAAGCCTTCTCTGGTTGTATCAGAACCGTCTATCACACGGATGGACATCTCCTTGACTGCATCGCCAATTTTATCCAGATTCCACGCGCCGGTTTCCGCACCTTTCTGGAAGATCTTAAACATATCGTCCGCGTCCAGCCCTACTTTTGCAAACTGGACTGAATACTCTGATATGCTGTCCATCAGCTCTCCGGAATAGTCAAGGCCATTCTGTGCCCCTGCAGCGATCAGACCCATGGCTTTCTGGCCGTCTATCCCGAAATTATCCATCATAGCCTTGGCAGCCCTGGTGGACTCTGGGATGTCATATCCAAATGTGTCGCGCAATGCAAATGCGGATTCTGTTACATTTTGAAGGCTTGCATCGTCAAGATCCCCCATCTGCTTTATCACGTCAGACATGGCTGTGCTGATATCCTCGAAACTTTCGCCATAATTATTAGTGTAGATATCCTCCATCACTTTCTTATAGCGTTCTGTCTCTTCTGTGCCTTTTCCTGTGCTGGCCGCAAACTGATTCATGGCCTGGTCCAGATTATTGGCACTGTTCACTGCAGAAACACCGATACCTATAACTGCAGTTCCCGCTGCCAGCATTCCTGCGCCAATCGCTTTTGCCGTACCTCCGGCAATATTCTTCAGACTTTCGCCGTGCTTTTTTGCGGTATCCTGACGCTTCTGCCCGGATTCCTCATCCGACTTTTCCTGCTCCTCGTTCTGCTTTTTATGATGCTCCGTGACACTTTCTTTTATTTCCTTTCGTGTCTTCGCAGTCTCATCTTCAACTTTCTCAGATTTTTCCGCAGCGTCCTGCGCAGACTTTTCCGCTTTTTTCTCCGCTGCTTCCAGATCACCTTGCAATTCACTGTCGTCACCACGAATGACATATACAACTTCGCCATCGTGTTCAGCCATAGTCCCACCTGCCTTTATTCATACAGACAGGCACATGGCACAACGTCTTGTTATAGTCTTAATTCAAATTGTTTCCTGCAGGTTGGATTTTTACATAAAAAATAGACGCCCCTGCAAACAGCGTCTTTTTCATAAAACGGATACTGTAAATGCCCGCAGTGTGGACATTTGATTTTTTTCATATTTTTTGTATCCCTTGTTTTCTCACTATTCATTTCTCACCGCCATTCTCTCCAGCGTAGAGAAAAGCAGATCCAGTCCGTTCTGTCCTCCGCCACCTTTTACAGGAAGAGCATAATAGGACTTTAATTCCTGGATTTTCCGAATCTGCTCCTGATTTTTTCCATTAAATTTTGGTATATCCATCCCCCGGATGCGCATAACCTCACTGATCTTGCTCTGTTCCGAAAGCCCCTGAAACAAAGCAATAAATTTTTTCCAATGGAGAAGCCCCTGCATGTCTATCAGGTCAATCCCATAATCCAGCATAAAACTGGCGTAGATATATTCTCCATCTTCCTCAAAATCCAGAACCGGTACTTTCTGTCGTACTGGAGGACGTTGTTTTGTATTAATACAGTTTTTGTATATATCATTTAGCGCTTCTACACACACCGTTGCTCCAAACCGTTCCGGACGCCCAATCCCAAACATCTTTAATGCTTCCATTACCTTTACACCATCCGGAAGCTCTTCTTTATACAGACGTTGTACCTCCAGAACAATGTCAAATGCAGCATTCACACGAAATCGGCGTTTTCCTATATGAATCATGTCCTGGATTGGTTCTACCAGGAATCCCATCAGTGCCCTTTCCTTGTAAAGAAGCGTCTTTGATTCCTATTGTACGATTGCAGGATAGATTTCTGATTTTCTTTTTTAATCTCCTGACATCGCGGAATCACACAACTTGTAATAAAAGGAATCACTTCCTGTGCCATTTCAATATATCTGTTTTCGTAAAATCCTACGATGGTCTGTGTATCCTCCGCTCCAAATACAGCTTCCAACAGATCCACTACGGCCACGCCAAGTTTTTCCAGACATTCTGCTGATACTTCCGCACTTTCAAATTTCCGCTTGATCTCTGTGGTTTCAACCATTACCCGGGTAAGTTCTGTATATTTTCGATGGATTTTTGCAATCATATCATCTGCATCCAAAGAAACCTGAATGGTATGCACAATCTCTCCATTTTCATTCACAAGTTCAAAGTCTTCAATAAACTGCTTTCTTCGTTTTGCCTGAAATGCCATGTTCATTCCTCCTTAAAAGAAAGGAGCCCGAAGGCTCCTCTGTTATACTGATGCCGTTCCAATGGAAGGACGGCCGTTCCCGTGAATGGTTACTGTCAGCGCATTTACAGCGCCGGAATCTCCATACGCTGGAGTGATATTTGCCAGAGTTACCGGCCAAATGATTACTTTATCTCCCTTCTGCAGTTTCAGGTGCGTTTTTCTTGCATTGCCAAGCTCGAACATCACCTTGTCAGACAGGATGTAATCACATGCTGCATCTCCTGGTTTCACATCGCCTGTAAGAGTAAGGGTGAGCTGCGCTCCTGTTACTTCAGTACTTCCCCAACCCTTATCTTTCCAATAAGTCGCCTGGTACAGTACCTCGTTCAAAGCCTGCTGCATGTTTTTGGTAAGGTTCCCCAAATCAGCCCATGTAGGTGCCTCTTCCTTATCCGGTGTTGTGTTGATACTTGCAGTTGTCTCCCAGTTCATTTCCGGAGTAATTGTGTTTTTCGGGAGTGGCGGCTCTGCAAAAATCTGCAGGTTCAAATTTTCCATAATCGTTCATTCCTTTCTCAATAATAAATCCGATTGTTCAGTATGCAGGAATAATGCCAGGTTCCGTCCTCATCCCTGCCTATCTTGGAAGGAGCTTTTGCAACTTCAGAGCTTATCCAGAAAAACTTCCTTCCGGAAGGGTATTTCTTTAAGCCCTGGAAATAATCACAGATTGCATTGAGCTGTTCGATGCAGCGCGTCTGATCTGTATTCCTGCACAGAAAAAGAACAGGTACTGTCTTTACTGTCTGCTTGCTGTAATACTGTGTATCCACAAAGCCCTCGCCAATTTCCGCATACAGGCTGTTTTCTTTGGATAGCTCCATCAAAGATACCGGACTGTCAAGACTACACTGTTCTTCTGCTGTTTTTACAATGGTATCTAAAAATTCCACAAGTGGGCTCATCGCTTTCCAAACTCCTTTATTGCATTCTGGTATACTTTCTTCCACTCTTTTCCATGGACTTCCTTGGCGTATTTTGCCCATTCCATTCGGGCTAAAGCCGCTGTGAAAGATATCTTCTCCGGGCCATATGTGCGGTTCGTAGGATTCCCATACATGACTTCTCCATGCCAGAGATATCTTGCATATGGTGTTTCCCATCGCAATTCAAACTTTAAATCATGAGCAGAAGAATCGCTGTTGTTCATTCCACTATCCCGCAAAAATCCCTGGTCTCTAGGCACGTACTGTGTTGTATCTTTCAAAGCCTGCATTCCCACAATCGTCAATCCCTTATTGCTGACCGCCCGAAGCCTTGCAAGCGTAGCGGAATGGTTAAATGTTGTCCTTGTGGTTATCTTAGGCATAGGCGATCAACCCCAGTTCGTAGTGATGTAGCCTGCGGCCGTCATAAAACGGCTCCACAAGTTTCACCTGATGCTTCTGTCCATGAAATACGATAATTTCATCCAGCTTGAAGCTCAGACCTTTTGGAGCACTGTTCCTGCAGTCGTAAAATAACGTAGCTGCAAGTTGTATCTCTGCATGGTTTTTATCCCGAATCACCTTGCCGGAAGGTTCCATACGCACATATTTCATTTCTGTCCCGGAATCCAATGTACCATTTCCCCATCTGTCCGTCTCCGGCTTACCATGTTTTACCGCCGTATGGATAAGAAGTCTTTTAGGGATGGCTCGCATAGCAGCCACCCCCTCTGTACAGAAGTCCTGTCGGAAATAGAATCCGCTGTGCCCTCGGAGAATAAACAGACTGTCCTGTGCTACCGCTCTGCCCAGCCGCTGTATAAGAATATTTCCCAAGAGATGCACTCTGGATATCGACACCATTGTCCATATCAGCCCCACCGTTTGCATCCAAATATTCAATCTGCGCGCATACAGCACACTTGATCTTCTCTTGGACATTCTTTGGCATGGCTTCGAAAATAATGGGTGTCACACGGTACATGCACATCTCTTCTACAATTTCAGATGCACGGCTGAGAAGGGAAGGGAAGTCGTTTTCTGATACCGGCTCCCCTTTAAATGTCTCGTGGTAATATTTACTATCTACATATGACATCTAACGACCTCCCTTTCCCCTTATGCTTTCTTTTTAACAGTTACTGTCTCCGGTCTGGAAACCATGGTTCCATACACGCGCCGTCCCTGAACTGCAGATGCACCGATATGCTTTCCGTCTTTCAGGTCGTTGATACCAACCGGAACTTTCCACTCATCTACAAAGTGGCAGAACACTCTGTTACCAATAATGTACTCCACCTTCAGGGAATCCTGAATATTGTTTGTCTCATAAACATCAAGGCCATTAATCCTTCCAACTCGACCATTCTGCACAACGGAATCGCCAAGGTCGGATGCCTTGATGAATTCCGGAGATTTCAGCAGAAGCGCATATGTCTCATTGGTAACCTCCAGCCACATTTCTTCCGGACGAAGACCCTTTTTCTTCAAAGCAGTCACTTCGTCCACAATAGATTCATAAATCGTTTCTTTTGTAAGAGCCTCTGTGTTGGCTGAAGCAGTTCCCTTCGTTGTAAGAAGCGTGATCAGTTCAGAATCCAGAGATACCGCCATGGAATACCCCGCCGAATCAAGACGGTCTGCTACCATATTATCCGGAACCGATTTTGCATCGAACCCATCAATCAGCTCATTGACATATTTATCTTTATCAATGGGCAGCGTTTTGTATGTGGTTGTTCCAGTCTTTAAATCACCGCCGGCGCTCTTGTCATAGTCATCTACAACAACCTCTGTGTCTCTTACCGGAATCTTTACAGCGCCTGCTGTGGGTGTTCCTTCATATCTCTTGTTAAACATATTCACAAAAATAGCTGTTTTTCTTAACTTCGCAAGGACAAGACTGGAATATCTCTCCTGCGGCTCATGCCCTGCAAACAACTGCAGGTTGATTAATTTCTTGTAATGCATGTTCATTTCTCCCTTCTATTTCTTCAAATCCGGGTTCAGTTTATAGAACTGTTCTTCTACGCCAGACATGCGCTTGGCTCCACGTCCTCTCTGCCTCTGCCCCCAGGATTTACCCTTTTCATCCTCATCTTCATCTTGGTCTGCAGCTCCTTTTTTAAAGTGAGGATATTTCTTCACTACTTTTTCAATGGCATCCTCCAGATCCAGGGAATCATCCGCCTCCATGTACGCATGTGCAAGTGCGGCCACATCGTCCACTGCATCCTTTGCAACATCCGCTTCATAACAGGCAATCTTTACTTCCATTTTGGAAGCTCTGTCTTCTGCCTCTTTTCTGGATTTCGCATCATCGCTTTCCTCACTGTCTCCAGTATCAGAAGCGCCCTGCTTCTCTTTCTGCTGTTTTTTTCTTGCGGCGCGCTCTGCCTTTGCACGTTCCTTTGCAATCGTTCTCGCTACCGCCTTATCTAGGTCAGCCTGTGTAAATTTAGGCTCATCATCCCCGCCTTCGTCCGTTTCATCCTCATCGGAATCTTCGTCCTGGTCGCCACCATCTCCGGCATCATCCCCGGCACCAGTATCCTCTGCAAAAATCTGCAGGTTCATTTTTCTGGATACATATTTTCTCATGTTCATATATTTAGGCATATCCTACCTCCCGTTTAACGTCCGCCGACTATCTCATGCAGAGTTTATGGACATACCGCACATTCTGGTCCATAAATCAGGCAACGCATACATACTGATCTCCGTATGCATCAATAATGCTGCAGATGCCAATAAAAAAAGAATCTACCAGAAGTTTTGACGCCTCTGAAAGATTCTCCCATGTTATATTTATATACCCATGCTGCATCTCGCAAATAACCCTGTCATCTGTCAGATTCTCCATGGAATTCACCAGATTCTGGGTAAGCGCGGAAACTGCAGCACATACGATGTCTTTCCCGGTTTCTGCATATCCTGCATGGCCGTCTACCGTAAGGCCAGACTGCGTTACTTTTACCACAATCAAATAGCACCACCTCCTTAAAAATGGGTATAAAAATGCCACAGACCTTATGACCTGCGGCATTTACTCTTCCACAATCTCAAATTGCTCCGGCGGATAAAGATAATCTTCTCCGGAATCATCTGTGATACGATACCAACCTTTTTCAACAGACATCACATCATATACCTTACCATTTGTCAGCATAAGAAATTCTGTCTTTCCATTCCATTTAATCTTCATCTTCCCACCTCTTGACCTTAAACCGCACTTTTCCAACTGTTTCTTCCTGGAACCAATGCACCTCTGCCGGACGTTCTTCCCCGTCATAATCTATGATGCCATGTCCCTTACAGTGCTGCCATTTTGATACTGAACCTCCAAACTGCTCCGTCAAACCTTCGGGTACACCCTCGTGCAGCGGATGTCTTGTTCCTTTCCCAGCAAATACTTCTGAATTCTGAACGCGTGTGCCTTCCGCAAAATGATATATTTTTTCCGGTATCCGGGTCTCGTATATCATAATTTCGCGCCTTTGCGCCAACCGCTCGATGAATCCTTGTATCCTTTAATGGTATTCTATCAGTATTCATTGCTTTTGTATAGGCTTTGTTTGCCGCAACCGCTTTAGAACTGATACTTTTGTCAAACCCGACAACCTGCTCCCGACCCTTGCGTCGGAACAGCTTATCATTCCCGTCCACGTAAGATTTTAGCTTTGCCTCTTTTTGTTTTAATTTGACAGCAGCTTTCTCAAAGTCCTCTTTGTCCCCTATCTCATCATAAAACATACACTCCCTTTTCTGTTTTCTGACAGAACGCTCCAGCGCCCGCTGCACCTGTATCTGCTTATAGAGCTTATCATTCGCGTCCATGTCCTCTGTAGGAAAATATCTGCGGATAGACACTCCCTCTATGAATGGATAGATATGATGACCGCAGTTGATTCCAAGAAGACCGTCTGGCTCTCCATAACTGCTATCTTTCCAGTGCGGATATTTTTTGGACTTATTTGCCCGGTCAAATATCTTCCCCTGGTCTTTTGCGCATTTCGGCCTGGCTCCCGCATGGCTGTCTACTTCTACCAAATCAATACCAAGATCGTCTGCCCTTGCCATTTGGATTTCGGCTGCCATTGTATTGCTGGTTGACCGCATTGCCATATTTACATAGGCCTCCGGAGTCCATTCCCGGCCACTTTTATCTACAAAAGCCGGAATCCCACGTTCGTTGAATTCCCGGATACATTTCCGAAGCGCCTGCTGCCGTGATTCTGCTCCAATAACAGCTGCCGTTGCATTCCGATCCAGAATATCTAAAAATTCCTGTTTTTTTGCTATCTCATCAGATGTTGAAGCAATTTTCTTCACCAGCTTCTGAAATGCCTCCCTTGCCTTATAGAGCATTGTGGTATTACAAAGGTTTATAGTATCTTTCGCCTGGCTGCGCATAGTCGTAATTACCTGCCTGACATTTTTGCTCTGACGGATCGGTACCGTCTCGCCAGCTAACCCATTGCGTACGATATGCTTCATCCCGGGTTCTATCTCGCCTATAACTTTTTCGGCCATATCGTTGAGCATCCGCTCCATAGCGGTCTGGGAAAGTCCTGTCGCTTTTGCAATGATATGGATATTCTCCTGGTTCAGTTTTCCAATCTCGGCCAGTTTTTTCATTAGCCATTCATCTGTGGCAATCGGCTGCTTGTAATCCCTACAATGACGGATGATATTTGCCATCAAGTGTTCTTCCAAGTCTTGAAAAACTCCGGCAGGAATATCAGCTGCCCTTTGGTTTTCCAGAAGGTTCATCTATATTCTCACCGTCCTGTTCTTCCTCACTGGTATCCTCATCCGCATCGCCACCTGTCCAGTCGATATCCTGCCCGGTTATCTGCCCGTCTTGTGCAATGCGTTCCATCTCCTGCTTTGCTTCTTCTTCGCTGCATTTATTGATTTCCATGATAGCAGTCAGCTTAGAACGGAGGCCGTTGCTCACAAGCTTGATATTCTTGTCAATAGTAGCATTGGTATCCTCAATGATAGAGTCATCAAAATCTACTGTTGCTTTTCTTGATTTTCCCTTGTCCAGGAAGGAAACCGCACGCACCATGTTAATCAGTGCAGCGCTTATCAGAATGCAATGTTTCTGGCGGTTCTGGTATAAGTCTGACTTATCTGAAATCACCTCCGTAGCTGTTTTCACGCCACCCTTTTCAAAAGAATACCGCCCGGTTCCCATACCAACCTTCGAGCTTAAAAGGTCAAGACTCTTCTGCACGCCAAGCTCATGCTCCTGTGCCCGGATTTTCATGTCCACCTCTGTCAGCTTCATATCGCCGTTCCGGTCTGCGGGCATCATATAATATACGGTGTCATTGGAATCAAATATCGGCGCAGAAGTTCCATCCTCCTGCATGTGCATCTTTGCCATGGACATCGGTACAAGGATTCTTTTCCTTCCAAGCACGAACTCGTTTACATAGCTGTCATATGTAATATCACAGCCTTTTAGCTGACTGATAGCATTTGCAAAAATAGAAATCCCCATAGGGCTGTCCATATCAATATTATTGCAGATGTTCGGCGTGATGATCTGAAAAAGTGGAGTCGTGCTTCCTGTATCAACCACGGGCACAAGTCCCTCCGGAAGTTCTATCTCTTTGCCGGATTCTGCATCTATGTATACATTTTCAATGTAATATGTTTCAGGAGCTTCTCCTTCCTCACTGCCAAAGCGGTGGATCTGCAGGTAAATCTGCTCTTTTTCTTTTACTGTCTGGGATGACCCAAACGCACACTCGGTAATCTCACCGTTTTCCCAAGATAACGGATAAATCATATCTGCCCTGATAAAGTCAATCACGATATCTCCAACCGCATCCTTGTATTCTACAAATGCACCGGTTCCAAGCGCAAAAGAAAGTTCTACCAACTGATTTCCCTTAACATAAAAATTATTGGCTGCCAGGATTTCTTCCAAGCGCTTGCTGTAATTTCCTGCCTTTATCCCTACTTTTTCATTTAGCAGCAGGTTCGCCCAGTCCTCGCACACTGTCTTTGCCATTCCAAGCCGGTAACGGTCATGTGTTGTGGTAGTGGTTCCATTCCAGATTTTATACTGGTGGAATTTCTTCACCTCGTTCTGATACCAGCTGAGCCACTCATCAATATGGCTGTATGTCTCATCTGCGGCTGTGTTAAAATTTTTACTGATAAGATACTTTCGGATCGCGTTCTCCATAATTCACCTCTATGCTGCAATGTACAGAATATCTTCCTGTACACTCTCCGTACTATATTCCGTGGAATCCAGGCTATCCACGTTCATCTCTCCGTCATCCAGACGGATATCCATATTTTTCTTTGTGTCATCATATACTGCCTCTTCAAAAGCCGCTATGATATGTTCACAGTGTTTCATTACTTTCCAGCGCCCCTGGGCGATCAGACTATTGTAAAAAGCAATCCTGTCATTGATTGGACCTTTAATCGCATTCCGGATATCAATATTCACCCCGGCACTCACACAAGCCAACTCAAGTCCTGCAATCAGCGTCTGCTCCGCACTGTCACAGTACGCTTCATAGACTTTATATTTTGCCTTTGCGCGCTTTACAAAGTCCACGAAATCCGCCTGCAGCTGACTTGGATTTATCCGTTTCTTGCAGTAATACTCATCCAAGACAACTACTTGCTTGTATCCCTTGGTAAATCCCGTCAAAGTAAAAGAATGAGCCGACTTCGTTCCGCCGAAATCGACCCCTATCACCGCATATGCAATCGGATTATCCACAATCCATGCGCTGGTTATCAGATAATCCTTCACATGATCTGCGAACTGTTGATAGATAAGTCCGTCAGCAGCCACCCATAAGCCAAGGATAAACCGCTTATAAAATACACTGCTTACCGGCCAGGCTCTGCGATACCGCTCTTTTACCTTCCAAGAAAGCGTCAGGTTGTCATCCATCATGAAATGCAGCCTGTAAACACGCTTTTCCTCAGCCTTATTAATAAACTCTTCCTTGATATAGTTATGCGGTCCCTCTGGGTTACAGTTCATCCATATCTTGGAACCTTCCACGGAACATCGACCAATCATCTGGTCAATAAAGCTTTTTGGAAACAGTGCAGCTTCATCCGCATAAGCCCCTGCCGCCGTCAATCCCTGCAGGGCGTCCTGACTGGCTTCTGTATTTGCACCATAAAGGTAATAGGTGTTTGTGCCAATCTCCAGCCGGGCGTCTGTTCCGGAACGCACATAATCATACGGCCACCCCCATGCCTCCAGCATCTGCAGCATCGGCCGGATGACATTCTTTTTTAATGCACCCATTGTCTTTCCAGCAAGAATAAATGATTCACCTGAAAACATTTCCTGTGACCAGGTAAGAAAGCCTATAATCATTGCGATTGTCTTTCCGGAACGGATTGCCCCATCTGCAATCACAAAATCATTCTCACTATGCCTTACCATTGGACGCCACCAGTGAATCAAGCGGAGTTGTTGCTTAGAGAATGGCTGGAAATTAAATTTCGCCGGTTTCTTCTGTTTCTTCGGCATCGCCCTCACCCTCCTCAAACAAAACAGCAGCTTCGCTATCTGATGGCTTGATAGCATTCAAGAAAGAAGTAATGTTTTCATTTTCTTCATCATGATTTCCAAGCTCTTGGTTCATCGCAGCCTCTGCGCGTTTCAATCTGATTCTCTGCTCTTCCGTTGCCATCTCCCAGTTCTTATGTAGCATCTCATCATATTGCTTGATAAGCGCCCGAAGCTCTCCCTGCGCCCGTGCTTGGGCTTTCAGGAACTCATTTTGCTTATCCCAAGCCTGCTGAACTTCCCATTTTTCGCCAAAAACATTTCCGTCCTTTCTTTCGATCTTCTCAATAGTCTTATCCTGCTGATCTTTCACATAGGCAATACGCTGCGCCCGGATAATGGCTGCATAGGCAATTTGTATCTGATGCCAGAGAAGATCTAATGGGTCTGCCTCAGAAATGGCAGAAAAAATCTCCCTAGTTTCATCCGGGAGATACTTTGAAAAGAATCCATATTTTTCTGCGTTTTTGTTTCCGGGCGGCCCTGTGGCATTTTTATTACCTGGCTGGCCGCCACGCTTCTTCGCAACGTTGCGTTTCTTGTTTGCAACGTTGCAATCCCATTTATACCGGTTCTTCCAGCTGCGGATTGTACCCTCTGGTAAATTTAGTTGACTTGCAATCTCAACTAATTTCATTCCTTTTTGGAACAGCTCCGCCGCCTGGCTCACTCGCTCATCTGGTTTTCGTGGCAATCACCTCACCTTCCTTCGTCGTTTTGTAGGTATAAGAAAAGCACCCCGGAGGGTGCCTTTTTGTTCTATTCCTATTTATCACCTTTTCCAAATATATATCCAACTGCAGTCATTATACCAGGAATAATTACATTCCAATAATTATTACCCAAATACATACATATAACTCCTATGATAGTCAATAAAATACATACCGTAAACGCAATATGTATACTTGCATTTTCTTTTTTGGTTCCAAAAAACTTTCCCATTAAACCAGCCTCCTTTTCTCTAGCGTGATTCAATTGGTTTAAAAGTAATGTTTGATTTTTTTCTGTTAGTTTTACAAAATTATCAGAATTAAGTGCAGTAACTAAATCATTGCCATTTGCTAATGTATTAAGTTTAATATTTTCTTCCATTACTTTGTCTCCTGCTTATAGGTATAAAAAGCGTAATCTATCTTTCTCATTACATTTTTTTCCTCATAATTACGAAAACTCAAAAAAATCTTTTTACCCAAAAATTCTCCTATTTCCAAGGGATGAGAAGTTCCAACTGTATCACTAAAATTAACACATCTAAACAACAATGATTTTCCAGTAGACTCTACCGTAAAATTTCGATCCTTTCCTTCTTCATATTCAAACCGAAGCTCCACTTCTAATATTGTCAAAGCATTTAAATGAATATGGAATTGAATATCTGATTCCCATGCATCGGCGATAACGCATCCACTTGATATGACATCATATTTTCCAGAAGAGACCGTAACATTCATTTCTTCATTCCCCCAAACATATATTTTCTTACATTTTATACCATTTTTCGCCAACGCACAATACTACTATATACCGTAGCACAAAAAGAACCCCGCATTTCTACGGAGTTCTTCTCAAAAATATATGTCCTTGGGGAGGACGACTCGGAACACCAGGAATCGAACCTGGACACAGGGCGCTATCCTGCACATCTGCCATTGATGATATATTCCGATGCAGCCGCCGAGATAGCCGGAACCTCAGCAGCCGTGCAAGAAATGTTTTACACACTTCTAGTGATTATAATTATAACACATCTAAAAGTTTAATTTGTTTAATCTTTTTGGGTTATCTCATTTTATGCCTGTGCCAGTTTTACATTTAACATCTTGATAATCATTTCAGCAGCCCTTTCTGCCTGCCGGTTGTATTCTTTAGACAACGGACTTTTAATCAGGTCGCCTCCATCATAATGAATGAACGCATGGGACAATTCATAGGCTAACTCATAGCAGGCTTTTTCCACTGTAACATCGTTCCTGATTCCTATCACATTATTACGCAGTACGCTGTCATATGCCTTAAACGGATATGAATGCACGGAAATATTATTTTCCCTTGCAACCTGCAAGAGTATCTCCAAAGACTGAATTGGATTCCTTGGTTTCGCAAAATAGTAACTTCTTTTCTCCGTAGGTTCTACATTTTGTACCGTCTCCGGTTTCGTCTCCTGCGGTTTTGGAATGTTTTCCTTCGCCCGGAAATAGAAATCCACCAGGTAATCATATACTTCCCATGCCTTGTCTGTGTTTAAGGATTTGGCATGGAGTAGAGCGCCCTTTTCTGTCCAGAAATACGCTCTCGACACTCGTTTCAACTCCCCATCAAATTGATGGGAGGTCTTGAGCTGCCTCATTTCTTCACCTTCAATAGATATATAATGCTTTTCCAACACATATTTTGTCTTATTTCTAGTGAAATTATTATTAATAATTTCTGGTTCAGTTCCATACATAATTGCCAGCTGTCTTGTGGTCAAAACTCTTGTTCCATGAACATCTAACGTTTTAGGTAATTGCATTTCTTTTTTCCTCCAATCTTTTAATTGCAGGAAATCTACATCTGTGATACCATATTTCACAGAGGGATTTCCCCTCTGACAGGTGACAGCCATTCTTACTTTTGCGGGTAGGTGGCTGTCATTTATTTTTGTAATCCAGACTTTACCAGTTGAATCCCTTTCATTATTGCATCTGTTCTTGAAATATTCAGTACATCTGCGCATTCCTGAATATCTCTAGCCTCTTGTTCTGTCAAACGTATATTCAGGTTAATCTTTCTTGGATTCTCCTTTGGCGGTCTTCCTGTCTTTGGGCTCACATAACCACCTCACTTTTTGCCCTTGCAATAAATATATTATTGCGCGTGCAAAATGTCAAGAACTTTTTCTTACAGTCTCATTTGTATGACGAAATTATCTGTGAAATCCTGCCTTTGGTATAACCTACAGCGTTTCCGATATCTTCCTGACACATTCCATCCAAAAAATACATCTCAAAAATCCTTTTTGTATTTCCCTCCTGCATTCCTGCAATCCACGCCTCCACCGTGTTCATCTCCCTGATAACTACCTCTCGTCGAAGCTCTTTCTCCCGAATCCTCCGCTTCAGCTCAGTGGCCTCTTTCGGCTCTTGCATCTGAACCGTCACATGCTCCTCTATGTAGGGAAAATCATCACCTGACTTTGTCACCTTTCCAGATACCACCGGAACACTCTCCAGACGCTCCTGAAGCTTCTCCAAAGTCTTGTCCAGTAACGCAAGTTCCCGTTTATCCTTCCGGTATCCCTGTAACGTCTTTCTGTCCATTGGTATCACCTCCCTGTTTCTCAAATCATCGTTTCCTAACCTTCTCCAGCAGCTCTTCCGCCTCTTGCCTGTTCCCGCAGGTGGTACGATGTAGCTCGTCTCCTTCAAAGTATGTGACTGTGTTGCCGTCTATGGCTGGAAGCTCTATCCGGTCCATGAAGCAGGGGCAATAAAACAAAAAATGTTCCTCGCAGTATCCCTCTCCGTTTCCCAATAAATCAGAATTAAAAACACAATTTTCACAGTCACTGTGTCCTCTGCAGTAATCTATCAGCGTGTTTAATGCTGCGATTGCCAGTTGCGGCGTGATTTCCAACTTCTCTGGCTTGTCCTGCATGTCAATAATCTCAATCATGATTTTCCTCCTTGTATGGTTCCGGAAGCGGCTTCCAGGCAATCACTTTCAATATATTCCAACCATCCGTAAAATTTTTCCCATTCCAGAATGCTCTTACTGGATAATGCCCTCCAATGTCAAGTATAT
>QFCE01002069.1_pt1 | contig 28145 bp, 29 predicted proteins | sample 5346091 | NCBI WGS metagenome assembly QFCE01 (sample SAMN09062252, study PRJNA434731) | Human gut metagenome, whole genome shotgun sequencing project. | isolation source: stool timepoint A chromium assembly | host: Homo sapiens | collected 2015 | reverse complement strand
CTAGAAACGATACAAAGACCGGATAACGGTCAAAGAATAAAGGAGAAACATATGTCAAAAGTACAAGTGATGGATCATCCGCTGATTCAGCATAAAATCGGAGTGATCAGGAGAAAAAATGTCGGAACGAATGAATTTCGTGCAATTATTAGTGAAATTGCGATGCTCATGTGCTATGAAGCGACAAGAGATTTGAAGCTTCAGGACGTTGAGATCCGGAGACATTAGAACCGGTAGAATATTATTGTAAACTTCCGGCAGATTGTCAAGAGAGAGAGGTATTTGTAGTAGATCCGATGCTTGCCACAGGAGGCTCAAGTGTTGCTGCGATTCAGATGCTGAAGGATAAAGGTGTGAGAAATATTCATTTTATGTGCATCATTGCCGCTCCGGAAGGTGTGAGAAAGATGCAGGAATGTCATCCTGACGTGGACATTTATATTGGAGCATTGGATGAGAAATTAAATGATCACGGCTATATTGTGCCGGGCCTTGGAGATGCAGGAGACCGTATTTTTGGAACAAAATAATGGAGGTGGCAGAAATGCCAAAACGTAGCGACTATATTTCCTGGGACGAGTATTTCATGGGAATTGCGAAGATGTCCAGTATGCGTTCAAAAGATCCGAATACTCAGGTGGGATGCTGTATTGTAAGTCAGGAAAATCGTATTTTGTCAGTTGGCTATAATGGATTTCCTATGGGGTGTTCGGACGATGAATTTCCGTGGGACAGAGAAGGGGAAGATCCGCTTCAAACAAAATATCTCTATACGACACACAGTGAATTGAATGCAATTTTGAATTATACCGGAGGAAGTCTGGCAGGATCTAAATTGTATGTATCGCTGTTTCCGTGTAATGAATGTGCGAAAGCGATTATTCAGAGTGGAATCAAAGAAGTAATTTATGATTGTGATAAGTATGCAGATACGCCGTCAGTCATTGGTTCTAAGCGAATGATGCGCGCAGCAGGCGTAAAGATTCGCGCTTATGAGCGCAGCGGAAGAGAAATTAAGATTCAAGTATAAGTTTATTAAAAAATCTCCCAAATGGGAAATGTCTGTGTCAGAAAGACATTTCTTTATTTTGGGAGATTTTTTTATTATTGCAGACGAGCCTGTCGCAGCAGAAAGCAATAGCGTTTCCAGGCTGCATTTCCCTCGAAAATATAGTAATCGATAAGATCGGGATCAAGCGCAGATTGAAAGTTAATCTGTGCCAGCTCTATTTGTGTTTTTGCTTTATTGATTTCGTCAAAGAGAAGCTTCTGATCTGGCGGAAGTGTCTGCTTTTTATGAAAAATTCCCATGACAGCTCCTTTCTGTAAGTATTTGTAACTGTAGTATGTGTCAAAATGTGTATAAAATACCAATACTTCACATATATATAGATCAAGAAAGAAAAAAGGTGACAAAATTATGTCAGAGAGACGAGGATTTTCGATAGCAATACATTTCATAGTGCGGGCAATTGTGGGTATGGCAATAATTTATGGATTAAATTTATATTTGGAATCTCAGCAGATTCCGGTTGCAGTTGGTATGAATCCGGTGTCGCTTTTGACATCCGCAGTCCTTGGAATTCCTGGGGTTGCGCTCCTTTATGCGATTTTGTTCTATCAAATTTTGTGAGACTTTCACAAAGTTGAAGAAACTGTGAAAAGGTTATGGACAAGAAATTTTCTTGTGCTATAATATGCCTACAAGTAATTTCTAAAATTCTTATTTATCTATTTTATCTAAGTTCATTTATCTATTTTTAAGTCTTTATGTTCAGTAAGAATTTCCAGATTACGCGAATACAAAAGAGAAAGGAGGACATGCTTGGAGGAGAAAAATTTTGTAATCTGCGACAACGAACGAGAGTATGGAATTCGTTTTATGGAGCGGGTGCAGGCACATGCAGAATTCTATGTGCAAGTTCGATGGCTTTCTTCGGTAGAAGAGGCAGTGGAGTTTTTGAAAAGACAAAGAATCTATATTCTGCTGATTGGCGAGACATTTTCTTTAAGAGAACGTGAGAAGATTGATTGTGATCACTGTTTTGTTCTAGTTGGGGAAGGAGAATGCGATCTTGCAGAAAGAGAAACAGCTGTCAGGAAGTATCAGCCGGCGGAAGATATTTTGCGAGAGATTTTGGAAAAGTGTCTTGAATGGCAGGAGGCATCATTATTTCGGCTTGTTAGTAAAGAAAGACGCATAATTGGTTTCTATTCTCCGGTGCAGAGCACAGCACAGACGAGAATGGCTTTGGCGCTTGGAAAAGAGATTGCCAGAAAAAAAGAAGTGCTTTATCTTAATTTTCAGCCTTATTCAGGATGGTATCAGGAAGAAGAAAATTACCGAGGATTATCGGAACTTATTTATTACATTCGACAGGGTGATCAAAAGACGGGAATTCGGGCAGGAACGATATGCCGTCATATAGATGGAATGTCAGTGGTAATGCCGATGGAAAATGGAGAAGATCTGAAAATGGTAGCCTGGGAAGAGTGGGAGACATTACTTGAACAGATTTGTTCAGAAAGTAAGTTTGAAGTAATTCTTCTGGATCTTTCAGAATGTGTGCAGGGCCTTCTTTCCATGTTGGAACTTTGCAAGGAAATTTATATGCAGAATGCATCCAACGAAGAGGAAGAAGAGCGGATATTACAGTTTCAGGTGAATATGCGGCAGATGGGAAAAGCACATTTGTTGGAACGAATCCGGTTTGCGGAAGAATAAGACCGGTAGGGAAGGAGAAGAGTGGAACAGAGGAAAAGAAATATATGGATAGAAGAAATCCAAGAAGAGATTTTGAATGAGATAGATCTCTCGAAAGAAGTGGAAGATGATACGTTGGCAGAAATGATTCGTGAGATATTAGAACTGCATTCCAGCCGGGAATTTATTCCACTGAAAGAAAAGGCATCTATCGGAAAAGAATTATTTAATACTTTTCGGAAATTGGATATTATCCAGGAATTTCTGGAAGATGAAGAAGTAACAGAGATTATGATTAACGGTACAGAGAAGATTTTTGTGGAAAAACACGGACAGCTTTATGAGACAGAGAGACACTTCTATTCGAAAAAGAAATTGGAGGATGTCATTCAGCAGATTGTAGCCGGAGCGAACCGGATTGTCAATGAAGCATCGCCTATTGTGGATGCCAGGTTGCCGGATGGATCCAGGGTAAATGTCGTATTAAGTCCTACCGCTTTGAATGGACCGATTGTTACAATAAGAAAATTTCCAAAAGAGGCAGTAACCATGCAGCAACTTGTGTGTTGGGGTGCGCTTGATGAAGAAACAGCAGAATTCTTAAAACTTCTTGTTAAATCAAAGTATAACATCTTTATTAGTGGAGGAACCGGAAGCGGGAAAACCACATTTCTAAATGCATTGTCAGAGTTTATTCCAGAAGACGAGAGAGTTATTACAATTGAAGATAACGCAGAGCTTAAGATACAGGGAATCCGAAATCTTGTGCGTCTGGAGGCGCGCAACGCCAATGTGGAAGGGATTGGAGAAATTACAATTCAGGATTTGTTTAAGTCAGCTCTTCGGATGCGTCCAGACAGGATTTTAGTTGGGGAAGTGCGCCAATTTGAAGCATTTTCTATGATTGAAGCAATGTCATCAGGACATCCGGGATCTATGAGTACCGGACATGCCAATAGCCCGCAGGATATGTTGATGCGGCTTGAGACAATGATTTTGACTGGACTTAACATTCCGCTTTTGGCAATTCAGAGAAAGATTGCCTCCGGTGTGGATATCATAGTGCATTTGAGCAGATTCCGGGATAAGAGCAGAAAGGTGGCAGAGATTGTTGAAGTACTTGATTGTGTGGAGGAGGGGATTCGTGTGAATAAGTTGTATGAATTTGTGGAAGAATCCGTTAGCTCAGGGAAGATTTGTGGAAAGTTGGTGAAATGCGGTGCGCTTACCCAGAGAGAAAAATTATTGGCAGCAGGATATTCGTAAGAGAGAAGTATTAAAAGGTATCGTGCAGGGAACAGCACTTACAGGAGTAACCGGATATCTTTGTTATGGCAGCAGAGCCGGAGTATTTTTGTTTCTGCCATTTACGGTAGTCTATCTTTTATACTATCGCAAAGAATTAGAAAAAAAACGAAAGAGAGAGTTTGGAGTACAGTTAAAAGATATGATGCAGGCAGTAGCAAATGCATTAAAACTTGGATATTCTGTGGAAAATGCATTGCTCCAGGCACAGAAAGATCTGGATAAGTTGTATCCATCCCAGTGTTGTATAAACAGAGAACTCCAATATATGAGAAGACAATTAGAAATGAATATTCCGGCAGAGCAGGTGTTGGAAGGATTAGCGAAAAGGACCGGGCATGAAGATGTAAGGGCATTTACTACAGTAATGGTACTGGCAAGAAGAAACGGAGGGGATCTTGTAGAGATTCTGCAGAATGCGATTCGTCAGCTATGTGAACGGATGGAGGTGAAGAAAGAAATTGAAGTAGTTTACGCAGCGAAGAAAATGGAATTTTATGTGATGTCGGGAATTCCGGCGGGGATGATTGCATACATGAAATTGTGTTTTCCGCAATTTATGGAAATGTTGTATGGGACAGCTTTTGGAATAATATTTATGACGATATGTTTGGCAGTATATGTGTCGGCATTTCTGTGGGGAAAGCGGATTATTGAGATTGAGGTTTAGAAAGAATTTTGAAGGAGGGAGAAAAAATATATATACGAAAGCAGAGAGAACAAAAGAAAGAGCGTTGGATCAGAAGGAAAGAGGTCCTCCGGGTAGGTATAATTTTTTTATGCACCGCCGTACTTGCAGTCGCACTATATTTTGTGGATAAAAAATCGGCAGATTTAAGTAATGGTGGAAAAATTGAACGAAATGGTTATGGTGGTGCAAAGAAAACAGAAGAATTATATGTAGAGGCAGGCGGAGAACGAGAAAAGGTTATCATAGAAATACAACCTCAGACATATACGGAAAAGGAACTGGAAGAGTTGTGGCCGAAGGCGAGAGATGAGATAGATCAAGTGATTCTTGGTGAAAATCATTCTGAAAAAGAAATTAGAAAACCACTTGTCCTGCCGACAAAAGTGCCGGGAATGGAAATCGCTGTTCGCTGGGAATTTAACAGATATGATGTAATCGACCTTCAGGGAAATATTCTTTCACCGGAAGAGACAGGAACACAAGTATGGATTACAGGATATATGAAATGCCAGGAGAAAGAAGCGGTTTATGAGAAAACGGTTGTAGTATACCCGAGAGAAAAGTTAAGTGTATTTGCCCAAAATGCAAAAAAGGCAGCTGAAGATGCGGGCAGAGATCAAAAAAGCGAAAGATATTTGGAACTTCCTGAGGAAGTAGGGGGAAGAAAGGTTACATGGCAGAAGAAGACAGAAGGGCGAGCTGTTCCTGTACTGGGAATTGGAGTGATAGCGGCAGCAATTTCTTTACTGCTGACACGTCAGGAGGAAGAAAAACAGAGAAAGGAGAAAGAAGAACAACTGATACTTGATTATCCGGAGTTATTACATCAGTTTACGTTGTTGGCAGGCGCCGGAATGACAGTAAGAGCAGCATGGAGGATGATTGTAGAAAGCTCGGAACAAAGTGATAGAGAATTAATACGGCAAATGCGCTGTACGCTTCGGGAAATGCAAAGTGGGATTCCGGAAGAAGAGTGTTATGAAAGATTCGGAATGCGATGTAAAACGTCAGCTTATATGAAATTTGGCGCAATGCTGTCTCAAAATCTGAAAAAAGGTGCGAAGGGGATGGGAATATTATTGAGAACGGAAGCTGCGATTGCATTTGCAGATCGAAAACGACAGGCAAAACAACAGGGAGAAGAAGCGGGAACGAAGCTTTTGATGCCAATGTTTCTAATGCTTGGAGTGGTACTATTGATAGTTGTAGTGCCGGCATTTTTTTCTATGAGCGTCTAGGAATGTGGAGAAATTTGGAAATGAAGGGAGAATGTGTATGAATATGTTATGGATTAGATGGAAACAAAGTATTGAAAATTTGAAAGAAGACCGTGGGATTGGTGTTGTAGAAGTATTGCTGATTTTGGTGGTACTGATCGGTCTTGTACTAATCTTTAAATCACAGCTGACAAGTATCGTAAATTCTATTTTTCAAAAAATTGTTAATGAAAGTTCAGGAATTTAAGTTTTTATCTGGCAGTGTACATGCAGAAATGACAGTATTTCTCAGCTTAATATTTGTTATATTTCTTTCGTTTATCGGCGGAATTTTGGAAAGTGCATCGCTGCAGGGGATGAAGAGTGAGAAAAGAGCAGATGTCAGTCTTGCAATGGATTCGGTATTTGCTGAATATCACAGTAAACTATTTGAGTTGTATCATATTTTCTCATTAGATGGAAGTTATGAAAGCGATGCTTATGAAGAGAAAAAAATATGTGACCGTCTTAATTATTATGCCGGAATGGAAGCAAAGCATGAAATTGAAAAGATTCAAATGTTGACAGATCATAACGGACAGGCGTTTTATGAGCAGGCAGTTCGGTGGATGGAGACAGAGATTGGTCATGGTGTTTTAGAGCAAATTCCGAAGATGGAAGAGTTGTGGAAAGAACAGGAAGAGCAGTATACCGACAGAGAAGAAGAATTGGATCAAGCATTGGAAGAAGTAGAAGAGGCGATGCCGTCTGAAGAAAACCCGTTTACAGATGTTATCCAAATGAGAAATGATGATTTTCTGAAGAAGATTCTTCCAGAGTCAAAACAAATCTCCCAAAAACGAGTGAACACATCTGAGCTGCCAAGCGGACGGAGATTGTTAAGCGGAAGAGGAGAATTTTTAGATCAGATTTTGGGAAATGAAACGATATCAGATATTTTATTCGGAGAATATATGCTTCGTCATTATAATAATGGAGTCACAGAAAGAGAAGAATGCGGAAATGGATTGGCGTATGAGATGGAGTATATTCTAGAAGGAACAGATGAGGATGCGGAAAATCTTACTAGAGTATTAAGGAAAATACAGGGAATTCGCCTTGCATTAAATTATGCGTTTCTTCTTTCAGATGCGCAGCGGTGCGCTAAAGCACAGACATGGGCGGCAGCACTTAGTGCAGTAATTCTCATGCCGGAGCTGACAGAAGTATTAAAACATGCTTTGCTGCTTGTGTGGTCTTACAGAGAAACAGTTGCGGATCTTCGGATATTAATGGCAGGAGAGAAATGTATTTTCTGGAAGACAGACAGCAGTTGGAGGACAGAATTTTCAGAAATTCTGATTCCGGATGCTCAAACACAGGAAGAGACAAAAGAAGAGAACGGAATCGGATACGAAGATTACTTGCGGATGTTTTACGCAGTAACAGAAAAAGAAACAATGAGGATGCGCGCGATTGATATGTTGGAAATAAATCTGAGAAAGCAGGAAGAAATGGATTATTTTCGGGCAGACAAATCTGTAAATAAAATTGAGATGCGTACAACATGTACATTTCGGCGAGGAATTAGCTATCAGTTTAAAACGTATTATGAGTACCGGTAAGGAGGTGAATACGGATGCCTTTTTCATCCATATATTTACGCAAACAAAATAAAATAATATTAAGAAAGGAGAAAGACGCCGACATATCTCTAACTAAGAGGAAATCTTCCCACAAATCTGTGAAAAAGGCATCTATATTTGCCTCTTTGCCGGGAAGCATCACGCTTGAAACGGCATTAATTGTACCATTTTTCTTTCTGGCACTTGTATGCATGCTGTATCTTATTGAAATAATGACGCTGCAGATATCGGTAAAAGAAGGCTTGCGTTCAGCAGGAAAAGAAGCAGCCGAGCAGGTCTATGGGATACCGGCAATTATTACTTCAAAAGTAGAAGAGGAGGTAAGAGAAAGCGCAGGAAGAGACCGGTTGGACAATAGCCTAATCAGCGGCGGCGCGTCAGGAATTGATTGTCATGGTTCCTGGTATTCTATGGCAGATGGGATCGTTTTTCTAAAAGCAGCGTATGAAGTGCGCCTGCCGATTCCGGTTATGAGAATTCCTCCTGTTCGTTGTGAAGAAAAAATACGGGTAAAAGCATGGACAGGGTATCAGAGCGGGGGAGTTGAAGGAATACTGCCCGCGGAAATTGTTTATGTGACAGAAACAGGGATTGTGTACCATAAGAATCCTCACTGTACTTATCTGGAACCGTCGGTACGGCAAGTTTCGGCAAATAGTGTAGAAGAACTTCGAAATAGCAGCGGGGGAAAATACTATCCGTGTCATTCTTGTGGAAATGCAGTTCATACCGGACATTATTATATTACAGATACAGGAGACCGTTATCATACTTCAGCAGCGTGTAGCAAGCTTCAGAGAACGGTATATGCGGTAGAAAAAAGTGAAATTAGAGGAAAGGGGGCATGTTCAAAATGTTCACGATAGGAACGCTGTCTGTTGAAATAATTACTGTAATATTAATGATCGGGCTTGGCGTGCTTGATTGGAAAGCGCATCATCTCCCCAAATTACTTTTGGGAGCGCTTACCGTTTTGGCAGTGATTGCAAGAGTGGGAGGAAATATATCATTTCCGGTTTTTATATCTGGAACGATTCCGGGAATATTGTTTTTGATTCTTAGTTGTATGACGAGAGAAGGGATTGGATACGGAGATGGATGGGTTGTGTTGATTCTTGGAGTAGTATTTGGTTTGTGGAAGACTGTATGCATTTGTATGATTGCTTTATTTGGCATGGCATGTGCTGCAATGATTGGGATGTCAGTGTTGCATTGGAATAAGAAAAAGCGTCTTGCATTTGTCCCGTTTCTTGCGGTGGGATGTTTAGGGGTGGTTTTAATTTGAAATATAGAACAGATATAGAAATGTGTGATAACTATAATTTGAGAGCAAGCTTTACGGTCGAAACGGCAGCAATATTTCCTGTAGTTTTTTTAGTGCTTGTCAGTGCGGTGTACCTTTCTTTTTTCTTTCACGATAAACATATTCTGCAAAGTGCAGTGATAGAAACAGCAAGCATTGCCAGTGAGAGAATGAGGCTTTTAACACCTCCGGAGAAAGAAGAGTTGGCTGAACATTTACAGGAACGTATTCGTGGGAAAATGATTTATTTTTCTGCGGCAACAGTAGAAATTATATGTGAAGAGGAAAATGTAGCAATAAATGCAGCTGCACATAAAAGACGGATGCGTATTCGAGCAGATGCAGTTATGAATGTCACTGTTCCGGAACAGGAAGTTCGAAGAGTTAGACATTTTAGAGAAGTGGGGGAGTAGACTATGGATGTATCTTACAGAAGAGAATTAAATCGAACACAGTTGATTTTTGAAGCGGCAGGAATCAGAGAGAAAGATTATCAGATTTATATGCTTGAGGAAAATCGACCAGAAGGAATTTTGCCGATTATAGTACAGGGAGTAGGAACAAAAACACAATATAAGTATGATATCAGTGGAAAGATATCTATTCGTGCTCTTTATGAAAAAACAGGAATACAGTTTGATGAGATTTGTAGTCTTATAATGCAGCTAACAGAAACGATAAAATGTTTGGAGACATTTATGCTTGATCCGGATAGAATCATATTGGAACCGGAATTTATCTTTTATGAAAAACACAGGTTTTTATTCTGTTATTATCCGCTTCATACAGGAAATCTTCATCAGGCGTTTCGTGAGTTTTCTGAGTATTTGATCCGTCAGGTGGATTGTGAAGATAAGACCGGAATTTGTCTTGCTTATGAACTACATAGAATTACAACAGCAGAAAATTATTGCCTGGACAAGGCATTGGAACAGGCATATCGGATGATGGGGGAACAGGAGAAGGAAGAAAATGAAGCAGAAGAAAATTTTAGATATGAAGATATTATTGAGGAAGAAGGAATGGGAATAGGAATACTTAGAGAAGCAAAAACACCTTTTGGTAAATTGACAGGACTATTCGGAAGAAAGCGGTTTCGAGATACTGAAAATGATTAAAAACTCTGGAAAAATTGAGAAAATAAGGATTGTAGTGAAATTTAAACTATACTATAATAGACTCAAGTACTAAAATTGGTAAACATTGGAAAGGAAGCCGGCATGACAACAGGGAAAAAGGCATGGATGACGATAGGGATTGCAGCAATTAATATCGCTGTATTTCTTGTACTGGAATGTACTGGAAATACCGAAAACGGCGCATGGATGCTAAAAGCAGGAGCTATGTATGTTCCTCTTTTTGAAAGCGGTCAATACTATAGAGTCATTACAAGTATGTTTCTGCATTTTGGATTTCATCATCTGGTAAATAACATGTTTATGCTTTTTGTTCTTGGTTCTCAAGTTGAGTTGGAAACAGGAAAACTAAGATTTTTGTGTATTTACATGCTTAGTGGAATTGGCGGTAATCTGTTCTCAATGCTAAATGAAATTCAAACCGCTGACTATGCAGTTTCTGCCGGTGCATCCGGAGCCATTTTCGGTATGGTAGGAGCTCTCCTTTATATTGCAATACGCAATGGAGGCAGGATCGGAAGTATGACCTGGAAAGGAATCCTTGTCATGATTTTAGTTACATCTTATTATGGGGTTACAACTTCCGGGATTGATGTTATGGCTCATATCGGAGGTCTCATATGTGGGTTTATCAGTTCCATATTTCTTTACAGGAAGAATTACCGAAAAGGTAGTTCCGCATCCGATATTGGAAGTCAGATCTAATGTACCCATGTGCGAATTGACGATTCGTTTTACAATTGCAAGTCCGATTCCGGAGCCGCCTTTTTTAAAGCTGACAAAAGGGTTAAAAATGTGGTCAATCTGTTCAGGAGTAATTCCACATCCTGAATCGGAAATAGTAATATGAAGTTTTCCGCAGCGCATGAATGCTTTGAGGTGAATAGATCCGGAGATATTGTCTTTATGTTCTGGATCAATGGCTTCAAAAGCATTTTTTAGCAGATTAATCAAAACTTCTTTTAATAAAGTCGGATCACCCATCAGGTCTGGTAGTTCCGGCGCAATATGAGATGTAAATTCAATGTTGGAAGAAGAGATTGATGCTGCAAATGAAAGAGCAGCGTGCCGAAGAAATGGTGTTGTATGTATTGTTTCAAATGAAGGTGCGGCACCATGTCCATAGGCAGAGAGTCTTGTAAGAAGTTCTATCATAAATTCTACATCATCAAACAAAGAGTCCCAGTGAGTATAAGATGCCACTTCTGGATGCTGATGTTCGATAAGCTGCAGTGTGCTGTAGATGATTGTCAGAGGATTTCGTAGTTCATGAGTCATCTGACTTAAAGAAAACGAGTTGTCATCCATCGTATTTAAAAAAGTATTTGTTATCATATTTATCCCACCTTTCTATAATGACAAGTCTAGCACCGGGTAAATAATTATACAAATAAAATCAAGAAACAAATTGTGACAAATTCCGCAAAAATAGTAAGTTATAATAGCAAATGAGGTGTTGAAAAATGAAAAAAGATGATTGTATTTTTTGTAAATTGGCGAATGGTGAAATCCCGACTGCAACATTATATGAGGATAATGATTTTCGGGTAATTCTTGATCTTGGACCGGCATCAAAAGGACATGCGTTGATTCTTCCAAAAGAACATTATGATAATTTATATGAGTTGGATGATGAGATTGCATCAAAAGTGCTTGTACTTGCAAAAAAGATGATTACAAGAATGACAAAGGCGCTTGGGTGCGATGGTTATAATCTTGTCCAGAACAATGGAGAAGCAGCAGGTCAGACAGTTCATCATTTCCATCTGCATTTGATCCCGCGTTACAAAGATGATCAGGTAGGACTAGGGTGGAATATGGGGAAACTGACAGATGAGGATAAAGAAGAGATATTAACAAAATTTCACGAGACGATATAGCATAATCAATACGAATGATAAGAACCTGAGAATGAGATCCATAGGGATGAGGGTATGAATAAACAAGAATTACAAAATGAATTTTGGAATAAAATTTATGATGATTATGCTAAAGTGATTTTAAATATAGCGGCTGATATTTTGAAAGATGAATATCTGGCACAAGATGTCGTGCAGGAAGTCATGTATAAATATTATGTTTATCTTCGTGAAAATGATGTTGAATTTGAAAAAAGCTGGTTGATTAAAGTAACAAAAAATGTATCCTTTAACTTGGTGAAGAAGCTGAAACACGAATTGGATTATATAGATTTTGATCAGCTTCAGATAGAGGAAGATGAAATGATCAATGGATATTCAAGTACAGAAGATGCCTATATCCGTCAGCTTTGTCAAAGAGAAGCAGAAGAATTATGCAATCAGATTTTTGAAGAGACAAAGCATGAACATAAGAATGCATATGAAGCGCTGAAAGCTTTGTATCAGAAGAAGGAAACACGAAAAGAAACGGCACATCGTCTTCATATGTCAGAGAATGCGCTTTATACAATGATGTCAAGAACCAAGGCAAAGCTGAAAAAACAATATGGCAGTAAATACACAGAAATCACAAAGATATAAAACGGGGCTGTTGCAAAAAGGTTTAAATACAAGACACACGTTGGGAAGATCCAAAGAATTGTCTGTAGATAAGTTCTATTTTGCAACAGTCCCATAAAGAATTAAGTAGTCTTATAGAGAACTATTTTGCAGCCTGTTCAATTAAATGAATGATTGTATCGATAGAATCCTGCTGAGAGGATTTTTTCATTGCATTGATATAGGACTCTCGATTGTCATATAACTTGTGAATAGTGTCCAGAAGAGAGGTATTTGTTAAATTTTCTTCTTCCAGTACAAGGCTGAAGCCTTGTCGTTCAAAGGAACGGGCATTTAAAATCTGGTCTCCGCGGCTTGCATTTGCAGAAAGCGGAATTAAAAGGGTAGGTTTATGCAATGCCAGAAGTTCACAGATGGCGTTGGCACCGGCGCGGGAAATGACAATATCTGCAAGTGCAAATAAATCTTTGAGTTCTTCTTTAATATATTCAAACTGGACATATCCAGGAAGATTTTTTAAGGAATCATCAATTTTTCCTTTTCCGCAAAGATGTACCACATGAAAATCTTTTAAAAGTTCCGGAAGGACGGCGCGGACTGCATTGTTGACTGCGACAGAGCCGAGGCTTCCTCCGATAATAAGAATCACAGGTTTATCCGCAGTCAGATGACAAAAATCAAGGGCTGCGATTTTGTTTCCGTGAAGAAGTTCCTGACGGATCGGGGAACCGGTCAGAACTGCTTTTTCTTTCGGGAGGTGCTCAAGTGTCTCCGGAAAATTGCAGCATACTTTTGTCGCGGAAGGAATGGAGAGTTTGTTAGCGAGACCTGGTGTCATATCAGATTCATGAATAATTGTAGGAACGTGTCTTCGTTTTCCTGCCATAACAACAGGGACAGATACGAAGCCGCCTTTTGAGAATATGACATCCGGTTTAAGTGTTTTTATTAATTTATTAGCTTCGCTGAATCCTTTTAATACGCGGAACGGATCAGAAAAATTCTTCATGCTGAAGTAGCGGCGAAGCTTTCCGGAAGAAATTCCGTGATAAGGTATTCCGAATTGTTCGATTAGTTCTTTTTCGATTCCATTGTAGGAACCGATGTAATGGATATCGTAATTGAGTTCCTTCAAACGAGGAAGCAGGGCAATATTCGGTGTAACATGTCCGGCAGTGCCACCGCCGGTTAATATGATGCGTTTCATAAAGTTCCCCTCCTAATATTTTCTACGATTATCTTAACAGATTTAAAAAAAAGTGCAAGATAATCAGAAAGAAAGAGGCTGATGTATGGATGAAAAGAAAGAATTATGCAAGAAATCAAGTGAGAATAGAATAAAAAATCCTTCCGAATCTTCTGAACAGACAGAGATGGCCAATCATCCTGTGCTAAAACCGACACCGGAAATGAAAGAACGTCTGAAAAAGCGAATTGAGGAATATGAAAAACAGAGAGAACTTCAGGAACAGCTTTATGCACAGTTATCCGAAGAAGACAGAGAAGCGTTGAAGCTTGGGAAAGAACTTCAAAAGCAGAGAAAGATAGAGGAGTTCCAAAAAGAATCTCGTAGAAAGAAAAACAGACGTACAAAATCTGGCAGTTGGAAGAAAAATATTGTATCAGCAGTTGCGGGAATCGGAATTGTAATAGCAGTGACCTCTGGTTTTACTATTGCCAGTGTCGGAGGACCAAAACAGGCGTTGAAGATTGCACGGGAGATGTTTGGAGAGAGAAATCGAGCTACTATCAATGCCAATGTAGAGGGGAATAACAGTGACTCTGGATTAAATGAAATGGATGCAGAAGAACAGGCATATCAGCAGGTTAAAGATGAATTGGGATTTGATCCGGTAAGACTGGGATATCTTCCGGAGGGGATGGTGTTTGAGGAGAGTGTGTTAGATGAAACATCACAGGATGCCTATTTGTATTATGAAAAAAAAGACGAAGCAATTTCTTACATGATAAAGAAGCAATACAATGAAGGAAGTCTTGCTTTAGATATAGAAGATCAATTGCTAGATAAATTTGAGATTCAAGTAAATGATATTTCTATCTGTGTATCAGAATATTGGATTGAAGATGCTCAAGAAAAAAAATATGTATCAGAATTTATGTATGAAGATACTTGGTATTGTATTTTTGCAAAAGTAGAAAGAAAAGAAATTGAGAAAATTATAAAAAATTTATTTTTTTAATGAAAATATGTAAGGTTTTTGTAGTTTGATTGTCTAATATATAAAGGAGGCAAACAAAATGAAAAAAGCAATAACATATTTTATGGCATTAACGTTAGTTTTAGGAAGTATTGGAACATCTTCGATTATTTCCTTGGCAAAAGAAAAAGAGAATCTAAGTAAAGAAAGTTATGCAGAAGGAAGTTTGGAAGTAATGCCCTATGGAGCATATCTTCGAGCAGGAACATCCAGTATCAATAAAACAGGAACTGGGAAAATTTATGCGAAAGGTGTTACTCTTGGTGAAGGAACAGTGTCAAAACTATCTGTTAGTGTTCGCGTAGAGCGGTTATTGGGAAATGCATGGGTGCAGCAGGATTATTTTGCGGCAACAAAATATAATGCTAATAATGTGGCAGCTAGTAAAACATTGACAGTACCGATTGGATATTTCTATCGTGTAAAAAGTATCCATGGAGCTAACACTGACAGCAGCAGTTCTTGGACTGATGGTCTGTACATTTAATTACTCATTCAGTAACTATCAACAAGATTATTTATCACACATCAATTAAGTTATTTAAGTAACCCGTCAACAATATGATTTTTGTAACAAGGGGCTCTGCCCGCCGCTTTCACAACATACTATACCAAATACTAAAAAATAATAATATGTAAACAACATACCATACAGCTCTTAATGAGCAAAGATGAGAGCGGCGGGCAAAGCCCCTAAAAAATCATTTCTTTTCTTCTATAGATCAGCTTCAGTATAGCATTTCAGTAAAAGAATCACAAGAAATAAAGAAACAGTTTCCATACTTTGCGGAACATTTGAATACAGTAAACGTATCTGAAAGGTTTCGTGTCTAATAGTAAAAAACACCTCTCCGAAACAATGAAATTTGTAACGGACAGGTATCTTTTCATAAAATATATACAAATATATGCACATCTGTATGACATATCTTCTTTGTTTATTTGTTATCTTGTTGTTCTAATGCAAGTTTTAAAGCTGTAGCAAGCTGATCTGGACAGGAAGTTGATTTTGTTCCGCAGCGAATTCCTTCTAATCGGGAAATTGCTTCATGTACATTCATTCCCTGAATAAGAGATGCAACTCCTACTGTATTTCCCGGGCATCCGCCAACAAATTTAACTGACTTAATGATATCATCTTCAATTTCAAAAAGAATCTGCCGTGCGCAGACACCTTTTGGTGTGTACTCCATAATATGTTCCATGATAAAATCCTCCATTATTTACTGATTTATTTGCTAGGATATTATATCAAAGACATTTTGGGATTGCTACAATTATGTAAAATTTCTATAAATGTCAGTGCTAATAGAGATTGTCTTTATACAGACATTATTGCTTGTAAAAGACTTGGAGAGTCTGTATAATAGCAGTAATTATGAGATAGATAAAAAGGAGATTCTAAGTTATGATAGGAATTATTGGAGCAATGCAGGATGAAGTCGAGACTCTGATCTCTGATATGAATGTAGAAGAAAAAACAGAATATGCATCTATGGTTTTCCATAAGGGAAATTTATGTGGCCAGAATGTTGTAATTGTAAAGAGCGGCATTGGGAAAGTAAATGCTGCAATTTGTGCACAGATTTTAGTAGATAAGTTTCATGTGGATAAGCTGATTAATACAGGTATTGCGGGATCATTGGACGCAGCAATTGATATCGGCGATATTGTTATTTCTACTGATATGGTTCAGCATGATGTGGATGCATCAACTTTTGGAGATCCGGTAGGACAAGTGCCAAATATGGATGTATTTTCCTTTCCAGCAGATAAAGAGCTTATAGAAAAAGCAGTCGAAGCGAATACAGAGGCAAATCCGGATATCCATACATATACTGGACGGATTGTCAGTGGAGATCAGTTTATATCTGACAATGCAGTTAAAGAAAGACTTGTGTCTCTCTTTGGAGCGAAGTGTACAGAGATGGAAGGAGCTGCGATTGGACATGCGGCATACTTGAATAAAGTTTCGTGCGTCATAATTCGTGCAATTTCGGATAAAGCCGACAATAGTGCAGAGGTAGATTATCCGGAGTTTGAAGCGAAGGCAATTATCCATTCTGTAAGGCTTGTGAAATGTCTTTTGAAAAAACTTGGCTAGTATGAAAAATATTATTTGATAAGATGCGACAAAAAGCAGTTAGTTGAATGTAGAAATGTGGCGAACGATTTAGACTTCCTTTCCTTCTTTTTTGCGATATAATGTGTGCACAGTGAAACACAGAGAAGTAAAGAAGGAGGGAACGATTACAATGTTACGAACAATGGTAGATTATAATGTAATGTTCTATGTAATGGGAGTTGTGGCTGCAATAGGCGTTTGCAGTAAACTGGTTTCTCAATTTGCACTGAAGAGACTTGTGCGTGCATCTGGAAACATGAATAAGAGTACACATAAGCTAATGAAACTAATGAGAGCAAAATATGAACATGCCTGTATGATTAGTGATAAGGTACAGAATGTTGGGGCGTTTGTGGACAAGTATGTTTTCGAATATCGGATTTTAGGGTTTCGTCTGCATACATGGCAGCAGATACAAAAGCAGACAATGTGGATGAGTTCATTGCTCGGTGTGCTCGGTGCGTGGATGCATTATTCTGTGTATGGTATGGGAGAAGCGATTTATCGATATGCAGGAAGCGGTGCAGTGCTGATGGTGCTCTTGTTTCTTTTACATATCACAACTGATGAGAAATATCTGCTAAAATCTTCTAAAACATATATGATAGATTATCTGGAAAATGTTTGTGCACATCGGTATGAAAAGCTATATCAAAAAGAGACAGCATCACGCTCTTCTTGTGAGCATGAGCAGCTTGTGAGTGAAGACGTCGAGAAGAATGGAGAAATTTTTCTTTGTGAGCCCATGGCAGATACAAAAGAAGAGAGCAGCACAGAGGAGATATCTGCGGAGGCAGTACAGATACAGGAAGCACTTGCAAAAACAACTGCAGAAATGAATTTGCAGATGGAAACATCAGATAGAGTTCTGACAGAAGAGAAGGAGCGGATCGAAGCAGAGGCTGATGCAGTACCGAGAGAAGCAATGATTCGGGAGATTTTGGAAGAATTTTTAGCGCAGCGTACATAAATTCAGATGTCTGCCTTGCGAAACGAATAAGGGTTTGCTAAAATATATCACAGTAAGGGTTTTTACAACTTCTTACTGTGATATTGTATTTCTTCAGAAGATAGGATATCCGGATCAGAGATAAAAAGGAGTGTAGATCTCGGTGGACGCCGTCTCATTAAAAAAAAAGCGAATACATTTATCGGCGAACATGAAGTAGATAGCATGAAAGCATTAGCAGAGGAAGCAATGAATCTTCTTCTGTCCAGAGAGGGAGCAGGCAATGATTTTCTTGGATGGATTGAACTGCCGGTTGATTATGACAAAGAGGAATTCTTACGAATTCAGGCGGCAGCTGAGAAGATCAAACAGGATTCAGAAGTGCTCGTTGTTATTGGAATTGGCGGTTCTTATCTTGGAGCAAGAGCTGCAATTGAATTTTTGAGACACAATTTTTATAATATGGTTTCAAAAGAAATTCGTAAGACACCGGAGATTTATTTCGTAGGTAATAGTATTAGCAGTACATATATCAAACATTTAATCGATGTAATTGGAGATCGTGATTTCTCTGTGAATATTATTTCCAAATCAGGAACAACAACAGAGCCGGCGATTGCATTCCGTATTTTTAAAGAGCTATTAGAGAAGAAGTATGGAAAAGCGGAAGCTTCAAAAAGAATTTATGCGACAACAGATAAAGCGCGTGGAGCATTGAAGGGACTTGCAACAGAGGAAGGATATGAGAGCTTTGTTGTACCGGACGATGTCGGAGGACGTTTTTCTGTGCTGACAGCAGTAGGTTTGCTTCCAATCGCAGTTAGTGGAGCTGATATTGAGAAGTTAATGGAAGGCGCTGCATCGGGAAGAGAACTTGCATTGGAAAAACCATTTGAAGAAAATGATGCACTGAAATATGCAGCAATCCGTAACATTTTACACCGCAAAGGAAAATCGGTAGAAGTTCTGGCGAATTATGAACCAAGTCTTCATTATGTAAGTGAATGGTGGAAACAGCTCTATGGAGAAAGCGAAGGAAAAGATCAGAAAGGTATCTTCCCGGCAGCAGTGGACCTGACAACAGACCTTCATTCTATGGGACAGTTTATTCAGGATGGTTCTCGTATTATGTTTGAAACTGTTGTAAATGTGGAAAAATCACAGGAAGAGTTGTATATTCAGGAAGAAAAAGAAGATTTAGACGGCTTGAATTATCTGGCAGGAAAGAGCATCGATTTCGTGAATAAGAGTGCAATGAATGGTACAATCCTTGCGCATACAGACGGATCTGTTCCGAATCTCATGGTAAATGTTCCGGAACAGAATGAATTTTATCTTGGACAGCTTTTCTATTTCTTTGAATTTGCATGTGGTGTCAGCGGATATATTTCAGGTGTGAATCCATTTAATCAGCCGGGAGTAGAAAGCTACAAGAAAAATATGTTTGCGCTTCTTGGAAAACCTGGATTTGAAAAAGAACGGGAAGAATTATTAAAGAGACTTTAATATACAATAGAAAATGGGAGACGGAGCGATGAGCTCCGTCTTTCGTGTACGGAGGAAGAAAATCATTGTTATCAAATCAAGTATTGCATAAAATTATTAAAGATATTGAAAGAATTTCAGGGGCACAGTGTTCTGTCTGGAATATGGAGGGAAAATGTATTGCAGGTGTTGAAAATACAACAGCTGTAATGAGCCGGGAAGTACAGGAAGTTATTGAAGATGTTGCGTGGTTGACAATGAAGTCTGTCGATAAAAACGTTTATTTCGTTGTATCAGATGAAGGAGTTCCGGTACAGATTTTGGCTTTGAAAGACTACAAAGGAGACTGTCAGTTAGTTGGAGAGATGGCTGTCAGTCAGCTTGAAAATCTGCAGCAGGCATACAAGGAACATTTGGATAAGAACAGATTTATTCAAAATTTGCTTTTGGATAATCTTTTGCTTGCGGATATTTATAATCAGGCAAAGCGGCTTCATGTAGAGAGTGATACAAAAAGAGCTGTTTTTTTGATTGAACCAAAGACATCAGATGATGCAATGGTCATGGAAATGCTTCGGGGAATCTATGCCGGAGATACGAAAGATTTCGTGACAGCAGTTAGTGAAGGAAGCATGATTTTAATCAAGGCGCTTGAAGAATCAGAAGGATACGAGGCTCTTTTGAAAATTGCAAAAACAATTGTAGATATGATGGAAACAGAAGCGATGGTAAATGTGCGTGTTGCATATGGAACGATTGTAAATGAACTGAAAGATGTTTCTAAGTCATACAAGGAAGCAGGAATGGCGCTGGATGTTGGAAGGATTTTCTATGCAGAGAGAAGTGTTCTTGCCTATAACGAGCTTGGAATCGGACGTTTAATCTATCAGCTTCCGGTATCACTCTGTGAAATGTATCTTCAGGAAGTATTTGAAGGTAAATGTGTAGATCAGTTTGATGAAGAAACAATCGCAGCAGTTAATAAGTTTTTTGAAAATAATCTAAATATTTCAGAGACAGCAAGACAGTTATATCTGCACCGAAATACTCTGGTATATCGATTAGAAAAGATACAGAAAATGACAGGGCTTGACGTAAGAACGTTTGATGATGCTTTGACATTTAAGATTGCGATGATGGTTTCTGAGCATTTGAAATTCTTAAAACAGAGAGAATAATAAGCTGTGTGCGATAACAAGAATTACTTGTCTTTGATAATTTGCTGTGCTAAAATGAAAAGAATCAGAAAATAGATAAGACAGGAGGTTGTTTGCATGGTCAATTTATATAAAAACGGTGTATATTTAGTAAACGGAACAGAGTTACTTGAAGACAGACCGAATATCGGAGCGTTATTAAAACAGCGAACAGGAAAATCTGTATCACAGAGCGAAGCGGAAAAAGAAACAATTGCTTATCGGATTTTGGAAGCACATAATCTGTCTGGGAATATGGAACATCTCCGGATTCAGTTTGATAAACTGACATCGCATGATATTACTTTTGTCGGAATTATCCAGACAGCAAGAGCATCCGGGCTTGAGCGATTTCCGATGCCGTATGTATTGACAAATTGTCATAACAGTCTCTGTGCGGTAGGTGGTACGATTAATGAAGATGATCATATGTTTGGACTGACATGTGCAAAGAAATACGGTGGTGTCTATGTGCCGCCGCATCAAGCGGTTATTCATCAGTTTGCCAGAGAGATGCTTGCAGGAGGCGGGAAAATGATTCTCGGCTCGGACAGCCATACGAGATACGGAGCACTCGGTACGATGGCGATGGGAGAAGGCGGACCGGAGCTTGTAAAACAGCTTTTAAATAAAACATATGATATCAAACGCCCGGAAGTGATTGCTGTATATCTGGATGGTGAGCCGATCAAAGGCGTTGGTCCACAGGATGTTGCGTTAGCAATTATTGGCGCAACATTTAAAAATGGTTATGTCAATAATAAAGTAATGGAGTTTGTCGGTCCCGGAGTAGAAAAGTTAAGTGCAGATTTCCGAATCGGAATAGATGTTATGACAACAGAGACAACTTGCCTGTCTTCTATTTGGAAAACAGATGATGTTATCCGGGAATTTTATGACATTCATGGAAGAACGGAAGACTATCGGCAGTTGGAACCTGGGGAAATTGCTTACTATAACGGAGCTGTCTATGTAGATCTTGGAAGTATCCGGCCGATGATTGCAATGCCGTTCCATCCAAGCAATACATATACGATTGAAGAACTGAATCAAAATCTGGATGATATTCTCCACGAGGTAGAGAAAAATGCGCTTGTGAGTCTTGAAGGGGCAGTAGAGTATTCGCTTCAGGACAAAATCCGCAATGGAAAACTATATGTGGAGCAGGGAATCATTGCGGGATGTGCCGGAGGCGGTTTTGAGAATATTTGTGCAGCGGCAGATATTGTCCGCGGCAGAAATATCGGCTGTGATGAATTTACATTTAGTGTGTATCCTGCAAGCATGCCGATTTATATGGAATTAGTTAAAAATGGTGCGGCGGCAGAGTTGATGGCAGCAGGAGCTGTATTAAAAACAGCATTTTGCGGTCCTTGTTTCGGAGCGGGAGATACCCCTGCCAATGGTGCATTCAGTGTTCGTCATTCTACAAGAAATTTCCCGAATCGGGAGGGATCTAAACTTCAGAATGGTCAGATAGCTTCAGTTGCACTTATGGATGCAAGATCTATTGCAGCAACTGCCGCAAATCAGGGCTATTTGACACCGGCAACAGATTTTGATATCGAATACAAACAGCGCAAATACTATTTTGATAAAACAATTTATGCAAACAGAGTATTTGACAGCCATGGAGAAGCAGATCCATCCGTGGAGATTAAATTCGGGCCTAATATTAAAGATTGGCCGGAAATGCCGGAGCTTCCGGAAAATCTATTGTTAAAAGTGGTATCTGAGATACATGATCCGGTCACGACAACAGATGAGTTGATTCCATCCGGCGAGACGTCCTCTTATCGTTCAAATCCGCTTGGACTTGCAGAATTTGCTCTGTCCAGAAAAGATCCAGAATATGTAGGACGTGCGAAAACAGTGCAGGCAGCACAAAAAGCGATTGAAGCAGGAAGCTGCCCGTTGGAAGTACTGGAAGAATTAAAGCCGGTAATGGCTAAAGTTAAGGAAAGATTTCCAGAAGCAGGAGAAGGAAATCTTGGAATTGGAAGTACAATTTTTGCGGTAAAACCGGGAGACGGGTCTGCCCGTGAACAGGCAGCTTCTTGTCAGAAGGTGCTCGGAGGATGGGCGAATATTGCAAATGAATACGCAACAAAGCGCTATCGGTCCAATCTGATCAACTGGGGAATGCTGCCATTCCTTACAGGAGAGAAAGATACTGAGCTATCATTTCGGAACGGAGATTATATTTATGTGCCGGAAATCCGCAGAGTTATCGAAGAAAAAGAAATATTAGTAAAAGCGTATGTGGTTGGTACAGAACTGAAAGAAATTCAGCTGACAATGGGAGAACTGACAGATAATGAACGAGAGATTATCTTAAAGGGATGCCTGATCAATTATTATCGCGGATAAATAAAATATAAAATTTTAATATTTTGTGCAACATTGTCCCCTTTTTGTTACTCTATATGTATGACAGAGTAATGAAAGGGGGATTTTTATGTATGAAATTAATCAAGAGACGAATGTATTTCTTGTTAAGCGAGCAAAGAAAGGCAGTACAGAAGCTTTTGCAGAATTATATGAGCAGATTTATATAGATTTATACCGATTTGCGCTGTATACAATGGGACATAAGCAGGATGCGGAAGATGTGGTAAGCGAGACGGTAATTGCGGCATATGAGAATCTTCCGCAATTAAGAAATGAGAAGGCATTTCATGCATGGATTTTTAAGATTCTTGTGAACATTTGTAATAAAAAATTGCGTCAGAAGGTAGAAAGACCGATTGAAGAGCGGCCGGAAGAGTCAGAGCATCCGGATTATGCACAGGCATATGATGTGAAGAATGCATTTCAGGAACTTTCAGAGGAAGAGAGAGAAATTGTGGGACTAACTGTATTTGGAGGCTATACGAGTTTGGAACTTGGACAAATGCTTGGAATTAATTCTAATACAGTTCGTTCTAAGAGAAGTCGGGCACTTGACAAGCTTTCTAAGAAGCTGAAGTTTTAAAGGAGGTTTGAAGGATGGATAATAATGAGAAGAAGATTGTAGAGAATTTGGATTATATGACACAGAATACAGAAGTACCGGAATCGCTTAAGCCTGAGAATATTGAAAAGATGCTGAGAGATCATCAGTTGGAACAAAAGAAACCAAAGAAAACATTTCATTGGAAGCGAGCATATACAAGAGCAGCGGCAGCAGTTGTATTTCTGTCAGTTATCGGAGCAGCGGCATCGGCGTTGAAAGTAGATCGGACAGCGGAGCTTGTGTCAGATTATGTTCCGGGACTTGACAATGGAAGAAGAGAAGACAAGGCATCTATTCTATATGCAGAGAATTATGATAAAGTTTATAACTATATTCAGGCGAATGCGGAACAAATGGAAAAAGTAAATGAATCTTTTGCATCTGATACGAGTCTTTATTCTAGTGCGCAGAGGGAAGATGGAGCAGCAATTGCCGAGAATACAGACTCAGCACCGAAAGGTCAGGGATATTCTGATACGAATGTAAGGACAGAAGGTGTTGCAGAAGGTGACATCGTGAAGACGGACGGAGAATTTCTATATATTCTGAAAGATACACTGGCACAGATTAATATTGTCGATATTCGTGAAGAAGAGATGAAATCAGTAGCAACGATTAATCTTGAGAAAGGGATGCAGGGAGCAGAACTTTATGTACAGGGAAAACATCTGATCGTGCTTGGTGTTATACAGGAAGAAGCCGAGGATTCTATTTATCAGGAAAAGACATGTGTTTTGACTTATGATATTCAGGATCGAGAAAATGTAAAAAAGATCGGACGAGTAACACAGTCTGGAAGTTATGACAGCTCACGAATTTCTGATGGATATTTATATGTATTCAGTAATTTCTATGCATCAGCAGATTGTAAGAAAAATGAACCGGAGTTGTATGTTCCGGAAGTGGGAGAAAAACTTATTGAACCAAATAAAATTTTGCTGCCATTGGAAGAGAACGGAAATATGTATTATGTCGCATCATCAATTAATCTGGAAGAACCAAATAATATTGTAGATAGCAAGGGGATTTTCCATAATGGAGGAATGACATATGTAAGTTCCGATCATATTTATCTTTGTGAGGCGTCTAGGGATGAAGAAGGAGCAATTTCTACATGTATTAGAAAGATTTCTTATGAAGATGGAAAGCTTGATGGTAAGGCAGCGGCTAATGTGGACGGAAGATTGGAAGATTCGTTTTCAATTGACGAATATAATGGATACCTTCGTATGGTTGTAATAAAAGATGATCAGGTAAGTCGTGCAGAACCGCTTCTTCGCGAATTGGAAGAAGAGACAGCGGTAGAAGCAGAAGAAAGTAATGCGCTTTATGTGTTGGATCAGAATTTGAAGATCATTGGAAGTATTGAAGGAATTGCTCCGGGAGAGAGGATTTATTCAGCAAGATTCATGGGAGATACTGCTTATTTTGTAACATTCAAGGAAACAGATCCGTTGTTTTCAGCAGATTTATCTGATCCAACGAATCCAAAACTGATTGGAAGTCTAAAGATTCCTGGATTTTCAGAGTATCTGCATCCGTATGGAGAAGGATTATTGCTTGGTATCGGGATGGATGTAGATGAATCCGGTGTAACAACAAATGGAGTGAAGATTTCTATGTTTGATATTTCAAATCCGGCAGATGTGAAAGAAATTCATAAAACAGTTCTGGAAAATGTGTATGGAAGCGCTGCGCTTTATGACTATAAAGCGGTTCTTATTGATGAAGAAAAGAATATGATTGGATTCCCGACATATGGCGAGAATGAGAAATACTATGTGTTTAATTATCATTCGGAAGTCGGATTTGAAAAAGTTATGGAAGAAGAGATCAACAATACATCATGGATGGACGTCAAGGGGCTTTATTCAGGAGAACGTTTATATATCGTAGGGGGGAATGTAATCGAATCATATCAAATACCGACATATAAGAAAGTTGACGATATAGTGCTTCCATAGCTAATTAACAGAAAATTACTATAAAATGAATAATATAACAAATAAAAATAAAAATATTTCAAAATAGTATTGACAAAATAAAAATCAAATGCTATTATAGAGTCAACCTAATCAAAGAAAACTAATTCAATAATTTCCGAAACGGAAACACTTCAATTTTCAAGTAAGAAGAATAGCTTCCGGGAACAAAATTCAAAGTTATTTCTGACGAGAAAGGAAGTAACAAGAAAGAATTAAAAAGAGGAAGAATGATAAATCTGAAAAGGAAATGGAATAGTTTTCAAGTAAGAAAAAGAAAAGTAGATTTGATTGGAATATAATGGAAGGAGGCTTTGACCGTTGGATGTAGAGCAGACAATTCAATATGTGAGTGGTATGGTAAATACAAGTTCCTGTAGTGAAAGCCTTTACCATAGATTATAATCCAAATCAAAGTAGAATAATCAGCTAATTCGGAGAGAAATTATTGGATTAAAAAGATTCTCAGATAAGTATTTACAAACATATTGAAAAGATAATACCACAATAAATCAAAGAATAACTTAGACGATGTGTAAAGAAACATTAGCTAAGACTATCATAAGTATATTCGCATCTTTAAAGAGGTTATAGAAATAATATCCAAGTAAGATGTCAATCAGAAACGATATAGATACAATAACGGAGAAGGATGCCTAATATGTAAATGATAGTGAAGAATATGAAATCATAACTTTGACTTATTATTTAAATATAATATAAAAGGTAACAGGAACAGGAATTGATAGATTCCTCCGATAAATATTAAAAAAATATTAATTGAATATTACAATAACGGTTATAATTTTAAAAATTATAACCGTTATTTTTTGACATTGATATTCCCCTGTGGTAAACTTACTATAATTATATTCTCATATTGGATGAATTTTTATAGGAATAAAAGCAGATGATTTGTAGAGGTGAAATCAGTGGATAAATATGAATATCGGGTAAAAACAGAACAGATGTTGTCTTATATGGATAAGAAAGCGTACAAGAAAGCAATGGAAATAGCTGATACGATAGACTGGCGAAGAGTAAAGAATGCATCTATGCTTTGCTCAGTCAGTGAAATATATGAAAATAATGGGGAGTATCAAAAGAGCAGGGACGTGCTGTTTGTTGCATATGACAGATCTCCGGGAAGCAGAAAAATTATATATCGTTTAGGAATTCTTGCATTAAAGATGAATGATATTAATGAAGCAACAGATTGTTACGAAGAATTTGTTCAGCTTGCGCCAAAGGATCCGAATCAGTTTATCTTGAAATATAAAATTTTAAGAGCACAGAAAGCACCACTGTCGCAGCAGATAGATGCTCTCGTAAATTTTAAAAAATCAGAATATGTTGAGAAATGGGCATTTGAACTTGCTAAATTATACCATGAAGCGGGAATGACAGCGGAGTGCTTGGAAGAATGTGATGATCTAATTCTGTGGTTTAGTGAAGGAAAATATGTTTATCAGGCGATGGAACTTAAGATGCGCTATAAACCACTGACACCGGCACAGCAGGAAAAATACCGTCAGAGAAGTGAAGGAAAGAGCGCTCATTTTGGAAAGATTGCAACGATTCGCAAAGAACTTCCTACGGACATAAAGCCACAATCTGAAAAGACAGAAAAGGATATTGACAGTGAGGCTGCAGAAACAGAAATGACAGAAGAGAAACGGGAAGTGATTTCTGAAAAAGCAAGCAAATTAAGTAAGGAATCAGTAAATGAAGGTAATGAAGAAGATGTGAAAGAAAGTCATGTAAAGAATCATTCTTCAGAGGTGAAACATATGGGAACACAGGAAGCATTTATTAAAACAGCAGGATCTAAACGTGCAGAGGAATCTGTGGATAGAGCAAAATCAAATCTATCTCAAAAAACCGGAACAATGAAGATTGAAGAGATTTTGCAGAACTGGGAAGCACAACAGAGAGAAGCAGAAAGAGCAATTGAAGCTGAGAAAGAAAAATATAAAGAGGAAACGCAAAAGAAAGTAAGTCAGGATACAGTGCAGATTCTTTCGGCAGATATCCAGAAGCTTTTGGATGAATTGGAAGGAAAAGAATCAGAAAAAGATGATTTGTTGTTTGAGATGCCGGAGGAAGAGGCAGCAGAGGAACTTACATCGGAGGAAATTAATGATTTATTAGAAGAACCGGAAGAAGAACCTGAGTTCGAAAATAAGGCAGAGCTTGTTGAAGCACTTTTTGTGTTAGATGAAGAGGAAGATATCGATGAAAGTGTTGAAGAAGAATTCGATGAGGAAGATGAGCCTTATGAAATAGATGAAGATTTTCTTGAAAGCGACGAAGAACTTGAATTGCCAGAATTAGAAGAAGATGAAGAACTTGAACTGTCAGAATTAGAGGAAGAAGAATTTGAACTTGATGAGACAGAGGAAGAAGAGTTTGTACTGGATGAAAATGATGAGGAAGATCTTCAAGAAGAGGAATTTGATGCAGATTATGAAGTAGAAGATGACTTTTTTGAAGACGAAACAGATGTTGATTTTCAAGAAGATGAAGAGGATGATTTTATAGAAAATCCAACTCCGATGGAAGAACCGGAGGAAGATGACGAGTATGAGGATGATTTCGAAGAAGATTCTGAAGACGAAGATGACGAGTATGAAGAAGAGTTAGACTTTGACGAGGAAGAGGACTACGAAGAAGAAGTGGACTTTGACGAGGAAGAGGACTACGAAGAAGAAGTGGACTTTGACGAGGAAGAGG
>QFCE01000704.1_pt1 | contig 28349 bp, 25 predicted proteins | sample 5346091 | NCBI WGS metagenome assembly QFCE01 (sample SAMN09062252, study PRJNA434731) | Human gut metagenome, whole genome shotgun sequencing project. | isolation source: stool timepoint A chromium assembly | host: Homo sapiens | collected 2015 | reverse complement strand
CACAGCCTTGTACATGCGGCTGCGCCGGTCCACCTCGCTCTCCACAAACACCAGATAAAGGTAGGTCGGCAGTTCCTTCAGATAGTCCGCCAGCTCATCGCATTTGTTTTTAAAAAAGCCGGTTCCTTCCATAAGAATGATCCTGCGCTCCGCAAAAAAGGGCATTGTCTCGCACAGATCAATGATCTCTTTGACCTCAAGCCCCTTGCCCTCGTAGCGGGCCACATTCATGGTATCCTCCTCCGGATTAAGGGCTTTCATCAGTTTTTCTTTGTACTGCTGGCGCAGATACGCCTCTTCTCCATAAAGAAGATACGCCTGTTTCAGTTGTCCTGTTTTGATATCTTCATTTAATCCATTCATGTCTGTTATTATACTACAGGTCAGGGCAGCTTGCCAGACACATTTCCAAAATCTCCGAAAAACCTTCTCAGCCCTCTTCTTCCAAAAATCCCTCCACACGCACTCGATCTTCACGCACCGTCAGCGTCACTGCTCCGCAGTCCTTGGTGCACCACACCTTTGTTCCCGCAGCCTTCAGCCGTTCCAGGGTCTCCTTACTGGGATGTCCGTAGGTGTTGGAGGCAGAGGCGGAGACCGCCGCCGTCTCCGGCTGCACCGCTGCCAAAAACGCTTCTCCCGTGGAGTGCCGGGAACCATGGTGCGCCACCTTGAGAAAATCCACATCTGTGAGACGCCCTTTTTCCAGAAGCCGTTCCTCTGTTTCCAGCCCGATGTCTCCAGTGAACAGCGCCGCAAACGCTCCATAAGAAAGCCGCAGCACCATGGCCTCTTCATTGACGTTCTCCCCGGTTGCGCCCGCTTCCGGCCACAGTACCTCCGCAGACACACTTCCTAGGGAAAACCGGTCTCCGGCACTGACCCGCGCCACAGAGACGCCCGCCTGCTTCGCAAGCGCGCACAGCTCCTTGTAGGCTTCCGGCTCCTGTGACCACTCCGGAAGCACCAGCATCCCCGCACGAACAGAAGTCAGCCCCTTTCCCATCAACTGCAGAAGCTCCCGCACCCCACTGATGTGATCTTCGTCTGTGTGGGAAATAAAAATCCCTTCCAGATACGAAATCCCCTCACTTTTCAGGTAAGGCAGCAGCTGGTACTGCCCAAGCGCACTTTTGTTGCTGCTTCCCCCGTCGATCAGGATATGCGCCCCCTCGGCTGTTTTTACCACCGAAGCATCTCCCTGCCCCACATCCAGGCAGGTGATCCCAAACCCCGCTGCCGGACGCCAGCTCAAAATGACCGCTGCCGCCCCCAGGCCGGCTCCCAGTATAAGCCGCCGAAGCCATTGACTCTTTTTCTGCATTTTCGGCAAAAACAGCAGGATCGCTCCAAGCACAAGATAATAGACAAGAATCTGCCAAAGCCCCGGCCGTCCGGCCACCCAGGTGCAAAAGGGCAGTCTGCCCGCCCACCTGCAAAGCCACTCATAAACCTCCAAAAGGCAGCGCCCCGGAAAAACAACGATTTTGGAAACAGCCGGCCAAAAAAGTCCCAGCGCCGCAGCCACGCTGCCGCTCACCAGCACTGCTCCGACAGTCGGCAGCACTGCCAGATTCAAAAAAATCCCCGCCAGAGACACTTCCCCAAAAAAGTACAGGCTCACCGGCAATGTAAAAATCTGCACCCCCGCCGAAGAAATCAAAAGCGACCATATTTTGTGTTTCACTCCCAAAATTTCTTCCAGAACAGGCACAAAAGTCCCAAGCCCCAGAACCGCTCCGAAGGACAGCAGGAAGGCGCAGTTGCAAATGCTGGCCGGCGATTCCATAATGGTCAGGATCGCCGCAAGCGCCAGCGCTGTGGGCATATCGTAAATACGCCCGCAGATTTTTGCACCCACAGATACCAGAAACATACATACCGCCCGCAGCGCAGACAGGCTGCTCCCGGTCATCCTGCCATAGGACAGCATCACGCAGAATGCCAGCACTCCCGCAGCGCCGTTTCCCATGCCTGTTTTTCTCAAAAGTCCGAAAAGCCCCATGCCGAGGATGCTGATGTGAAGCCCCGATATGGCCATGACATGGGAAATTCCTCCCATCTGATAAAGAAGCTTCTGCTCCGGCTCCAAATCCTGCTTTTCGCCCAGCACTACCGCCTCGAACACCGGCGCCTGTCTGCCGGCACACCGCTGCAAAGATTCTGCAAGCGCAGCGCGGAGCTTCTGCAAAAACTGTTTCCAGGGCGCATAGTCTTTGGATTCCTTTTGTATCACTCCCTCCTTCAGATTGTAAAAAATATGCTGTGCCGCATAATAGCCTGCGCTGTCAAATTCCCCGGGATTGCGCGGTTTTGGAACCGGCTGCAGTCTTCCGGACAGCACAAGGACAGTCCCCGCCCTGAGGGACTTTTTTTCTTTTAAAAACGCTCTCACATGTTCTATGGGAATTTTCCGGGATTTCCGGATCAAAAAGACATTTTTCAGATAGACAGACTGTGCATATTGTGTGTCTGCGCTGTATTCCACCTCCCCGCAGATGGTGGCTTTTGGTGCATGTTTCGCCCACTCTTTCAGGCTCTTCGGCATAGGATTTCCTCCCGCAAGAGGAAACCCCAGCCCATGCGCCCCGCACAGCAGCACAAGCAGAAGCAGACACGCCAAACAGATCGGACGTCTTGTCATTGCACTCCTTTTTTTGCACTGGCGGCTTTTATTCTGCCGCGATCAATTCTTCATTTTTTTCAAAAAAGCTGTAAAGAGACAGGTCGGTTCCAAAAACCGCATCCTCTTCGCCGTCAATCAGAATCTGCACCTTGTCTGCATTTCCAAGTGCAAGAAGAGAATTTACCACCGAATATATGGGAATGTTCTGCTCCACAGAAAGCGCTGCATGAAGAAACGTTTCACTGAAATTCACATAGCAGATCCTGTCTGAGGTAGTTACAGACAGAATGCCCACTTCCTCCGGGATCGTCGGATAGTGCCCCTTATCCATGGGGCCCTTGGCAAGCTGCTCCAGCACCACCCGCTCTTTCGGCAGAGTTCCCTTATAATACACGCTCCTCTTCTCTTCCACAAGTCTGGTGCCCGTGCTGTCCGCAAAATACAGCGTAAAGGTATCATACCGGTAAGCATCCGCCTCCGCCCCCGACAGGGATACAAACGTCCCCTCTTTCATTTCGCCGATCGGCTGCCCCTTTGAGTCTCGAAGCTCTTCCCCGCCAACCAGAAATTTCACGGAATCAATGCCCGGCACACAGAGAAACGTCCGCACCACGCCGGAGCGCACCAGGATCTCTCTCGCCCGGCTCATCTTGCTGTAGCGGGTATTGAAGCTTATCTGCAGGACATTGTCAAGAATTTCGTAGGACGTCATCTGCACCTCGCTGGGCAGCAGCTTGATCGCCGTGTCAGAGGCTTCCGTCTCATTGAGACGCCCCATCAGATCCTTTATCATAAAATCCGCATTTTCTTCCCGCGGCGTATACTTTTTCTGCACCAGATCCGTCTCACTGCTGTTGATCTCATAGTAATAATACTGGTGCGCCGCAGCCTGATTTTCCGCCGCACACACGGTCTGCATTTCAAAACCGCCAAAGCCAAGCCCCAGAAATGCCGCCGCCAGAAATGCGCATACTCTTTTTCTCATTTGGCACCTCCTAAGGAATGAAAGACAGAGGAATGCGGACCGAAAACGTGGTTCCTTCCCCTTCTTTGCTGAACACTTTGATCGTTCCATGATGCATGCCGATAGAGCTTCTGGTAATGGCAAGCCCCAAACCGGTTCCGCCGATTTCTTTGGAGTGAGATTTATCCACCCGGTAAAAGCGCTCAAAAATGCGCTCCAGGGAATCCTGCGGGATCCCCATGCCGGAGTCTGCCACAGTCACATAAAAATACTTGTGATCCGCATCCAGCGTCACCCGCACCCAGCCCTCTTTTACATTGTATTTGATTCCGTTTTCCACCAGATTGCTGATCGCAAGAGTGAGTTTTACCTCATCCACGTCCGCCTCCACCGGACGGAAACAATCCAGGATCAGGCTGACTCCCTGTTTGTCCGCAATGGGACGCAGACGCTTCAGGATGTTTTCCAGAAGTTGATTGATATCCATGCGGGTCACATTCAGATCGGAGGCCTTCTTGTCCATCTTGACCAGTGACAGCAGGTCCGAAATGATCTTGTTTTCCCGGTCAATCTCCGCCGTAATATCCTGCAGGAACTCCTGATACAGCTCCTCCGGAACACCCGACTGCCCCACCAGAGAATCTGCCAGGACTTTCATGGAGGTCATTGGTGTTTTCAGCTCATGGGACACGTTGGAAACAAATTCCTGACGGGATTCATCCAGCACCCGCATCCTGGTGAGCATCTTGTTAAAGGCCTCAGTGATCAGCTCTGTCTCGGTGTAGTCCGGAACGGAAATATCCTCATTCTGATAACCGTCCGTCAGATCCTCAATGGCCTTGGTCACCCGGGCAAAGGGCTTCACAAGCACGGTGGACAGCACATAGCCCAGGAAAATTGCCAGCGCCACGATCACACCGGTAATGAGGACTCCGGTCTGTTTCAGACCGTCAATGGTATCCGCGATCTCCTGCGTAGAAATGCTCACCAGCATGGCTCCCTGAAGCTGCTGCACCTCCGGACTCTTCACCGGTACGGATATCACCGCTATCTTCTCCTTTGAATTGTAGCGCTGAATGTTTTCCCCTTTAAAGCACTGGATGATCTGGGGTGAAACCAGGGTTCTTCCCTGATCTGCGCTGTAGGTATCCTTCACGATCTTAAAATCTCTGTCAACTACGAGAATTCTTCCGCCATAGGTATTACACAACGACTCCAGCTTGCTGTTTACCACCTGCGAGCTGGAGTCATTCAGATAATTCTCTCTGATCAACAGACTGCACAACATGTCGCATTGTCTCCTCACACTGTCCATACGCGTCTGCACAGCTTTTTCCTCGTAATTGGCGATCACAACCTGAGTGACAATAACGCTCGGTACACTTCCCAGTAGAATTAAGATGATCAGAATTCGAAAACGCAGACTTTTAAAAAAGTTGGTCTTCTTTTTCATAGACTATGCCTGAAAATAATATCCCACACCCCATTTGGTGTGCACATATTTCGGCTCACTGGGATTGGCCTCGATCTTCTCGCGCAGACGGCGGATATGTACATCCACGGTGCGCACGTCTCCCGGATACTCATAGCCCCACACGATATTCAGCAGATTCTCACGGCTGTAAACCTTGTTGGGATTAAAAACGAGAAGCTCCAGAACGTCAAATTCCTTCGCGGTCAGATTCACTTCCCTGCCTGCGATAAACACTCTGCGTCCTTCGCAGTCCATGCGCAGATCTGCAATCTCTATGGTTTTTGCCTTTTCTTTTTCTTCATGTTCTCCGCCGGAACGCCGCATGATCGCTTTGATGCGGGCTTTTACTTCAAGAATGTTAAAAGGCTTGGTAATGTAATCATCTGCTCCGTATTCCAGTCCCAGGATCTTGTCCATGTCCTCGCCCTTTGCCGTAAGCATCACGATGGGAACATTGGAAAACTCCCGCACCTGCTGGCACACCTCCATGCCGTCCATCTTCGGAAGCATCAGGTCCAGAAGAATAATGTCATACTTGTTCTCCCTGGCCTTTTCCACAGCCTCCTCGCCGTCATATGCGCAGTCAACCTCCATTCCGTCCTGCTCCAGGCTGAACCGGATGCCTTTCACGATCAGCTTCTCGTCATCCACTACCAACACTTTTTTTGCCATTTCGCTCTCCTTACTCTACCACAATGTCGTCTTTTATCTTCGTAAAAGTGCCCTCTTTTATTCCCGGCACGTTCATCAGCTCCTCCACGGAGGAAAAGCCTCCGTTTTCCTCTCTGTACGCGATGATCGCTCTGGCCTTCGAAGGCCCGATCCCGCTCAGATTTCCGAGAGCTGTCTCATCTGCCGTGTTCAGGTTTACTCTGCCTTCCTCTGCCGCTTCCGATGCTTCCCCATCCTTACTCTTCGCAGGAAGCTGCCCCCTTTCGGCCTCCTCCTTTGTGGGAATGTACACCTGTTGCCCGTCTGTGAGAAGCTGCGCCTGATTCACATATCCGACAGCCGCTTCCGGCAGAAAGCCTCCCACAGCCTCGATCGCCTCAAATACCCGGCTTCCGGCAGGAAGCTCGATCACACCCGGCTCACTCACCGCGCCGCACACATCCACAAAAATCGGCTGCGGCTCCGGCACAGGTGTCTGAGACGGCTCCGGCGCAGAAGGATTTTCCGCCGGCGTTTCCGTAACAGTCTCGGTTTCTGTATCTTCTGTCCCGCTGTCCGACAGCTCCTCTTCAAATATCACATCTGTTTTGCGGGCGCAGCCGGTCAGACCCGCCGCCGCAAAAAAAGCTGCTGCCGCACAGGACACAAATAAAGTTTGGTCTTTTTTCATATGACGGTTCACTCCTTTTCCCTTTATCCGGGCAGGCGTCCGTCCATATTTCTCCACATCTCATTGTAACGAAACTTTAAAAAATTTACAATAGCAATCTGCCATTTTTTTATTTTCCGGGCAGCTTGAAAATAATGATCCCCACAATAGAAATCGCCATTCCCAGCACTTTTCTCCACACAAAGGGCTGCCGCTCCACGCCAAACAGGCCGAACAGCTCTATGAGATAGGCCACCGCAAGCTGGGAGATCACAATGAGCATCGCCGCCTTGGCCGGCCCCAGAGAGCTCATGCTCTGGATCACGGTCACGGTAATGAACGCTCCAATCACACCGCCAAGCAGCGTATATTTATTTTCCACCTGCCAGAGCGCTCCCACATTCTGCCGTCCGGTAAACAGCCAGGCAAGAACGCACACCGCAAACGCCGACAGCTGTACCCACCCGGTAGATACCCAAAGACTGCTCTGTTTCGTCACCTCCGTGTTAAAAACTCCCTGTACGCTCATCAGCGCGCCGGACAAAAGCGCAATTAGAATTCCCCACATACTGCTTCCTCCATATTCTTTTTTCCGCGCACGTTTCCATGCGCGAAAAGAGCTGAAACGAAATTCGTCACAGCTCTTTTTGTTTTCCACCAGTATATGCAGATTTATTTGAATTATACAGCTTCGCCCGAAGTTCCTTACTGCTCCCGGATCCGTTTGAGCGCCGTGGTAAATTTGATGGGATTGCCGTACTGAAGCGTTCCGAACCGGAACAGCTTGCCTGCCAGGAAACCGGCCGCCACACAGGAGGCCGCCAGCAGCACGCCGGAAAGGATAACCTCCCAGGAGGCCACCGTTCCCATGGCCACTCTCACAAACATGGCATTGCCGGAGGTAAACGGGATAAAGGAGGCCACTTTTACCAGGAGCCCGTCGCTGCTGTTCATCCCGAAAATGGCAACAAAGAAGGACACAATATACAGAAGCGTCACCGTTGTGGCGCTCTTGCTGATATCCTCTGTCCTGGAGACAAGCGCGCCCAGGATCCCGTAGATAAACGCATAGAGCAGATAGCTCAAAAGGCCGAACACCGCATAGGAAATCAGCACCCGCGCCGGAATGTGGAACAGAAAATCAAGCATTCCTCCCCAGTCTTCCCGAAAGAAATGATAGGAAAGAAATCCGCTTCCCAGGATCACAACGGTCTGAAGCACACCGGAAATGGCTCCTGCCAGAACCTTTCCAAAAATCAGACTGTTGGAATTCACACTGGTCACCAGGATCTCGATGGCCCGGTTGCTCTTCTCCGTTGTGACAGAGGTGGCGATCATCTGTCCGTAGAGAAGGATCAGGAAATAGGTGACAAAGATGAGCACATAGGTGTACATATAATTGCCTGCGCTGTTTTTGCCCAGGATCTCAGGACTTACATTGACCTGTACGTTGTCCGCCTGCGCGATTTCCTCCGCAGTCAGCCCTTTTTCCAGAAAGTACTCCTGCTTCTGATACATGGTGTAGGTCTCGGCAAATTTTTCGGAAAGATGGTCGTACACTTCCAGATTATTCACCACATACGTAACCTCTCCCGGCGCGTTCAGCACAAATCCCGCTTCCACTGTTCCTGTTTTTACAAAATCTTTTACCGCTTCCGTGCTGTCCGCCTTCACCCATTCTGTCTCCGGCAGCATGGACAGCAGCGACTCCTCATCCGCAATGGCTCCGTCCTCGGCATAAAATGCCAATGTCGTCTGGTTCTTGGGATCTCCGGCATCTGCCCCGCTGTGATCCCCTTCTCCCAAAAGGCCGGGGATCAAAGTCGGCACGATGATCACGCCCGCCATAAGGATCGCCAGTATCAGCGTGGTCACAGTAAAGCTCTTATTCTTGAAATAATTATTCAGCTCAAATTTTAATACGGTCAAAAACTGTTTCATGCCTCATCTCCTGCCCTTTCCACAAAAATATCATTCAGCGACGGCTCATACATTCCAAAAAACTCCACGTCCACATCCTGCTCCACCAGTCTCTCCAGGATACGCGGCTTGTTTTCCGGCGCTGTTTTTCTGACGATCACGCGGTCCTTCTGTACCTTTTCCACCTCAAGCAGATCGGCGAAGCTGTCTTTTAACCGCAGGCTCAGCTCCTGCGGTTCTTCCTCCAGGCTGGACAGCACCAGACGGTCCCGCCCGAATTCCCGCTTAATGTCCTTTAAGTCACCGGAGAGCACCACCTCTCCGTGGTTGAGGATCACAATGTCCTCGCAGAATTCTTCCACGTAGCTCATCTGATGGCTGGAGAATACCACCAGCTTCCCTTCTGTGATCTGCTCCCGGATCACATCCTTGAGAATCTGGGAATTCACCGGGTCAAGACCGGAAAAAGGTTCATCCAGGATCACGATGTCCGGGTCGCACAAAAGCGTCTGCGCCAGCTGTACTTTCTGCTGATTTCCCTTGGAAAGCGTCTCCAGCTTCCGCTCCGCGTACTCAGAAACCTCCAGCCGCGCAAGCCATTTGGCGGTTTTTTCCCGCGCCTCTCTGGCGCTTAGGCCCCGGAGCTGTCCCAGGTAGATCAGCTGCTCGTTTACCGTTTTCTTCGGGTACAGTCCTCTCTCCTCCGGAAGATAGCCAATACTGTGCTTTTTCGGGGAAAAGGGCTGTCCGTCCAGCAAAACGCTTCCCTGATTGCTCTTAAACACGTCCATGAGGATCCGGATCGTGGTTGTCTTTCCTGCGCCGTTTCGCCCCAGAAGCCCCAGGGCGCTTCCGCTCTCCACTGCAAAGGATATGCCGTGCAGCACCTCCTTGCTGCCAAAGCTTTTGTGCAGATTTCTTACTTCCAGTTTCATACGTTTTTGTCCTCTCCTTCGATTTATTTTTCTCTGATACGTCTTCGGTTCGTCACACAGGCATGGCAGTAAACCACCGCTGTGGCACACCAGATCACGCCTACCAGCACCACCGCCAGAACTCCTGTGTCCCACAACATATGGGAAAGCATGGCAATCACCAGAAGCACACTGTACAGAGACATGTTAACGGTATACGCCTTATACGCGCTCTTGTAGATCACCTCCCGCTCCTGCTCATCGCAGCTGGCCAGCCAGTCCTTTCTGAAATGTCTGGAAGCCGGATCTCCCAACCGTTCCGGATATGCCTTCTGCACGGTTTTTACCATGCGCACCTGCCAGAATCCCTCATAACAGTAAAGCAAAAGAAACAGAAGCGTCATTGTAAACGTCTGACTGCCGCTGCTGCTCTCAATATATCCGCGGGATACTACGGCAGACAGCAGTACCGCGCCGATCACCATGCTGAAATAGCTCATAACCGTTCCCCAGGCACCGGTAACCTCAAAGGTGTCGTCCAGCACATCTGCCTCCTCATCCTCTGCGTTCTCAAGGCTTTTTACAAGGCTTCTCTGCTTCCAGAGATTGTATTCTCCCACAAGCACAGACAGCACCATAAGTGCTCCCATCATCCACAGCACCTGCTCCTGCACAAAGGTATAAATTGCGCCAAAGCCCTGCTCTCCCAGGCTGTCCAGTCCAAACATATTGATGCTTCCGCCAATGACCGCTCCCACAGATGCCGATGCCAGGATCAGCAGTCCGTATTTCAGATAGCTGTTCATTTTTTTCTTTTTCTTCATGTCACTCATCCTCCTCACTATAGGAAAAAATGTCCTCCACCGTAACCTGGCAGATACGCGCAAGCTTCAGCGCCAGGGTGACGGATGGAGAGTAATCGCCTCGTTCGATCAGACTGATGGTCTGGCGGGACACTCCTGCAAGTTTTCCCATTTCATGCTGGTTGATACCAAGACGGGCTCTGTGTTCCTTCAGTCGGTTCTCCAATGCCATACCATTTTTACCCCCCCCCCTATATTTTTGCAATATTTTCTTGTCAGTTTGACAACTTTATTTGTCAAAAAGCTTGTACTCACTATAACATTGACAAAGAAAGTTGTCAATAGCTGAATTGAAAAAGCGACTTCGCTGTCCATAGGATTGACAATATCCTCTGGCAAACGTTCTATCTGCATTCTTCTGAAAATGGGAAAACTGGCCGAACGGCCGAATAAAGACCTGAGCCGGTCTCTGATGACATTCCGTTAAGACCTGGAATACACGTCCCATACAAGCTCTGTCCGGAAAGACCGGATACAAATTCCAGAGCACCAACAGCAAATTGTTCTGCAATACCGCCTACAATAAATATATTGCTCTCCGGGTTTACCAAGGCGCATTGCATAGTTTAACTGACTCAAAGATATTTCGTTGCTTAATAATCTTCTCTTTTTTATTAAGGATAATGTCTTAACTTAATGACATTGAGAAATCTCTGTTGGCTTTTTTACAATCACACAATTGAAATTACTGACTGGCGTTCTACTATTTCCACGCCTATGGACACACACATATTCTCTAATGTTCCTTTAGCAGCTATTTGTTGCAAAAGCAGTCTTGTTGCAGTAAGTGCTTTTTCTCTAATATTCTGAGAAATCGAAGTTAACTTTGGAGTCAGATATTGACACAGGCTCAGATTATCATATCCGACCACGGAAAGATCCGCCGGAATCCGCAGTCCCCCAAGTCTAGCCCCCTCTATTATACCTGCCGCACAAATATCAGCAGTTGTTACGGCTGCAGTGATTTCACGCCCACAATCCGCAATCCTTCGTCCGGCAGCAACTCCTCCTTGATATGTCGTCGGAACTCTAAATACATATCTTTCATCAAACGGTATTCCTGATTCTTTCAGCGCCTGCATATAGCCTTCAAATCTTCTGGTCAACAGCGCATTTCCTGCATAATCTGCCACAAAAGCAATGGCAGTATGTCCATGATTGATCATGTATCTCGTTGACAGATATAAACCTTTTCTGTCGTCTGACCTTACATTAATCACCGCCGGATAATTATCCGCATTGTCAAATATTGCTATCGGGCAAGACGGATTCTGTAAAAACTCAGCTAAAAAACCACTTATATCTTGATAAAGAAAAATAATTCCATCCACATTCCAATTTTTTAACAACTGAAGTAATTCCTCTCTCTGAGTTACCGAGCGCACCATAGCATAATACCCGTTTTCCCGCAGCTCCTTTTCAATGATTCCTATCATTGCACTAATATATGGATTTTCAAAATAATTCTCATTATCTGCTTCTTCTGATATTGTTATCACAATTCCTATAATATTGGAGGTTCTGCTGCTGAGATTCCTGGCGCTAAGGTTTGGAACATAACCGCATTCCTCTATAATCCTGTTAACTTTTTCAATCGTTTTAGCTGACACACGCTTGTTTTTCCCATTGATCACATTTGAAACCGTCATCATGCTAACTCCTGCTCTTTCCGCAACATCTTTTAAAGTCACTTAAACCTTCGCCTCCTTATTTAAACTCTATTTTAAACCTATTGTAACTTATTTTTTCTGCAAAAACAACACAAAACAGCGCCTCTTCATTGACAATATAAAAAAAACATGATACGTTAGATTTAACGCTAAACTCATTAAGAAAGGAGCCTTTTCCAATGAACAAATCTCACAAAATTTTAACACGTCCTTTGGCCCTGGACTGTAATATCATTCAAGGGAATAACTATCGCATTACTGTTTTAACCGACGGATTGCTTCGATTAGAATACTCAGCTGATGGTATTTTTGAAGATCATGCAACACAAATGGCATTTTTCAGAGATTTTCCAGCCAGCAATTATCGTGTTATTCGCACCGAATCTGGTATCGAACTTCATACAGACCGGCTTCATATGATTTACAATGAACGCTGTTTTTCTTCCCATGGCCTCTCCATCCAGGTAAAAGGAAATCTAAGCCTTTACCATAGTACATGGCATTATGGAGATGAGATACATGACTTAGGCGGAACCGTCAGGACTTTAGACCGCATAAACGGCTCTACTCCACTGGAGCATGGCGTCAATTCCAGGTTCGGTTTCTCTGTACTGGATGACAGTCATTCACAGATTCTTCTGGAAGATGGCTGGATTTCCCCCAGAAAAAAAGGAATACAGGATTTGTACTTCTTTGGCTATGGACATGACTATAAAGAAGCACTCAAAGCGTTTTACAAGCTCTGCGGTCCAACGCCGCTGCTTCCACGATATGCCATGGGCAACTGGTGGTCCCGTTACTATAAATACAGCGAAGAAACATATCTTCAGCTAATGGATCGTTTTCAAAAAGAACACATTCCCTTTTCTGTCGCAGTCATTGATATGGATTGGCATCTGGTAGATATTAACCCCAAATATGGCAGTGGCTGGACAGGGTATACCTGGAATCGCGCCCTCTTCCCTAATCCGGCACGTTTTTTAAAAGCGCTTCATGAGAGGGGAATGAAAGTCACTTTAAATGTCCATCCTGCAAACGGCGTACAGGCTCACGAAGAAATGTATCCAGAAATGGCCCAGGAAATGGGAGTAGATGCTCAGCAGGAAGATCCTATCGTATGCGACCCCGCTGACCCTCATTTTTTGGAAGCGTATTTCGAATATCTCCATCATCCGCGCGAAAAAGAAGGTGTGGATTTCTGGTGGATTGACTGGCAGCAGGGAAGTCACTGTAAAATCGAAGGCCTTGATCCCCTATGGATATTCAACCATTTTCACTTTTTGGATATCGGCAGAAACGGTAAACGCCCCTTAACTTTCTCGCGTTATTCTGGTCCCGGAAGCCATCGCTATCCCGCAGGATTCTCCGGTGACACACATACCACCTGGGAATCTCTGGACTTCCAGCCGTACTTTACTTCCACTGCTTCCAACATCGGGTATGGTTGGTGGAGCCACGATATAGGCGGTCATATGTTAGGATGCAAGGATGACGAACTCATTACCCGTTGGACGCAATACGGGATCTATTCCCCCATTATGCGTCTTCATAGTGCAAGCAGTGAATTTAATGGAAAAGAACCGTGGCGTTTTAAATCTGAGGCAGAAAATGCCATGGGAGAAGCCTTGCGGGAACGGCATAGAATGATTCCTTATCTTTATACAATGAATTATCGGAATTACCACGATGCGCTTCCCTTAGTCCTCCCAATGTACTATGAATATCCCGAAAGCACGGAAGCGTATGAAAGAAAGAATCAATTTTTGTTCGGAAGCGAGCTTCTGGTAGCCCCCATTACCTCAAAAAGATTTCCTGGTATCAACTGTGCAAGGGTTACTGTATGGCTCCCCTCAGGATTATGGTATGATATTCATACCGGACTCATGTATACCGGCAATCGCACACTGAATATGTACCGCGACATTCATTCTATACCTGTGCTGGCAAAAGCCGGCTCTATTCTTCCTTTTACAGAAGAAATTCAGGGCATCCAGGCATCTTCAAACCCTTCGTCTCTCTTTATAAAGGTTTATAGTGGTGCTAATGGAACATTCAAACTTTATGAGGACGGATGCGAAGACTGCCTCTACCAAAATGGGGAATTTGCCACTACTCTTATGGAATATAAAGAAAATTCCGATGTTTGCTTTACGATTTATCCTGCCAGCGGAACACTCAAACTGCTGCCAGAAAAAAGGAGCTTTCTCATCGAATTAAATGGGTTTTCCAAAGAAGCTGCAGATACTGTCACTGTATATATCAACGAAGACAAACTTGTTTGTCCTATATCCTACGATGCGCAAAAGCAGGCAGTGCTGGTCACTATAGCAGGAATTCCTGTTACACACAAAATAACCATTCATACCGAGAAGCGTTTCCATTCTTTTCGAAATGACGTTCTTGAACGAGTTTTTCATTTTCTTGACCAGGCAGAAATTGCTTTTGCGTTAAAAGAAGAAATTTACAGACTTATCCAAAAAGAATCACGGCTTTCTGTACAACTTGCCGCACTTTCAGCCATGAGTTTGGACTCAGAGCTCTATGGCGCTCTTGTGGAATTGTTGACTGCTGACTGTTCATAAAAAATCAAACAGAGAGTTTGGACGATACTTTCCAAACTCTCTGTTTGATTTCTTCCTGACCTTTTCTATAACTCTATTGTATATAATGCAATTTCATCTGTCTCACGGTTAGCCGCCAGAAGCCTGTTTACATTCCCATCTTCCAGGAGCATTACATTAGCAGCTCCGGCTCCACGGTCAATTTCATCTACTTTGCAGGTTTTCTTTTTTTCGTCCCATGAAAAAGCAAGCAATTCCCGTTCCCCTTCACGACACCCCACAAATCCGTACATCCTGTCTCCGATGCGTGCTCCCCAAATCGCATGAATAAATGGCAATTTTCGAGGATATTCGTATATTTTGCAATATCTATCTTCTGATTTTTTCCATAAAGTCACCATATCTCCATGAAACGGTGAAAGAACCAGCAATTCTCTCTGTCCATCACCATCGAAATCCAGATACAACATATCACTGGCTGGAATATCCAATAATTTTTCACAAGCCCACTCTTCGCCTTTTTCCGGAGGAACAATTTTATAAATCCCATTTTCTGTTCCCACTACCGCAAAATCATAATTTTCTTCTCTTGCGGCCATAAATCCATGATTCTTAAAAAGACCACTGAGAATCGGCCTGAGCTCCAACAGATTACTTTCGTTAAACTGCGTAATATCTTCCGGGAGCTCCGCTGTCCAAATCCTTCCCGGACAGGTCCAGTCATTCTTAAAGGCATGTGCAGATTTCAGAGTACATACAATCAAATACCTTCTGCCATTCCTCTCCAAAAGGCCAAACCTATGCACAAACGGAATTTCACAGAGAGTGTTGCATTCCCAATTTTCTCCATTTCGCATAAAGTAAACTATTTTAGCTTCTGCTGAATTATTTGGCGAATAAAATTTCTGTGTAGCAAGCAGAATCGGTTTTTCCGGATACTGGATCATTGTCATAACACCGCCACTTCCGCCATGCAGAACATCTTTCTTTTGTCCATCACAGGTAAAAATATCAATCTCATCCTTTTTTTCAGCCGCTACCACAAAATGCTTCTCACTGTCATATTCAAACGTCGCAAGAGAATAGCATTTTTCCAGACTGCCGATTACTTTTTTTTGCACATTCATATTCTTTCTCCCCAAAGCTTTTTTACAGGCAGGATCTGTACGGAATATTCTGTGGTGCCTCAAAGCAGTCTTCAAATCCTCTTCTGTAGTGGAAGTACGTCTTATCTTTATCTGTCGGATATGTATACTTTCCTCCGACATCCCAGACAAAGGGATGGAACTGATACTCCAGCCGCTCCTTTTTCATTCGATAAAGTTGCATAATTTCTTCCGGATCTGCTTTGAAATTACTCCATACGTCATAATGTATCGGCACAACCACTTTGCACTGAAGCGCTTCTGCCATACGCAAAATATCCACAGAAGACATTTTATCCTGTATTCCCACAGGATTTTCTCCATAAGAGCCAAATGCTACATCAATATCATAATCTTTGCCGTGTTTCGCATAATAAATAGAATAATGAGAATCTCCGGAATGGTAAATATTTCCTCCAGGTGTCTTGATCAGATAATTTACCGCTTTCTCATCCATATCTGTCGGGCACTTACCTTCCAGCTCTTCCCTGTCTGCCTCCGTGGAATCTGTAGTAACGATACAGGTTCTGTCAAAAGAATCTAACGCAACAATCTCAATATCTTTTAATTTTACAGTATCTCCCGGTTTTACAGTAATGCACCTTTCTTCCGGAACCCCCCAGTTCACCCATGTTTCTACTGACTTTTTCGGCCCAATGAAGGGAACTGGTATTTCTTGTCCATTTTCATCCGTTGTTTTCATATCACTCTGAATCACATGAGCTGCCCACTCTGCAGACATGTGATCTTGATGATAATGAGTAGCCAAAACGGCATCCACACCATGAAATGCAAATGGATCAACAACAAAAGGAACCGCTCTCAAATTGGGCTGCATACGGCGTACCCCCGCCATATTTGCCATCTGATGTGCCACTTTCATTTTGTCATCTCCGTGTGTTCTCTTCCCATTTCCACACCACAAATCAATGGTAATGTTGGCATTGCCCGGTGTTTTTACCCAAAGTCCTGTACATCCCAGCCACCACATAGCAACCGTTCCTGGCTCCACCTTTTCATTTTCAATATCTTCCACCAACCATGTTCCCCATTCAGGAAAAGTAGACAAAATCCACTTTTCACGAGTCATTTCTGAAATTTTGCTCATAATATTTTCCTCTGATTTCTATTATTTTTTATTGTTTATAAAATTGCTATAGTTCTAATTTATATATTGTTCCTCTAAGGATGTCTGCTTGCCCCAAAACCGTTATCTCACTGTATATCGAATCTTCCTTTTTAGTAAAAACTCTGGCAGATAAAGTAATTTCATTATTATAAAATATTTCTATCGCAGAATGGTCTACAAAAATATCAACAGATACTTCTTGTTCTGACGGACAAAGTGGTACAACGATATCCTCCTTTGACACATCATCGTATAATGTGGAAGATTTTCGATTCAGGAAAATCCGTTTTCTGGCATAATCCAGCTCCAATATCGTTTTCTCATCTCCATCCGCAGATGCTAAAAGCACAATTTTCACCACAGTATCTGCCTTTGGCCGGTAAGATACTTCTAATTCCAGCTGCCTGCCAGATGCACTCGTCTTTTTTGTTCCTTCGTGCATTCTGTTCAATATTTCTTTGCGAAGCATCCTGCATTCATTGGCTGGCTGAATGTGCAATTTTCCTTCCTGCAAAGTTACTTCTCTCGGCAAAGACTGCATTCCTGCCCAGCCTCGTTCTCTTTTTGAATTCAGTCTGTCTCCCTCAAAAAGGCATCCGATCACAAGATATCGTTTCTCCGGAGCATTCAGATAAGTATTCGGTGCATAAAACCCCTTTTTCCCTATGCTGTAATCAAAAACCCCCTCCGCTTCCACCATAAGCTCCTTTGTATCCGGATTTATCTTACCAATTGCATAACGAACAGCATCCAGCGGAGAATACAAAAGTACATACCTTTCTCCAAATTTCATTATATTGGGACATTCAATCAGCTCATACTCTTTGGATTGGTAGAGTATTGAACAAAACTCCCACTCTTCCAGATTTTTGGATTCATACAGAGCAATGCATCCTTTTTTCTTACAGGTTCCGCTCAAAAGCAGACGATATACCGAACCTTCCTTCCAAATAAACGGATCCCGCCACATGGAAATCACGGTATCTTTGTTAATTTCCTGTTTTAAAGCTGGCTTCTTACATTTTTTCCAACGTATCAGCTCTGCATCTTCATTCACTGCCGCCCACTGCTCAGCTCCATTCTCAGGCCCCCGCTCTCCCTGTCCTATACTTGTATAAAAAAGTTTCACGCCTCCTTGATACTCAACAGCACACCCAGAATAGCAGTGTATTTCCCCCTGTTCATTTGATGGAGCCAATGCAATCGGACACATTTCCCAGTGAATCAAATCCTTGGAACGAGCATGACCCCAGTGAATATTTCCCCAGGTATCTGCCCACGGATTATACTGAAAGAACAAATGATACCATCCATCCTTCCAAATCAGTCCGTTCGGATCGTTCATCCAGTTTTTTTCCGGGCGGAAATGATATCCTGGAAAATAGAAATCCTTTTTCATTCGGTGTATTTCCTCCTTTCCGAATGCATCTCTGTATTTCGAATGAAAAGGTCATCAGCCAGAAATGTTCCTTCATCCACAAGGAAACCACAGCCACCTCGCGAATACGTATCATCTGTCGCTTCCAGAAGCTTTTTTCCGTCTACTGATACCGTCAGATGATTGCCTGTCAGATTCATTACCACCCGGTATTCTTTGTTTTGTTCATAGGGAAATTTGCTTCTGGCCAGGATTTTTTCCTCCTTTCCTTTTTTCACAAGCAGCAGAGCATTTTTCTCATCCTGCAATACAAACGCATAATAACGTCTTAAACCACGGCATCGTGCTACCAGACCCATTCGCCTGCAAAGCCCTGGAAGCAGTGTACATTCCACCTCATAGTCTCGCCATTGCTCAGTACCAGTTACGGCAACCCCATTTTTTCCTGTATGCGAAACCGTAAATGTTCGTCTGCTGTCAAAAGAAAACTGTTCTGCCGATGTGGTAAAAGCCTTCAGCTGCATATTCGGATGTCCAAGATCGTAATTTCTCAAAGATCCAGATATGCGGAGCTCTTCAGGAGCCTCATCCCAATCCATACTTTCAAATACCAGTTCGCTCTGCTCTGAAATGCCTTCACAGCATATTCCAATCTTTTTTACAGTTCTGCCGTTGTTCTGAGGAATTTTCCAGCTGATTTTCTTCTGATTTTCTACTATCGCTGCTGTTCCGTACAAATACTCTTCACGGTCATCAAAATCGTAAAATATCACATAAGGCCTCAGCTTCACCTTCCCAAATAAAGTTCTGCATTCTATCTGCACAGTCTGTCCGCTGTACAACGTCGGACTTGCAATTAGCTCATATCCTCCATAAACGTCAGCTATATCATACATCGTAAGTGTAGAAAGGTGCACTTTTTCTCCCGATTTCAATGAAATGCAGAGACCATGTTCTCCCGGTACTATCTCATTCCGATTCTTAAGTTCTATTTTCTGTTGTTCTTCGCAGGAAAATCCCTGTACCGCTCCCGGAAGGGAAAATGAAAAACGTGGTCTTTTCTGCCAGGTATTTGTCTGATAAATACGATCATGCTGCAATAAAATCCGGTCTGTTTCCCGAACCGCATCTGTCACACAACTGCCTCCATCTGCCGAAATATTATAAAATCTATCTGCGACAGGCCCCCGAAAATCATACCCGCAAGTAAGCGATTCCAACCCAAGACGCACACCGTTTATACATCCAAGATTTGCTCCGTTGCAATCTGTATCCCATCCAGCAGATACGCACAATTTCATGGCTTTTTCAAAATCATCACCGCCCAGGAGCAACGCTGCCAAAATCAATGCAAGATTGGGAATCACATGACAGTTTCCCGGATAAAAAGAATAGCTGTAAGTATCCTCCAGCCACTGACGAACTTTTCTAAAATCCTGTGTCTTCTCTGTAGCTTCCCAAACAGAGTCCACAATCTTTTTTAGATTTTTGTCAGCGGATAATTCCATTCCTTTTTCCAACAAACAATATAGATTCTGTTCTTCAAAAGCCATCGCCTCTATAGAAGCCAGAAACTTTGCTGATTCTACTGCAATTCCGTCATGACTGACTGCTGCGCATTGCCCCACCAAATATCTGGCCAATTCCGGATCACCAGGACACATTAATGCATATGCGTCCATAAAAATCTGAGCACCAATCTGCTCTGATACGCCTTTGCCATTGGTGACAGCCGAACCGCTCAGCGGTGCTGCAATTCCTGATTTTAAACGGAGATAGGCGGTATGTTCTGTAGAACGTCCCAGTCCTCCCCACCAAAAAACTGTTTTATTTTCTATAATATAATCCAACCAGGCGTTTCCAAAATCTTCTGCTGTGAGTTGTGAAGGATTTCCCTCAAAATCTTCTGCTGCTTTGAGAAATGTAAAAGTTCCAGCCAAATCGTCATCTGCCACATGAAGAGGTGTTCCCACAATCTGATTTACATAAGAATCCACAATGTTAAACTTCTCACGGATTTTCTCGTAAGGCCATCCTTCAATCGGCCGTCCGAAAAACACTCCTATCAGCTTCCCAAGCACACCCGCATATACTTTTTCCCTGTAGTCCACCATAAATGTCTCCTTTCAGGAACCATTCCTCTAGCCCTTAATACCTGTAGCTGCAACACCTTCCACAAAATATTTCTGAAAAACAAGATACAGAAGCAATACCGGAAGAATTGTCACCACCGCCATCGCCATTAACGGTGCAATATCCATTGTCGCTCCCATTTCTCCCTTAAACGCATTCAAACCAAGCGCGATGGTAAATTTCTCCGGTTTGCCAAGATAAATCAACGGCCCCATATAATCATTCCAGCAGAACACTAATTGATTAATTGCCACAACCAACAGAGCCGGTTTTGCATTGGGAAGATAAATGCGGCTGAAAATCCGGAACCATCCTGCACCGTCCAGCTGTGCGGATTCTGCCAATTCATTCGGCAAACCAGCAAAAAACTGCCGCAACAAGAAAATATTATATGTACTGGCCCCAAAAAATGCAGGCAATACCAACGGTGTAATAGTATTCAGCCAATGCAGTTTACTGTAAAAAATGTACATGGGAATTAAGGTTACGGTCGTGGGAACCATCATAGTAGAAAGCACTACCATAAACAAAATTCCTTTGCCCTTTACCTGAAATTTTGCAAACGCAAAACCGGCAAGAGAACAACTGATCAATGTACCGGTAACGCACAGCACTGCAATTTTTATAGAGTTAAAAATATAAACAAGAAAGCGCCCATTATCCCATCCTTCCGCATAGGCACGGAAAGAAATCGGAAAATCAAACAGTTTCCTAAAATTCGCGAGCTGCTCCGGCGTCTTTAGTGACTGTGCAAACATCCATACGATCGGAATCAGGAAGATTAGTGCCAAAACTATCAAGATTATTTCTGTTAAAACATTGCCTATTCTCTTCTTTGTTTGTCTTTTCAGTCTCATTATTTCACATCCTCCCGATAGAATACCCAGGCATTTGATGTTTTCATAATTATCATTGTAATAGTAATTATGATAACAAACAGTACCCAAGCAAGCGATGATGCATATCCAAATTTTCCGTAGGAAAATGCTGTATTATAAAGATACAGGCCATAGACAAATGTAGAATTTGCCGGTCCACCGCCTGTCATGACATACGGCTGGGTAAAAATCTGAAGGCCCTTGATAATCGCCATAAGCACATTAAAAAATACAACCGGGCTAATCATAGGAAATGTAATCTTAAAAAACTTCTGTATGGAAGAAGCCCCGTCTAAATCTGCTGCCTCATAAAAATCTCTGGGAACATCCTGGAGACCGGCAAGGACAATGGTCATTGCTGTTCCAATATTAAACATTTCCATAAAGATAATAGAGGGCATGGCCGTTGAAATTTCTCCCAGCCAATTCCTTCCCTCAATCCCCAAAGCTTCCAAAATTACATTGATATACCCGTTTGTACCGTTAAAAAGGTATGTCCAGGTAATGTACATAGCCACACCCGTACAAATCGTTGGCAAATAGAAAATCCCTCGGAAAATATTTGATCCTGGCAGACGCCTGTTAAGCAGCGTTGCCAGCAAAATAGCAAATATCGTATTTAATGGCACTGAAATCAAAATATATACAAACGTATTTTTCAATGCCAGCCAAAATGTTTTATCTTTTGTAAAAATATTAATGTAATTTGTCAATCCTTTGAATTCTATAGCAGAATGTCCATTCCAGTTCGTGAACGAAATCACAAAGGAATATACCATGGGAATCAATGTAAACGCCAGAAATCCAATTACCCACGGAAGAACAAACAACCAGAAATATTTTGTTGTTTTTAAGGGTGAACCCTTTTTCTTTCTTCCAGCCATCTTTATCTCCTCTCTTCATTACATATCTTTTCAAAGCAAAAGGGGAACGGAACCTGCCGCCCCCCTTCTTTCATGTTTCAAGCGTTATTCTCCATAAGAAGCAAAAATGGAGGAACCCTGCATATCCAAATCAGAAATCATATCATCTACTGTCATCTGTCCGGCAAGAACTTTTTCATAATCTGCTTTTGCCAAATCGTTTACTTCCGCAAATGCACCGAGATTATAGAGCGGTACTGTTTCCTGAAGCATATCAATAAATACCTGCTTGTTGTATTCTGTGCCCTCGCCAAAGTTTTTCAGGTAATCATCGCTTTCTGCGTAAGAGGTCAGACAGGGGATCCCGATGGAAGATCCTTCCACCGCTGCTGTCTCGGATGTAGAAAGAAATTTAATGAAGTCCCAACAAACATCTTTGTTTTCTGCATTGGCACTCATACTCCAGCCGTTGGAGCGAAGTGTAGTTTTCCATCTGCCAAACTCCTCATTATCCGGAAGCATTACAACATCCCATGCAAAAGAATCTCCAATTGCGCTCTGATAAGTAGCAATATCCCAAGTTGCAGAAAGTGCCATTCCAAATTTACCAGTTTCAAATCCGCCTGTAGAAATCGTACCGGAAGTCTCATCTGGTGCAAGACCATTTGCAATAGAGTCCGCAAACATAGTCACCGCTGCTTTAAATGAAGCATTATCAGCTACATTCATACTCTTATTTTCTGCATCGTAGTACATATCACCGTAAAGTCCACGATAAAATTCCGGAACACGAACACCCCAGCGAAGTCCGTAAATATCATCACCCAAAGCACTGATTTTCTCAGCCGCTGCAAGCATGTCTGCTTCTGTCCAGTCATTTGTTGGATATTCTACTCCTGCCTGATCAAACAAATCTTTATTATAGGCAATTGCAAATGTTTTATCTACAAAGGGAACTGCCGTCAGTCTTCCGTTTTCAATCGTATAGGATTCTTTTGCTTTTTCATAATCCCACATAGATTCCAAACCATCTTTTTCCACATAAGGAGCCAAATCTTCAAACAGCTCACTGTCCTGGAACATAATCAAATGGTCATTTGCAATTCCAAATACATCTGGTGTCTCTCCTGAGGAAAACCAGGTCTGCATTTTTGTCAAATAATCTGCTCCACTACAATACTCATATTCAATTTTAACATTCGGATGTTCTTCCATATACGCCTCAGCAAGGCGCATTTTCATTTCTGCCTCAGGATCATCTCCCCAAAATCCAAAAGTAAGTGTCACTTCTTCATCCGTAGATGTCTCTGCTGCCAGCGGGCTTACCGCAAAAATACTTGTGGACAAAGCCGCTGCTAATACTGTTGCCATAATTTTCTTTCCGTTCATTTTTTCCTCCTTTTTCCCATTCACAAAATATATTGTCTGCTTTTATGAATGTTTTAAGCTCATTTGTTTTTTGTTACGTTCATTATACTTTGTATTTAATATCTCGTCAATGTTAATTTATCCCAAAATTAATTCGTTATTTTCTGTAAAAGTGCATATATATATTTATATATTTTGTTTTATATGATAAATTTTGCACATAATATAGGTTATATTTTGCTTTCGTCAATTATAAAACATATACAGAAAAACTCATTCATATTTCAATCATATAAAACAAACAAAAGTTTTACTCCTTTCCGTTGCCAGGATATCCATTTTTTAATGTGATCCGTTCAGATAAAAGCCCCGCTTCATAAGCACGCCTCCTTTGCCGCAGCTGATGGATACCCCCAAATAGTATTATATTTGTTTTATGTTATTTTTTGTCTTTTAATTGTTTTATATGAACTTTTATGTTATACTCAAAACAAGAATCATAGAATAGTTGCAGGTGTTTCATATGAAAAATAGTTTAAAAAATATTCAGGAACGTCAACAAAGAATATTGGAATACATCAATCAAACCGGCCATGCTGAGGTAGAGACACTCTCCAAGCATTTTCAAGTCAGTTCTGTAACTGTGCGAAGAGATTTGGATAATCTAGCCAAAAACGGACAAATCATTCGCAATTTTGGAGGTGCACGCAAACTTCTCGAGGAAATGCCACCCTATTCCTCCGCCTCTTCCAGTACCTCGCAGGAAGCAACCAGAAGAGCTCTCGCCCAAGCTGCTGCTTCTATGATTGAAAATGATGACATTGTTCTCATCAACAGCAGCCTCACTGCTTCCTATGTTTTGGAATACCTAGACAATAAACAAGTTACTATTGTAACAAATAATATCTCTACTCTCATACGAAAACGCGGCCCTAACACAACCCTTATCATTACCGGGGGACAGGCTACGGATGGACATGCAAGTCTCACCGGCCCATACACCACCAATGCTCTGTCCAATATTGTCGCCAGCAAATGTATTCTCGGTGTACGCGGCATCCATGCCGAAGAAGGAATCACCAGCCAGGTGTTGGAAGAATCTTACATTAATCAACTTATGATACGCCAAACCAACGGAAACGTCATTATTGTTGCAGACAGCAGCAAAATAGGCAAAAAAAACAGTTTCTTCAGCGGCGATATCCATTCTATCAGCAACTTAATAACCACTTCTGACGCCAAACCAAATGATATAGAGGAATTACAAAACGCAGGTGTTCAAATTAAAACGGTTTCCATTTAACACAAGAAACAAGTCAAGACCACCGGCTTAGCCGGTGGCTTGCACTGCCCCTATAAGGGGCTATTACCTGCTTGCGCCCGGAAGGCGCACTGAAGGTCTGCCAACTGCACCACATTCACAGCTGCCCCTAAAGGGGCTTTTTCATTGCTTCCTTATTCCGGCGCAGCCCCTAAAGGGGCTTACTGGTTTGCTTTGATTTCCTACTACCACTCCAAGTGGTTTATCTCTTGTTTTTCTTCACCGGCTCACCCGTAAACGGGTCTATGTACTCTACTAACGACATCTGATCGTATTCTAAGTCCTCTTTTAGTTGTTTTTGAATATATGCCTTGATTGCAGCTGTATTCTTCCCTACTGTGTCTACATAATATCCACGACACCAGAAATGTCTGTTTCCATACTTATATTTTAAATTCGCATGCTTTTCAAAGATCATCAGCGAACTTTTTCCTTTTAAGTATCCCACCACTTCTGATACTGAATATTTCGGTGGAATCCTTACCAGCATATGGATATGGTCACTGCAACATTCTGCTTCGATTATTTCTATTCCTTTTCTTCTACACAATGTTCCCAGTATTTCTCCTACATCTGCTTTTATGTCTTTATAGATTACCTGACGGCGATATTTTGGTGCAAAAACGATATGATACTTGCATTCCCATCTTGTATGAGCTAAACTGTTTACGTCCATTCTTAGGACCTCCTGTGCTATTTTATTTGTGGTTTTGCAGACCCACTTTCATTTTAGCACAGGAGCTCATACTTATATCTAAAGATTCACCCTCCCCCTGCATAGCAGGGGGTTTATTTTTACTGTGACACAAGTAAAATGACCAAAAGCAAATTTCCAAGCTTTTGGTCATTTCTCATAATCCCGCTTCTTTTCACAACATCCCCAGCACTTTCCCCGCACATTTCTCATCCACGATCAGCGTATTCAAAAATCCACCCCGGAGCGCTCCCAGAATTGCCTCGGCTTTACTCTCGCCGCATACCGCGCACACAACCTCCTTGCATTTCTGAATATCCGCCAGGCGGATCCCTATCATTTTTCCGGACAGTGAGGTTTCTATCTCGCGGCCCTCGATGTCGTAGAAATGTCCCCCGATATGCCCTACGGCGCCTTTTTGTTCCAATGTTTTCAGTGTTTTCTGGCTCAGGCAGTCGCTCCAGGACTGGTAGACAATCGAACCCACGCTCGTCAGGATGATATCCGCATGCGCCGCAAGTTCCAGGACGCTTCGGATGTTTTCCTCTTTGATCAGGCTGTCCCGCAAAGCCTTTTCCTTCACAAACAGGGGGGCATAAATGTAATAATATTTCCCGCCATAGGCAGAGGCAAGCTCTTTTGCCAGGTCCATGGCGTCTTTTTCCGGCGTTTTAATGTTGGCAGCCCCCATAATGGGAACCACTGTCACAGGGATATTTTTCCGGTTATTGGTGCTGATATATTTTACAATACGGTACAGTGTATTTCCCCAGGAAATCCCAAGCACCATTCCCCGCTTCACCGCCGAATCCAGATAATAGGAAACCGCTTCCGCGATCTTCCCTGCGCCTTCGTCCGAATCCATTCCGGCTACAACGCGGATATTCTCCAGACCAAACGCGTTTTTGAGCTTCTGCTCATAATCTATATTTCTCTCCCAGGGCTCATGAATGTTGATCTCCACAATTCCCAGTTCTCTGGCTTCTTTCAGCATCCTGGATACTTTGGGTCTGGATATGTAAAGCCGTTCCGCAATCTGGCTCTGTGTTAAATCCGAGCAATAATACAAATTCGCCACCGCGGCCAAAACACTTTGTTTTTTCCGCGGGCTCATAGACTCATAATTCCTGATATCTTTCAACCGCATACACCCCTTTTCTCCTAATGTAGCAGATTCTCTTTCTTTTGTAAACCAAGGGTTTGCGGTATGAACAAGGTATTTTTCAGATATCCCACCCTGCCTGGCGCATCTTTTTCGTGACGAACTGATGTGCCTCTGCAATTTTTTCTGTGGCCTGCTCCAACGTCTGATACCGGCTGTTGTCCGCCCACATTTCAATGAGGAACATCCCTTTATAATCCAGTTCCTTCAGCTTCTGGAAAATCTTTGTAAACGGAACCTCTCCCTCACCAAAGGGAACTTCTTTGAAAACGCCCGGCTTTGTCTCTTTTACGTGGATCGCAACCGTCTCCGCAATACCAAGCTCAAATTCTCCCGTCACATCTCTGCTGAAATTGCTGAGATTCCCCATATCCGGATATATCTTAAAATACGGCGACGGAATTTCCTTCAGATAATGCATCGCCCGCACAATTGTCCCTACAAACTCTGTATCCATGATTTCCATGGCCAGGATCACGCCTGCCCTGGAAGCCATGGCAACCGCCTCTTTCATCCCTTCCAGAAAAAACGCTCTGGTTTCTTCATCAGACGCTTCATAATATACATCATAGGTTGCCAGCTGGATACAGCGCACACCCAGTTTTACAGCCAAATTGATGCCTTTTTCCATAATATCCATGGCTCGCTCCCTGATTTTGGGATCCTTGCTTCCAAAGGGATACCTGCGGTGTCCGCTCAGACACATCGTGGGAAAAGATATTCCGGTATAACGCATAACGGAACGCAGATTTTCAATTTCTTCATCCGTCCACTCCAGCCTTGCCAGCCTTTCGTCCGACTCATCTATGGATATTTCCATATAATCAAAGCCTGCATTTTTCGCAGCCTGAAGCTTTTCCTCCCAGGTGAACGAATTTGGCAGCGCTTTCTCATAGATTCCTATTGGATTTTTATGAATATCATACATTTTTTACTCCTCCCTATCTCAATATTTGAAATTTGTCAATATATCTCCCGATATATTTTTGTAATTTATATCAATACCTTTTCAGGTATCAATTCATTGTTTATAACTTATTTGCCTGTTTATCCATACACTTACCCTATCAGTTCTCACTGGATCCATGTCCTTACATTCCTTCATTCTGTTTTATGGATAAAGGTACAGGGTAGACTTTTGCTTAATTGCTGCCTCATTGGGCTGATGGAGGAGTCCTCCTTATCCCTGCACCTATATCGGCAAGATAAATCTATTAAGCCGCCTGTAATTGGCTCTTTCTATAACTCCCGAAGACAAGCTCCGGTTCATAATATGCTTTCTTTTTAGACAGCGTAAATATGAGGGTAAGCACCTTTTTACTCACAACCACCAACGCCTGCATCTTCTTCAGCGGGTTATCTTCCCTTGTTTTCAAGTAGTCATAAAGCTGTCGCATCTCTTTATTGTTTGCCACCATAATAAGCGAAATCTGATAAAGTACACTCCGCAGATTTTTCCTTCCACGTTTTGAAATGCATGTTCCACTCTTGTTTTTTCCGGAACTGTCCTCTATCAAGTTATATCCTGCCAGACGGCTCATTTGCCTTGCATCCTCAAAACGTAACGGATTACCAAGTTCTCCCAGACATGTTGCAAGAGAAACCACTCCCATTCCTGTTATGCTCAGCAGATACTCAGACTCTTCTGTCTCCTTTAATGTCTCTGCCATCTCTGCTTCCAATGCCTCCAGTTGGCTTGTTATTAATTCCAGTTCCTCCATTAATTGCTGAATTTTAAAACGTGCCGCATATTCACCATAATCAACACCTATGCTGTCCTTTGCAGTTTCTACCAACTGCGCAGCCTTTTTTCTGCCAACCGTCTTTTTTACTGCTTTTTTGATTTCTTCCAGTACGCCTTCTTCACCCAATTCCAATATAAATTTAGGAATAGGGCACACTTTCAGAAGATGCATAGCAGCCTTCCCGTTGAATGGATGTTTGAACACACTTACAAACTCCGGA
>QFCE01000348.1_pt1 | contig 28482 bp, 22 predicted proteins | sample 5346091 | NCBI WGS metagenome assembly QFCE01 (sample SAMN09062252, study PRJNA434731) | Human gut metagenome, whole genome shotgun sequencing project. | isolation source: stool timepoint A chromium assembly | host: Homo sapiens | collected 2015 | reverse complement strand
GTCAGTGCGGAGGTGGAAGCCTACACGCCGTTGATACAGAAATACGCTAAGCAGTACGGCATCCCCGAATATGTGGAGCTTATCAAGGCGGTGATGATGCAGGAGTCTGGCGGGCGTGGGCTTGACCCCATGCAGGCGGCGGAGGGCAGCTTTAACACAAGGTATCCCCATGAGCCGAACGGGATACAAGACCCAGAGTATTCCATCCAGTGCGGCGTGCAGGAGCTGAAAGCCGCCCTTATCTCTGCCGAGGTGGAAAACCCGATTGACATGGAGCGTATCAAGCTCGCCTTGCAGGGCTATAACTTCGGCAATGGGTATATCTCATGGGCGAAAACCAACTACGGCGGTTATTCCTACGCCAATGCGGTAGAGTTTTCCACCATGCAGGCACAGCGGTTAGGGTGGGAAAAATACGGCGACACACAGTACCCCGCCCATGTGTTACGCTATTATCCGTATGGACGGGCGTTCACAAGCGGCAGCAACCAAGCCATTGTAGAGGTCGCTTTGACACAGCTCGGAAATGAGGGCGGTCAGCCTTATTGGAGTTGGTATGGCTTTGATGGGCGTGTAGAATGGTGTGCCTGCTTCGTATCGTGGTGTGCCGACCAGTGTGGTTATATCGAAAGCGGGATTATCCCGAAATTCGCAGGCTGCGTGGACGGCTCAAATTGGTTTAAGGGTAACGGACAATGGCAAGACAGAAACTACGAGCCGCAGGCAGGCGATATTATTTTCTTTGATTGGGAAGGCGACGGAGAAACCGACCATGTAGGCATTGTGGAGAAATGCGAAAACGGTGTCGTTTACACCGTGGAGGGTAATTCTGGCGATGCTTGCAGACAAAAGCAATATGCGGTTGGAAGCAGCTCCATCTATGGTTACGGTGTTCCTGCCTATTAAAAATGGGCAAAAGAAAAACCAGAGGTTTATTCCTCTGGCTCTTTTGCCTTACATAGTCCGCTGACAGTTGCTTCAACTATGGACAGCTCTTTATCGTTTAGTTTGTCGAGTTCTGCGTCTAAGCGTCTGCGGACGGAACTTCTTTTGACCTCATTATCTGGGAATATGTATTCATCAACCGATACACCGAACATTGTCACAAGCTGAATGAGCAGCTCCAGACTTGGCTTTTGTCCCTCATTTTCAATCGCTTGAAGATGTCTTGGGTCATAATCTACAATACGAGCAAGCTGCTCTCTGGTCATACCTTTTGCTGTCCTTGCTTTCTTGATTGCCTGTCCTATCGGTGTAAAATCGAAGTCAAAATCATTGTTTCTTGTGTCCATAAACTCACCACCTTGTATCTGCAAAATGCTACTATTATATTTTACAGAAATGTGAGTTCTTATAGAACGATTTGAAATCTCTGATATTAGGATATAAAATCTCTTATTACAAGCGGTCAAAGTTCATAATTGCACACTTGATACTGTTCGTTCAAACGGCTATAATATATACAGTACACCTTAGGAGGTCAGATATGTTTGAATATATGACAGCACAGGAAGCCGCTGAAAAGTGGAACGTATCGTTAAGATGGGTACAAAGACTTTGTAAAGGAAACCGTATTGAGGGGGTTATGAATATTAACCGTGTGTGGCTTATTCCGAAAAATGCTGAAAAGCCTGCTGATGCAAGAAAAAAGTTGATGAAAAATTGAAAATTTTTCGTTAGTGTTTATTATGGAGGTGTTATATGTGAGGTACAGGATTTTAATTTCCGATGATGAAGTTGATATAGTTGAAATGCTTACAGGATTTTTTAGAAGCAAGGGCTATGAGGTCTTTTCTGCTTATAATGGAGTAGAAACCCTCAAATTAGCAGAATTACAACCAGATATAATCTTATTAGATATAAATATGCCGAAGCTTGATGGGATGGAAGTCTGCAAGAAAATTAGGGATTATGTTTCTTGCCCTATACTCTTTTTAACTGCCCGTATTGAAGAAAATGATAAGGTACAAGGATTTTCCGTAGGTGGTGATGATTATATTGTTAAGCCGTTTTCTCTTGTTGAACTTGAAGCCAGAGTGCAAGCACATTTAAGAAGAGAAGAACGACATCAAACGAATACAAAAGTTAAGTTTTCAGGAGAACTTTTAATTGACTACTCTGAAAGAACTGTTTATATACAGAACCAACCTATTGGTCTTGTAAAAAAAGAATTTGACATTGTTGAGTTATTATCTCAAAACGCAGGACAAGTTTTTGATAAAGAGAGAATTTATGAAAGAGTTTGGGGATATGACAGTGAGGGAGATAGTAGTGTTGTTGCCGAGCATATTCGCAGAATACGAACAAAAATTGCAGCATACACAAATAAATCTTATATTGAAACAGTTTGGGGGTGTGGATATAAGTGGATAAGATAAAGAAAATGTGGTGTAACCTGTCATTGCGAAAAAGTATAATACTTTATATCTCAGCGTTTGTAATTCTTGCCATTCTATTAAGTGCAGGAACAGCTACTTTGTGCAATAATGCTACAAAAACGATTGAAAGCAAATATCCCCCAACAGGAGAAAAATATTATTTAACAAATGAAAATGGAGAAAGACTCGGTGATGGCAATTATATTGGAGTTGCACCTGTTGCAATGTCTGAAAAAGACCAACGGTTACTTTCAATATGTGAAGTTGCCCCAATAATTGCAACTCCGATTTATTCAGCGTTATGTATTATTACGGCGACCTTGTTATTCTATAGAAACAAGTTAAAAAAACCGCTTACAGAATTAAAAGCCGCTTCTGAAATGATTTCTAATAATAATTTAAACTTCTCAATTAAATATGACAGCAAAGATGAATTAGGAGAATTGTGTTCATCATTTGAAACAATGCGTTTTACCCTTGCTAATAATTTCTCTGAAATGTGGCGGCAAATGGAAGAACGAAAACAACTTAATGCTGCTTTTGCTCACGATTTACGTACTCCACTTACCGTATTAAAAGGGTATAATGAAATTTTACAGTCCAACCATGACCCAATAACCAAAAGCACCGCTGTAACAATGGGAAAACATATTTTCCGTTTGGAAAGATATGTTGATAGTATGAGCCACTTGCGTCGTTTAGAAGATGCTCAACCCATAAGTGACAAGTCTAATATAAGCGGTTATGTGACCGCAATAGCTGATAGTGCAAGAATTTTGTGTGAGCAAAGTGGAAAAACTCTTTCTATTCAAAATAACATTTCCGATATTCCTATTGGCATTGATTATACTTTTGTTTCACAAGTTAATAATAATTTGATTTCAAATGCAATCCGATACGCAACATCAAAGGTAAACATCACTTACACAAGTAATAATGATGGCTTTTATCTCTCTGTTTCAGACAATGGATGTGGCTTTTCAAAAAATATTTTAAGCAAAGCAACCAATCCATATTTTACGGAAGAAGAAAATCACTCTGAGCATTTCGGACTTGGGCTGTATATCTGTAAAATTTTATGTGAACATCACGGTGGTTATCTGAAAATTGAAAATTGCTCAATCGGAGCAAAAGTGACTGCTTTTTTCAAATCTCTCGATTAGTAGATAAAAAGTAGAAAATTGCATTCTATACTCTCTATGTAAACACATGGAGAGTATTTTTTTGCTCCCTAAGACGAAAGGAGTTTTTGATATGGAACTTAAAGCAATTCAACTAACAAAGCAATATGGCTCAAAAACAGCCGTAAACCATTTGAACCTCTCATTATCAAATGGCGTTTACGGTTTGCTTGGTGCAAATGGTGCGGGAAAAACTACCCTTATGCGGTTACTCTGCGATATTCAGACACCGACCTCTGGGAAAATTACTTTGGATGGGAAAAACATATCTGTACTCGGAGAGAAGTACCGTAATTTATTGGGATATTTACCGCAACAGTTTGGATATTATCCAGACTTTACAGCTTGGGATTTCCTTATGTATGTTGCGGCATTAAAAGGACTGAGTGAAAAACAAGCTCATAAGAAAGCAACAGAATTGTTGGAAGCTGTTGACTTAGCAGAGAAAAGAAACCTCAAAATCAAAACTTTCTCTGGTGGTATGAAACAACGTTTAGGTATTGCACAGGCGATGTTGAATAATCCACGCATCTTAATTTTAGATGAGCCGACAGCAGGTCTTGACCCAAAAGAGCGTGTCCGTTTTCGTAATCTGATTAGTGCATTTTCTAAAGATAGAATAGTTATTCTCTCTACGCACATTGTTTCTGATGTCGAGTTTATTGCTGAGGACATTATTATGATGAAAGACGGTCAGATTCTCCATTTTGGAAAAACGCAGGAAATTACCACAGAAATTGACGGACAGGTATGGGAATGTACAGTTCCGACCAGTCGTGCGGAGCAATATTCTGAAACTCTGAATATAAGCAATTTGCGAAACATTGAAAATAATTGTACGGTTCTGCGTGTGATTTCTGAACAGTCGCCTATGGAAAATGCGATAAAGGTAGAACCTACATTAGAGGATTTGTATCTATTCTATTTTAAAGGAGTGAACGAATAATGAAAAATCTAATCAAGTTTGAATTACGAAAAATATTGACAAAACGCTTTGCGGTTATTTCTGTTGCTGCCGTATTACTATTGTCCTTGATACTGTCTTTTTCCACGCTTCACAGTATGTACGCATTTGACGGAAACGGTGCAGAGGAAACTGGAAAAGCTGCGGTAGAAATTGATAAGCAAATTGCATTGAAGTATGAGGGAAAGTTAACTGACAATAAAGTACAGCAGATGATGTCTGAGTTTAAGCCTACTCAAGATTTACATGGAATGAACGCAAAATACATTTATCAAAATGCTTTGCAGTCTTCTGTATTCTCCCATTTTGCTGATATAGATGGAAATTGGAACGGGTTAAGCGTAGCAGATGTATTTGGCGATAAAGAAATAAAAGTTGGGTATGTAAACGGTTGGCTTAGTACAAGCCAAAATATGGCGAAGATTTTTATTGTCCTTTCATTAGTAATTATTTTGCTAATTGCTCCTGTTTTCTCTGGCGAGTATGGTGGAGTGGATAACATTATTTTGACAAGTAAATACGGAAAGACAAAATGTGCCACAGCAAAAGTATTAGCAAGTTTACTTTCAGCCGTTTTCATAACGACTTTGGTTGTTATTTTCAATTTGCTTATTGCGGTTGCTATTTATGGAACAGAGGGGCTGGACTGCTCTATCCTTTTTGCTCCAATAGATTTTTTAGAAGGGTATATTCCGTTTAATATTACTTGCGGAACAGTATTAAAGTATCAAATCCTGTTGGCGTTTATGAGTGCAATCAGTGTAACAGGAATAGTTTTAATTCTGTCTGCTGTTTGTAAAAGTCAAATGATAGCGTTTGTAATTTCAGCAGCTATTCATGTGATACCGATAATGCTTCCTATCTCTGAAACAAGTGCATTATATCGAATTATTGTGCTGATGCCCCTTTTCTATTCACAGTATATTTCCATAATGTCTGTTGAACAAATGCACAATGGTATGCTTTATGCAGTATGGTCTATTCCTGTTGCGATTGCTTTAGTAGTAATAGGTTCAATCATTTCCCATAAGGCATTTTCAAAACATCAAGTAAGATAAGCTTTAAAATCAATATGAAGCAAGCCCACCAAATAAAAAAAACGGTGCTTTGGTGGGCAGTATAAACACGCCCAGACGAAAATTCAACTTCCCTCCGAACCCGTTTTCGAGTTTGGAGGAATTTTTTTATGCGATGGTCGAATATGACCGCAATGCTGCTCATCAGAAGCAGCTACTATTTACGGAGTGTCACAGTGGAGACGGTAGTTCTGATGTCTAAGATCAGGTAATTAAGTGTGAAAAGGTCTGATTTCAGATCTTATTTGTTATATTATATTAGGAGGAGCTTACAAATGAAAATCAAAAGCTTACCACCTTATGCACCTACTTTAATTGAGTCAACAAGGGCAATAGGATATTCGCTTGAAGCCGCTGTAGCTGACATTATTGATAATAGCATTGCTGTAAATTCAAAGAATGTTGATATCTATTTTTTTCCGCTAGAAGGTGCTTATATCGCGATTCTTGATAATGGAAGTGGAATGACTGAAGAAGAAATAGATATTGCAATGCAATATGGAAGTCGGAATCCTGCAGAAGAAAGAGATAAAAAAGATTTAGGTAGATTTGGGCTAGGATTAAAAACGGCTTCTTTATCACAGTGTAGATGTTTAACTGTTCTTTCAAAGCAGGGAGATAAATTGGAAGGACGCCAATGGGATATTGATCATGTTAAAGAAGTAGGAGATTGGTCTTTGATTATTCTTGATGATGAGGAAATAAATCAACTTCCTCAAGTTAATGAACTAAAAAAATATGAATCAGGAACATTAGTGATTTGGCAAAAATTAGATCGCTTAAAGGCCGGAGAAATGAATTTTGAATTATCGCTTGGACGAAAAATTGATAGTGTCAGAGATCACTTATCCTTGGTTTATCATAGATATTTAATGGGAGAGTCTGGAATTACTAAACTTAATTTGTCTATTAATGGGGAAAAAGTAAAGGCAATTGATCCATTTTTGACTGAAAAAAGTGTACAAGCAATGGATGATGAGACAATAGTTATCCAAGGAGAAAAAATTTTGGTGAGACCATATATTCTTCCGCATATTTCTAAACTTACATCTGATGAAATAAAAATATTAGGTGGCAAGGATGGCCTTCGAAAACAACAAGGATTTTATGTTTATAGAAATAAAAGATTGCTGGTATGGGGAACCTGGTTTAGGATGATGCGACAAGGTGATTTATCAAAACTTGCTAGAGTACGTGTTGATATACCAAATACACTAGATGAGCTATGGACACTGGATATAAAAAAATCTTCAGCATTGCCCCCTGCTGAAGTAAAAAAAAATTTAGAGATTATTATCAATAAAATTGCTGAGCGTAGTAAGAAAACATGGACTTTTAGAGGTAAAAGAGAGGTGAGCGACACCGAAACTCATGTATGGAATCGCATGAAAAATAAACAGGGAGGATTTTACTACGAGGTTAATCGACAGCATCCTTTTATACAGCAATTGATAAAAGTTAATCCAGGCATAGAAAAATCAATAAATGCGCTATTGCAACAAATTGAAATGGGATTGCCTCTCAACCAATTGTATGTGGATTTAAATAACGATGAGCAAATTACAAATGACAACGAACAGTCAAATTTGGAAATTAAAAAATCGTTAGAAGCGATGATTACAATGTGTAATGGAAAAAACGAGAAATGCAAATTGCTTGAAGCAGTTGCGTGCATTGAACCATATTCAGCACATTCTGATATAGTAGAAGAACTAAAGAAGGAGATTTTGGAAAATGAATAATCCATTTGTTGAACAGTTAGAAAATATTATCTCCGCGTTTGTTAATAACTTTTACAAAGAGATTCCTCCTACAGAGGAAGAATTTCTAGAAAAGGCAACTTTGTTAAGAAATGCAAACGCTCAAATAATGCCGGTTTCAGATGATGAGTTTGAAGAGATTATTTCAAGACTTAAGCAGTCGTTAGTTATTCAGATGGATATTGGCGTATACATTAATGATCGCAATAATGGTCATCAGTCTTGGCTTCCATCAAAGAGAGCTGACTGTGATTTCTTTTTTTGGAATAGATACAAAAAATATCTCGAAGAAATTAAACATTGGAATTGTAGAGTTACGACTAATTTGGGGAAAGTTTCTGATGAAATATTAGATTTATGTGGCGATCCATCAGAAGAACATTTTGCAATAAAAGGTTTAGTATTGGGCGATGTACAGTCCGGAAAAACGGCCAATTATACAGCTATATGTAATAAGGCGGCAGATACAGGCTATAGAATTATTATTGTTTTAGCTGGAATGCAGGAAAATTTGCGTAAGCAAACTCAAGAAAGATTAGATGCAGAATGCACTGGAAGGAAAAGTGAATATTATTTGGATCCTAAAGCTGAGCAGGGCATAAAAAACCAACCTGTAGGTGTAGGACGATATGGTACTGATAAAAAAATAGTTGCATTTACTTCTGTGACCAAAGACTTTGATAGCGGTATTCTTAGAAATAATAATTTAGGAATCGAGAATGTTAATTGTCCTGTCATTTTGGTAATAAAGAAAAATAAAAGGATTCTTAATAATTTGATCAAATGGTTATCAGATAATAACACTCAAAATGTTGCAGGACAGATTGATCTTCCTCTTATGCTTATTGATGATGAGGCTGATAACGCATCAGTTAATACAAAAGATGAAGATTCTCAGCCAGCAGCAATTAATGACTGTATCAGACGTTTGCTGAACCTATTTAGTAAGACAACTTATTTAGGAATTACAGCAACACCTTTTGCAAACATTTTTATTGATCCCGAAAAAGATGATGATTTGTTTCCAGCAGATTTTATCTATGCACTTTCTGCGCCAACTAATTACATTGGCGCTGATAGAATATTTGGAGATAACTCAGATAGTGATCATATGCTTCAAGAAATTGATATCGAAGATTTAGAAGTGTGTTTCCCTCCTACACATAAAAAGGATTTCATTGTAGAAGATTTGCCAGCAGACTTATATGAAGCATCAGAGTATTTCTTGTTATTAAATGCAATTCGCGATTATAGAGGCGATCACACCGACCACAGGTCTATGATGGTGCATATCAGTCGTTTTACAAATGTGCAGAATCAAATACAAGAAATGTTGAATGTATGGTTAGATCAGGTAAAATCAGATGTACGAAATTATGCCAAGTTGCCGTTGAATCAAAGTGAAAAAATAAGAAATATTAAGGAAATGCATGCTGTTTGGGATAAGTATAATCTAAGCAGAATTGTTGGGATTGAATGGGAAGACTTGCTGAGAAACTATTTACACAAAGCAATTTCTCCTATTGAAGTGCGTGCTGTAAATATGAAGACGGGGGCAGCAAGCTTAGACTATTTTAATCATAAGAATGACGGTCTGCGTGTTATTGCTATAGGTGGAAATAGTATGTCTAGAGGACTTACATTAGAGGGATTAGGTGTAACATACTTTCACCGTAATACAAAGATGTATGATACTTTATTACAGATGGGGCGTTGGTTTGGCTATAGACCTAACTATGGTGATGTCGTAAAGGTGTGGATGACGCCAGAAGCTATTGACTGGTATGGACAAATTACCAGAGCTACAGTAGAGCTTAAGGAAGAAATCTCAAAAATGAGAAATGCAAATCAAACTCCTAGAGATTTTGGTTTAAAAGTACGACAAGACCCAGGGGCTTTAATTGTAACTGCACGAAACAAAATGCGCACAGCTACAGATTTAACATGTCCTGTTACTGTGTCTGGTAATTTATTGGAGACACCTAGATTAAAGGCATCAAAGAATATTTTATCCTCGAATGAGGCAGCATTTAAGAATTTTGTAAATTTGTTGAGTAGCATTGGAAACAGATTCTTGGATGAGGAGCGTACGAAAGGACATTATTATTGGAAGAATGTCCCTGGAGATAATGTTGCTCAACTGTTGTTAGATTTTGATACAAATCCATGGCATTTAAGTTTTAATGGTAAAGCACTGGCAGAATTCATAGAGAGTCACTATTGGAGCAATGGATGGGATGTAGTATTGATAAAATCTGGGACAGGAATTCCATATGATGAATCTATGCAATGCGGTGATGAATCATTAGTGATTGAGGGTACAGAAAAAAGAAAAATATTAGCTGATAAAAAAATGATCAGCATTAGCGGAACAAAGCTCCGTGTGGGAGCTGGTGGTTGCACTCGAATTGGCTTAACTAAAGATGAAATTCTGAAAGCAGAAAAAGCATATAGGTCCATGCCGGGGAATGAGAATAAGAAGAATATTCCAGATAAAGCTTATTTGATATCTGATAGAGATCCTATTCTGATGTTACATGTAATTCAAGCCGATTATACAAAGTCGGAAAATAAAGATTTGCCTAAATTTTTGTTTGCATTGGGTGTTGGCTTTCCTAAAACAAGTGGAACTACTGAAACGGTAAACTATAAAGTTAATCTAGTTGAATTAAGAAACTGGGTAGAAGTTTATGATAATTATGATGATGACGATGAGGATATGTGATGAGCAGTAAAGAAAACGAACTAAGGGAAAAATGGAATGCTATCAATTACTATTCTGGTGGTGCATTGAAATTGTCTGTAAATCATCCACTTGAATGGTATGTTCGCTACGCATCACCAGAGCATAAGTCAGTTGTAATAGTGAGCCAAAAGGCGATAAAAAAAATCGAATCATCAAAATGTATTGATGCTTCATGTAATCAGCGTAAAGATGGTAAATATGCGATATCTTTCACGCTGATGGATAGGAAACAAGAAGATGTTTTCATTATAATGGCGGGAGATATTATTGAGTACTCAAATGTGGATACTGATGATATCGCATTACTAAAGGTGCTGCGCAGATATAATGCGTGGCTAAAGCTATTAGATCATAAATGTGATGCAGTTTTAGGAAGTAACACACAAAAAGGTCTTATAGGAGAGTTGTTATTCTTAAAAGAAAAGATTGAAACTGGAATGTTGCCATCCGAAGCATTGATTGGATGGGATGGGCCAGAAGGAGCAGATCAAGACTTTGTATATGCTGAATGCTGGTATGAGATCAAATCTACAGGTGCGTCATCAACAGAAATTTTTATTTCATCTGTTGAGCAATTAGATAGAGATGATGAGGGAGAATTGGTTGTCTATAGAATTGATAAATGTGCACCAGATCAGCCAAAGTCATTCACATTATACGGATTGGTTCATGCGATAATTGATTTAATTTCAAGGCTTGGTGAAAATCCAGATGAACTAGTATTAAAACTAGGATCTGCAGGATATATTGATATGAAAGAATATGATAAGCAACATTTTAGTATGTCTTCGAAGCAAATTTATTCTGTAAACAATACATTTCCTAAAATAAGAAGAAAAGAAATTCCTAACGAAATCATAAATATGGAATATCGAATTGATATACCTAGCATAAAAAGCTGGGAGAAGTAATATAAATGGGAAGGTGTCAAATATGGATTCTACCGAGTTTAAAAAAGATTTTATTGAAAGTATAAAAACTGCTGCTGCAGTTACAGGTGAAGGGTCATGTGCATCATTTGTAGATAATATGGCACAGTATTTAATTGATGCTGAGGCATTGTCTGATTTTACACCATCATTTTATAAAGATAAGAATGGACGTAGCAATTATAGAGTAGACGGATATGTGTATGATGAATTTGATAATACAATGAATCTTATTATTGCAGATTTTGACGGAAATGATTTGGAACGTCGTCTTACCGGAACCGCGGCAAATAAAGATTTTGGATTGCTTCTCAAATTTCTTGATGTTGCATTGACAACCAATTTATACCAAGAGATAGAGATGAGTACACCATGTGCAGATTTGGTGGATCTATTAAGATATAACAAGAAGGCAATTCGCAAATATCGTTTTCTTTTGTTTACTGATGCAGATATGAGTGCTGCTATAAAAACAGTTGAAATAGATAATTACAATTCTATTCCTATTGAAGGTCAAATTTGGGACATTGATCGTTTGTTCAGAGTTTGCTGTTCAGAACAAGGCCGTCAAATTATAGAGATCGATTTTAAGGAATATTGTAGTGAAGGCATACCATGTATTGAAGCTAGTTCAGCATCTACAGAACAGTATAGTAGTTACTTGGGTGTAATTCCAGGAACTGTTTTGGCGGATATTTACGATAAATATGGTAGTAAGCTTTTAGAAGGAAATGTTAGATCTTTCTTATCTACTAAAGTAGCGGTAAACAAAAAAATTAGAGGGACCATTCTGAATAATCCGCAAATGTTTTTTGCATTTAATAATGGAATTTCAGCAACTGCCATGGATGTTGAAATAGAAGATACTAATCATGGAAGATTTATAACGTTTGTTAGAGATTTTCAGATTATTAATGGTGGACAGACGACGGCGTCTATTTCAAATGCAAGATATAAGGATAAGGCAGATTTATCATCTATTTTTGTGCAGATGAAATTGACTTCAATTGATGAAACAACGCCAGAAGAATCAAATGAATTAATTAGAAATATCTCCAGATCCTCAAATAGTCAGAATAAAGTTAGTGATGCAGACTTTTTTGCATCACACCCGTTTCATCGTCGCATGGAACAAATTTCAAGACACTTATTTGCACCAGCATCTGAAGGTGCTCAGTATGAGACAAAATGGTTTTATGAAAGAGCAAGAGGACAATACTTGCAAGAACAAATGCGCATGACGCCTGCAAAGAAAAAACAATTTGAGCTACAGCATCCTAAAAGTAAGGTGATAAAGAAAACAGACCTGGCAAAGGCTCAAAATACATGGAGAGGATTTCCGCAGGTTGTAAGTAAAGGTGCACAGACCAATTTTAATGCGTTTGCAGAATACATAGATGAGCAGTGGAATGCAAATGATGAACAGTTTAATGAGAGATATTTCCAAACCACAGCCGCTTTGATTCTTTTGTTCCAATATTTAGAGAAAAACATACCAAAACAGCCTTGGTATGAAGGTGGATATCGTGCGAATATCATTTATTATACTTTGGCACAATTCAGAAGATTATTACATAATCAATATCAAGGACAGGAACTTGATCTGATGCTAATCTGGAATAAACAAGGTGTACCTGAACAAGTGGGTTCTGTTTTGATTATACTCGCAGAATTAGTTCTTCTTAGAATAACTGATCCATCAAGAAAAGTTGCAAATGTTACTCAATGGTGTAAGCAAAATGATTGCTGGGAAGATGTGAAGAAGATTCATATTGATATTCCAGAAAACATTGAAAATTGTTTAATCACTATTGAGGAGCAAAAGGCAGTACAGAAATCTGCGAGAAAAGAGCAGAAGGTTGTAAATGATATTCAGGTCCAGACATTGGTTGTAAATTATCCTGTAGAAATGTGGATGAGGCTATCTGAGTTTGTGGTAAAAAATCATATGGTCACACCAACAGATGTTTCGGCGTTAGCAATTGCCTGTAAAATGCCGGCTAAAATACCAAATACTTATCAATGCAAGCGATTACTTGCATTGTTACGCAAAGCCTCCGAAGAAGGCTTTAATATAGAAGTGTAAAATGGAGGAAATATGTATAATACGATAGACTTGTTTGCTGGCGCAGGAGGATTAAGCCTTGGATTTATGCAAACAAAAAAATTCGATATTAAAGTTGCTTATGAATTTAATCCCGCTATGCAGGAGACATATAAGAAAAATCATCCTGGTGTTGCTGTTTTTGGTGATGTTAGGGATGCGGATTATAGCATGATAAGAGAAAAATATGGAGAATTTGATATTGTAATAGGTGGGCCTCCATGTCAAGGCTTTTCTAATGCCAATAGACAAAAAAATCATGCAATTAGTCAAAATAATTCATTAGTAAAACAGTATATAAGAGCAATCTTAGAGTTGAAACCAAAGGCATTTGTTATGGAAAACGTGAGTATGCTTAGGTCAGATGTACATAAGTTTTATTTATGTGGTGAGGATCGAGAATTGGTTGATAGTAATGTGATGGAGACCTCTAATACAGAGTTGTTATTGCTTGATGCTACCTTTGTGTTTGATGGTGTGATAAATATTGTGCAATCTCGTGAAAGTGTCGAAAAATTTAAATGGGATGAATTTGATTATTTAGAGTTAAATGTGATTTATAAGGCTTCAAAAAATGCAACTAAATTTAAAGATGTATTGAAAAAGCATAAAACCAGAATTACAAAAATTGCAGAAAAACATAGTAATCATGATGTTACAAGTATTATTCATCAAGCTGACTGTAGAGCATTTGGTGCAATGCTCGATTATTACACAGGGAAAATTGAAGAAACAGAAATTAGAACATTGATTGAACCAGCCATTATGTATCAAAGGATGGTAAGCAAAGCCCAAGAAATTTTCGATAACGATATTGTAGTTGACAGTTATTCCGATAACAAGGGAATTATTGCTAATATTCGTTCGTATGCGGTGTTCGATTACTTAAAAGCAAAACTATGCACAAGTGATGAAAATGGATACGCAATTTCTGCAGATGTCCTTTCAGCAACACAATTTGGTGTACCACAAAAAAGAATGAGATTTGTCATTATGGGGATTCGAAAGGACATTACGGACGTTGTAAAACTCCCAGAGGGAAAGTTTAAACACGGACCATATAGAACCGTTGAAGACGCTATAAAAGATTTAGAAGATATACAACCATTATACAATGTTTCTGATGATAAAGAAGGAATTAAACTACAATTAAAATCAGGTTTAAGTGAGTTGGCTCAATCGCTTCGAGATTCTGAAGTATTACATAATCATATTATTACTAAAACAACGAATACTGCTATGGAGCGCTTTAGGGCATTAAAGCAGGGCCAGAATTTTCACTCTTTATTAGATGAGATGAAAATGAATACATATACAGATGTAACAAGAACGCAGAATACGATTTATTTACGATTAAAATACGATGAACCTTCAGGTACAGTTGTTAATGTTCGAAAATCAATGTGGGTACATCCTACACAGGATAGAGCTATTAGTATTAGAGAAGCAGCTCGTCTTCAAACATTTCCGGATAGCTTTGTTTTTTGTGGGACAAAAGACAAGCAATATCAGCAAGTGGGGAATGCTGTTCCTCCTATAATGGCAAAAGCCATAGCTAAGAAATTAGCTAGTCAGTTAAACAAAGCGTTAGAGAAGAAGTAAGGAGAAAATATGGGCCGAAGAGAGTATTATTTTAATTCTATAAATAATTTTATTGCTTTAGATGAAGAAATTGTCCTAGGCCAGTTGTTAATTAATGATGAGTTTGAAACTTCAGATCTTCAAAAATTTGCATGGAGATCTGAAATCCAGATCTTGCAACAGCAATTAACGGGGTTTAAGCAAGGAAATATTATTTTTGAATACACAATTCCCAGAATGGGACACAGAGTTGATGTAATATGTATTATTAATGGGATTATTTATCTTCTCGAGTTCAAAGTAGGTGATAAAGAGTATAAAAAATCTACGACAGATCAAGTGATGGATTATGCTCTAGATTTAAAGTACTTCCATGAGCAAAGTAGGCAGAGATATATTGTTCCAATTAGTGTTTCGACAGAAGCATCAGAACACCAAAATGATTATTGCTATACTCCAGATAGAGTATACAGTACAATTCTATGTAATAAGGATAATATCGGCAGAAATATTAAAGAAATCATTTTGAAAGTTCAAGATTCTCAGCTAGATGTAAAGACTTGGGTTTATTCTAGATATGTACCAACACCTACTATTATTGAGGCTGCACAGGCATTGTATAGAAATCATGGCGTAGAAGATATATCAAGGAATGATGGCGGAGCGAAAAATTTAACTATAACGACATCAGCTATTTCAAATATTATAAATGAGTGTAAAAAAAATAATGAAAAAGCTATTTGTTTCATTACAGGTGTCCCTGGAGCTGGAAAAACTCTTGCAGGTTTAAATATAGCAAATGAACGTCATTATTTTAACGAAGACGAGCACGCTGTTTTTCTATCGGGAAACGCTCCACTTGTTGATGTTTTACAAAATGCATTGGCCATTGATCGGACTGAAAGAGAGGGCATCACTAAGAAAAATGCGCTTCGAGAAACTAAAGCTTTTATCCAAATTATTCATAAATTTAGAGATGAAGCTTTGACCACATCTTCAGCTCCAATAGAGAAAGTAGCAATATTTGATGAAGCCCAGCGAGCATGGGATACAGCTTCGCTTACGAATTTCATGAAACGAAAAAAAGGAATACCTGAATTTAATCAATCAGAACCGGAATTTTTGATAAGTATTATGGATCGTCATAAGGACTGGGCCGTTATTGTGTGTCTTGTTGGAGGCGGGCAAGAAATATATAACGGAGAGGCAGGAATTCAGGCGTGGTTTGATACATTATCTGAAAACTATCATGATTGGAAAATATATCTTTCTGACAAGATCACTGACTCAGAATATGTTGGAAACTCTGATATTTCCACATTACTTCATGGTAGAAAGTATCAGTGTATTTCAGATTTACATTTAGGTGTTTCATTACGTTCTTTTAGAAGTGAAAATTTGGCTCTTTTTGTAAAGTATCTATTAGATGAAAAATCAGAGCTGGCACAACAAATATATAGTGAGTTAAAGAAAGCATATCCGATTTTTTTGACCCGTAATTTCAATGTAGCGAAAGAATGGGTGAAAGAAAAAGCTCGAGGAACAGAGAGATATGGACTTTTGGCAAGTTCTGAAGGTAAAAGATTAAGAGCAGAAGGTATATGGGTTCCATCAGATATTAATCATGTTGGTTGGTTTTTAAACGGAAAAGGCAATGTAGATTCCTCTTATTATTTGGAGGTTGCTGCATCTGAATTTAAAGTACAAGGACTAGAAGTTGATTATGCTGTGCTAGCTTGGGACGCTGATTTAAGATATACAGCAGATGGATTTGATTATTACAAATTTAGAGGAGCTAAGTGGAATCATGTTAATCAGAAGCAGAGACAGCGTTATCTAAAAAATGCATATCGTGTTTTGCTTACAAGAGCAAGACAGGGATTAATTATCTATATTCCTCCAGGTTGTGAAGAAGATCCATCAAGAAATATTGAATATTACAATAGAACATATGATTATTTGAAGAGCTGTGGGATAGAAGAATTTTCGAAAAGGGTGGTATTTTGAAAGATACAAAGTTGAAAATTACGATTAATTATTAATGGGCAGTCAATATAAGTTTAAAGAAATAAAATACCTAGATAGCTAATTAGCTATTTGTGTTATCATTGGCATAGTCAAATAAATTAGATTTGAGGGATGGAAGATGGACGCAAGACAGAACCTGAAAAAATATTTTGGCTATGATTCTTTCCGAGAAGGTCAGGAGAAAATCATTAATGCAATTCTTGCGGGGCGTGATGCATTGGCAATCATGCCGACAGGGGCAGGGAAATCAATCTGCTATCAAATTCCTGCTGTGATGTTGCCTGGGATTACGTTGGGAAGTTCACCGCTGATATCACTGATGATGGATCAGGTCAAGGCTTTGAATGAGGCTGGAATTCGCGCAGCTTTTATTAATTCATCCTTAAGCGAAACTCAAATTGCTAAAGCTTTACAGCTTGCTGAAAAAGGAGTCTATAAGATTATCTATGTCGCTCCAGAGCGACTAGAAAGCCATGATTTTATCCATTTTGCCCATCGTGCTGATATTTCCATGATTACCGTTGACGAAGCTCACTGCATTTCTCAATGGGGTCAGGATTTTAGACCAAGTTATTTGAAAATTATCGAATTTGTCAAAAGTTTGCCAAAACGTCCGATTGTCAGTGCATTTACGGCAACCGCAACGCAAGAAGTAAAAGTAGATATACTCTGTGTTTTAAATCTGATTGAACCGGAGGTGGTCGTGACTGGATTCGATCGGAAAAACTTATTTTATAGTGTAGAAAAAAGAAAAGATAAAGACGTTTTGTTATAGAGTATGTTGAGAAACATGCGAAGGAAAGCGGAATTATCTATTGCGCGACTCGCAAAAACGTAGATAACCTTTTTATGTTGCTTTCCAAACAAGGTGTTTCTGTCACCCGCTATCACGCCGGATTAGACAAAGAAGAAAGAAAGCAAAATCAGGATGATTTTATCTATGATCGAACTCCGGTCATTGTGGCAACGAATGCTTTTGGGATGGGCATTGATAAGTCGAACGTCCGGTATGTAATCCACTATAACATGCCGCAAAGCATGGAAAGTTATTACCAAGAAGCAGGCCGTGCAGGCCGGGATGGCGAGACGTCACAATGCATCCTATTATTTTCAGCCCAGGATATCATGATCAACAAGTTCCTGCTGGAAAATAAAGATTTTTCAGATCTTTCTTCTGAGGAAATTGAGATTATAAAACAACGGATGCCCGGCGTCTTAAAATTATGGAGAATTATTGCAGAACCAATGGATGTCTGAGAAATACCATTTTAGATTATTTTGGGGAAAAAGTAATAAAACCTTGCGATAACTGCGGCAATTGCATGAAAGACTATAAAAAAATCGACATGACTGAAGAAGCGAAACAGGTTATCAATTGCGTTGCAGAAACAAGAGGCCGGTACGGATTAACGATTGTATTGGGAACCTTAATCGGTGCAAATCGTGCAAGACTTAAAGAGGTGGCACGAATCGTTACAAAACCTATGGAGCATTAAAGAAATACTCTGAGTCACAGATCCGAGAGCTCATCTATGAACTCATTAATCAGGGATATTTGATACAGTCAGAAGACCAATATGGAGTTTTGAAACTAGGCGATATCACGACGCTGCAAGATGAGAATGCCCATGTGATTTTAAAAGTCACTGAAGAAAAAACACAGGAAGCTGGAAAATTAAAGAGCAAAGCAAAGAAATACGGACAAGCTTACCTCCGCCGGCTATGTTTTATTTGATGCTTTGCGGAAACTTCGGACAGATATTGCGAGGAGGAAGGATTACCACCTTATATCATTTTTAATGATAAGACCCTGATTGAATGTGTGTTAAATTGCCGCTTGATGAAGAGGCGATGTTGGATATCGCAGGTGTCGGTGTTAATAAACTACAAAAATATGGACAACGATTCTTAGCGGTCATTGTGGACTTTAAAAAGACGCATCAAGAGGATAAAACCTCAATTCAAGATGATGCTTAAGATTACGATATTTGAGTTAAAAGAAGAAAAACAAGTATTGTGAGATGAATGGAAAGCAAGGAGTTCCCATAAAAGATTAAATTTGACGAGAAATGATGTTATAGCCATTGTAATTTGAATGATTGAAGAAGAATCAGCCGGTAAATGTTTTATTACTAAAAGGTAAGAAAAAGGCCGGTAAAGCAGAGTGAGATAGTCTCTGCCAGCCGGCCTCTTATATTTGATTTTAATTTCTATTCATGTATTCTGACAGACAAGGATAAACCATGATGGACATACTTTGAATAAGCTTCTTCTTTACCCCCTACTGAAACACCAGCTGCTCCATCATCCGCGCAGCCCCGTCTTCTTTATGCGATAACGCATGATGCCGCGCCATCGCCAGCACTTCCTCCGTCGCGTTGGCGACAGCGACGCTGTGTCCGGCGACGTTCAACATCGGCAGGTCGTTGGCGTTATCACCAAAGCCGCCGTTTCCTCCGGCGTGCAGTTCAGTTGCCGCATGACCCATTTCAAGGCTTCGCCTTTATTCGCCTGCGGATGCAGAATCTCCAGGTTTGACGGATGCGAAGATGTGAGTTCAATTCCCTCTTCATCTGATAACAGATTGATCAACGCCTGCTTCTTTTCCGGATAATCGCGGCTGGTAATAAAATGAATCTTCGCGATCTGCGCGTCTGGCAGGGCATCCAAGAAATCCTTCCCCGATTCCCAAATCCGGTTTTTCAAAATATTTTCCAAATAAGAACCGTCGATCTTCAACGCCTTCCGGTCGTCCAGAATCGCCAGATGACTGTGAAGCCGGCCTTCAATCAAACAACTCCAATGTGGATTCATCGGTTCCGCCTTTGTCAACAACGCTTTGGCTCTGGCCGCAGGCAGCGTATTGGAAACCAAGGTTTCTCCCGTATGATTATCCACGATCAAGCCTCCGTTGGCCGTGACGATCCAGCGGATTTTTTTCTGATCTCGCAGCCATTGCGGAATCTCCCCTAAGGGCCGGGAACTGCATGGCACAAATTCCACGCCGCTGTCCAAAATCCGGCTGAGAATTTCCTTTGTGGTTTCGGTTAAGACAAAATGTTCGTTCAGTAAGGTGAAATCCAGGTCAGTGGCGATCAGGCGAATTGAACTCATAAACAAAAATCCTCCTCTTTCCTCTTTCCGAATATTTTCTAACTATGATACCAAAGCCGCAGAAGGAATACAAGCCTGAAAATAACAAATGGGCGGCAAGCTTCGCAGAATTCAAATCAAGCGCAGTCAGAAAGCCGGAAATGTCTGGAATTTGCGGATTATGACAATGACTGATTTTTTACCTGTAACCCGTGAAGAAATGGAACAACGCGGCTGGACCCAGCCCGATTTCATCTATGTCAGCGGTGACGCCTATGTTGATCATCCGTCCTTCGGCCCGGCGATCATCACGCGCATGCTGGAAGCCTACGGCTATAAGGTCTGCATGATCCCGCAGCCCGACTGGACGCGTGACAAACCCTTTATGGAATTCGGCGAGCCGCGGCTGGGCTTTCTGGTGTCCTCCGGCAACATCGACTCGATGGTCAATCATTATTCGGTTTCCAAACGCCGCCGTGATAAAGATAATTACACGGATAACGGCGAGATGGGCAAACGCCCGGACCGCGCGACGATCGTGTATTCCCAGAAAATCAAACAACTCTATCCCAAGACGCCGGTGATTCTGGGCGGGATTGAGGCATCGCTGCGGCGGTTAGCCCATTATGACTATTGGGATGATCAAGTCCGGCGGTCGATCCTTTTAGATTCCGGCGCCGATCTCGTATTGTACGGCATGGGCGAGAATTCGATCATCGAGCTGGCGGAAGCACTGGACGGCGGCCTGCCAATTCAGGACATCATCTGGATTAAAGGCTCCGTCTACAAATGCAAGACGATCGATCATCTGTTTGAGCATAAGCTGCTGCCTTCCTTTGAAGAAGTGTCGCAGGATAAGCGCAAATATGCCGAGAGCTTCCGTATCCAGCATCTCAACATCGACGCCCTCAATGCCACGGTGCTGGTCGAGCCGTATCAAGGCTGGTATGTCGTCGCCAATACCCCGGCGCTGCCCCTGACGCAGCAACAGATGGATTTTACCTATTCACTCCCCTACAAAAGAACCTTCCATCCGATGTATCATCACATCCCGGCGATTGATGAAGTCCGCTTTTCGATCATCTCCAACCGCGGCTGTTTCGGCAGCTGCGCTTTCTGCGCGCTGACCAATCATCAGGGACGGGTGATTTCTTCACGAAGCAAGCAGTCGATTCTGGAGGAAGCGAAAAAGATAATCCAGGATCCGGATTTCAAAGGTTACATCCATGACGTCGGCGGCCCGACCGCTAATTTCTACCATCCTTCCTGTCAGGATCAACTGAAGCGCGGAACCTGTCCGGGCAAGGAATGCCTGCATCCCAAGCCATGCAAAAATCTTGAGGTTTCTCATCGCGATTATCTCAGCATCCTGCGCGATCTGCGGGTATTGCCGGGCGTGAAAAAGGTGTTTGTGCGCTCGGGCGTGCGATACGATTATCTGATGTACGATCAAGACGATACCTTTTTCCGCGAGCTGGTGCAGTATCACATCTCCGGTCAGCTGAAGGTAGCGCCTGAACATGTCAGCGATAAGGTGCTGGATACGATGGGCAAATGCAACCACGCCCTGTATGAAAAATTCAGAGAGAAGTATCTGGCGCTGAACAAGGAATATGGAATGAATCAATTCCTCGTTCCTTACCTGATGAGCTCGCATCCCGGCTGTGATCTGAACGACGCGATCGAGCTGGCCTGTTATCTCAAGTCGATCAATCACATTCCGCAGCAGGTGCAGGATTTCTATCCGACTCCAGCGACGATTTCCACGACGATGTACTGGACGGGGCTGGATCCGATGACGATGAAACCGGTCTACGTCGCCCGGGATCCGCATGAAAAGCAGCTGCAGCGGGCATTAATACAATTCAACGCCCCGCGGAATTATAAGCTTGTGCATGAAGCGCTGACCCGCGCCGGCCGGACCGATCTGATCGGTTATGGCCGCGACTGTTTGATTCCGCCTGTTCCCTGGGGAAAACAGGAGGCAGGCAGTCGGCAGAAAACGGGACGGGGCGCAAAGGAAGAAAGCAAGCGGTCGGGAAGAAACAGTGGGAACTCCAGGTCTGGAAGCCGCTCGCAAAAGCCGGCAAAGGGGCGTGAGAAAGCCGCTGCTGATGGAAAAAAGCAGGCCGCCTCAGACAAGCGTTTTGATCAGCGTGGGAAAACGTCCAAAAGCTCGATTTCATCTCAAGGCAAACGCCGGGGATAATCCATATCCAGACAAACAGAAATTAAATAAAGCAAGTAAAAACGCCGCAATCACCCCGCGGCGTTTTCTTGAGGCTTGCCTTCGGGTCTTCTCAGAAACAGCTGCCGTCGATTTTTTGTTTATCCACTGCATCGCAAGATCGTGGTTGAAACGATTCATCCAATCGCATGCCGGACATTCAGACTGCCGCAGATCCCTCCTGTACTCTGAGCTGCAAATCAAAAACTGAATTTGAAAAGCGGGAATTCAGCGGCGACTCATCCGCGATTTGCCGCCTGTTTCCCGGTATTTTTCCTGGCAAAACAAAACCGCTTTCATTGCTGAAATTATTATCACAAATTATTGATTGATCAATGAATAAAAAAGCCATTTTTACAGTGTGCTATTGTTGAATTCAATTTTCAAAGGGGATATAATAAGAACATCAAGGGAGGACTAAAAGATGATTATTCAAAGTAAGCAGGTTTGGGTTTCCAGTACGTTCATTGAAGCGCAGCTGGAGATCATAGACGCGAAGATCACAGGAATTTACCCGTATGGAACCAAGCCGGTCGATAAGGATTACGGCGAGGATCGGATCCTGCCGGGCATGATTGATATTCATTGCCACGGAGGTCTGGGTTTTGATACGAATGACGCTAATCATGAAGGTCTGCGGACCTGGGCTGCCGGACTGCCGAAGGAAGGCATCACCGGTTTTTTGCCGACCACAGTCACGCAGAGTGAAGAGGTGCTGACCAAAGCGCTGATCAACGTCACAGAAGTCGTTGACGAAGGCTACGAAGGTGCGGAAATCCTCGGCATTCATTTCGAAGGCCCATACCTCAACGCGAAAAACAAAGGCGCGCAGCCGGAACAGTTTATCGTTACGCCGGATGTTGAGCAGTTCAAGAAGTATCAGGAAGCCGCCAAGGGCATGATCAAGGTTATCACACTGGCAACGGAAAAGGATCCGGACTGGGCTTTAACACGCTACGCCTCCAGCCATGGCGTCTGCGTATCCATCGGTCACTCCGGCGCAACCTATGAAGACGCGCTGATGGGCATTGCCAACGGCGCAAATTCCATGACGCATGTCTTTAACGGGATGAATGGTCTGCATCACCGCACACCGAATCTGGTCGGCGCCGCGATGCGCTGCCGCGACACCTATGGCGAAATCATCTGCGACGGCAACCATGTCAACTGGGCGGCGGTCAATGCTTACGTTACCGCAAAGGGCCGCGACTATGCCGTCATGATCGACGACGCGCTGTGCGCAAAAGGCTGCGAACCAGGCTACTATGAACTGGGCGGCAATCAGATTGATATCCGTGAAAACGGCTCCGCTTATCTGCATGGCACCGACACGCTGGCCGGCGGCACTTTGAAGTTTAACCGCGGTCTGCAGAACCTGGTTGAAAAGGCGCTGCTGCCGTTTGACTGGGCCGTCAACATGGTTTCCCTCAACCCGGCCCGTCTGTTGAAAATGGACGACCGCAAGGGTAAAATCATGGCGGGCTACGACGCCGATCTGGTTGTTCTCAACCGCGATTACGACGTGGTTCAGACATACTGCCTCGGAAAAGAAATGCTGTAAAAACCTGAACCTTTCAGGTTTTTCTTTGTAGTTGGACTTTGCCGGAGCAGAAAAACGGGACAGATTGCAGCGAATGCTGCCGGGGATTTCTGTTTTTCCCCCGCTTTCAGATTCCTTCCGCGCTCTGCGATGGCGAAGGTTTTTGTTCAAGCAGAAAAAACTGCTTCCATAACGTTCCGCATTGGAATAAGCGATTGATTTTAATTCCAAGATGCGTTTCCATTTTCACAAGTCTTAAACAAACAGCCTGTCCAGCTTCAATTTATCTCCATTATAAAAGCATATAAGAGTACAAAATAGAGACAAACTCCAAAGAAAAGAGGGAGCAAATATGAGAATTCAAAGTACGCGCGTCTGGCTGAACGAACAATTCGTTCCAGCTCAGCTTGTTTTTGACAACGGAAAGATCACGGCCATCGAATCCTATGATGCGCAGAAAGCCGACGTGGATTACGGCGATAAGCGGATCCTTCCGGGTCTGATCGACATTCACTGCCACGGTTACAACGGACTGGACTGCAACTATGCGACCCGCGAAGGTCTGCTGAACTGGATTGAATATCTGCCGCAGGACGGCGTCACCAGCTTTTTAGCGACGACCTCGACCGCTCCGGAAAGCAATCTGCTGGAATCCTTCGCGCTTATCAGCAAGATCATTGACGAAGATCACCGCGGGGCAAAAATTCAGGGCATCCACGTCGAAGGCCCGCAGATTTCCCATGAATTCAAGGGTGCGCATAATCCATACTTAATTCAGAAACCCAACATTGAACAATTTGACCGTTACCAGAAGGCGGCTGAAGGTAAGATCAAGATGATCTGCATCGCGCCGGAAAAAGATGACGATCACGCGTTGATCCGCTACTGTGTTTCCCAGGGCGTCAAAGTCGCGATGGGGCATACCGGAGCGAAATTTGATGAATGCGCCAAAGCGATCGAAGATGGCGCCGACAGCTTCACGCATACCTTCAACGGCATGCTCGGCCTGCATCACCGCGAACCGGGAACCGCCGGGGCCGCGCTGTTCTTTGAGGACATTTACGCCGAACTGATCGCCGACGGCGTGCATGTGCATCCGGCCGTCGCCAGTGTGCTGGGCCGCGTCAAGGGCAAGGATAAACTGATTCTGGTTACCGATTCCGTATCAATTAAGGGCCTGAAGCCGGGCTTCTATCACATGAAGGGCCGCGACGTGACGGTCGGCGAGGATGGCTGCGGACGGCTGCCTAACGGTAAGCTGGCAGGCAGCTCCAACCGCATGAACGTGCTGGTCGGCAACCTGATCGAAATGATGAAGCTGCCGCTGGCGACGGCGATCAACGCCGCGACAATCAATCCTGCCACGCGGATGGGCTTTGCCAACAAGGGCTTGATCGAAACCGGTTATGACGCCGATCTGTGCGTGCTCAATGACGATTACAGCGTAGCCCAAACCTGGGTGCTGGGCGAGGCCATGCTGCATGAGTAAAGCCCGCGCCGTCTTTTTCGACATCGATCACACGCTGTTCTCCCACACCCTTCACGATGTTCCCGCCTCGGCGTATACCGCGATTGAAAGGCTGAAGCAAAACGGCAGTCAGATCGCGCTGTGCACAAGCCGGGCGGTGGAGGAATTGGTCAATCTGCCGCCGAAGCTGACGGATCTGCTGGACGGGGTCGTCTGCGCTCAGGGTGGAATTATTATGGATCATGGGAAAATCATCGCCTCTAAAATCATTGACGAAGGCGATGCCGAACGGGTGATTGATTACTGCCGCCGCAACGATTTAGTCGTGCGTTACAGCGGCGTCCATGGTGAAAACAGCCACGATCTGCACTACACCCAGGAAATCAGCGATCTGTTCTATTTTCTGTATAAGATGCGTCCCGGCCAGACGCTGTGGAAGCACCAGCCGTTAGTCAATATCATCTTTTATACCCGGGAAGCCCAACATGTCGACGCGATCCGGCCGTTACTGCACAATTCCCATCTGATGGTCATGCATTTCGCCAACGAAGTCACCGCAGCGGATGCGAACAAGGCCACCGGAATGCTGGAACTGGCGGCGCACTGGGGCTTTGATCAACCTCAAACAGTGGCGTTTGGCGATGGCTACAACGATGTGGAAATGATCTGCCGGGCCGGACTGGGCATCGCAATGGGCAACGGCTGCGATGAAGCCAAGCAGGCGGCCGACTACATTGCTGATGACATTGATCGTGACGGCGTCTACAAAGCCTGTCTGCATTTTGGATTGATCGAGGAGGAAAATCATGCCGAGAATTGAAAATGAAGTCGCCGTGGTGGAAGTAAAAACGCTGGCGGCGGAAATCACCAGCTTTTATGACAAAGAAAAGAATATTGAACACATGTGGCAGGGCGACCCGCAGTTTTGGGCTGGGCGCAATCCGATCCTGTTCCCGATGGTCGGCAGCACCTGGACCAAGGACTATCAGATCGACGGAAAAACCTATAAGATGGGCAACCATGGATTTGCCCGTCACAGCGAATTTACTGTCGAAAGCGAGAGCGAAGACACGATCGTTTTATCTTTAAGCGACAATGAGGAAACCCGCGCGCAGTATCCGTTTGAATTCAAACTCACGGTGACCTATCAGCTGTCCGGCCGGAAGCTGACGATCACCTACCGGATTGACAATCATTCACCGCGGATGATGCCGTTCTCCTTCGGCCTGCATCCGGCGTTTAACTGCCCGATGGCGCCGGGGGAACGCTTTGAAGACTACAAGATCGTTTTTGCATGCCCGGAAACGCAGACAACCGCCAGCTCCAACGCGTCGCTGTGTTTAAAGGAAGAAAAGGAAATTGCGCTGGACTACGCGACCTTCAACAACATCCCGACGCTTCTGTTCGAGCATCTGCGCTCGCCTTACGTTACCCTGACCAACGGTAAAAACAGCGTTAAAGTCAGCGTCGCGGGCTATCGCTGGCTGGCTTTCTGGACCAAGCCGAACGCTCCGTATCTGTGCATCGAGCCATGGCATGGACACGGCGATTTTGCGGAAGTTCACGTTCCGTTTGAAGAACGCGAAGGCACGATTCAGCTGCGCGAAAACGCCAGCTTCACGACGTCCTACACGATCGAAATCGGCTGATTTTAATTTGGCAACAACAGCCCGAAGCGTTGAGTTTACACCGTTTTCGTGCTATTGTTATAGATGTAAAAGGGAGGAATTTCAAATGTTCAAAATTATTGTGACGGAAAACTATGACGAATTAAGCGAAAAAGCTTTTGAAGTCATGAAGGAAGTCATCACATCCAAGTCCAATCCGGTTCTGGGTCTGGCGACAGGCTCCAGCCCGATCGGTCTGTACCAGAATATGATCAAGGATCATAAGGAAAACGGGACGTCCTATAAGAATGTCGTTACCTTCAACCTGGATGAATACATCGGTCTGAAGCGCGACCACAGCCAGACGTATTGGACGTTCATGCATGAAAACCTGTTCAACGGCCTGGACATTCCGGAAGCCAATGTTCACGTTCCAGTCGGCGACAGTGACAACATCCAGGCGGAGTGTGAAAAGTACGAAGAAGCGATGAAAAACTTTGAAGTCGATATCCAGCTGTTAGGCATCGGCGCCAATGGTCACATCGGTTTCAACGAACCGGGGACCTCGTTTGATACGCTGACCCACACCGTCGTTCTGAAGGAAAAAACACGTCAGGACAACGCGCGTTTCTTTGATCCATTAGGGGAAGAAGTTCCGACCGAAGCGATCACCATGGGGATCGCGACGATCATGAAAGCCAAGAAAATCCTGCTGGTTGCCAATGGCAAGAACAAGGCAGACGCGATTTACGCCATGATCAAGGGCCCGGTTACGGAAGATTGCCCGGCCAGCATCCTGCAGAACCATCCGGATGTGACGGTCATCGTCGACCGCGGCGCCGCAAGCAAGCTGTAAGCCGTTCCGAGTTTACATCAATAACTTCAAAACAGCCTCCGGGCTGTTTTGTTTTGGCGCAAATGAAGTCGGCCGCAAGGAAATACCGTCGATGTCCGCTGTGAGCATTTCGGTATGCAAAGGAAAAAACTGTGATATACTTAGATTACTGAACAGGAGGTTGAAGACAATGAAAATTGTAAATACGCAGGAATTTGATGAAATAACAGCGAAGGACGGGCTGGTGCTCGTGGATTTTTTTGCCGATTGGTGCGGACCATGCAAGATGCTGGCGCCGGTGCTGGAGGAAGTCGCGGCGAAATATGAAGGCAAGCTGGAAATTGTTAAGGTGAACGTCGATCAGTCGCAGGATCTGGCGCAGCGTTACGGCGTCATGTCGATTCCGACGTTAATCGCGTTCAAAGGCGGAAAAGCCGTGAAGCAGAGCGTTGGTTTCCAGCCGAAAAACATGCTGGAAAACATGATCGAAGGTCTGTTGTAAGCGGTCTGATTCAACAGATAAGGACTTTCGATTGTCATCACAATGCCGGGTACTCAGTGTATCCGGTTTTTTTGTGTTTGTCTGTTTGGACGTCCAAGCGGGATGAGACTGCCGGATTCGGGAAAACTGAGTACAGGCAAAAGGAGAAGACGAAGCAGGAAGCAGGCACACATAGGCCTTGAGTGCGGCCGGGGATCAAAAGGAGGGAGCGGCAGCGGGGCAGGAAGACATGAAAAGCGGAAATGTTCGCTCTGAGGGGAAACTGAATGGAAAGAGGCCATTTTTGAAACCTTGAAATCGGAATGCGTTTCAGCACGTTTTCAAGGTTTCCTACGCTTGGATTTTCCATCCCCCCCCCCTGCCAATGCGGCATGACAGCTGCGGTAGAATTCAGGAAAAAGTTTAACCGCAGTAATCTTTTTGTTTAAAACTATTGAATTTTACAGGCGCGTATGTATAATAA
>QFCE01001380.1_pt1 | contig 28698 bp, 36 predicted proteins | sample 5346091 | NCBI WGS metagenome assembly QFCE01 (sample SAMN09062252, study PRJNA434731) | Human gut metagenome, whole genome shotgun sequencing project. | isolation source: stool timepoint A chromium assembly | host: Homo sapiens | collected 2015 | reverse complement strand
TCAGAAAACAAAAATTATTGATATGCTTTCTGCAGAGAACGAAAATGAGCCGGAGCATATAATGATTGACAAACCGTATCAAAAACAGCAACAGCAAGGTTATCATGCAGATCGCGATTTTCATTCCGTCACTTAACAGGGTAAAATCATACGCGCTGCCGATATCCGGGTGATAATAGCGGCTGGAAACAGAAAGGAATGCATAAAATAAGGTGACACAGATGGTCATTGTGACAATGTAGATCAGATAGTCTTTGACCGACCGTTTTGCATTTCTGAAAACAAGTTTAGCATACATGGCTCTGTCCCCCTCCAAGCATGGTAAGAACATTCAGGATTTTATCAAAAAAAGCACTTCTGCTGTCATTTCCCTTACGCAGTTCCATAAAGATTTCCCCGTCCTTTAAAAAGAGAATCCGACTGGCATAGCTGGCAGTAAAAGCGTCATGGGTTACCATGAGAATGGTTGCGCCAAGCTGCTCATTGATGCTTTGCATGGTGGACAGCAGCATTTGGGAGGAATGGCTGTCCAATGCACCGGTGGGTTCATCTGCCAGCAAAAGCCTGGGATTGTTGATCAGTGCTCTTGCACAGGCACAGCGCTGCTTCTGACCGCCGGATACCTGATAGGGATATTTGTTCAGAATATCGCAGATATTCAGCTTTTGTGCCATATCCAGGATCCGGGGTTTTACATTCCTCGCAGGTACCCGGTTGATCGCCAGTGCCAGTGCAATGTTTTCGGAAATTGTCAGGGTATCCAGTAAATGAAAGTCCTGAAAGATAAAGCCCAGATTTTCTCTGCGAAAGCGTGCGAGGGTGTTTGGTCTTATTTCCGTGATATCGGTATCTTCCAGGAAAATGTGGCCTGCGCTTACGGTATCGATGGTGGAAATGCAGTTGAGCAGCGTTGTCTTTCCGGAACCGGACGCACCCATGATTCCAAGAAATTCTCCGGTGTTCACACAAAAGCTGATATCTTGAATGGCCTTGGTAAGACTTCCCTCATTGCCATAGTATTTCTGGATATGTTCCAGTTTCAAAATCGGATTCATCAGATAAGCCTCCTTGCATATTTCATATCAACATTGTAAATGGTGCGAACTGTTTTTGGTATCGCTTTTTCTTACACAGTTCTTACAAAAACGTAAGAAGTGCAGGACGCATCAGTCCTGCACTCCGGCAATAAAATCATTGATCTGAAAGGAAAGGGAAATCGTGGTTCCCCGATTGTCTGAACAGGCAGCAATACCGATGCCAAGCTTATGGCAAAGGCGCCTGCAAAGATATAAACCGATCCCGGTAGAGTTTTTTCCGATCCGTCCGTTCTGACCGGTAAAGCCTTTTTCAAAGATACGGGGCAGATCGCTTTTTGGAATGCCGATCCCGTTATCGCGGATGGATAAAATGACCCTGCCCTTTGTTTTTGCTGCAGAAAAGTGCAGAATGGGATGTTCTGTGCGATATTTTACCGCATTGCCGATAATCTGGTTCAGGATGAACCGCACCCATTTTTCATCCGTATAAACCCGGTTTTCCATATGGTCTATGGTAATTGTCATATTGCTTTGACGAAGAAGATATTTATTGTCTGCAATGGCGCAATGTACCATATCGCATAGAGGGATCTCCCGCACGGAGTAGTCTTTTTCGGTGTGTTCACTGCGGGCATAATAAAGTGCCTGCTCCGTATATTGATTGATATGCTCCAGTTCTGCCAGGACATCTCTGGAAAAGGAAGAGGGGTTATTTTCAAGGAGCAGCTTCATTGCGGTGATCGGTGTTTTGACCTCGTGTATCCACTGTTCAATGTATTCTTTATATTCTTTTCGCTCACTGTGTATTTCGTTTATTTTTTCGAGCATGGATTTTTCGGCCATTTTCATAAGCTGATAAAAAACCTGCTCGTTTGCTTTTTCAGGCAAGGCCATAATTTCCGGTATCAGATAGCGTTCATCCAGCTGTTCTGCCATGTTCAGTAGCTTGTGCAGATACCTTTTTTCGATAAAATACGAGATCAGCAGATAATTGCCAAGGATAAGCACCCAGGCGGTGGAAATAAAGGCGATCGTCTGAGGCGGATTTCCGTTTGCAAGCAGAAACAGAGAAAGGGCCAGCACTCCCCAAAAGTTCACTGACAGCATTGGAATCTGATTTTTGAGATATTGTTTGTTGTTCATAAGGTGTATCCCTGCCTGTGTTTTGTCTTAATGAAATCAGTCAGTCCGATCGCCGCCAGTTTGTCGCGGATACGGGCAATATTTACGCTCAGGGCATTATCGTCAACATATAATTGGTTATCCCAGAGGAAATCCACAATGTCTGTCCGGGAACAAATTTTTCCGGCGTTTTTAAAAAGATAGTAAAGGATCTTTAATTCATTCTTGGTTAATTCTGCTTTCTGTCCTTGGGATTCTATCGTGCTGCATTCCAGATGCAGGGATGCGCCGTTCCAGGTAAATAGCTCTGTTTGATTGGACAGATATGCCTTTTTCAGCAACGACGCAATTTTGGCAAGCAGGATGGCGGTATTGTAGGGCTTTGTGATAAACGCGTCGCCCCCGAGCATAATGCTGTTGAGCTCATCCATATCCGTATTGCTGCTGGTTACGAATACGATGGGAATATCTGAAAACGTCCGGATTTCCGAGCATATTTCAAAGCCGCTGCTTCCCGGAAGCTTTATATCCAGAATAACCAGGTGCGGCAGAAAATTTTTGATCTGCTGGATCGTCCCGGAAAAATCCGTAACCGCAAAAACGTCATATCCATTTCCGGACAAAAGGGTTTTCAGCTGTGTCTGTATGGTAAAATCGTCTTCAACAATCAGTATTTTTTTCTTCATAAAGAGACCTCCCTGGTGCTTTATTATACGGTATCTGAGTGGTTTTCTCAATGCGCATGAAAAAATAATCCTGTTTTTGTAAATTCTTAAAAAAATTATATACAAAAAATGCCGCATAATATATAATGCTTCTATAAATTATTCACAAAGACAAGACGCGTGGCAGGAGCAATGCTCAGGCGAATGGGGCAGGAGGAGAAAGGAATGAAGCTGAAAAAGGTATGGATGTCTTCGGAGACAGGGAAAAAAAGCCGATATGGATATCGGGCGGTAGGCGGAATATTGGGGATTGTACTGCTGATGACCGTTTTGCTGCAGGGAGGAACCTTCTTATCGCTGTCTCAGGGGGTGCCCCAGGAATGGTCTTCCAAGATCCTAGTGGTTTCTGGGAGCGGAATCGCAATTGCACTGGCTGTGCGGATGGGACGGCGCGGAATACAGGATGCGACGATTTTTTTTCTCACAGAAGGCGACCGGTTATGGGTATTGGATGCACGCGGCCTCGCTAAGTATGGGCGGGGCTTTGGGGGATTTGCGGCAGGGTCAATGCAAATACAGGCAATTCTGCGCGCGCAGGGCAGGAAGCCGTTTGTTCCAAATGGTGCGGACGAGATTCTGAAAGTATGGAACATCAAAGAAAATCGCAGTCACTATGCCATCCGATGTCAGTCAGGTCATCCGGACAGGCCAGTGATGTGGCGTACCTATTTTTTAGTCAAAGGAATCCCGGATGAAGAAATGCTGCTGCAGGAACTGGAGCGAAGAAAAACATGGGAGAATGTTTTGGAGCCTGCGGATAACCGCAAGCCATTCTATATTGTGCTCAGTGGGCTGGCCTTTGCAGCCTGTGTATTCCTGTGTGTGCTGAGTCATCCGTATGTTGGCAGGCTGCCCGGGGAAATTTACTTTCCCTGTATGGGCGCCGCTCTGATCGCGTTTTATTTTCTGCTTTATTTTATGATTCGTCAACGACGGGGAGAGTAGGAAGAATGGAAAAACCAAAACTTGCAGGAAAAACGATTTTGAAGCTGGCAGGGGCTCTTCTGGCCTTGGCTTATTTAGGATTTTGCCTCTATGCAGGTGTTACCGGGCAATTTCCCGGTATGCACAAAAAAGAGCATGTCATGCGGTTTGGAGATCTTAAAAACTGGGTGTCCGGCGGGATATCGGCGATTCTGATATTTGTCCTGTGCATCAATTCCGCCATGAATGACTGGAATCTCCAAAAAGGGCGGAAGAAGTCATCTATGCCCTTTTTTCTTATATTATTGCTGATAAGCTTCCCTCTGCTTCTGGAATCGTATCTGGATATCGGCTGGATAGGAATTGCCCTGTATGTCGGCATTGCAATGCTTCTGTTTGGGATTGCATGGATTCCGGGGCTCCTGAATCAGCGGATTGCCCGCAGCCTTTTACGCGAGAAAATTATGAGCGGCAGACAGCAGGTGCAGATCATCGAATGGATTCATTTCTATCCGCTGAAAAAGCTTCTGGCCGCAGGTCTGTGGAGCTTTGGGGTTCTGGTACTCCTGTGTGGTATCTGGGAAACCGCAGCCGGAGAGATAGAAATGGACAGACAATTTTTTCTGTCTTTTCTTGTGGTTGCAGTTTTAGTCGTTACACTGTTTCGGAAAATGAAACGCTATGTCTGTACCTCCTGTCACAGTATCCCGGTACTGAACCGGATTCTCAGCAAAAAGCAGCTGGAGCAGCTGCTGGACGGAGAACACTTTGAAAAAATACCGTTTGAAGATACGGCAATGAAGCAGTATCTTGAGATTTATCGAAGTGAAAATTGGATGCTGATCGGCGGGAAGCTGCTCTCGAAAAAGCTCGCTCTTTGGGTTACATTGGATCGATCCGGGAGCGATACGGTACTGAAGGTTCTTTATCTGAATGGCACAACTGCAAAAGCAAAAGTGAATCTGGAGATCCGAGAAAACAGGTATGAAGAGTTCATCGCGGTGCTGAGAGAACTGGCAGGATACGAAGGAGCTCTTGATCTGTACGGCAAGGAGGAGCAGCTGGCAGAGAAATTTGTGGCGGTCCTACCGGATTGCGCTTCCGATCAGGCGCGTATTGCAGCATTTCTGACGCAGGATGTCACAGAAATCCGCAAGGACTATATCCGGACCTTTTCTAAGCCGGATACCCGGAAGAAAAAACGGGCAGAGAACAAGAAAATCCGCCGAAATTGATGCATATGAGGTAACACGAGTATGGAATTTATTTACAGAAGCGCATTTGTGATAGGAATTACCTTGCTGGTACCAGTCATGATGCAATACCTTACCGCAAAAAGTAAGGAAGATGATACGGCTGTGTATACTGTGCAAATGCGCACGAATATGATGAAAATTTTGAAAATCATGGTCATCATCTGCACCCCGCTGGGAGTGATGGCGGCAGTTGCTTTTTTCGCATTTCTTTCCTCAAAAGACTGGGCAAATATGTGCTGTACCGCGGTGGTGATTTTTATCAGCATTGCAGATTTTGGTATGTGGAAACATTATAAAGACAATAAGATCATCGTCCTGGACGGCAAAAAAATAAAAGTAATAAAAGGACGAAAAAGCAATATCCTTTTGAGAAGCAGAATTACATACAGAAAAATAAACGGCAGCAAAATAAAGCTGTATGATAAAGATAAACCTATTTTTACTATTACCCGACAGTTTGACAATTTTGAAAACCTGGAAATCTGGCTGAAAAACTCAGAACCTGAAGAATGCCCTGTCGCACAATAGAGAGGTAACTGTAATGATGAAAAAATCGCTGATTTTGTTTTTGTCTGCGCTGCTGCCCTTAAATGGCTGCAGTCTGAAAGATACTTTATCCGGAGGAGAAACCATGCAAAAAACCTATAAGGAACTTGGGGAAATCTTTGAGAAATATGAAATAAATGGGATAACCGATCAAATGACAGACGATCTGGAACAGGACTATAAAGCGATGCCGCCGGAAGTGGAATTAAATAAGGCCGCAATGTTATTGACTGTGTTGGGTCAGGGAGATTATGACTACGAAAATATGACATGGACTCCTTATGCAAACGGCGTGTATACCTTTGATGTAGAATTCTTTAATGTAGAGAAAATGTATACGGACTTTCTGACCGGTGTTTCGTCTTTGGATCAGGAAGAGCTCGATTTTAAAAACATACAGGAAGATACCAGTCAGGTGAACTGGGAAGAAGGAACAGGAAAACGAACGGTTCGTTTCGAATGGAACGACAGGCAGTTTACATTGGAAGCAGAAGTGTATGACGACTGGTTTGATGTGAGCGTGGCAAATGAATTAAATAAAATCATTAAAGAATATGGAAATGAAAAACAGCTGTTTTTTACCAGCGACGGATATCAGGAAGGGATTGTTTTTTATCGTGATAAGGAATGGGCGGAAGGATTTCAACGGGAGACAGGGTTGGAGCTTGTGGAATTTAACTAGGCGGGCTGCTGTTAAGATTTGCAGGAGAAAGGAAATCTCATGAAAAATCACAGAAATCAGATCCAAAATAAAAAAGAACCATGGTCTCATTATGTGATCCAATCGGAACGCTATTTGGGCGGTTTGTTTGCTTTTTTTGGTGTATGCAGTACAGGCTTACTGATTTACAGCATTATGATAAAGGAAGCTTTGTGGGCAATCCTGATTCTGTTATGTATTTCCATAGCGATGATGACCGCAGCTTTTAATATAGGTTTATGGAAGATCGAAGTCAACGATATGGAAATTACGTATCGCTCTACCTTTGGCCGTGTAAGAAAGTATCATTTTGGAGATATCACCAGGGGTGTGTACAAAAAGAGCGGTGCTTTTCGGGTCTATATAGGGGAAAAAAGAATTTTTACCTTTGACGATAATATGGACAATTCTTTATTTATTGAACAAATGAACAGACTGCATATTCCTGTCTGGAGCTATTCTTTTTATCTGAAAATGAAAGAAAAATCTAATATAAAAGAGAAACCTGATACGAAAAAGAAAACGGTTCTTTTTATAATAATGATTGTCGTGGCAGTTTCCATTGCAGTGGTTTGTTCCGTTTTGTTTGGATACAGGGGCAATACGGGCAATGTCAACCGTGTAATTGGTGCTTCTGCATTGTATGCTGAAGAACAGATCAACAAAGCATTTGACGCGGTGGAAGATAAATTTGCATCCGATTTTAAAGGCTGCACATTGACGGAGCTGCGTTATGACAAAGACGTAGAAAACAAAGTTGTTGATGAAATGCAGCGATACAAAACATTACATAAGCGAGATCTTATCATTGTGGAATCCAATTTTGAAACAGACAGGAAAGCCGGAGATTTGGGACTGATCCCCAATGAAACTTACGAAGGGTGGAGCTGGAGCCTGGTGCAAACGGATGATGCCCAAGGCTGGGAAGTAGTTGAAGGCGGCTGGGGATACTGATGGTTATGGCAATCTGGCAAAGGAAGTGACAAAATGAGCAACAAACTGATCAAGGCGAAAGATCTGGAAGCGAAGATGCTCAGACGGAAAAGAATATGGAAGCTTTGTGCGGTCCTGCTGGCAGCGTTCCTAATCTTATTTGTGTTCATTTGGACGAGGGTGGCGATCACCTCTGCCAAATTTGAAAAACAGCTGGAACAGATGGTGCTGGGAAAAGATTATTTTGTGGAAGATGTTGTAATCAGGAAAAAAGACACCTATAGCTCTCCTAGCGGAAGATATGGTGCATCTACAAATCATTTCTTTTATTATGATACAGACAAGAAAATGCAGGTCTCTGAGAACATATATGGGGAGTATGAAGTGGGTGACCGTATCCCGGCGTATACCACAGACCATGTTTATTATGGCTATGAAAAAGATGGAATTTTACCCAGAGAAGAATTTCGCAATAATGAGCTGATGAAAGCTGCCGGAGCCTTGTGTGGCATTGCAATCTGTATGCTGGCGTTATATTTATTTCTGGAAAGAATGTGGATGAAAACCTAAAGGAGAAAGCTAATGAAAAAGAGTTACTGGATTTTAAGTGCTTTTATATTAGCAGGTCTGTGCGGCTGTTCAAGTCGAAATCTGCCGGAATGGTTTCAGTCAGAACAGGAAGGAGCAGACCATGTAATGCGTAAAATTGCAGATGCATGTAATGCTCAGGATACGGAAAAGATGATGAAGCTGTTTTCGGAAAGCAGCAAAAAGAAGCTGCCTGATTTGGAGGAAGAAATCCGTACACTATTTCAATATTTGGAAGGAAATCAGATTATAGATTTTGAGGGGGACTGTGCATCTTCCGGTGAAAATGATCATGGGAGAGGACGCGTCGAATGGGTTGGAATGTATGAACTGGCTGCTTCAGACGGGGAGTACTCTATGAATTTCTATATGTATCCGGAGGATGAAGAAAATCCTCAAAATATAGGAATGTATAAACTTGAGATTGCAGCAGCAGAGGAAACAGAGAAGGAGGATTTTATGTGGGATTATCCGGAGACGGGCATTTTTATTGCAGGACAGTCGGAGGCAAAAGGGAATGAAGAAGAACAGTGAACAGACTAAAAATTTTTTTTCGTATTTCTGTTTTTCTTTTTGGCGGAGGCCGCTTCCTCGCCAGTTACAACTGACAGAAGAGAGGATAGATACAAACAATTACGCCATCAAAGAAAACGGTTGTCCGGGATGGATGGTTATATAGAAATGGTTTTTTACAAATGAGGAATGCGAATGGATGCAATATTATTTAAAATGATCAGCAGGAGCATGATTATTTTTGCAATGGTGGTCACCCTGCTTTTTTTTCTCATCAAAAGAAAAAAATTCCATAGTAAATTGACAGATAAAGAAGATAGGATCTTAAAGATAATTTCAGCAATTTGTGTGTGTATCTTCCTGTATAAAATGTTTCTTCCGATCATCCTGGACATTCCCTGCTACAGAAATGGACAATTTGAAACCATTACCGGTTATGCCAGAGATAATGCTCATGGAAAAGGAAATGACAGAAGTATGGTGCTCATCAGTATGGACGATGGTCATGAAGAGTATGTAGAATTTCCTTATTCCCAAGGGATAGATAAGGGAGACGTCTTGACTGTGAAATATTTACCCCATTCGAAATATGGAATCCTGATTTCAATAAATAATGACAATGTTGCTTCAGAGTGAATCAGGCAGAAAGGATCGGCTTATGTATGAAATCAATGAAATAAAACATCTATATGAAAGGTTGGAAGCGCAATATCCTAAGTACCGGATGAGATTTTACGGAGAAAAATTCGTGCTGACGCTTCTCTATGCCAAAGTGGAGGTGAACAGAGAAGGGTGCAGGATTTTTGTAAATGAAAAGCTGTACGATGAATTGCCAAGTGAGGAAATAGATGACACAGACGATCTTTATGAGTTGATAGAGGCGTTTCTTTTGCAGATGAAACACTATGGAATGGAACATGGAAATGAGACGTATATCACTGCAAATCGTCAGGCGGCACGATGGGGAACGCGGGCGTTGCTGTCTTCGGGTGTTTTGTCAGTGGGATGCCTCCTGGTACTTTTGCTGACGGAGAATCTGGTTTATCTGGGGTTGGCTTTTCTGTGTTCGGCTGCAGGGTATCTGTATCTTTGCCTGATGCGCCAGAAGGCTTTTTATCAGTACTGGGTATGCCCGGGTTGTGATCAGGATCTGCCCCTTGATAAAAAAAGCCGGTTTCCGCAGATGGAGTATGTGTCCAAATGCCCGCATTGCGGCAGGATATTGGAAAAAGCGCCGGAACTGGAGCCGGTACAACTGGAACCGGAAGCGCCAAAAAAACAACTGGAACCCGACAGTAACCCGCCGGCGGCAGGGAAAAAGTGGCCATGTATTTTGACAGGCAGTATTTCCGTGTTTGTCTCACTGTTTATATTTGGGATACTGTTCTTTTTCGGTGACCCGTTAGCAACTCAAAACACAGCAGCGGCACTGATCCTTCTTCTGATCTGGTTTTGCTGCGGGGTGGTACTTTTGGTACGCAGTCATACAGAACCGGAGGCGATACAAAAGCCTGTTGTTGTAGTGCGGGAGCAGAAGAAAGTGACTGGAGTTGGAATGTTTCTGTGGCTTCTGGGAAACATTTCCCTGTTTATGGCCGTTGCAGTTATATCGGCGGTTCCTGTAGATGGCAGTGCGGTTTTTCTGGCAGCAGGTGTTTTTGTCACATTCTTTGGCATCTGGATGCTCCTGGCCGGGCGAAATCGCTCCATGTTTATATTCCGGGATACTTCCATTTGGTATATCAGCAGCTGGGGCAGACAGAAGAAATTTGAACCAGGAGAGGCAGCTTCGGCGAGAATGACAGTAAACCGTTCCATCCATGTGCTGGACAAAAATGGAAAAAAACTGTTTTCTGTGGAGACAAATATGCGCGGGATACCCCGGCTTGCCGAGTGGATCGAAAGCACAGACCTGGCAGCGACACTGACGCCGGCAATGGAACGTCAGACAGAGCATCAGGTAAAAGAAGAACAGGCAATACAGTGGAGAGAAGAATACCGTACCCACTGGCATGATCATCTGAATGCGATCCGCAAAGGCTTGTGGGCGGTCGTGATTCTGTATCTTGCCGGAGTTTTTTTGCCGATCCCTCTGTATGTCTTTGCGGATGTAAAGCTTCGCGCCGTTATGGCGGTCGCTGCGTTATCACCGGTTCCATTTCTTATATTTTGTATTGTGTTTGCCCCGGTACTTATTTTTGGAGACCGTCCGAAAAATGCGACAGAAGAATGGAATTCCATGCATATCCGACTCTCTGTGCCCGTTTTGCTTTTACCGGCTATTGCAATGCTCTGGCAGGTTTATTATATATGGAGCCGAAGTGCCATGCAGCCGAAAGGCAGCGGTGGGATATGGATCCTTCAGGGGGTGCTCATCGCTGTCCCCGTAATCTTTTTGTGCATTTCCCGCACACCACAGGGAAAACGCCTGGAAGCAGGGGTTTTTATGATACTTGTGAGCTTGTCATTAGGTATGAGCATTTCCTATTGCGCCAATGCAGCTCTTTGCAGACCAGCCCGCCATTATCCGGCTGTCATTGTTGACAGTCATAAGGAAAATCCCAATATCGAGGATGATGACTGCACTTTAACGGTGCTCCTGGATGACGGAAGTGAGGAGGAGATCCGCGTATCTGATACTATTTATGAGATGGCAATGAAGGGCGAGGCGTTGGATGTGTGCCACAGTGAAAGCCCTTTGGGAATGGAAATGCTGAAGATTCATTTGCCGGAGGCAAAAAAATAGCTGGCTTTTGAAATTTCGGGCCATGTATGATGAACTGCCAGCCCCAAAGCTGAAAAAGAAAAATAATAAGAATAAGAGAGGAAACGATGTATGTTTGGATTCAAAAAGAAAGAACAGAAGCCATTATGGATTATGGGAAACGATGTGATGGAGATTATTCGCTCAGACTATGAAGCAGATATGTCCTTTGCTCTGGTGGAATTTCATTATCAGGGAAAGGCATATCTCCTGGGTTCCTGTGTGGTTCCGCCGGATGCAGAAGAGCGGAAAGAAAACATTTCTTTTGTGTTCCAGGATCAGGCATATCAGAATTTTGAGGAATTTCAGGAAGAGGCCTGTATCAACGGTACCAGAATCTCTGAATTGAAAGACCCCATTGAAATCGTTCGGGCAGGAATCATCGGGAATGACACGATGCTGAAGACTCCCTGGGGAGATACAAGACTTGCAAAAAAAGCTTTGAAATAGCAGTATAAAGAGGAAAAGAAAATGAAAAGAAGCGGGAGAAGAGAAAAAACAATCTATGACGATTCTCTGGCCGGGATATTTTTGTGGTCGGGGTTTTCCGTGTTTGTTATCATGCTGCTCGCCTGCGTGATCATAGGAGTCCTCATATTTTTTTACAGGAGTTCTGATCCGGAAGGCATAAAGATCCTACTGCTTTGTCTTGCGCTGGTAGTGCCGTGCTCCTATGGCATACCGCTGATCAGCCTCTTTAAGGCGTGGAAGCAGGAACGAAGGAGCGGCGTTTACTGGAAAGAACGAACGGATCAGAATCGTCCGGAATGGGAAAGAGACTGGTATCTGACCTGTGACCGGGGCGGCTTTATTCTCTGCCACAGATCCTGTATCAGGCGTATCGTTGGTTCCAGGGTGGAGACGGAAATCGGGGAGTATGCCAGAGGAAAAGTCTATGATGTGGTGTATGATGCTGCTCGCCTGCGTGATCATAGGAGTCCTCATATTTTTTTACAGGAGTTCTGATCCGGAAGGCATAAAGATCCTACTGCTTTGTCTTGCGCTGGTAGTGCCGTGCTCCTATGGCATACCGCTGATCAGCCTCTTTAAGGCGTGGAAGCAGGAACGAAGGAGCGGCGTTTACTGGAAAGAACGAACGGATCAGAATCGTCCGGAATGGGAAAGAGACTGGTATCTGACCTGTGACCGGGGCGGCTTTATTCTCTGCCACAGATCCTGTATCAGGCGTATCGTTGGTTCCAGGGTGGAGACGGAAATCGGGGAGTATGCCAGAGGAAAAGTCTATGATGTGGTGTATGAAGATATAGACGGAAAAAAACATAAATTGAAATTTTCTTCTGATTCCCTGGCGGCGGAATTTCAGAATTGGTTTAAAAAACAGCCGTATGAGAATTTGGATGAGAGCTTCTGAAAAGCTGGAGGGAGAAGAACGCTGCGACGACGCAACCCGTGCGTATTTCCGGGAGAATATTGACAAGGCAAAGGCCGGGGATCCGTCCGGGTTTATGGTGCATATCAAGGTGAATGATGCAGGTTCAATGATTCAGCGTCTGCTCCCGCTGCCGTTTCCACAGCCACCAGTCATCAGAGGCTTCTCTGTAAACGGTAACGCCCTGACGTTCTAATTTCTGCAAAATTCTTTCCTCCTCCTGTGAAGCTGGTTCGTACATGACCAGCTTCAGGGAGGGAATCATGGTCAGGATTTCCAGATTTTCTACGGGCACCCAACATAGATTCACTGCCTCCAAATGCTTCAGATTCTGTAACGGGGAAATATCGGTAAACGGATTCAGGTTCAAATCAAGAATACGTAGATTTTCCATGTTTTGGATTCCGCGAATGTCTTCTACCTGACTGTCCCAGATAGTTAATTCTTCTATCTGTGTGCATTTTGAAAGGAAATCCAGGTTCTCGAAGTGATCAAAACCAGTCAGATCCAGTTCTCTCAAATCTTTCAGATCAGGCAGTGTTTCTGCCAGCATGGGATGGATCGTTTTCCTTTGTTTTTGGAATTCTTCTTTTTTCTCATCTGTCATAGAACGCACACCATAATCGAGGGATACACTTTTCAGATTTGGAAATTGTTTCAAATCCTCCAGGGTGGTAAAACGCCCGTCTTTGTTGGTTACATAAAAATGTTCAATCCGGTCAAGCTCTTTTTTCAGTACCCGTCCTCTTCCTGTATCCAAAAGATAGAGGGTCTGTATTTCCATATTTTTGTCCTGAAATTTCACACATTTGCTGTCATACCAGAAGCGTACGCCCAAAAGTCCGATCAGTAAAACCATTAAAACGGAAATGAAAACGATAATTTGTTTTTTGATATTCATGCGGGCTCCTTTTCGATGGGGTTGATTTTGATAAGAAGAGTATATCATGAGAACAAATAGGGTTCAAGTTATGCATTACCGGATTTGACGGTAGGATTTTTGTGAATCTTCTGCTATAATTGGAGCAGGTTATTTATTCTGTAAAAAGTATTGCGGGCGGTCTTTGCCGGAAAGAGCGAGTTTCAGACAGGGGAAATAAGAGTATGAGAAGTACGTCAAAGGAAACGAAAGGTATCAATATCACAGAAACAAAAAAGAATATCAAGACAGCCGGGGGGATTTTGGTATTTTCCAATCTGGCTGCAGTTTTGATCGGCGGCAAAATAAAGCTTATAATTTTAATTGCGGTACCTTTGCTTTCTTATGCCATGTATCTCAGATTTTATCCTTATATGTATTTTGACACGATCAGCAAAAAAATGCAGGGATTGGCGTTCCAAATACCGTTTATAGGAGCCGGCATTGCATTGGTTTTATGTCTGTCCAATCTGAATGTATATGAGTGCAGTTTTGTGGAGTATCTGAAAATAGCAGCAGGTATTACGGCCGTACTTGTCATCCCTTATATCATAAAATCCTTAAAGACGAAGACCCCGCAAAGGCTGAGACGCAAGATTTCTGTTGTTTTTGCCGTATTTGTCATTTCCTTTGGAATTACATTTCCGGTCAATTATTTGTTGACTTTTGAGAAACCGGTGCATGAAACAACAAGGATCACAGGTAAGGATTTAAGCACCTCTGGGAAAGCACTGGATTATTATCTGTGCGGCGACTGGAAGGGAGAAGAAAAAAGATTTTCTGTTTCAGGAAGTGTATATGGCAGCACGTCCGTTGGAGATAGTCGGAAGATCTGCATAAAACGCAGTGTTTTTGGATTGGAGTATTACACGCTGCATAAATGAATCGGAAGCCTTTTCTGCGCTTGAAGTTCTCGTATAAAGTGTATATAATACAATAGATTAAGGAAACCAGAAAGGAAATTTATGAGAAAATTAGCATTAAGTGATGAAATTCTGCTGAGTGTGGACAAGGCTGCCCGATATATCGGCGGCGAGGTCAACTCCGTTATGAAGAACAGGGAAGATGTGGCGGTTCGGATCGCCATGTGCTTTCCGGATGTTTACGAGATTGGCATGAGCAACCTTGGAATGGCAATTCTCTATGACATGTTTAATAAGAGAGAGGATGTGTGGTGTGAGCGGGTCTTTTCCCCCTGGATGGATCTTGACAAGATCCTGCGGAAGGAGCATATTCCCCTTTTTGCGCTGGAATCCCAGGAGCCGCTTAAGGATTTTGATTTTCTGGGAATTACCCTTGGGTATGAGATGTGCTATACCAATGTGCTGCAGGTGTTGGATTTAAGCGGTATTCCCCTGCTTGCCTGCGAGCGTGGGGAGGACAGTCCCCTGGTGATCGGCGGCGGAGCCTGCGCCTACAATCCGGAGCCTTTGGCCCCGTTTTTTGATATGTTTTATATCGGAGAGGGTGAAACCTCCTACGATGCTTTGTTTGACGCTTATAAGGAGAGCCGGGCCAGCGGAGAAAGCCGCGGGGAATTTTTGAAGCGTGCGGCGCAGATTCCGGGAATCTACGTGCCCTCTCTTTATGATGTGACCTACCATGAGGACGGAACCCTGGCTTCCTTTTCGCCGAACTGCAAGGAGGCTCCGGAGACGGTGCAGAAGCAGCTTGTGATCGATATGGAACACGGGTACTGCCATCTGGAAAAGCCGGTGGTTCCTTTTATTAAGGCGACCCAGGACAGAGTGACGCTGGAGATCCAGAGAGGCTGCATCCGCGGCTGCCGCTTCTGTCAGGCGGGCATGATCTACCGTCCCACCAGGGAGCGGGATGTAAAAACTCTGGAAAAAGCGGCGGCAGAGATGCTCGCCAACACCGGGCATGAGGAGATTTCCCTGAGCTCTTTGAGCTCCAGCGACTATTCCGGTCTTCCGCGGTTGGTGAATTATCTGATCGATGCCTTTAAGGAGAAATGTGTCAATATCTCGCTGCCGTCTCTTCGGATTGACGCCTTTGCCCTGGATGTGATGAGCAAGGTACAGGATGTCAAAAAGAGCAGTCTCACTTTTGCGCCGGAGGCGGGCACGCAGCGGCTTCGCGACGTCATCAACAAGGGGCTTACGGAGGAGGATATCCTCCGTGGCGCAGGAGAGGCCTTTAAAGGCGGCTGGAACCGGGTGAAGCTTTATTTCATGCTGGGACTTCCCACAGAGACGGAAGAAGATATGAAGGGGATCGCCCATCTGGCAGAGCGGATTGCGGAGGAATACTATGAGATTCCAAAGGATCAGCGAAACGGAAAGGTGCAGATCAATGTGAGCACCTCCTTCTTTGTGCCAAAGCCTTTTACTCCTTTCCAGTGGGCAGGCATGTTCACAGAAGAGGATTTTATCGACAAGGCGAAAATTGTGAAAAACGAAATCCGCAGTCAGTTAAATCAGCGCAGCATCAAATACAGCTGGCATGAGCCCGATGTGACGGTGCTGGAAGGCTTTCTGGCGCGGGGAGACCGAAGATGTGCGGACGTGATCCTGGCAGCCTACAAAAAAGGCGCGGTTTACGACGCCTGGTCGGAATCCTTCCGTTATGATATCTGGAAGGAAGCCTTTGCCGAAACCGGCGTGGATATGAATTTTTACACTCTGCGGGAGAGAAGTACGGACGAGCTTCTTCCCTGGGATTTTATTGATGCGGGCGTGACGAAGAAATTCCTGATCCGGGAGTGGGAACAGGCCCATAAGGAGACGGTAACGCCAAACTGCCGTCAGAAATGCTCCGGCTGCGGGGCAAAACGTTACAAAGGAGGTGTCTGCTGTGAAGGTGAGGATTAAGTTTTCAAAAGAAGGCCCGGTAAAATTCCTGGGACATCTGGATACCATGCGTTATTTCCAGAAGGCCATCCGGCGGGCGCAGATTCCCGTGGCGTTTTCCGGCGGCTACAGTCCCCATATGATCATGTCCTTTGCTTCGCCTCTCGGAGTCGGAGTGGAGAGCCTTGGCGAATACTTTGACATGGAGCTGGCAGAGCCTCTGCCTACCGCTGCGATCACCGCGCGTTTAAATGAAGTGATGTGTGAGGGATTTTCTGTTCTTCGTACGGTCCAGGTGGAGGACGGCAAAGCCAGCAAGGCGATGTCCCTTGTGGCTGCCGCCGACTATCTTGTGACCTTCCGGGAGGGAAAAGAGCCGGAGGTGTCCTGGAAAGATCGTGTGGATGAATTTCTGGCACAGCCGCAGATCCTGATAGAAAAAAAGACAAAACGAAGCGAGAAGCAGGTGGATATTCGACCCTTTATCTATCGGATGGAAGTAAAAGAAGATGGCCTGTTTCTCATGCTGGCCTCTGCAAGCGCCAACTATACCAAACCGGAGCAGGTGATGGAAAGCTTTGTCTCCTGGCTTGGCATGGAGCTTGCGCCTTTCGCCTGCCAGATCAGACGGCTGGAGGTCTATGCGAATACGGGAACAGAGGAAGCGCCGGAGTTTGTGCCTCTGGAGGCTTTGGGAGAAGACGTTGAGTAAGCTGATATTGACAAAACTGGAGACAAAGGTGTTTGCCGGCCAGGTGGCCGCGCTTCAGGAGAAAGGACGCATCGCGGAGCTCAGGCTTGCGCCTTTGGAGGACGATTCCATCCTTGGCAACATGTACGTGGGCAAGGTGGAAAACATTGCGGGAAATATTGGCGCAGCATTTGTGCAGATCGCACCGGGAGAGAGATGCTACTTGCCTCTGAAGGAGGCGGAGCATGCGGCGTTTGTCTCCGGACGAAAAAAGGGAAGCCCCCTGCGCCCGGGAGATGAGCTTTTGGTGCAGGTAAACCGGGCGGCCATGAAGGGGAAACTCCCCTCGGTCACCACGAATCTTAATTTTACCGGAAAATATCTGGTCCTTACAGGCATCGACAGGACGGTGGGCTTTTCTTCAAAGCTCAAGGCGGAGGACAAAAAGCGTCTGGCATCCTGGCTGTCTTCTGCTCTGGAGGATGAAAGCCGCGGTTACGGCTTGATTGTCCGTACTAACGCGGCGGAGGCGGAAAAAGAAGAGCTTTTGCGGGAACTTATGTTTTTGCGGGAAGAATTTTTCCGGGTGATGCGGGACGGGCAGACCAGAACCTGTTACAGTCTTCTGTACCGGACGCCGGGGGTATGCCTGGAAGCGGTGCGGGATGCATACAGCCGGGAGCTTGAGGAGATCGTAACCGATGACCGGAGGCTTTTTGAAGAAATCCGGGAGTGGCTTTTGCATGTCAGTCCGGAGGAAACGGAGAAATTGCGTTTTTATGAGGACAGGCTGCTGCCTCTTTATAAGCTGTATTGTCTGGAAACGGTTCTTGAAGAAGTGATGAGAGAGAAAGTGTGGCTGAAAAGCGGCGGTTTTCTGGTGATCCAACAGACAGAAGCTTTCGTGTCCATTGATGTGAACAGCGGCAAATATACAGGCAAAAAAAAGGCGGAGGAGACTTACCGGAAGATCAATCTGGAGGCCGCGGCCGAGATCAGCCGACAGCTTCGTCTGCGGAATCTTTCCGGTATCATTCTCATTGACTTTATCAACATGGAAAATCCTGACCACACAGACGAGCTGTTCCATGTGCTGCAGAAGTATTTGCGCCATGATCCGGTAAAGGCCAGAGCCATTGACATCACGCCCCTTCATATTCTGGAGATGACACGCAAGAAGGTACGAAGACCAGTGCGGGAAGAGCTTCTGGAAATTGCCAAAAATACTTGACATAATGTATTTTATGTAAACAAAAAAAGGAAGACGAGGTATGTTTTCATATGCTGAAATGTGCCGAGCTCTTCTTTTTTTCTTGTACTTCTCCTTTTTGTGTGTTATTATATAGACAACCAATATATCGAATATCTATATATGAAAGGAGGGAGGATTATGTCAGGAACAGAAATCAACAAGAGCCTGCTTTCCGGCAGCAACTCACTTTTGCTTCTCCAGCTCCTGTCCGAGAAGGAAATGTACGGCTACGAGATGATAGAAGTGCTGCGGGAGCGATCCATGAATGTGTTTGAGATGAAAGCGGGAACTCTTTATCCCATTCTTCACACACTGGAGGACAAGGGCTTTCTGGAAACAGAGGAGCGGGAGGTTTCCGGCAAGACCCGTAAGTATTACTGTATTACAAAAACCGGAAGGAAGGAGCTTCAGGCGCGCAGGGAGGAATGGAACACATATCAGACTGCAGTGAGCAGGGTGTTGGGAGGTGCTCTGTATGGATTTTCGTGAATATCTTCAGGAAGTGACCGGGCAGATTCGTGCAGCCACGGTGCATGCGGCGATTGAGCGGGAGCTTCTCACCCATCTGGAAGACCAGAAGGAGGCCTATCTTGCGGAAGGCATGAGCGAAGAAGCCGCAGAAGAGGCTGCCGCCCGGGAAATGGGCGACCCGGTGGAGGTGGGGCTGGCGCTGGATGCAGTGCATAAGCCGGCGTCTCCTGGGAAATACGTTTCAATCTTTTTGGTGTTTCATATCATCTGTTTCGCTTTGAATCTGGCATATGTTCTTTTCAACTGGAATGAGTCAGAAGTTTTTCCGGTGATTCTTTCGCTTCTGGTGGTTTTTGTGGGCAGTGCTGCCGTTGTAATTCTCATGGGCTGCGTACAATGGCCCGGAGTACTGGAAGAACCATTCCGTCATGCAGTTGCCGTGTTTTTGATCATAAAGGTTATTATGGATATCGCTTCCCTTTGGCTGCCTGTGTTTTTAACAACCGGATGGAGCAGGAATACCTGTCTTTGTCTTGGTCTGATCCTGCTTTTGAGCTTTCTGTCTGAAATATTTTCCAGGCGGAAGAGCAGCGCATTTTTACGAAGCATCCTGTTTTGGGGAATTCTCCTGCAGGCGCTTATGACAGGGGCAATGCTCTGGCTTTTTGACAAGGCAGAAGCGGAGCCGGTGCTGATTTCGCTGGAATATGCCCTTGCCTGTGCAATCCTCGTTACGGTTTCCGTAAAAAGAGGCTGGTCCGGAAAAAGCGAAGGGAGATGGTTTTTGCTTATCTGGTTCTGCCCGGCGGTTCTCATCGGGATACTCAGTCTTGAGATCCTGACAGGGAAGCTGAACGTTTTTGCTTCACTGGCCGGCACTGCGCACCTTCCGCCAGATTCCTTTTTGACAGAACTCTGTGTCCGGTGTGGGATGCTCCCGGCTTTTGTAACCTTTGCCCTGTGTGCGGCGTTTCTTTTGTACCTGATCCTGTTGTCGGAAAAATCCACCAATGAATGGAGCCGGATGTTTTTTCTGACGGTTTTCCTTATCTGGGGAATTATGATTCTGAACAGTATGCTGGCGCTTTATGGAATGCTGGGTGCGGATTATGTATTTGCTCCTTTCCTTTGGAATGCCGTGGGAAAACTTCCTTACGGGGCAGGCCTGGAAGAAAATGCTGCAAGAATCCAGTGGATGGTGTGCTATGTGATTTTTGGCTACCTCATTCGTTTTCGATCCAGAGATTCCCTTTTAAACCTGGAAATCGGCATTCCTTCCGGCGCAAAGAAAAAAGCTGCCGAAAAAGCCTGATTTTTTGCGGAAATCTTATTGACGAGGCAGATTTTCCATGCTATTATAATCAAGTATGCCGCACAAAGAGGTAGAAGTGCCCTATGGGCCACCGTATTTGGCGAGTAAAGTTATAGGAGGTGCCACAGATGTACGCAATTATTGCAACAGGTGGTAAACAGTACAAAGTCGCTGAAGGCGATGTGATCAGAGTTGAAAAACTCGGTGTTGAAGCTGGTGAAACCGTTACTTTCGACAACGTGATTGCTGTAAGCAACGACGGTCTGAAAGTTGGCGAGGATGTGAAAGGTGCCAGTGTTACCGCTTCTGTAGTTGAAAACGGCAAGGCTAAAAAAGTCATCGTTTACAAGTACAAGAGAAAAACCGGTTACCACAAGAAAAACGGTCACAGACAGCAGTACACCAAAGTAAAAATCGAAAAGATTAACGGTTAATCTGGTGTCAAGATGATTACAATTACAGTTAAGAAAAGAAAGAAAGATTATCTTGAGTTTTGCTCCAGGGGCCACGCCGGTTACGGCCGGGCCGGACAGGATATCGTGTGCGCCGCAGTTTCCGCCCTGATCATCAACACCGTGAACTCTCTTGAGAGGTTTACACAGGAGGAATTCGAGGCGTCGGATGACGACGGTTTTGTGCGTATCCGTTTTGCAGGGGCTATGACAGCAGAGGGAAGACTTCTTATGGATTCTTTGATTCTTGGCTTGACAGAAATTGCACATGACTACAACAATCGATATTTGACAGTAAACGTCAAGGAGGTGTAACAACATGATGAAAATGAACCTTCAGTTATTCGCACATAAAAAGGGAGTTGGTTCCACAAAGAACGGCCGTGATTCCGAGTCCAAGAGACTTGGTGCCAAGAGAGCGGACGGACAGTTCGTTAAGGCTGGAAACATTCTTTACAGACAGCGTGGAACAAAGATTCACGCTGGTGTGAATGTCGGCTGCGGCAAGGACTATACATTGTTTGCACTGACCGACGGTGTGGTAAGATACACCAGAAAAGGTCGTGACAAAAAGCAGGTTTCTATCGTTCCGGTAGAGGCAGAGTAATCCGTCAGGTGGGGAGGCTTCAAACTATAGGGTTTGGAGCCTTTTCTTTCTAAAATTTTAAAGAGGTAAACCATGTTTGCAGACAGAGCGAAAATTTTTATCCGTTCCGGCAAGGGCGGCGACGGCCATGTGAGCTTCCGGAGGGAATTGTATGTTCCCAACGGCGGTCCGGACGGCGGCGACGGCGGCCGGGGCGGAGATGTGATATTTGAGGTGGACAAGGGGCAGACTACCCTTGGAGATTACCGCCATAAACGCAAATATAAAGCCCAGGACGGCCAGGAGGGCGGCAAACGCCGCTGCCACGGCGCGGACGGAGAGGATATCGTCCTCAAGGTGCCGGAGGGGACGGTGATCATGGAGGCGGAAAGCCGCAAGGTGATCGCAGATATGTCCGGCGAAAATATGCGCCAGGTCATCTTAAAGGGCGGTCAGGGCGGCAAGGGCAACCAGCATTACGCCACAGCTACCATGCAGGTGCCGAAATATGCCCAGCCGGGACAGCCTGCCCAGGAGCTGGAGGTGCTTCTGGAGCTGAAGGTGATCGCGGATGTGGGGCTGGTGGGCTTCCCCAACGTGGGAAAATCTACCTTCCTTTCCCGTGTGACCAACGCACAGCCCAAGATCGCCAACTATCATTTTACAACCTTAAGCCCCAATCTGGGGGTGGTTGACACCGAAAACGGCGGCTTCGTCATCGCGGATATTCCGGGGCTTATTGAAGGCGCGTCAGAGGGTGTGGGGCTGGGACACGAATTTTTGCGCCACATCGAGCGCACCAGAGTGATGATCCACATTGTGGATGCGGCGTCCACGGAAGGCCGCGACCCGGTAGATGATATTTATAAGATCAACAAGGAGCTTGCGGCCTACAATCCGGAGATTGCAGAACGGCCCCAGGTGATCGCAGCCAACAAGATCGACTGTATTTTTGACGATGGTGAAGAAAATCCGATTGATCGTCTCAAGGCAGAATTTGAACCGCAGGGTATCCGTGTATATCCCATCTCCGCGGTGAGCGGCCAGGGTGTGCGGGAGCTACTGTTTTATGTGAAAGAGCTGCTTGATGCCTGCGAGCAGAAGCCGGTTGTCTTTGAACAGGAATTCTTCCCGGAGGATGTGCTGATCTCCGAGAATCTTCCGTTTACCGTGGAACGGGATGAAGAGGATCCCACGGTATTTGTGGTGGAAGGACCAAAAATCGAAAAAATGCTGGGCTACACAAATCTGGATTCTGAAAAAGGATTTGAATTCTTCCAGAAGTTCCTGAAGAGCGGCGGAATTCTTGAGGCTCTTGAAAAAGCCGGGATTCAGGAGGGCGATACGGTGCGGATGTACGGTCTTGCCTTCGAGTACTATAAATAGCAGGTGCGCTTTTGCGCAGGAGGATAAAAATGACAAGTAAACAGAGAGCATATTTAAAGAGTCTTGCCATGACAATGGACCCGGTGCTGCAGCTTGGAAAGGGCAGCGTTACCCCGGAAAATACCGCGTCTGTGGAAGAGGCTCTGGCCGCCAGAGAGCTGATCAAGATCAACGTCTTGCAGAACTGTCTGGATGATCCCCACGAAATGGCACAGGTTCTGGCAGAGCGGACACATTCCCAGGTGGTTCAGGTCATCGGGCGTAAGATCGTGCTTTACCGGGAAGGAAAAAAAGACAAAAAGAAGATCGAGCTTCCCAGGTAAAGGGGCGGCAATTGTGTTTGGAGAGGCATTTCATGGAAAACAGGCGAAGAAAAGTGGGAATTATGGGCGGAACCTTTGACCCCATTCATCTTGGACATTTGATCTTGGGGGAAAAGGCATACGAGCAGCTCGGTCTTGACAAGGTATGGTTTATGCCTTCCGGCAATCCGCCGCACAAGCAGAACCGGGATGGGCAGGCTACGGATGAGCAGAGGGTGGAAATGGTGAAACGTGCCATTTCCCCAAACCCTCATTTTGGCCTTTCTTTGATAGAAATGCATGAAGAAGGGTATACTTATACTTACCATACGCTGGAACAGCTGAGAGCAGAGCATCCGGATACGGACTATTATTTTATCATTGGGGCAGATTCCCTTTTTGATTTTGAAATGTGGAAAGAGCCTGCAAGGATCTGTCAGGCCTGCACGCTGGTCGTTGCCACCAGGAACCATACGTCTCTTGAGACGCTGGACAGAAAGATGCAGGAGCTTTCCCGGAAGTATTCCGGAAATTTTATCCGTCTTGACACCATGAATATCGATGTATCCAGCCGACTTCTCCGCCAATGGATCCAGGAGGGGAAAAGCCTCCGCTATTATGTTCCGGACGAGGTGATCGCCTACATCGGGGAGCAGAAAATTTACAGAAGAAAGAGAGACAAGGCCTATGGGACAGTATGATTTTGACAAAATGGCGAAAAAGCTTTCCAGATATCTGGATAAGGCTCGTTATAAACACACCATAGGGGTCATGCATACCAGTGTCTGTCTGGCGATGGCTCATGGGGCAGATATGGAGGCAGCGCAGCTTGCCGGGCTTCTTCACGACAGCGCCAAGTGCATTCCAAACAAAAAGAAGCTGAAGATTTGCAGGCAGCATAAAATCCCGGTAACACCTTTTGAGGAAAAACACCCGTTTCTTCTTCATTCCAAGCTGGGGGCATATCTTGCAAAGGAAAAATATGATGTGAAGGATGAGGCGGTTTTGGACGCCATCACCTATCACACGACAGGAAAGCCGGAAATGAGCCTTCTGGCAAAGATTACGTATATTGCGGACTATATCGAGCCTCTGCGGGATAAGGCGCCCAATCTATCGGCTGTGCGAAAGCTTGCTTTTGCGGATCTGGACGAGTGCATGTATGTGATCCTGAAAGATACGCTTTGCTATCTCAATGCAAATCCGGCGGATATCGAGCCGCTGACATGGAAGGCTTACACATACTATGAGAAGCTTCACAATGCAAAGCAAAAAGAGATGAAAAGTACATAAAAAAGGAGGGAATCATAGATGACAAGAGAAAAAGAACTGGCAGTGCTTGCCTGTAAGGCTCTTGAGGACAAAAAGGGTAAGGATATCAAGGTGATTGATATTCACGAAGTGACAGTTCTGGCAGATTATTTTGTGATTGCAAGCGCATCCAATGCCAATCAGGTACAGGCCATGATGGATAATGTGGACGAGACTCTGGGGCGCGCCGGCTTTGAGCCGAAGCAGATAGAAGGGAGCAGCAACTCCAACTGGGTTCTTATGGATTACGGCGATGTGATCGTTCATATTTTTGACGAGGAAAATCGTCTGTTTTATGATCTGGAAAGGATCTGGAGAGACGGAAAGATTCTGGACGCTGAGGCGTTTGTATCTGAAAAATAAAAGAGAAGCCGGCAAATCGTTTCTGGGGATTTGCCGGCACTGTTTTTGTGTGACAGAAAATTACAGAGTGTCAGGGAACAGCTTATCCCCGGTTCAGTTATAAAAACGCAGCACTCCGAATACCTTGCCAAGAATCTGTACGTTTCCGTGGAGGATAATGGGATCCATAGTGTCATTTTCGGGCTGAAGGCGGATATAGCCTTTTTCTTTGTAGAAGGTTTTGACTGTGGCGGAATCCTCCACAAGAGCCACCACGATATCTCCGTTGGAGGCGGTGGATTGCTGTCGTACCAGCACCTGGTCACCGTCAAAGATGCCGGCATTTACCATGCTTTCTCCCTTGACACGAAGGAGAAAGCTCTGCTCGTTGGGCATATATTCTGCCGGGAAGGGGAAGTAATTCTCTATGTTCTCCACCGCCAGAATGGGCTGCCCTGCAGCGACTGTGCCGATGAGGGGGACGTTTACCACTTCGCGGCGCACCAGATTAAAGTTATCGTCAATAATCTCGATGGCGCGGGGCTTGGTCGCATCGCGGCGGATGTAGCCGTTCTTCTCCAGGGCTTCCAGATGGGCATGGACAGAAGAGGTGGACTTCAGGTTGACTGCCTCGCAGATTTCGCGCACTGCAGGAGGGAATCCGCGGTTCAGGATCTCGTTTTTGATGTAATCCAGGATCTCCTGCTGTTTTTTGCTGATTTTGCCGTATGTCATGGGAAAATACCTCCGATATCGTTCTTTTGCATTATATGAATTATAACATAAGCACTTTATAAAAGCAAACGGATATTCGGAAAATACGTTCGATTTTTTACAACATGTTGTTTTCCCTTGTCATTGAACAGAGATAATGTTACAATATAATGTATTACAGATTTGAAACAAAGGAGAAACAACATTGTCTGGAAACAAAAAAGAATCTCCACAGAGACTTGCAAAGCTCATCAGGAACATACGAAGTATCATGGGGCTGAACATTGGAACCATTATGTTTGGCATCCTTTTTCTCTATATGATATTCAGCGCTGTTCTTTATCTGACCTCCAGTCATACGGAATCCTATCAGGTGACTTCCGGGCCTCTTTCCCGCAATGAAACATATACCGGTCTTGCCATCCGCGAGGAGAATGTAGTGCAGGCGGATTTGGGCGGGTATGTGACTTATTATGCCAGGGAGGGAAGCAAGATCAATGCAAACGGCGCGGTATTTGGACTGAGCAGCACCAAAACGCCGGAGGCCAATGTGCAGCTGAGTCAGGAAGAACTCTCCGATATCCGCAGCGATATGCAGAGCTTTTCCAAGGTGTTTAATCCAAGCAAATTCAATAGCACGTACAGCTTTAAATACCAGCTGGAGGGAAACATCCTGCAATATGCGGGCGTAACGCAGGATGCGGACGGAGCAGACGAAGAGGGAGCGGCGCAGGAAGTGGTCACCTTTGGAAACCAGACCATCAGCAAGGCCGCTTCGGATGGGATCATCCTGTACTCCAAGGACGGCTACGAGGGAAAGACGCTGGAAACTGTGACAAAAGAAGATTTTGACCAGAACGCTTATCATGAGACGGACTTAAAAACGGCAGAGCCGATCAGCGCCGGAGACGATGTCTATACCATAATCACAGATGAACGCTGGAGCCTTTTGATCCCGCTGAGTGAAAAACAGGCGGTCAAGCTTGCGGACCGCTCTGCGATCCGTGTCAAATTTCTGAAAGACGATATGACACAGACCGGCGATTTCTCCATTGTTGAAATCGAGGGGGACAAATACGGAAAGATCGATTTCAATAAGGGACTTGTGCGCTATGCAACAGACCGTTTTTTGGAGATAGAGCTGGTTACCAACACGGTGTCCGGGCTGAAAATTCCTTTAAGCTCTATTGTGACGAAGGAATTTTATACCATTCCGTCTTCTTTTTCCACAGTCAATGAGGACAGTCAGCAGGAGGGCTTTCTGGTTGAGGAGACCAACCGCGAAGGCGAGAGAGTCACTACCTTTCAGACAACGCCTATTTATGCCAGCGTGGAGCAGCCAAATTCCGGAACACAGGAGGAGGCAGAGGTTTCCTACATCTATTACGTGGAAAAGAGCGCTTTTGAAGAGGGCGATGTCATATTGGACCCCAATGGCTCCGGCAAATATGTGATCGGAGACACCGCGATCCTCGAGGGCGTTTACTGTATCAATCAGGGATATGCGGTATTTAAGCGCATTGAGATCCTGGATCAGAATGAGGAATATGCCATTGTGAAAAAAGGGACAGCCTATGGTCTTTCCAGGTATGACCACATTGTGAAAAATGCAGAGGATGTAAAGGAAGAAGATATTTTATATTGATAACAGGAGGCAGATATGCTTTGTGAAAATTTGAGACAGGTACAGAAAAATATTGAGAAAGCCTGCGCCGAAAGCGGGAGGAATCCTTCGGAAGTTACCTTGATCGCGGTGAGCAAGACCAAGCCGATAGAGCTTCTTATGGAAGCCTATGAGGCAGGTGCCAGGGTATTTGGCGAAAACAAGGTGCAGGAGATTCTGGATAAATATGATAAGATGCCTTCCGATGTAAAATGGCATATGATCGGGCATCTCCAGCGCAACAAAGTGAAATACATTGTTGACAAGGTTGAAATGATCCATTCCGTGGATTCTTTGCGTCTGGCGGAGACAATTGAGCAGGAAGCTGCCAAAAAGAATGTTGTTATGAAAATCCTCCTGGAGGTGAATGTGGCAGAGGAGGAAACAAAATTCGGGCTTCGCATGGAAGAGGTGCTTCCGCTTCTGGAGGAGATTGCCCGGTATCCCCATCTGCAGGTTATGGGGCTTATGACGATCGCTCCCTACGTGGAGGATCCCGAGGATAATCGCGAAATTTTCCGCAAATTAAAAAAATTAAGTGTTGACATTGCAAAGAAAAACATTAATAATATTACTATGAATGTCCTCAGCATGGGAATGACGGGTGATTATACGGTTGCCGTGCAGGAGGGCGCCACCATGGTGCGTGTGGGAACAGGCATTTTTGGTGAGCGCACATATTTAACACAAGGTTAAAAGATTGGAGAGCAATATGAACGTTTTAGATAAGTTTCTGGATGCAATTAAGCTGAATGACGATTACGACGATGAATTTCTGGATGAGGATCTGATGGATGAGGAAGAGGACTTCCTGGATGAAGAAGTGGAAGAAAAGCCAAAGAAGAAGTTTTTTGAAAAGTTCGGCAAGAAGAAAGCGTCTGAAGATGATTTTGACGATTTTGAGGAGTTTGATGAGGAACCGGAAAAGGTTGTTGAAAAGGTTTCTTCCAAGACTGCAGCAGCCAAGGCTCCGGCCAAGCAGGAGAAGGCAGCTGCACGTACCTCTGGAAAGATAACTCCCATGCGCGCCAGCCGAAAAGGAAGTATGCAGACGATGAATATGGAGGTTTGCGTCATCAAACCGGCTTCCATGGAAGATACCAGAGAGATTGCCGACACATTGGTGGACAATTCCACAGTCATTCTGAATCTGGAAGGCATTGATGTTGAGCTTGCCCAGAGAATTATCGACTTTACCTCAGGCGCATGCTACTCCCTGGGAGGAAGCCTGCAGAAAGTATCCAGCTATATTTTTGTTCTTGGACCCTACAATGTTGATATTACCGGTGATCTGCAGAATATTCTGGGCGGTTCGGTTCCCTCTGTACGCGCAGGATACTAAAGCATAGAGAACACATAGTCAAGTAAGAGAATAATGGAAAAAGAAGAATTTTTTCTTAAGAGAATCCGCGAACTGGCCAATATCGCTTATCAGAGAGATATTGTGACTTTTACGGATTTTCTTAATTTAAACGAACAAAATATTTTGAATACACAGAACAGAAAGGGCCTCGGCGTTTGTGTCGGCACTTTTGGCGGATGGGAGGCGGCTGAGCGTCAGATGGCGGCCTTTTATCCCCAGGGGCTTTCCTTTTCCTGGGAGTACCCCATTGCCTGTCTTCATATCCGCCCGAAAAATCCAAGATTCGGGGAGAGTCTTACCCACAGAGATTACCTTGGGGCGATTTTGAACCTTGGCGTGGACAGGAGCGTTGTCGGAGATATTCTCATACGGGAAAAAGAAGCCTGGCTCTTCTGTAAAAGCTCCATGACAGAATTTTTTATGGAGAATTTAAGCCGCATCCGTCATACGGAGACCGAGCTTGACGAAGTTTCGGATCCAGGAGAGCTTCCCGGTCCGTCGTTGGAAGCCGTGAACGGCACCTGCTCTTCGGTGCGTCTGGATAGCCTGATTGCCCTTGCGTTTCGGGAGAGAGATATTGTGACTTTTACGGATTTTCTTAATTTAAACGAACAAAATATTTT
>QFCE01000831.1_pt1 | contig 29660 bp, 25 predicted proteins | sample 5346091 | NCBI WGS metagenome assembly QFCE01 (sample SAMN09062252, study PRJNA434731) | Human gut metagenome, whole genome shotgun sequencing project. | isolation source: stool timepoint A chromium assembly | host: Homo sapiens | collected 2015 | reverse complement strand
GGGTTGCCGTCCAACCGATACGGCCCCACCGCCGAACTGTCACGGAGCGTCACGGCACCGTTGCGCTGCGGACACGAGCCCTGCACCGAACCGTCGCCGAGCCGGATGTGGTCAATGAATGATGGGTCTGCCCCCGTGCTATACTGGCGCTATTACCTGAAACGACCCCGAGGACTGAAGGAAACCCATGACCACGACCAAGCCCGTGCGCGTCCGCTTCGCGCCTTCTCCCACCGGCAAGCTGCACATCGGCGGCGCCCGCACCGCCATCTACAACTGGGCCTTCGCCCGTGCTACCGGCGGCACCTTCGTCCTGCGCATCGAGGACACCGACCCGGAGCGCTCCACCGAGGAGAACACCCAGATCATCCTGCGAGCCCTCCGCTGGATGGGACTCGATTGGGACGAGGGCCCCGAGGTGGGCGGCCCCTGCGGCCCCTACTTCCAAACCCAGCGCACCGCCACCTACGAGGCGGCGCTGCAGAAGCTCATCGACGCCGGCGCCGCCTACCCGTGCTTCTGCACCAAGGAGGAGCTGGATGCCAAGCGCGAGGCCGCCGAGAAAACCGAGGGAGGTTACGCGGGCTACGACCGCACCTGCCGCGCCATTCCGGCCGACGAGGCCGCCGCGCGCGTCGCGGCCGGCGAGCCCCATGTCTGGCGCCTGAAAGTGCCCGACGACCACGGTCCGGTCACGTTCAAAGATGCCGTCTACGGCGACATGAGCTTCCCCATCGATGTGATGGACGACATGATCCTGCGCCGCACCGACGGCACCTTCACCTACAACTTCGCCGTGGTCTGCGACGACGTGAACATGGCCATCACCCATGTCATCCGCGGCGACGACCATCTCTCCAACACCCCGCGCCAGGTGCTCATCTACGAGGCCCTGGGCGCCGAGGTGCCGCTGTTCGCGCACCTGTCCATGATCCTCGGCCCCGATGGCAAGAAGCTCTCGAAGCGCCACGGCGCCACTAACGTGGAGGAGTACCGCGACCGCGGGTATCTGCCCGACGCGCTCGTGAACTTCCTCGCGCTGCTCGGCTGGTCGCTCGATGGCGAGACCACCATCATCCCGCCGGCGGAGCTCTGCCGCACGTTCTCGCTCGATCGCATCACGAAGAAGCACTCCATCTTCGACGAGAAGAAGCTCGACTGGATGAACGGCGTCTACATCCGCGATATGGGCGCTGCCGCCTGGGTCGACGCCGCCAAGCCCTGGCTCGCCCAGACCAACCTGGACGGGTCGAACGTGCCGGACGGCATCACCGTCGTGCCGACGCCCACCAAGGAGGAGGCGGAGGCGGCCGCCCGCGAGTTGCGCCTTCCCGGAGCCGACGTGGACGCCGACACCTGGGAGGCGTGCCTGGCCGACGTGGACGACGATCGCGAGTTCTACGAGGCCATGTACCCGCTCGTGGCCGAGCGGCTGGCGCATTTGGACGAGATCCCCGCCAAGCTGGCGTTTCTGTTCTGGGGCGACTCGGTGGTGCTCGACGAGAAGAGCGTCCAGAAGGTGCTGTTGAAGGAGGGCGCGCGAGCCGACGAGGCGCTCGCCATTTGTCGGGCCATCCTCGCCGACGACGACAACCCGTGGGACGCCGAGGCGCTCGAGGAGCTCTGCCGCGCCGCCGGCGAGGAGGCCGGGCTCAAGCCGAAGCTTCTGTTCCAGCCCTTGCGCGTGGCCGTGTGCGGCAACATGGTGTCGCCGCCTTTGTTCGAGGCCATGATGCTGATGGATCCCGCCGACATCGTCGCCCGCATCGACGGCGTCACCGAAACCGTGTTCAGCGAGCGCGCCAACTAGCGGGCGCGCAAACCAGAAAGGTCGAAGACCATGGACGAGAATAGCAACACCCCGAGCGCTTCCGGCGCGCCGGAACCCCAACAGCCGGCACCCCAGCCCGAGGCCGCGCCGGCGCAGCCGATGCAGCCGACAGCTGCCGCGCCCGAGAACCCCTTCGCCGCCTTCGGGGCGTCCGCGTCCCAGCCCGTGTCCGCCCCCGAGGCCGCGCCCGCAGCGGTGCCCCCCGAGGTCGCGCGGCCGGCGTCTGCGGCGACGGCGCCGACGCAGCCCTACTACGACGCCGCAGCGGCACAGGCCGCTCAGCAGCCCTACGCCCCTTATGGGCAGGCCGCCGATGCTGGGCAGCCCTGCGCCCCTTATGCCCAGGCCGCGGCCCAGCAGCCGACCTACGCACCCTACGATGCCGCAGGCTATGGCACCTACGGCGCGGGCAATCAGCCCCCGGTGCCCCCGGCGCCCGCGCAGAACATCTATCCGGGCTACGAGCCGCCCAATCCCAATCAGAAGCGCCGCTGGCCGTGGTTTCTGCTGGGGCTGGCCGTGGGCCTCGTCATCGGCATGGGCGGCTGTGCCAGCTGCGTGGGTATCATGGCCCTGGCCGACTACGACAGCAGCTACGACAGCTACAACAGCTACGATGACGGTTATGACTACAATTACGATTACGACTTCGGCGACACCGACATGTGGGCTCCCGAGGACAGCTACGGTACCGACGAGGACGCCTCGCCCTACGGCGGCTTCACCCTCGACGAGATCGCCTCGGTGTTCGAGGCCGACGGCGTCGCGGCGGGCGAGCCGGGCGAGGGCGATGTTTGTGCCAAGGGCTTCTACACCGTAGGACCCCAGGGTCAGATTCCCGCCGGCCTGTATTATTTGGAAGGCTCCAACGAGAAGCTCTCCCACTACTACGTGTTCGACGGGGACGACGGCCGCTACAGCCTCGATGACTCCGTGCAGTACTTCGGCAACTACTTCGTTGACCTGGACGAGGGAGACCTCATCGTGTTCGATCCCGGCGACGAGGCGACCATGTACCCGGCTCCTTCCACCTCCACTAACCCGACGGCGCCCTATACCAACGGCTGCTACCGTGTGGGCATCGATATCCCCGCGGGCAGCTACACCATCACCGCGGCCACGGTGGGCGAGGGCGAGACCGACGAGGACTCGGCGGCCTTCGTCATGAAGAACCTCGACTTCGACGACGACTCCATTGTGGACACCAAGTACGTCATTCCCGGCGGCGAGCAGACGGTCACGGTCAGCAACGGCCAGTACCTCGAGCTCTTCGCCGCCACCGCCACCCCCGTGGCCCAGGGGTAAGGGCAACCACCTGCGTGGACGCCAGTGCATTAGATCCGTAGGGGGCGACCTTGGTCGCCCCTTCCAACCAGAGAGATTTTTCCTGCCGATGAGGGGCGACCGAGGTCGCCCCCTACGAAGGTTGACCGGAAGGAAAGGATTCCTATGGCAAAGCGGTTGAGCGATCACCCCACGTTGGAAGAGCTGAACGACTTCTTCGGTCACGACCGGTTCGCCGAGCACGCGGGCTGTCGCATCGTGGAAGGATCGCGCGATCACGCCGTGTGCGAGCTGGACATCCAGGACCACCACCGCAACGCGCTGGGCAACGTCATGGGCGGCGCCATCTTCACCTTGGCCGACTTCGCCCTGGCCATTGCCAGCAATACCGGCGAGAACCCGAGCGTATCGGTGTCGAGCACCATCGAATATCTCAGTGCCTCGAAGGGGGTGCGCCTCATTGCCACCTGCGACGCGGACAAGTCCGGCCGGCGTCTCGGCTTCTACAACACCGACATCACCGACGACACGGGCCGCCGCATAGCAAAGGTCACTGCCACCGTCTTCCGAGAGAGCGAGTAGACAGAGTAGGGAAGAAGACTTCCGCAAGAGCAGGCAGATCGAATGAAGGAATAAAAGGGCCTCAACCGGGGTCCTTTTCAATCGCCCTAGATCATTTGGGGAGGCGCGGGGATGCCTTGACCGAGCGAGTTCCGCTGCAGGTCAATCTTCGTAGGGGGCGACCTTGGTCGCCCCTCTCAACCGGAGAGACGTTGCCTGTCGCGAGGGGCGACCAAGGTCGCCCCCTATGGAAGGAGCGGCCAGCGAGGACTGCCTGGACGAATTAGAATGCTGTGCGGCTCCCCGCCGGGAGAGCCGCAGCAGAGCGAATCAGAATGCCCCGTGTTTCCTCGCCAGAAGAGTCGCAACCGGGTTACTCGACCCCGCAGGCCGCCCGCAGGGCGTCGACGCGGTCGGTCTTCTCCCAAGTGAACTCGGGAAGCTCGCGGCCGAAGTGGCCGTAGGCCGCTGTCTTCTGGTAGATGGGGCGGCGCAAGTCCAGTTCGTCGATGATGGCGCCGGGGCGCAGATCGAACACCTCGGACACGGCGCGCTCGATATCCTCTTCCGGGACATGGTTCGTGCCGAAGGTCTCCACCATGACGCTCACCGGCTTCGCCACGCCGATGGCGTAGGCGATCTGCACCTCGCAGCGGTCGGCCAGTCCTGCGGCCACGACGTTTTTGGCTACCCAGCGCGCCGCATAGGCCGCCGAGCGGTCCACCTTCGTGCAGTCCTTGCCGGAGAACGCGCCGCCGCCGTGGCGGCCCATGCCGCCGTAGGTGTCGACGATGATCTTGCGGCCGGTGAGACCGGCGTCGCCCATGGGGCCGCCGATGACGAAGCGGCCCGTGGGGTTCACGTAGATCTCGCAGTCGTCGGCGAGCGCCACCCCTTCGGCCTCGAACACCGGGCGGATGACCGTCTCGATGACGGCCTCGCGCAGGGCGTCCTGCTCGATGTCCTCGGAGTGCTGGGTGGACACGACCACCTTCTCAACCGCCGTGGGCGCCCCGTCGATGTAGCGCACGGACACCTGGGTCTTGCCGTCGGGGCGCAGAAATTCCAGCGTGCCGTTCTTGCGCACCTCCGTGAGTCGCTCGGAGAGGCGATGGGCCAAATAGATCGGCATGGGCATGAGCGTGCTCGTCTCGTTGCAGGCATAGCCGAACATCATGCCCTGGTCGCCCGCGCCAATCGTCTCGTAGGGGTCGGCCGCGGCCGCCTCGTCGCGCTGGGCCTCGAAGGACTCGTCCACGCCCTGGGCGATGTCGGAGGACTGCTCGTGGATGGAGCTCATGACGGCGCAGGTGTTGCCGTCGAAGCCGTACTTCGCGCGGTCGTAGCCGATGGAGCACACCACGTCGCGCGCGATGGACTGCACGTCCACGTAGGCCTGGGTGCGAATCTCGCCGGTGACGAAGACGGTGCCCGTGGTGACGAGCGTCTCGCAGGCGCAGCGCATCTTCGCCGGGTCGGCCGGGTTGCCGTCGGGTGCAATGTAGCCCTCCTCGGCCAGGGCGATCTCCTTGGCCAGGATGGCGTCCAGAATGGCGTCGGAAATCTGGTCGCAGATCTTGTCCGGGTGTCCTTCCGTGACGGATTCGGACGTGAACAGGTACGATGAGTGCTTTTCAGCCATAAGAGTCCTCTCTTATCGGTGTTGGCCGGACCACCTTGGCGCTCAGGTGAGGGACGCGTCAGGTTGGTGTCGGGATCATCGAGCCAACTCTCTACCCCGACTCTGGATAATGCAGATCGCGCGTCCGATGCGGGCGCGCGATCAAGTATGCTAACGGTTCGAAGGAGCGGGCGCAAGGGGAGGAGTCGGCCTACGCGGTAACTTCATCGGCGGCCCTCTCGGCCCTCTCGGCGGCGCCATCCACGGCCTGCTCCGCCACGGCGGCGTCGGCCTGGGAGAGCAGGGCTCCCTCGTCTAGGGCGCATCTCAGCTCATCGGCCAGCGCCGGCTCCAGTGCCATCTCGTCCACGGGGCGGTCCGGATTGAAGGCCCCGTGCATGGTGCGGCCGAGCCGCGCGAACTTCGCCTTGTCGGTGTCGGCCATGCCGCAGAACTGGCGTGCTCGGTAGGGCGCGCGCTCGTCGGCGCCGTCCGTCCACAGACGCTCGGCCTCGGGCGCCCACGCCCGGGCCGCCGGACGGCATTTCTCGGCCAGCTCGTGGGCGCTTTCCGTTTCCACGAGGTCGGTGCCGTGGGCGCCGCTCCTCTCGACCATCTCTTCCAAGCAGTCGGGATTCTCGAGCATCGGACAGGGCCGCAGCAAGTTGTCGTTGAAGGGCTGGCCTTCGTAGTAGGCCATGAACAGCGGGCTCTTCAGGCATTCCAGCAGCGGTTGCTCGCGGATGTTGGCGTTGGAGTAGTGGATGAACACGCAGGGCTCCACATCGCCTGCCGCGTTGATGTGCAGATAGCGGCGTCCTCCGGCGATGCAGCCGCCGACGAACTCGCCGTCGTGCTGGAAGTCGAGCGTCAGGATGGGCTTCTCCGCCCGCACGCGGCGGTTGAAATGGTAGAGCAGTTTGCGGTCGTCCGGCGTGGGCATGAGCTCGGTCGGCGCGCCCTTGCCCACGGGCATGTAGGTGAAGACCCAGGCGAAGAGCGCCCCTTTGTCGATGAGCCAGTCGAAGTACGCGTCGGAGGCCACGGAGTGCGCGTTGTCGTGGGTGTAGCAGATGGACACGCCGAAGGGCAGCCCGTGGCTCGCGAGAAGATCCATGGCCGCGTCCACCTTGGCGTAGGTGCCCGCGCCGCGCCGTCCGTCGGTGGCCGCCTCGTCGCCCTCGGCGGAGATGGCCGGCACGAAGTTCTTCACGCGGATCATCTCCTGGCAGAACCCCTCGTCGATGAGCGTGGAGTTCGTGAAGCACAGAAACGCGCAGTCCGGATGGGCCTCGCACAGCCGAATGAGGTCGCGCTTGCGCACGAGGGGCTCGCCGCCGGTGTAGATGTACACATGCACGCCGAGTTCTTTGCCCTGGCGGATGATGGAGTCGATCTCGTCATAGGCGAGGTTCAACGCGTGTCCGTACTCGGCGGCCCAGCAACCGGTGCAGTGGAGGTTGCAGGCGCTCGTCGGATCCAGCAGGATGGCCCAGGGGATGTTGCACTGATGGCGCTCGCGCATCTTCTCCTGCTTGCCCCAGGCGAGGAAGTTCGCGTCCACGATGAAGGTCTTCAGCAGATCGGCCCGCACCTCGGGGTTCAAGTCCATGACGCGCATGATGAGCTGGTACATGTTCGTTTTGTTCTTGATGGCGTCCGAGAAGGCGGCGCGCTGCTCGGCGAACAGGCTGGCCGGAGCGAGGACGTCGATTTTGCCCATGATGGTCGCCATGTTGTTCTCAGGGTCGTCGCACAGATAATCGACGAGCTTGTAGGCCAGCGCTTGCTTTGCTCTCTCTGTTGGCCTCATGGGTTTCTCCTCTCAATTGAGTACGGTCGAATCGATGCCTCGCGGCACGGCGCCTTCTCTGTCGCCGTAGCCTTACCCGCGCGCGAGGTACTCGGGTGTTGCCGAAATTATTCCCTTCCCTCTCCGCTTGTTTCCGCTTTAGTGTCTCTTCGTAACGGAGTTGCCACCCGTTGGGCGACAACTTGACCACAAGTGCAGAAAAATGAACAAGATGTATAATAGTGAGAAGACCGTTTGAAAGGTGGGTTATGAGCCGTGATTTCGATGTCCCATGCACCGATCGCCGGGTACGGCGCACCCGGTACGCCATTCACAGCGCCTTCCGCGCGCTTGTGGCACGGGACGGCTTTCGCAACATCACGGTGAGCGCGCTGGCCCGCGAGGCGAACATCGATCGCAAGACGTTCTACCTGCATTACCGCGGCCTGGACGACTTGATGGCCGAGGAGATCCGGCAGATCGCCGACCAGGTGGCGGCAGCGCTGATGCCGGTTTCCAAAGGGTCGGCCATGGCCGTGAATCTCCGCGAGACGCTCGAGCGGGTGGCCGACTTGTTTCTGGCGGATCGGGAATTCTTTCGAAGCGTTTTCGCCGAGGCGCCGCTCGATCGGGTCGTCGAGGCGCTCGTGCCGGCGATCCGATCCCGTGTGATAGCGCAGGGCGTTCTTCCCGCGTTCCGCGATACCGCGGCGCTCGACAACCTCATTCGCTTCTACGTGGGCGGCGTGGGGGCGGTGTTCTTCCATTGGTTCCTGGGGGAGGACGGTGGTCGCGATATCGATGGAATGGTGGACGACGTGCGTCGTCTGGTGGGCGAGGAGCGCTTCTTCTCCTTGGAATAGGGCCGCGCCGCCGGGTCTGGCCGCCTCGGCAGCCAACGGCTTTCCAACGCGTTGCCCGCGCTTCGCGGCGGTCGTGCTACACTTATCCAAATGCACAAAAGCCCAAGGGACGGAGCCCTCATGCCAAGCAATGCCGATTACACCCGCGAGTACTTCCAGATCATCGACGAGCTGGACGGCGACATCGAGAGCCGCCGCGCCGCCTTCAACTACATGCAGGACTCCACGGCCATCGTGCACCACCAGGTGGTGGCCTCCTCCTTCGTGCCGCGCCTGTTCAACCGCAAAACCTACGAGGTCATGAAGCGCACGGCCGAGACGAGCCACCGCATCCTCTGCAAGGTCATCGAGCGCTACCGGGCCGACGAGGAGTACCGCAAGCTGTTCGATTTCGACGAGCGCCTCGTGGAGCTCATACTGCTGCCCCGCGACTACGATTCCGTGCTGCCCTTCGCCCGCGTGGACACCTTCCTCAACGAGGACGACTACCGCATCCACTTCTGCGAGTTCAACGGCGACGGCAGCGCGGGCATGAACGAGAACCGCGAGATCACGAACTCCATCGTGGGCTCCGACACCTTCCGCACCTTCGTCGAGAACCACGCCGTCCAGGGCTGCGACTTGTTCATGCCCTGGGTGCGCGCCTTCATGGACATCTACGGCACCTACCGCTTCAAGGTGGAGAACCCCCGCGTGGCAATCTGCGACTATCTGGAGAACGGCGTGGTGGACGAGTTCCACATCTTCGCCGAGAAGTTCCGCGAGGCCGGCGTGGAATGCGTCGTGGCCGACGTGCGCGAGCTGTCCTTCGACGGCGAGGTGCTGACGACGCCCGACGGGCTGCCCGTGAACGCCATCTGGCGGCGCTCGGTCACCAACGACGTGCTGGAGTTCTGGGACGACTCGCAGGACCTCATCAACGCCGTGCGGGCGCGGAAGGTGGCGCTCATCGGGGCGTTCTCCGGGCACATCGTCCATGACAAGCAGCTGTTCGAGGTGCTCTTTGCGCCGGAGACCCAGGCCTTCCTCACCGAAGAGGAGATCGCGTTTGTGGAGGAGACCGTGCCCATGACGGCCTTCCTCAACGACGATCAGGTGAACATCGACCAGATCCGCGCCAACCGCGAGGAGTGGATCATCAAGCCCACCGATCACTACGGTGCCGACAACGTGTACGCCGGCTGCGAGGTGAGTCAGGAGGAGTGGGAGCGCGTCATCGATGAGTTCGCCAACGAGCGCGCCGGCTACCCCTTCATTGTGCAGCGCTACATCCGCCCCTTCAAGACCGACACGCTGCCGCCGGACCGCGGCATCAACGAGGCGCCCGACGGCGCCGTGGAAAGCGAGCCGGTGCCCTACAACAACCTGAACGGTCTGTACCTGTACAACGGCCACTTCCAGGGCGTCTTCAGCCGGCTGGGGCCGCACCCCACGATTTCGAAGACCAACGACGGCATGACCGCGGCCACTATCTGGGTCGATTGCGACGTGCCCGATGGGCTGGAGCTGTAAATGGGATCCGATAGCATTCTCGCCGGCATCGGCGCCACGGTGCTCGCCGTCACCCTGCTCGTGTGCGGGTTCGCCGCATGCTGCTTGCCGGTGACCACCGCCTCGCTTGCCGGCGCCGTGAGCACGGGGGCGGATTCGCCCTACACCCACGAGCAGCTGGTCGAGCTGGCGCAGGAGACCCGCGCGTTCACCGTGGACGCCCACTCGAGCATGGAAGAGGCCCGCGAGTCTTTGGCCGCCGACGTGGTGGCGGCGGCGCGGGAGGCCTCGGCCGAGGGGGCTCCCAAGTACTCCCAGTGGACGCAGCAGGCCAGGCAGGTTCTTGGCGATGCGGAAGGGGAGGGCGGCACGGCGCTTGAGACCATGGATGCGCTGGCGAAGGTGTCCGACCGCTACGCCCTGGACGCCGACGCGGTGAGCCACTTGGAGGACTGCAACGGGCTCATCACGGGCTTGAGCTCCTATCTGGGCATGATCGGCGTGGCAGCGCTCATCATCGCGCTGGTGCTCGGTTTCCGCAAGCAGTTCGCAGCTTTGGCCTTCATGCTGCGCATGGGGCCGGCGCTGCTTCTGGCGGTGCTCGTCGTACTGGGGCTGTGGGGCGTTATCGACTTCAACGGCCTGTTCGCAGCCTTCCACTCGCTGTTCTTCGTGGACGGCACCTGGACGTTCAATTACGACTCGCTACTCATCTCCATGTACCCGATCGACTTCTGGATGGGCATGGGGGCGGTCTGGGTCGGCTCGGCCATCGGCGTCGGGCTGCTCTGCTTCGCCGCCGGCTGCCTGTTCGCGTGGAAGGCCCAGGTGCAGCACCGCGAGCTGGAAGAGGCCGCCGCGGCCGACGCCGCCCGCTCCAAGAAGCGCAAGAAGGGCCGTCGCTGATGGCGCGCGCCCCCAAGGATCACAAGACCAACGCCCTGCGCGAGCTGGACGCGGCGGGCATTCCCCACGAGGAGCTGTTCTTCGACGCCGAGCCCACGATGACCGGCGAGGAGATCGCGCGCTCGCAGGGGGAGGATCCCGACGCCGTCTTCAAGACCCTCGTCACCCAGGGCAAGTCCGGCGGCTACTACGTGTTCCTCGTGCCCGTGGCCGCCGAGCTCGACCTGAAGAAGGCGGCCGCGGCGGCCGGCGAGAAGGCCATCGCCATGATCAAGGCCCGCGAGCTTCTGCCGCTCACCGGCTATGTGCACGGCGGCTGCTCGCCCATCGGCATGAAGAAGCGCTTTCCCACCTTCGTGGATGAGACGGCCCAGCTCTTCGATACGATTCACTTCTCGGGCGGCAAGGTGGGCTGCCAAATCCGCATGAACCCCGACGACCTCGCCCGCCTCATCCCCTTCCAATACGCCGACCTCACGGTGTAGGCTTGCGGTATACTGGCGGGCATGAACATTGCCTCGGTCATAGTCGACATTCCTACCCAAGCTCTCGACACCCCCTATTCCTACGCGGTTCCCGACGAGATGCTCGTCGGGGAAGGGGGGCGTCCGGCCGCGGTGGGCTGCGCCGTGCTCGTGACGCTCGGCGGCCGCAAGGCCGTGGGCTACATTGTGGGCCTGGAAGAGGTCGTTCCCTCTCCGGCCGAGGGCACCGACTTGTGGGGAACGCCCCAATCGGCGGCCGATCTCAAGCAGGTGGAAGCGGTGCTCTCGGCGCCGTTTTTCGACGAGGAGGGGGCGGCCTGCGCGCTCTGGCTCACCGAACGCTACGCCGCGCCGCTTTCCGAATGCGCGCGCTTGTTCACGCCGCCGCGGGCCGTGCCGCGCATTGTGCGGGGCCGCGATGGCCGTTGGCGCGTCGAGGAGCCGGCCATCGGGGAAGTGGACGACCGCTGGGTCACGCGCGGGCCGGCTTTCGACGCGTTCGTTCCCCGCAAGAACGCCGTGAAGCAGCAGGAGGTGCTGGCCGCGGTGGGCGCCGGCGACGTGCGCGTGGCCGAGCTGTCGCGGGAGTTCGGCGCCGTGGGTTCCACGTTGAAGGCGCTGGCCGCCAAGGGGGCTGTCACGGTGGAGCGGCGCCGGCGCATGCGCGGCATGGAAGACGGGGCCTCGCGCGCGGGCGCGCCGGCCGGCGGGGCGGCTGCTCCGGCCCCCACTGCGGCCCCGCAGCTCACCGAAGGCCAGCAAGCGGCCGTGGCCGCCATCGAGGCCGCCCAGGCCGCGGGCGACGGGCGCGTGGTGCTCGTGGACGGCGTCACCGGCTCCGGCAAGACCGAGGTGTACCTGCAGGCCATCGAGCGCACGCTGGCCGAGGGGCGCCGCGCCATCGTGCTCGTGCCGGAGATCTCCCTCACCCCCCAGACCGTCGCCCGTTTCCGCGGGCGCTTCGGCGACGCGGTGGCCGTCATGCACTCCCGCATGAGCGACGGCGAGCGCTACGATCAGTGGGATTTCATCAAAAGCGGCGCGGCCAAAGTCGTCGTGGGCGCCCGCAGCGCGCTGTTCACGCCGGCCGCCAATGTGGGGCTCATAGTCATCGACGAGGAGCACGAGGGCTCCTACAAGCAGGACTCTTCGCCGCGCTACCACGCGCGCGACGTGGCCGAGTGGATGATGGCGCGTGCCGGGGGCGCGCTGGTGCTCGGCTCGGCCACCCCTTCCATCGAGGCGCTCTACCAGGTGAACAAGAACCCGCGCTGGACGGCGGCGGCGCTTCCCGAGCGCGCCAACGGGCGGCCCATGCCCGCCATCGAGGTGGTGGACATGGCCGCCGAGTTCGCCTCCGGCTCCCGCGCCATGTTCTCCGGACGGCTCGCCCGGGCGTTGGGCGAGGAGCTCGCTCAGGGTCGCAAGGCGGTGCTTCTGCTGAACCAGCGCGGCTTTGCGAAGTTCCTTCTGTGCCGCGACTGCGGGTTCGTGCCCGAGTGCCCGCATTGCTCAACGTCGCTTACCTACCACGAACAGGGGGCCAAGCTCGTCTGCCACCACTGCGGCTACGCCGTGGCCGCGCCGCCCACCTGCCCCGAATGCGGCAGCCCCTACCTGAAGAAGTTCGGCGCCGGCACCCAGCGCGTGGAAACCGAGCTGCGCCAGCTCTTGGACGGGTTGCCCGGCGTGGGGCCAACGGTTCCCATCATCCGCATGGACGCCGACACCACCCAGGCCAAAGGCGCCCACCAGGAACTGCTGGAATCGTTCGCCGCCGCCGATGCCGCCGTGCTGCTCGGCACCCAGATGATCGCCAAGGGGCTCGATTTCGACGACGTCACGCTGGTGGGCGTCATCAACGCCGACACCCAGCTGCACCTGCCGGACTACCGCGCCGGCGAGCGCACCTTCCAGCTCATCGAGCAGGTGGCGGGCCGCGCAGGGCGCGCCGAGCTGGACGGGCGGGTCATGGTGCAGACCTACGAGGCCGACGACGTGGCCATCCGCGCCGCCGCCACCTACAACCGCGGGATGTTCCTGCGCGCCGAGCTGCCTAAGCGCAAGCTTTTAGGCTACCCGCCCTACGTGCGGATGGCCAACGTGCTTCTGTGGGGCGCCGACGAGCACGCCGTGGCCACCGAGGCCGAGCTTCTGCACGCCCAGCTGGCCGAGCTCATCCGCAACGAGGTGGGGGAGCGCTGGCAGGTGCTGCCCGCCGTCCCCTGCGTGCTGGCGAAGCTGCGCAACACCTACCGCTACCACATCGTCGTGAAGGCGCCTTTGGGCGACGACCTCTCGGCCCCGCTGGTGCGCCTGTTCCGCGCCCGCAAAGTGAACCCCGCCGTCAACGCCGCCGTCGACATCGACCCTGTGGACTTGCTGTAGGGCCGAACCTGACAGTGCTGAAGCCTCCTTCAATGGCGCGTGCTATACTGAGCTTCACCACACTGTGTCATCGTCCTGGTTGTTCATATAAGACCAGGTCTTAGGCGAAAAGGAGCGCGAACGGTGGAATTGTCCCTTCATCGCTGGCCCTATGCGGGGCGCGCTTTCCGGCGCGCGTCCGCTCCTCCTCTGCTGGGCGCCTCCTCACTTTCTCCCTCGCCCTTATGACGGTGGGCGTCGTCGTGTACGCCGGTGCCGTTCCATCTTTGGCGGAGCAGAGTCCTCTTGTGCGACAGTGGGCGGCCGCCGATCGCGCACGAGCGCTCGGTCCCGATGCGCCGCTTATGGGCGCGCATGGCCTTTCCGGCACCGGCGGCGTTCCTTCCGGAGCCAGAGGCGCGAATGGCCCGGGGGCAACGAGCGCCACATCGGACGATACGGCCTCGACAATTGATGCGGGCACGCTGTCCGACCCTGCGGATCTTCTGCTGTTGGGAGGGCGGAGCGCGTCGTTGCTCAGCGGTTCCGGCTTCGCTGCTCCGACGAATAGGGGCGCGGGCGCTGAGCGCGGATCCTCGAACTCGGCACGCGTCGAGGCGCCGGCGTCCTCGGGTAATCCGAATACTTCAGGCTCGAACGCGACCGGCTCTGGTTCCGCGAACGGAGGATCCGGCGCTTCTTCGGGGAATTCCTCGGGCAGCGGTTCGGCCTCCGGTGAATCTTCGGGTGGCGGCTCGTCTTCAGGTGGCTCCTCGGGCGGCAACGCTGTTGCGCCGACACCGAGCGACCCAAAGCCCGATCCTGAGCCGACCATCCCCGTTGAGGCGGGAGGCCCGGTTCCCGAGGATATGGAGCAGCGCATATGCAATACCTTGCGCAGCGAGCACGACGTGCTCAAGGCAGAGGCCGCGAAGGTGTACCAATGCGCCGATGACTACGAGCGCCTTTGCATGACGTGTCCGCAGCAGCCGCGCATCGAAGCGGCCCGGACGGTTTCGAACCTGTTGCGCGAAGTGCAAGTGGCGGATTCCAATATGATGATGGAGGTGGGCTACGCTTGCAATCGCGACGACGGAGCCATGTACGGCGCTTCGCGCTATAGCGGAAACTTCTCGCAGATGCATCAATCTTACGGCGACCTGATCAACCTGCTGTACGAGTTGGACAATGCCTGGTCGGGGAATTGCTATTTCGAAGACCCCGCCGCGAATGCCGATTATTGGTCGGGCCGTGTGACGAGAAATGCAGCGACGGGACGCATGGCGTATCTGGAGGCCTACGAGGCCCATGTGGGCGGAGCGCGCCCGTGACGGCGGTGCTGGAGGCGCGCCCCGTTGGCGGCGCGTTGGCCGATGACACCCGCAGTGGTTCCGTGCGACTTGTTCGGGTGGAGGCGTTCGAGCCCGCGGTCTATGTCGCCCCCGAGCATCGCGACGCCTACGAGCGACGCTTCGTCACGCTGCTGGTGGACGAGGCCTCCCGGCGCCGAGGCGGTGTAGGGGAGGTGCTTCATGCCCGCAATCCCCGTGGCGAGCGGTTCGCGCTCAAGCGTTTGCGGCGGTCCGATGGCGAAGGAGGGGACGAGGGGCTCGCCGAGGCCCGTCGAGGCGCATTCGATGCCGAATACGACGCCCATCGCGCCTTGTCCCCATTGCGCGGCTTCCCGCGCCTCTATGGCCGCGGCCGCGTCGGTGAGGATTCGGTCATCGTGATGGAATGGGTGGAGGGGGTCACGCTCGAGGAGGCGGCTCGCGCTCTGGCCGTGGACGACGAGGGGCGGCTCTCTCCGCTTACGGTGGCCCGCATCGGACGCGACCTGTTCGATCTTCTGGCTCGTATGGCCTATGTTGAGGGCGGCCTGGCCCATCGTGATGTGGCCCCGCGCAATATCATGATCGATACGGGACAGCTTTCCGCGGCCGATCAGGTGGAGGAGGGCGCCTTCCAGCTCGTTCTCGTCGATTTCGGATCGGCCGTTCCGCTGGAGAGCGCAGATCCCTCGCTGACGGCGCGATGGGGGGCGCCCTTGGGGGCAACAGCCGATTTCGCCGCCCCCGAGATGCTGACCGACGATGTGTCGGGGGCGGTGGCTCGGCGCCGGTCGCCCGCTGTCGATGTGTACGCGGCTGCCAGCGTGCTGTACCAGTTGATGGAGGGGCATTCGCCCTACGACCTCAGCTTTGCCGGCCGCAGCCAGCGCGAAGGTCGGTCTGCCTACCGCATCAAGACGGAGTTCTCGCCCGAAATGCCTGCCGGTGCCCATGGGAGCGCCGCGGACGTTCGCGCGGTGCTCGCTTCGGAGCCCGAGGTAGCCGTGGCAGTGGGGCGTGCCGCGGCAGAGTTGGATGGCGCCCCGGCGCCGCATCGCGTTCGAGCGGCCTTGTCTGCGGTGGACGACCAGCTCGCAGAAGTGCTCATGGCCTGTCTCGTCCCTGAGCAGAGTCGACGCCCCCGGGCGAGGGAGGTGCGGGAGGCGCTCGCCCTGTTCTGCTCCCAGTACGCCGACAACGTGGCCCGCGCTCTGCGCGGCGAGCCCTTGGCACCGTGCCCGTTGGGCGGGGCAGCGGCAACGGAGGCCCGGCGTCGTCGACGTTTGCGCCGTGTGGCACGCGTGGCCGCCGATGCGCTCTCGGCGGCTGTGGCCGTCGGAGGAGCTGCGACCGCAGGGCTTCTCACTCAGGACATGACGGTGACTTTTCCAGCCGGTCAGCCGCTATGGTCGGGGCCGATGCCGGGACTTGCGGTCTCCGTGGCGCTTCTGCTGCCCCTTGCGGGCGCCCTTATCGCCCGCGGCAGCGAGAGAGACACCGGCTTCGGTTTCGCGCGAGGGCTTCTCGGGTCGCTTCTGGGCGGCACGGTAGCGGGTCTTCTGGCCTCGCTCACGGCATGGCCGAGCGAGTCGGTCTCGGACGCTCTCTATGCGGTGCTGTTCCTCGCCGTCGTCGCTCCTTTACCGGGATTGGTCGCCGATTGGGCCTTGGCGCTGCCTCCGTTGTCGACTGTGTCCTCCACCGCCCCGTTGGCGCGGCCGGTACTACCCTGGGGCGCGGTGCCTTCCGAGGATCGTGCCGTCTCTGCTGCGAGCCGCGAGGCCTTGGCGTTAGAGGCAATGTCAGAGATAACTTACGAATTGACTGATGAGACCAATGAGGAGGGCGTATGACCCCCATCGATGCCACACCCACTTCCGTGCTGTTCGATTTGGCGAAGCGCCATTGCGGTGTGAGCCACAAGGAGCTGGCCGGCTTGCTGCTGTCAGGGCGCCCCCTCTCCGATGGGCGCAGCCCCCAGAGTCGTCTGGGCGACCGTACCTGGGTGTCGCGGTTCATCGTGCACGCGCCGGCTGGAACACTCTCCGACAGTTACTTCTGCGACTACGCCGTCGGCGCGCTCCGGTTCGCGGCGCGCATGAAATCGCGCAGCAAGCGCGCGCTCACGGGCGAGGCCATTCTCGATATCGTCTGCGGAGAGGCCGGCCGAGCCATGGACGACGCCCTGAAGGCATGCGGCCAGAGTCCCACGCTGTACCGCAACATGATGGAGCGCATCGCCTGCGAGGGATCGCTGACGGCCGACGAGCGCGCCGAAGTGGCCCTGGTGCTGTTGGTGACCGCTGCTTGCACGGCCGATGTGCGACGCGCCGTGGCCGAGGCGCGCACTTTCTCCGAGAAGATGCACGGAGGCGGTCTTGCTACACCGCCCCTGGTGCCGATGCCTCAGGGCGCTGGGCGCACGGCGGCCCTAACCGGCGCCGACGATCGCCCGCGCTGGTTGGGGCTTCTGCGCATCGTCGACGGCGTCGTTGCCGGCGCGCCCCAGTGGGTGGAACCCACAGCGACGGGTGCCGAGGTGGGGACGCTTGTGCTAACCGAGGGGGCGGTAAGCGAAGTCGGCCCTGACGTGTCCGGTTGCCACGCGCGCCTCTGGCGCGACGATTCGGGCGCGTGGTGGGTAGAAGGATGCGATTCCCGTCACGGCACGATGCTCGTGAACGGTCTTACCGGCGAGGAGACGGTGGTGGAGCCGCCCCGCGGCCAGCGCGATGGCTGGCAAGCCTCTCCCGTGCCCGTGGCTCCGGGAGACCAACTCCGCCTCGCCGCCTCCACCACCTTTCTCCTCATAGAGGGCTACCCGGGGTAAGTAGCGAGTGTGATCGCACCGTATTGATTCACTCTGCTACATCAGGATATTCACTCTTCCATCTTTCGATATAGCTATTTCTCAAGTCTCTGGAGTCCTCGTAATTATTCTGAGCTAACTGTCCGAGGAACTTGACCACAAATTCGTTGTAATCGCCGTCGTAGTTGTTCTTGACGTACTGGTAGAGTGTTTGGTTCTCGGCTTCCTCATCGCCTATGATCTGATAAAGCCCCGCAGCTGAGCCAAGCTTGTTTTCTGAGCTGAGCTGGCTGGCTTTTTCACGGATGGAGCCATCGATCTCGTTCTTGCGGTTTATTCTAGAATACCAGCGTTCCAGTGTTGCGAACTCTTCAGAGTCAAGAGCGCTTTGCGCTGCCTGCGACGCACATTCTTGTGCTGCCTGGTCGGAGTCTCGATAAGTTCCGAGTTTGAGGAAGGCGGAATACGCGCTGTCGTAGTTTTTCTCGCTCAAGAGACGGGCTGCGGCATTATAAGAGGCGTTTGGAACGATGATATCCGTTGTAAAGAACAAAATGGCTAAAGCAGCAACTACGGCAATGATGAAAGAGGCGCTCGCGATCAATGTCTTTCTCTTTCGTTTGGCAGTACGGATCCTGCGTTCTTCGCATCGCGCGATAAGGGACTGTTCGTCCTCGAGGGCGACAAGATAATCTTTGGAGAGATCGCATCTGCAGCACCGATCCCGATCGACATTGGGTATGCCGCAGGAACATACCCACCATGTATTGCCAAGTGTTACCGCATGGCGGTATTTGGAAGAATCTTTGTAAAGTTCTTCCAATGATTTAGTGCGTTCTGTGGCCGCTTTTTTGTCAAGCACAAGCTCAGTTCCCACAGGAATGGGCCCGGGCTCGGATCCAGCCTCAGCGTGCCACTCTATTTCAGGTTGAGAGACAGAGAGAACGCGGACGATAACGTTGGTGATTTGCGATCCAGTAAGTAAAACTGGCTCGGGGCGATACGTCTTGGCTGGCTGGATGTCGGCGTCCAGAGGATTGAGTTCCGCGGTCTCGTTAGCACCGTCAACGTAGCTCACATCGGCTTGCAGCTTGAAGCTGTTTACGGTAGCTCCGGAGATGTTCGACAGCTTCAGCTGCAGATAGCATTGGCCCGTATCGGTGTTGCGCGATACCTGTACCGCATTTACAAGCAGCGGACAGCCTGGCTCCCAGCCTGGAGAGGTGTCTGCGCCCTGATTGTCGCTGCGAAATACGACCTTGAAGTTTGCCACATCCGTCTCCTCGTATTACTTAAATGGCCGGCAGATCATCAGTTAGGTTTTGTTTAGGGGCTTCGGGAAGTATTCTGCGATCAGGCAGTCCGGCGACATATAACCCCACAGTAAAAGGAGTGAAAAAGGCAGCAATGACGTATAAGTACGCAGTGCTCTTGTTTTGGTAGTATCCCTTCTCGCGGGCGGCTTCGACATAGAGGCTTGTGGGTGCTATGAGCAGAATGAAGTAAATCAGAAGTACAACTAAGATAAGCGGCAGTGTGTTTACTCAACACATATCGTTGATGTTGAAAAATTAGAAATCATAATCAAAAACTCTGAAAAACAAACTTTTTAATTTTGAAAAGGAAGATCGCGTGCCGAATGTTGGTGTAACGACCGTTTCGCAGGCCGATTGACCGGTGCATGAGAAACGGCCATCGCTAGAATCGTTTATTGCGAAGTAAATGATTCAGAGAAAGGCGATGACCGCAATGAACACTTTAGCAGCAATCGGCCCCGATTTGTCCGAGATGCCGAGATTCGACGACGGCATGGTCAACATCCGCGAGCTGATCCGGACGATGGCCGAGGCGCTCGTTAACGAGATCATGGACGCCCAGGCCGAGGACGCGTGCGCCGACGGCAACCAGAGGAACGGCTACCGCGACCGCGCGCTCGTCACCAGCGTGGGGGTCATCAACCTGCGCATCCCCAAGCTCAGGCGGGGCAGCTACTTCCCGGAGGACCTGCTCGTGCGCTACTCGCGCGTGGACAGGGCCGTCATCGCCGCAGTATCCGAGATGGTGACGTGCGGCGTGTCGACGAGGAAGGTGGAGAAGGTGGCCTCGGCGCTGGGAGTGGACCGCATGAGCGCCAGCCAGGTGTCGCGCATCTGCGAGTCGCTGGACGCCGCGGTGGCCGACCTGCAGGAGCGGGACCTGTCCGGCGTCGCCTTCCCCTATGTCTGGGTGGACGCCACCTACCTCAAGTGCCGGGACGCGGGCCATGTGTCGTCCTGCGCGCTGGTCACGGCGATAGGGGCCGGGTCGGACGGCTACCGGCGGGTTCTCGGCCTGGGCGCCGTCGACACCGAGTCCTACGCCGGGTGGCTGTCCTTCCTCCGATCCCTCCGGGAGCGCGGGGTGGCCGGCGTCGCGTGCGTGACCTCGGACGCCCACGAGGGGCTGAGGCGCGCCATAGAGGAGGTGTTCCCCGGGGCCGCATGGCAGCGCTGCGTCGTGCACCTCATGCGCAACGCGGCGTCGTGCGCGCCGAGCAGGCAGAGGAGGGCGGCCGTGCTGGCCATCCTGCACGCCGTCTTCGACGAGCGCGATCCGTCCCTCGTGCGGGAGCTCTACCACCTCGCGTGCGAGAAGATCGCCGGCTTCTGCCAAAGGGCGGCCGATCTGCTCGAGGACGCCGAGGCCGACGCCCTGGCCTACCTGGACTTTCCCTACGGCCATCACAGGCGCCTGCGCACCAACAACGTCCAGGAGCGCGCAAACCGGGAGCTCAAGCGCAGGAGCCGGGTGGTGCAGGTGTTCCCGTCCAGGAAGTCGCTGGTGCGCATGCTCGGCGCCGTGTTCGCCGAGATGGACGAGGACTGGGCGGCCAGGAGGTGGTTCACCGAGGAGTCGATCGCGCTGGCTCTCTCGCCGTCAGAGGGCGCGGTGCCCCCGCCTGCCTACGAGGGAACGGCGGCCGACCATGCCAGGCGCATTATCGAGGTAGTGATGGCGGATAACCCAGTTGTCAGGAAGGTGGCGTAGAGGATGGCTTAGAATAAGCTCGATTCTGGGGATGGTTCGATCTTCTCGGACGGCCTGCGGCCGCCCTCGCAGATCGAATCGCTACACCAACGTTTGGGACACTACCAAAAGGAAGGATATTAAATGAAACACTTACCTAAAAGTACACCTACGGAAATATTGAATGACCCATACGGATTTACTTACAAAGAAATGTCGGAAGTAATTGGAGAGGATAAAGCAAGAGCCTTATATACGGAATTATATAAACAGCCATTTCACAAAAAAAATCTATCAATATCAACAAAAAAAGTCTATAAAAGTAGCGATACTGAAAAGTATGTTTATGAATTGAAAGACAACAGGTATATCGAAACGGTTTTTATTAAACGGCGAGATGGTGGGACTGTTTGCGTAAGTACGCAAGTTGGTTGTTCTGTTGGCTGTATTTTTTGTGAGTCCGGACGCAATGGTTTTGTTCGTAATCTAACACCGTCTGAAATTGTGCAGCAGGTCATATTGATACGTCAAAAAGTAAATCGTATCGTTTTTATGGGAATGGGAGAACCTTTATTCAATTACGACAACTTGATTGCAGCAATCCATATTCTTCGAGATAGAAATGGACTTAACTTTCCAACCGACGGCATTACCGTATCAACAGTTGGTCCAGTTAATCAATTAAAAAAATTGCGCGAAGAACATCTAAAAATTCAGTTGACAATATCTTTACATGCAGCAACACAGGCTGCGAGAAACTGTATCATTCCTCATATGCACATGTACGCTATTGAAGATGTTGTTAAGCAAGCATTGTCCTATTCACAAAGGCATAATCGAAAAGTGGTATTTGCGTATTTACTTTTACCAGGTATAAATGACCGTTCCTCAGATATAAGGCAACTTGCAAAATGGTTTAAGGGCAAAAATGTTATGATTAACGTGCTGCAATACAACCCGACGAGTAATTCAAAAATTAGAGCACCACAAAAACAAGAAATGGTTGCGTTCAAACATCAATTAGAGCAAACAGGACTTGAAGTTACCATGAGAGTTTCTCATGGTAGAGAGATTAAAGCAGCTTGTGGACAATTAGCTAATACATATAATAAAGCCAAAAAACAACAAAAATAATTTAATTAAAAGAGCCAGACGCACAGACGCAGAGCCGATAATATGCAGTTTGAAATACTGCTGTTATCGGCTCTTTTTTGATTTTAATTTGTGCCCCCAATAACCATATTGGAGCAAAATCAGAACTGTTGCTTGTCGTTCTTTGATTTCCGCAGCAGCTTTGAAAAATCAAAGCCGCCGTTTCTTTTTATTTTGGTGTAAACATGGTAAATCCTCTCGTTCAAAAATGTTCTGAATTGATGGGGTGTGGATATAGTATTCGACAGTAATCGAAATATGTTGCGCAACAAATTGCATAAATGACCTGCGATAATGATAGATGCTATGAGGGTAATCGCCTGGGTTTCTCATGGAAGGGGGGCCGACGCAGAACATGGCCCCCTCAACAATGGTCATCCGATCTGAAGTTGTTGCGGGAATGCGGCGTTCCGAGCGAGGCAAGGGCGCGTCCTTCCGACGACGGTTGCGTGCAACCGCGACGACGGCCCCATACAGAGGTAAGGAGGGTATCCACCGCAGTTACCACACTGTGTCGGGGCGCTCGAAACACGGCGAACCACCAGACAGGCAGATACCCTCTTTATCAATGGTTCAACCGCGAGAGCGCAACGTGCGCAAGCCGACAGCGAGCGCTAAGGCTCCTCTGCCGCCTATTCTGTTGTAAGCGCCTTGTGCCCTCAAGGACAACGACACAGTGTGGTACTCGGCATTGTACCATCAATGCGATATGCCTCGAAGGACGCAAAAGTGGTTCATGGCATGTAGGATCGTTCTTGAGCGATGGTTGGCTGGAAAGGGAAGGGGTTGGAATGACGACATTGGCCTTCGGGGTGCGTGCTACAATGGCGTCCAAGACGTGAGTTCCCGATCACGGAGGCCTGCTCATGATGTACAACTATATCAAGCTTGCTGACGACACGCAGATAGCGCATTCGAACATACTGGAAGATCAAACGGTGCAGGTCTCTATCGAGCGCCCTGTTGATGGCGGCTTTTGTTCGGCAACGTGTTTCCTTCCCCAGTGTCGCTGGCAGTCTGTCGAGGGCTTCAACGCCTCCGAACTTGAATACTTTACCGAGATTGTGAGAAGCAACGCCCCCCTCATCTACCGTCTTGCCCGAGAGGCGGGAAAGCAATATGCCTAGAGTGCTCGTCTTTGGTGCCTACATCATCTTTTTCTGGGTAGGCGAGAACGGTGAGCCGGTTCATGTGCATGTGGCAGAAAAGAGGCCATCGGAGAACGCTACGAAAATCTGGCTTACCTCTTCGGGTGGATGCCTTCTCGCCCATAATCGGTCGAAAATTCCGGACAGGGATCTATCGAATATTCTGGAATTGATCTCGCTGAATCACGGATATATTTGCGATAAATGGCGAGAGGTGTTCCATGGCGATATTAGCTTCTATTGCTAGTGAGGCTAAAGGTGATGCCGAGCGCGCCGTAGCGATTTCGGACTTGCCTGAGTATCTCTATAAGACCGAGCGCGAAAACAAGGTGTTCTTCGTTTGCAGTCTGATCGATTATATCGCGCGCGCCACGAAGAACCGCCGGTCGGATGTCGTGGAAGCGCTCGGTCCGCAGCGCCTGGGGCGCATCGTGGAGCTGGCCGATGTGTACCATAGCGACAACATCGACGCGGTGAGTGATCGCTTCATCGAGGAGGCTGGCATCGGCGAAGGCGTTTTCGATAACGTCGCCGCCGCCCGCTACGCTGTTCCTTCCCACTGGGATATTGGCAAGGTATACAAGCGGCTCGTCCTCGCCATCGCTGATCGCGAGGGGACGAATGAGGTCGAAGCGATCTTGCGCGCCTACTGCTCGCCGGTCAGTGCCCTCATCGACGACTACAACGGCAGCTTCTACTACGATTCGCCCGAGGCCATCTACGACGCTTACGCCACGGGGGAGTTGGAGTAGCGATTTTTGTGACTCTGACCTGGGATGCAATAATTCGATAAGAAATCCCTAAGGAAAAATGAACCAAATACCCATGGAGGTTCCATGCTCGCGCGCGTAGACTTTCTTTCCGAGGGAGGGCCCGACTTCCACTTCGGGCCCCGAACAAGAAGAGGAAAGGGGAGTCTATGGGAAAGACTGCGCAAACCTTCGGCAAGATCAGCCGCCGGTCGTTCCTCGGCCTGGCCGGGGCGACGGGAGTCGGCGTGGCGCTGACCGGCTGCGCGCCGGCCGCCAAGCAGGAGGAGCCGGCCGCAGACATCCTGCCCGCCACTGGCGGCGATCCGCTCGATTACGACACCGTCAGCTGGTCTGCATGCCATGTGAACTGCGGCAGCCGCTGCCCGTTGAAGGCCTATGTGAAGGACGGCCAGGTCGTGCGCATCGACATCGATTCCGACGGCGACGACGAGTTCGGCCCCGGCAAGATCTACCAGATGCGCTCCTGCGTGCGCGGCCGCACCAACCGCCAGCGCATCTACAGCCCCGACCGCATCCAGAAACCGCTGAAGCGCGTCGAGGGCACCAAGCGCGGCGAGGGCAAGTACGAGGAGATCACCTGGGACGAGGCCATCAACCTCATCGCCACCACCATGAAGGAGATCAAGGAGGAGTACGGCAACGACGCCTTCTACATCCAGTACGGCACCGGCGTGCTGGGCGGTACGGTGTCGAAGTCGTGGCACCCCGACCAGACCATGTTCGCGCGTCTCATGAATCTGTGGGGCGGCTACCTGCGCCAGTACGCCGACTACTCCACCGGTCAGATCACCTGGGAGATGCCGCTCTTCAACGGCGACGCCTGGTCGAACAACGAGGTGACCGATCTCGTGAACTCCAAGAACATCGTGCTGTTCGGTAACAACCCGGCCAACACCCGTATGTCTGGCTCGGCCATGCAGTACCTGCTCACCCAGGTGCGCCTGCAAAACCCCGAGGCCACCATCGTAGTGGTGGATCCGCACCTGTCGGACACCGCCGTGGGCGTGGCCAACCGCTGGATCCCTATCCGCCCCGGCACCGACATGGCGCTCGTGGCCGGCATGATCCAGTACCTGTTCAGCGCCGGCAAGCTGGACGAGCAGCTCATCCGCGACAAGTTCGTCGGCTTCTTCTCCGACAGCTTCGCCGACGATGTGAAAGCGGCCGAGCCCACAAGCACCGCCTTCATGGGGCTCGACAAGTCTGGCGCGCTCACCATCGATGAGGATATGTCCTACGAGGCCTACCTCGCTGGCACCGGCGCCTATGCGGGCACCGGCGAGAAGACCCCCGAGTGGGCCGCCGGCATCACCGGTGTTCCGGCCGATACCATCCGCGAGCTGGCCGACCTGTACATGGACGGCCCCACGGCCACCATTCAGGGCTGGGGTCCGCAGCGCCACTCCAACGGTGGCAACAACTCCCGCGCCATCGCGATGATCGCCGCCATCACCGGCAACGTGGGCATCTCCGGCGGCGGCACCGGCGCCCGCGAGGGCGTGGGCGGCGTTCCCTTCGCCACGCCCACGGCTATCCCGTGCTTCCCCGAGAAGAACACGGTGGGGGTGTGCGTTTCGTTCTTCGACTGGTATCAGGCCATCGAAGACTACACGGTCATGAACGACGCCACCTGGGGCATCCGCGCCATCGATGAGACCGGTGTCACCAGCTACGCCGAGGAGCCCGGCACCCTGAAGCTTAGGGCCCCCATCAAGTTCATTTGGAACTACGGATCCAATGTCATGATGGGCCAGCACGCCGACATCAACGACTCGCTCCGCATCTACAACCTGCCTGATGAAAAGGACTCCGGCGTGCGCATGATCGTCACCGTGGACCCGTGGATGACGCCGACGGCTATGGCCTCCGACATCATCCTGCCCGGCACCACGCCCTTCGAGGAGGACGATCTCACCACTGGCGGTACCGCTTGGACCGGCTTCATCTGCTGCGAGTCGAAGGCCATCGAGCCTCTGTTCGAGGCCAAACCCATCTACGAGATCTGCACCCTTCTGGCCGACGCGCTCGGCATCAAGGACGAGTTCACCGAGGGCAAGACCCAGCTCGACTGGATCGAGTGGTGCTACAACGAGGGGAAGGCGGCCGGCGACGACTTGCCCGACACCTTCGAGGAGTTCCGCGCCGAAGGTCTCATCAAGCAGACTGACGACCACACGCCGGCCATCGCCGCGCCGGAGGGCCCGCTCGCCACGCCCTCGGGCAAGTACGAGGTGTTCTCGAAGCAGGCTTACAACCTGTCGCGCCAGTGGGACCTCACCGGCGGCGGGTACGTGCCCGACGACGGCCGCGACCAAATCACAGGGCTGCCCATTTGGTACGAGAACTTCGAGGGCTTCGGCGATCCGCTGCGCGAGGAGTACCCCTTCCAGCTCATCGGCCACCACACCAAGACGCGCACCCACTCCTCCTACGGCAACGTGCCGTGGATGAGCTCGGTGGCCCCGCAGCAGTGCTGGATCAACGAGGGCGACGCCGCCGCGCTCGGCATCAACCAGGACGACGCCGTCATTGTGTCCACCGAGCGCGGCCGTTCCCAGATGACCGCGAAGGTGACGAACCGCATTATGCCCGGCGTGGTCAGCGTGCCCCAGGGCGCCTGGTACGACCCGGAGACCCGCGACGGCGCTACCATCGGCGACCCCAGCGTGCTCGATTTGGGCGGCTGCATCTCGGTGCTGACGTCCTCGCGCCCAACGCCGATTTCCAAGGGCAACGGCGTCCATTCCAACCTGTGCAAGATCGAGAAGGCCTAAAGAGGGGGATAGATCATGGAACAGTACGGATTTTTCGTCAACACCGACATCTGCACCGGCTGCAAGGCCTGCATGACCTCGTGCTTCGACCGCAACAACCTGGAGGTGCCGCAAAAGTTCCGCAAGGTGTACGAGTTCGGCGGCGGCGAGTGGAAGGCCGACGATGCCGGTGCCTTTACCGCCACGGCGTTCACCTACTACGTATCGATGACCTGCGGCCACTGCGAGAACCCGGCCTGCGTGGCCAACTGCCCCACCGGAGCCATGCAGAAGGATCCGGAAACGGGCATCGTCAACAACGACAAGGAGAAGTGCATCGGCTGCATGACCTGCGAGAAAAGCTGCCCCTATGGGCATCCCGTGCAGCTGGACGACGGCCTGTCCCACAAGTGCGTGCTCTGCTCGGACGAGAACCCGGAGGGCGTGCCGGATCCCACTTGCGCCAAGGCCTGCCCGGTGCGCGCGCTCGAGTTCGGCACCCTCGCTGAACTGCGGGAGCGCCATCCCGAGGGCGTGAGCGCCCTGGGCGAGCTGACCGATGAGACGGGCCCCGCTGTGGTGTTCGCGCCTCATCGCGACGCGGCCAAAGGTGGCGTGCTGCGCAACCCGCAGGAAGTGAGCCACGAGGCCTGAGCGCCGACGGCTTAAGAACGGGACACTAGCTTTACGGCGGCTGGTAGGGTATAACTCCTACCAGCCGCATCGGGCGTTAGGGAGGGTGCATGGAGAAGAACGCGAGCCGGCCGCGCGCTGCCTGGAAGCAGGCGCGATAGAGCCATGACGATTTTTGGGCGACAGAGGAAGATCGGGCTGCGGACGAAGCTTATCGGGCTTCTCACGGTTGTTCTCGTGCTGATATCGGCGGTGTTCCTTGCGTTCACCTATGACGATCAATCGCGCCGCGCCGAGACCGATCTTCTGGAGAAGTCGCGGGTGCTCGTTACCGAGATGGATGCCATGTGGGATTTCATCTCGCTGAACCAGAACGTCATCAACTATACCTCCGACGGGGAGTACGACTACAAGGGACTGCATTGCGCCATTGCGGGCAAGTCGGTGGCGGCGCTGTTCTCCGAGAAGACGGATTACTCCATCCGCTTCACGAACTTGAACCCGCGCAACATCTACAATACCCCGGACGCCTACGAGGCCGCCGCCATCGAGGCGTTTCTGGCGGATGAGGACACCGACGAGGTATGGGGCTACCAGACCGAGGGAGGCGATCAGGTTTTCCGCTATGTGCGGGCCATGGACGTCTCCAACGACTGTACCGAGTGCCATGGCCAGCCTGCCGGCGAGTTGGATGCGACCGGTTATCCGAAAGAGGGCTGGAGCGTGGGAGATGTGGCCGGAGCGGTGTCGGTGGTGGTGCCCGCAGATGGCGCCATGACCAACATGCGCGATGCCATCATCAGCAACATGATGTTCTTTCTTGCCGTGGTGGCGGCCATGGCGCTTCTCATCTACGTCGTCATCAGCCGACTCATTACCGAGCCCTTGACGGAGCTTCGAGCTTCTTTCTCCCGTGTAGCCGAGCCCGATGTGCACGCGGCCGAGGGGGAGACGACCACTCCGAGGGTCTTTGGGCCAGCAGACGTCGATGCGAATGAATCCGCGCTCGCTCCTGGTTGCCTACGTGGCCTGCCGGCGCGAGGTTCCCTGGCCACGACCGACCGAGGCGTGCTGTACTCGTCCCGCGAGATAGACGACCTCATCGAGCAGTACCATTCTATGGCCCGGCGCTTAGAGGAGCTTTACGGAAGTCTGGAGTCGCAGGTGGCCGAGCGCACCGAGCAACTCTCCCGCGCTAATGCCGAGCTGGAGTGCCAGCGTCGTCGAGTGGAGGAGATCAATGCCCAACTCGCCCGGGACAACCAGTACAAGTCCGATTTCCTTGCCATCGTTAGCCACGAGCTGCGCACGCCGCTTACTTCCATTTTGGCTTTCGCAGAGCTCCTGGGCGAGTCCATCGGGCCCGGCCGGCCCGAGGCGCGCCGCCAGTTGGAGGAGATTGGCAAAAACGGCGCCATTTTGCTTGAGATGGTGGACAACGTGCTGGAGTGCGCCCGCATTCAGGCGGGCTCCGAGACGTTGAACCTGGAGCTGGTTGATCTGAACGACCTCGTGGGTATGGTAGAGTCGGCTATGGCGCCGGTGGCCGCCAAAAAGGGCGTAGCCTTTACCACACGGGTCGACTTCGACGTGCCCCTCATCATGGGGGATTGGGAAAAGCTGCGTCGGGTGCTTGCGAATCTGACGAGCAATGCCGTGAAGTTCACCGATGCCGGCGGCGAGGTGGCTGTGCGCGTTTGCTGCAAGGCGGACGAGGATGACGCTCGCAAAGTGGTGATGCGCGTGACCGATACCGGCATCGGCATTCCGAAAGAGGCCCAGGAGCTTATCTTCGAGCGGTTCCGCCAGGAGAACATGTCCACGGTGCGCCGCTACGGCGGCAGCGGACTGGGACTCTCGTTGGTGAAGGATCTGGTGGCCATGATGGGCGGCACCGTGGCTGTGGCAAGTGAGCCGGGGTGCGGCTCGACGTTCACCGTCGAGCTGCCCGCAGAGGAGGAAGACCATGACTAAGGTGATGCTCGTCGACGACGACGCGTCTATGCAGGTGCTCATCGAGCAGATCGTGCGCCGCGGCGGCTACGACTTCTGCTGTGCGGGCAACGGGGCCGACGGCCTGGAGATGCTGAGGGCCGAGCGTCCCGACTTCCTTATTCTGGATGTGATGCTGCCCGATATCAACGGCTTCGAAATCTGCGAGATCATCCGAGGTGAGGGACGCGAGGTGCCGATCATGTTTCTCACGGCCAAGGGCGACATTGTTGACAAATCAATCGGCTTTAAGGCTGGTGCTGACGACTACCTCGTTAAGCCCTTCCAGCCCGAGGAGCTGCTTCTGCGTCTGAACGCGCATTTGCGCCGTCGGGAACGCGATCGCGAGCGACAGCATGAGGGACGCGACCGCCGTCCCGAGGCGTTCTCGGTAGGGGATTTGGAGATCCGCTTCGGAAAGTACGAGGTTCGATTGCGCGGAGAAGTCGTGGCGCTGTCCTCCCGGGAGATCGAGCTTTTAGAGCTGCTCGCCTCCGATCCGGGCGCCGTGTTCACCCGCGATCAGATCCTCGAGGCGCTTTGGGGAAGCAAAGAGGCTGCCGACCCCAACTCCATCACCGTCATGGTGCGTAAGATCCGCGAGAAGATAGAGGACGACCCTTCCAAACCGCGCTACCTCGTCACTATCTGGCGCGTCGGGTACAAGTTGGCCGAGACGATATAGGCCGCTCTTCTTCGAGGCCGAATTTTTCTTTGAGGTTCGTCGAAACGATAGGGCAACTGCTGCAGCGACATGGAGCCTTTCTTCCATGAAGGTTCCATGGATAATGCGTTTGTCGTTGCGCTTAAACTTCTGGCCGGTTTTCTCTTGAAGGGGTCTTCTCTTTGTAGTATTCTTCTC